>ERZ1066118.1219-NODE-1219-length-17413-cov-6.232342_pt1 | contig 17413 bp, 17 predicted proteins | sample MGYA00382765_ERZ1066118 | MGnify/ENA primary metagenome ERZ1066118 (study PRJEB33369, sample SAMEA5778348) | biofilm metagenome | biome: Industrial cooling water; feature: Water cooling tower basin; material: Biofilm | place: United Arab Emirates | collected...
GCCACGCTGATCGCCACCTGCTTCTGCGAGAAGCCCTGCCTCGAACGGGCGCGCTCGAGGGACTTGGCGAATGCCAGCTTGGTGATCCGTTCGCTCGCTTCAGCCGTCGGCTCGAGGGCGCACTCCGGCGCCTCTGGATCGGGGCTGAGCGGATCTCGGTCGATACCTTCCATCGTCGGGCCTGTTGCTCGATCAATCGACAGCACGGGTGTACTGCCGTCCCACGGAGGTTGGGCTGAATTGGTCAGCCTCCCCTTAACCGCAGAATGGGAACCTGCGAACAGTCACGGCGGGGAAAAGATTTGCACGAATTGACCAATGAGTTTCTTCACTGTGAAGTGCGCGTGAGCCTTCACATACCCCGATCGCCGAGATAGCCAAGCCGGCGCAACAGGAATTGGCGTTCCTGCCTGCAATTCAGTTGCCGCAACCCCGCGGTCTTCTGGAGATTCACAATGGCCGAAATCAAGACCTACACCGCCTGGTGCCAGCAATCGAACGGCACCGGCACGATCTGGATCGGCAAGGTCGACGCCCCCTCGGGAACGACCCTCGACTCGATTCGCCTCTCGGCCATTCGGTCCTGCGCCATCGACTGGGGCTGGGACGGCGAGCAGGAAGGCGACATCCACTGCCTCGGCATCGCCCGCGGCGACGTGGACCTCGTCTACTGGGACGACATCGATGAGGGCGGTGGACCGCTCGGACAGCTCGCTTCGATGGAGGACGCGCCGTGAGGGCATCTCTCGCCGAAATGTACCCGTCGCTGGTCATCGGCGGCCTCGCGCAACACTTCTGGGACAACAGGTACCGCCCTCTCGCCGACATCCTCCGTGAGCTCGGCTCAACCTCCGACTTCGGTCCAGGGGATGAGATCGCTGCAGCCCTGAGGACGGCCATGGGCCGTTCGACGGGCCATCCGCCGGCCCCTGGCTTTCGGTACTCCATGGGGGCGTGCGCGGCCAAGGCGCTCGATCCACGTCGGTACAGCCCGGCCGAGGAATCCGATGCAGAGGATGCTGCGACGTTTGCCATGAACGTCCACGCCGCACAGTACCGCCGCCACACCGGCGAGCCGTACTGGCTTCACCTCGCGCAGGTTGCTGGATTGGTGAAGGCGTTCAACGGCGGCCCTGCCGCTATTGCCGCGGCGTGGCTGCATGACGTTCTGGAGGATCAACCGCACGCAATGGCGTCGCTGCTCAATACCTACGCGGCTGAAATCACCGACGCTGTTGTTGCGCTCTCGGATCTCGAGACCGGGAATCGGAAAGCACGGAAAGCGGCGGCGCGTGAGCGGCTGGCGAAGCAAGAAGGGTGGATCCAAACGATCAAGATCTGCGACCTGATCAGTAACGCCCCATCCATCAAGACGTTCGAGCCGGAATTCTGGGCGACGTGCTTCAAGCCGGAGGCCGAGCTCATGCTCGACGTCCTCACGAAGGCCGATCCGCGAGCGGTTGCATTGCTCCGCAGCATTCTTGCTGCGGCGTGAGCCCATGAAAGACATCGCCCCAACCTAGAGATCCTAGGTTGGGGCGATTTTCTATTGCGACCGGAGTTCTGCGCGGATCTCCATCAGTAGCCGGCCGAGATGGTTCTCGCCAGATCCCCGGCACACGCCCCAGAAGGTGTCCCCCCAGTGGTTGTCCTCGATGATCTCGGCGTCCCCGGTGGCGATGAGCTTCGAGCGAAAGGGCTCTCGCTCAAACTTCTTCACCAGCAACGCCCGCATCACGCTGAGCTTCACCTCATCCCAGTCCGGCCGCACATTCGCGGCCTTGCCGAGGCGCTTGGCCTCGCCGGGGCTCGGAGCCTTGACGATCATCGTGAACGCTTCGCGGACGGCACTCTTTCGATCTGCCGGCAGCGAGTCCCACTCAGTGTCGGGCACGAGAACCTTGGCCGCCTGATACATGTGCTCCACCGTCGGCTCGCCGGGATGACCAACGAAGTTTGATAGCCACCGATAGGCGCCGCTGAACCCACGAATCGGCTCAGGCGCCTTTCGCGCAGAGATTCCGAATCGATCCCGGAGCCGTTCGAGCTCGCCCGGCTTCCCGAGATCGTAGACCTCGATCCCGTTGGCCCGAGCGATGCGCAGCGCTTGACCTGTGCCGCCCTGCCCCGTTCCGCCCTTCGTCCAGCAGACGACGAACTCAACCGGGTCGGCCAGCGTCGCCCCGAGGACTTGATGGCCGTTCCGAGCGTGAAGAGCCTTCGCGCCCTGCTTGCACGCCGCCCAAGCCGGATGGTGCTGTGCGGCAAGCGCGAAGGCCTCAGGCGTCGGGGTGAGCGCGGAAGGATGGCGATTGAAGCCCGTCCACGGCACCCAGATCTCGGTCTTCCCACCGACGGCCAACGCGCCCTGCTCGAAGGCCGAATCCGCTCCAGGGGCCGCGCCTGAGCGAAGGGTGTAGCCCTCGCCGGCAAGATACCCTGCGATCTTCCGCATCGTCTCGAGGACATCCTGCGGGGTCTCGCGTGAGCCGATGCCCGCGTAGGTCCGCGCTGCCGCCGGCGGGTTGGCAAGCTCGATCAGCACGTCGGCATGGCAGGCCTGTGGAGCGCACCAGCAGCAGAGATCCTTGCCGCCCAGCTCGCTGATCAGCTGCTCCCGAAGTCCTGGCTCTTTCTCCAGCCGGGCAGTGATCCACTCGCGGTAGCGCGAGACCGCCTCATCCCTCGTCTCCACGCGGAACTCCGCGGTGTCGAAGGGCATGTGCGAAAACGGGTTCCCCCAGGGGCTCGGTCGCCCCACGTACACGGCGTCTTCCGGTACCGATTTGTGGTGCTTGTTGTGAACCTTAGGCATCGCTGCCCTCCTTGGAAGAGCACCCCGAGCCAAAGCCCGGGGTGCGAGTTGCCATTATTCCCAGCGGGGCGTGCGTTCCGGCCAGGGCCGGGGCTGCTCACCCTTCTGGATCACCGGGCGGTACTGTCCGCCTGCGTAGAGCACGGAGCCGAGGCTTCGGGCGCCGAGGCTTACCCTCGACGCCACCCCCTCAAGGCGGCTGCAGTAACGCCCCGCCTTTGCGCTGGAGCGGAAGACCCGGGTGTGACGACGAAGGGCGGGGTCGCTGGCCGGCGTACCGGCATCGAACCACCAACCCCCCTCTTCTCGACCGCCGAAGCACCGCTCGAGCTCGTGGATGGACACGACAAAGCGGCGACGCCTCACGGGGACACCCCGGCGGCCCGAGCATTCGCCCGATCCTCGCTGCGCCGCCGGATCTCCATGCGTGCCGCTTGGAGACCTTCGCGAGTCCAGACTCCGACGGTCGAGCCATTCGAGCTGAGCCCTCGATCGACCTCGTAGGGGTGATGGCCAGGGGCTTCGCACCACTCATCCCACTCGATCAGCGGGACGCCCTTCTGGTTGTGGCCGACCACGGTGCCGTGGTACTCCGGGTGCATCGCGCCCCAGATCCCCACGACGCGGGTACCGATGGCGGCGCTCATGCGGCGATCCCCGTGTTGCTGGGGATGATGTAGGCCTGCATCTCGGCGCCGACCTTGCGCTTCTTGACGCGACCGTCGATGAAGGCGCTAAGGACACCGGCCTCGCCTTCCAGAATCCCGGTGGAGTGGGCCTGCGCCAGGGTGTGGAGCATCAGGAATCGCTGATTGGATTCGAGGCTGAGCAGAAACGGCATCAGCGGCTCGCTGCCGTACAGCAGCACGCTGTGCTGCCCCGATCCGGTCTTCACGAACAGGTAGGGCGTCGCGTTGCCCGTCTCGTCGTTGAGCGCAAGGGCGCAGTTGAAGTGCATCAGGTTCACCGGCCGCCCATCCGCCGAAGCGATGCGGCGGCCGGGCTCCTCGAGGATCGTGGAGTAGCCCGAGGGAACGTAGGGCATCCGCTCCGCGAGGTTGGCGACGTTGGGGTTCCCTTCGAGCGAGGCCGGCAGACCGGCCGGGTGACCGATCAGGGTTCGATTGTTGTTGGACATGGGTGGATCTCGGGGTAACGGCGAATTGCCGCAGATGGCTTGCGCCCTCCCCTGCTTGCGGGCTGTTGCGAGGCATTAAGCCCGCGCAACACGGGATGCCCGCCCTCGGGGCAATCACCCATGCAGCAATCCCGCTGTTCCAGTTGAGATCACGATGAACCCCACCGCTGAACAGACCCACGTGGTCGACCTCGCCAAGCGCGGTAATGACCTCAAGGTCATCGCATTCGCTGGCGCGGGGAAGACCACGACGCTCAAGCTCGTGAGTCACGCCCTGGCGCCCAAGCGCGGCCTGTACCTCGCCTTCAACAAAGCCATCGTCCAGTCCCTCGCCGGCAAGCTCCCGCCCCACGTCGAGGCCAAGACCTTCCACGCCCTCGCGTTCCGCTCCCACGGTGCACCGATCAGCCACAAGCTCCAGAAGCGCCTCACCGGCGCCTACGTTGCGGAACGGCTCGGCCTCCACGACTTGCTGGTGGAGACCGAGTTGCGCGAGATGAGGAAGATTCGCGCCTCGACGATCGGCTACTACGTCAGCGAGATCACCAAGGCGCTTTGCCGGCACCCGTTCCCCGAGTTGCCGGCGGATCTTGCTCCGCTGATCGATGTTGCTGGCATCACCGATGCCCAGAAGCGCGATCTCCGAGCGAAGATGACGCCGCTGGCGCACCGCCTGTTCGACATGATGATGAACCCGCAGGACGACGCGCCGGCAAGTCACGACGCCTACGCCAAAGCCTGGGTGATGAGTGGCGCCAAGCTGAACTACGGCTTCGTGCTGTTCGACGAAGGACAGGACGCTGATCAGCTGCAACTCGCGATGGTCGGCCGGCAGTCCTGCCAGAAGATCTTCGTTGGCGATCCCAACCAGTCGATCTACGCCTTTCGCGGAGCTGTGAACGCGATGGCCAAGGTGAAGGCCGAAGAGGCCTACCTGACCCAGAGCTTCCGCTTCGGCCAGGAGATTGCCGATCGCGCTCAGATCGTCCTTTGGGCGCTCGGTTGCAATCGGAAGTTGCTCGGCACCAACAAGCCGTCGACCGTCGGTCCGTTGGCCAAGGCGGACGCCGAGCTGTATCGGACCAATGCCGCGTGCATTGGCCGCCTCGTACAGCTCCACCGTGAGGGACAGGGTGATGGGGTTTCCGCCACCGGGACGGCATCGGCGCTGACCAAGATCAAGGCGATCGAGACCTTGAGGATGGGCCGCGGCGGCGTCGGCGAGTTCGCGTTGTTCCGCGACTACTCCGAACTCATGGAGTTCGTGGAAAGCGGCAGTGGCGGCGACCTCAAGCCGATGGTCGAGCTGGAGAAGGAGTACGGGGCCGACGAGCTCGGGAAGCTGCTGACTCGCGCCTCCGAAGTGCGATCACCGCGCCTGACCCTCTCCGTCGCCCATCAGGCGAAGGGGCTGGAGTGGGGCTCGGTGAAGATGGGGGCGGACTTCCGCTTCCCGCCGACCCAGGAGGCCATTCGACGCGCCGAGGAAGAGGGGCGAAAGCCTCCCCGCGAGCCGAATGACGAAGAGCACCGCCTGCTCTACGTCGCACTCACCCGCGCCGAGAACCGGCTGGACGATCGCGCCGTGGAGTACGACGGCTACCTCGAGCGGATCATCGACAAGACCCCGCCGGGCTGGCTGAAGAACGCATCACCGAGCGAGGTGGCCCGCGACATCGCTGCAAAGGTGCGGCCCGCGGCTGTCGAGCCAGCGGTCCGAAAGGTGCTCTCGCAGCTGATGACCGACGACCGAGCGGCGATTGCCAGCAAGGTTGCTGCTGACCACGCGGTTCGCCTGCCATGACCTGACGCCCTCCCCAGCTTCACTGCGGGGAGGGCGTTTTTTCTCTCGGCCAGGGTCGTTCCCGCACTGTTTTTGTCGCTCCGAGGCGGGCGGGTATGCTGTCGCTGGTCAGCGGCATCACACGGGCCGAGAAAGCCCCAAAGAACAGAGAGCCCATCGTGAATTTCGTATCAAAGCTCGGCTACGTCGTGTCGTCCGTCGCCATTCTCATGGCGGGCCTTCCTCACGTCGTAAGCCATTCCGTGATTCAGGAGGTCGGCAAGCCGTGGTCGGGCCTCTTGGCGCTCCTCGCGCTTCTCGTCGCTCTGGCCGCCTGGGCGATCAATGCCCTTGAGTCCAAGGATGATTCATCCGAAACCGCGCCGCCCGAAGCTCCCTGATCAAGAGAATCCCCATTGGGACATAGCGCCGCCAGCACCGAAAGCGAGGGTCCTGATGCCGTCCGCAGGGCCATCTGGGGGCGCGCATCCGATCGCGAGCGCGCCCACTTCCACGACGCTCTCGTGAGCGCCGGCGTCGCCGCCGGACTCTCCGAATCCCAGCTCGAGATCGCGTGGCGACTCGTGCCGGAGGCAATCGTCGCCGGCGCGATCGAGTGGGGCCTTGCCGATACTGAAGTTCGTGATCAGGTCTTCGCTTTCGCGAAGGCCGACAGCGCATTGATCAAGGAGCGCATTCATGCGGGGTGACGTTCTCTCGCGGCTGATCAAGCTCATGGAGGAGCATGGGTTCCGGCCGAATCGAGCCGGCCGGTTCCCCGCGTCGAAACTCATGCCCGGCAGGCCGATCTCGTTCGATACGGGCACTAGCAAGAAGAAGAAGTACGACTCGGCGGGATTCCTCGAGTACAGCGAGCTGGAAGACGGTATTCGCGGCTACTTCGGCAGCTTCAAGGGTGGCGAGGACGGCGCCTCGGCAAGCTCCTACGTCCCGTTCTTCATTCCGTTCGACCCGGACGAGGATGCGCGAGCAAAGCGCCGCGCCCCGAACGACCCGGAGCGCATCAAGCGGGAGAAGGAACTCCAGGCGGTTCGCGAAGAGGCGGTCAAGAGCAACCGAGAGGCGGCCGAGAAGGCGGCTCTTCGCATCTGGGATGTCGGCGGCTCGTTCGAGGCCAATCCCTACCTGAAGCGCAAAGGCGTTCTCGACCTCCTGCACCCCGAGGCCGTGCTGACGCAGATCTCCTCGGACCAGGTGAAGCCGATCACCGGCTATACGCCCAGCCGAGGGGGTGACCTTCTCTCTGGCGAGCTTCTGGTCGTCCCCCTTTCGGATGCGAAGGGCAACTTCGTCAACGTCGAGCTGATCGACCCGACCGGCATCAAGGTTGGCCTGCGGGGCGGCCCTCGCAAGGGCGCTTTCTGGGTGACGCGCCCGATTCGCGACGGCATCACCATCGGCGTTGCCGAGGGGGTCGCGACGGCGATCACCCTCTCTGCGGCGCTCGACATCCCGCTGGTCTCTGTCGGCGGATGCCCGTTCTTCGACGCGGCGCTTGAGGGCCTGAAAGAAGCACTTCCCCGCGCCCGGTTCGTCGTGTTCTCGGATCTCGGCAACGGTCAGCTGGTCGCTGCCGAAGCCGCGGCGAAGCATGGCGCCGCGTTCCTTGCGCCGCCGCCGCGTGTCGCTGCCGCCGGTGGTAGCGACTACAACGACCTGATGACGCAGGAGGGCCTTGAGGCGGTCAAGGCGCATGCGGGCTCCGTCCTGATGCAGGCCGAGGTCGACCCCGACGGCCTGCCCGGCCTGCCGCCGGGAACGCGCCGTGTCGACCTTGGGGCGGTCTCGGAGCTGCCGGTGATGGACTACGTGCTGCCCGGCCTTCGGGCGGGCAACGTGGGCCTCCTGGTCGGCCAGGGCGGCGCCGGCAAGAGCTACCTTTGCCTCGAGCTGGGCATGGCGATCGCTACCGGCCGCCTGCCGCCGTGGCTCGAGGAGTGCCCTGGCGAGTTCACGCCCAAGGCGGGAAAGGTCGGCCTCCTGTTCGGAGAGGACGACGATGACGTCATCGCCTCGCGTGCGATCTACGCGAAGCGAGCGATCAGCGAGTACGCCGACCCCGAGTATCAGTCGCTCCTCAGCAAGAACGTCTACACCTACGGCCTCGTGGGACACGACATGCGGATCTCGGTCGAAGACCGATACGAAATCCGCGATGGCGAGTTCATGAAGAGCCTGGAGATCTTCTGCACTGGCAAGCGCCTCGTGGTGGTCGATCCGCTTGCTCGCCTCATGGATGGCGACGAGAACGACAACCGCGCCGCCGGCGCGATGATGAATCGGCTCGTCGGCATCGCGCACCGGACCCGCTGCGCCATCCTGATCATCCACCACATCAGCAAGGGCGGAGCGAGCAAGAACGCAGAGAGCGACCCGGATGATTGGGCGTCTGCCCGCGGCGCCTCGGCGCTGACCACCTCGGTCCGCTTCCAGCTGAACTTCCGGCCGGTGATCCAGAAAGAGTTCGAACGCCTGTGCGAACCGGGCGAGGAGCTGGACTCGGCGAAGCCCCTTTACGTCGCCCTGACGGCGACGAAGGTCAATTACGGCCCATGGCCGGAGCGAGCCTTCCTCAAGAAGGTCGCAGGCGGCGCGCTGATCCCTGCGATTCCGCGGAAAGATGGCAGCGGGCTATTGCCGCCGCCGCCCAGCTCCGGCACCCAGCGGCCGCGGCGCCCGCCTACGGCGTTCGGCGACTCACTTTCCGTTGACGATTGACTCAACAACAACAACAACAACGCAAAACGCAATAGAGGCGCGCATGAAAGGTATCGTTCAAGGCTTCGTTATCACATTGGCAGCCATGCTTCTGCCGCTGGCACTTGTGCACCAAAGCATGAAGGCTCAAGCGGAAAGAGTCGTATCGATGACCGCTGTCGACATGGCGTTGTGGCAAGGCGAGTGTCAAACGGAGAGCTCTGGGCCCGCTGGTTGCTCGAAGCTCATGCTGACGAAGGCAAAAACGGTGGCGGGCGTCGCCCTCGGCGCGGCTGAGGTGAAGAAAGATCGGGCTGCGCCGCTGACCGAGGCCGACAAAGTGCTGATCCAGATGTATTGGCGCACCGCTTACGTCAACGAATCGAACGGCTCGATCTACTCGTTTGCCGCCAACGCCTGTGCCAACGCGCTTGGTTACTCGTGCCCGGACTTCCTCGAGATCGGCTCGTGGAAACACAGCGAACGACTTATGGCGCTCGTTCTCCGCGACTAAAAAAGAAAGCCCGGCACTGGCCGGGCTTTCTCTTGAGTGGATCGTCGCGATCCTAAAAAAAAGGGGTGGTCGTGGTGAGCGCCCGCCCCGGGTTGACCCCCCGGTCAACGTGAACAGTTTACCGCGTCAGGCGCGGCGGGGCTCCGGCTGGATGCGGAGGTCGTCGATCTTGTGCTTCTTGTTCTCGTTCAGGTAGTCCTTCACCCACCGCGGCTGCATCCCGCGGCCGGTCCACTCGAGCTCGGGGTGCTTCGGGTGACGGAACTTCTTCGGAAGGATCTGCCCAGGCGTGCGAGGCGTGGAGACCGCAGCTTCGCGGCGCTTCAGCTCGCGAAGGACGTGGTCGATCGCCTGGCTCCGGGTCATGGAGAGGTACTGCTCGAACGTCATTCCGTACTCGCCCGCGACGAGGCGAATTTCCTTCACGATCGAAGCGTAACGGTCACGGAGGGGTTGCTGGGAGTCGATGATCTTCTCCGCGAGCGGACGAAGCAGCGCTTCGCGGGTCTTGATCAGATCTTCGAGGGACATCTCCTCGGTCTCGATCACAGGAGAATGTTCGTCGTGCGACATGGTTTTGGTCCTTTCGGCTAGTGCGCGATCATGTGCCTTGAGTGCGCCGACGACCCCCTGTATGCCGGGGCGCAACTAAGAGAAGGAACACCGGATGCTGGCTTTTCAAATTACGCCGAAGAAATCTTTCGGAATCTTTTGCGGCCTCGCAGGGGTTTCCCTTACTTGGATGTTACGAGATTCCATTTCACGCCGCCACCCTGGAAAGGCGCTTCTGCTAAGGCAGTCACGCACTTTCGAGGATGTTGTTACGCCGGTGACACCTTTCGAGGTAAGTGTTGCACGTTCTTTGTGCCTTGGCGATAGGAAACTCGTCACCCTCCCCCCGGGAATGTATCTGTCGGTCCACGGCGGCCGCCGGCAGATCAATCAGGAAAATCCCGCAACACTCTCCATCCGCCCCGACATCCTTCCAGACGGCATGAGCCCTGAGGCCTTTGCCGCAGAGCTCGAGGACGATCTCTGCTTCGCCTCGATGGAGCCTGGCGCAGTCGAGGTTACCTATCTCCCACAAGATCTGGCACGAACCAACATTCCAACTGCCTACGTGGCACGATGCGTTCCGGTTTCGGAACACCAGATCTTTGCCGATGGGCCTTTGGCCTTTTTCGATCGGCACATTCGCGAGGCGATTTACCTTTCCGCAACAGCCGACCCGCGACGTGCGGACGAGGTGGCCGTTCCCGATCTTGAGGCTCTGCGGTTTCGCATTCTTCGATGCGAACCGTCGCCATGGAAGGAGGAGATGGCATACGACGTCGAATTTGAGATCTGCGCGGAGTTCGCCGCCCCTCTGGTTCTCGGCCTCGAAACCATCGGCTTCGACCTCAACTCGGCGATTGTCCGACCCGCCGCCAATCAGCACCTTTCGGCGGCCTGAGGCAAAAAGAAACCCGGTGGCCAAGAGTGGCCACCGGGTTGTGCATCATGCGGCGAGTGCTTCCGTTTCCGTGCACTCCGACTCGTCGATTACCGAGTCGTCCGCTTCTTCGACGCCGAGAACGGCGTTGATTTCGGCCTGTCGAGCAAGAAGCGCCTCAAGGCGCTCCTGCTTGTCGAAGCCTTCCTCGATCATGGCTCGCGCCCGCTCGAGATCGCTGGTCATGCGCTCCACTCGTCCCTCCGTCCGCACGAATGCGGTGGAGATTTCCGAGAGCGCTTCGTACAGCGCATCGACGGGCCCGCGGTGGCGGGCTCGCACCTCGACTTCCCACGACGCATTCCCCTTGAGGTAGAGCGACGGTTCATGCCGATCGGTTGCGATCCAGATGTCAAAGCCGCCATACCGGCCGACCTTGAAGTCCGAGCTCTTGCGCTGAGCCTCCATGAGCAAGAACTGCAGACGGCCGTTGGCCACCTTGCGATCGTCCAGGGCTTCTTCGCCGATCACGATGCGGAACTTGTCGCCCCGCACGTCCTCGACGCGCTCTGCGTCCTCTCGCTGCGCCTGAGCCAGCAACGTCATCGCGTGAAGCCGGGCCGGGAGGGTCCGAGCGTCGTAGCGATTCTGCGACTGGGCCCGCTCCCACTGACGCTGCAGCACCGTCAGCTTCGCGACCTCGGCATCCACGCCGGCCTTCTCCATCACCAGCGGGTTACCGCTGGCAAGGGCCTTGACCTCGGCGTAGCTCAGCGCCGACAACTCGGCATCCTCTGACGCTCGACCTGCGGCACCGCTCATGACCTGAGCGATAAAGCGCGCCTTGGATTCAAGGCACTGCCACATGTAAGCGTCGAAGCTGCCTTTGGTCACGTAGCGATAGATCCAGACTTCCGCATTCTGGTTGCCCTGTCGCTCGATGCGGCCCTCGCGCTGTTCAACGTCACGCGGGCGCCACGGGGCATCGATGTGATGCAGCGCGACGAGTCGCGTCTGCACATTCGTTCCGCACCCCATCTTGGCCGTGCTTCCGAGCAGAACGCGAACCTTGCCCGAGCGCACCTTGGCAAACAGCTTGGCCAAGGCAGCATCGGTTCCCGCGTCGTGCACGAAGGCAACCTCATCCTCCGGGATGCCCTTGGCAACCAGCTTCGCCTTGATGTCCGTGTACAGGCTCCAGCCCGGGCCGGTCGGCGTCGAGATGTCGAGGAAGACCAGCTGAGTGCCGAGCACCGGCGTGGAGTCCTTGTAGACCTCCGCCACCTTCGCGACGCACAGGTTGATCTTGCTCCCCTGCTCGTCTTCACCCCCGACCAGTCGCATGTCCGTAGCGGCACAGCGACCATCGAACGTGACGCTCAGCATGTTGTCGTCCTTGGGCTTCACCTTGCGGTCCTTGATGGCCTCCGCACGCTTAACCAGGTGGTTCACGTAGGCCTTCAGAGCAGCACTGCCTTCCGCCTGGATCGTCTGGTGATGCGTGATCGGCGTCGGAAGGCTCAACATCTCCCTCGTCTGCACATCGGCGATCTCAGCGAAAACGGCCAACAACTCCGGCAGGTTCGTGAACTTGGCGAAACGGGCGTTGATGCGATACCCGCCACCGTCCGGTCGAACCTCAAGGCCCTTGACCACCTTCCCGAACGTCGCCGCCCAGGAGTCGAACTGGTCATAGCCCATCGCGATGAGCGTGTGGTGCTGCAAGTAGTACTGCATCACCCAGAGCTCAGCCATCGAGTTCGCCACCGGCGTTCCGGTTGCAAACACAACACCCGTGCGGTCGTTACGGACCCGCTCGATCTCGCGAACCTTGAGCAGCATGTCGAAAGCGCGCTGCGAATCCACGTTCGGCAACCCAGCAACCCGCGTCATGCGGCTCGCCCTGTAGAGGTTCTTGAAGAGGTCCGCTTCGTCGACGAACAGCGCATCAACACCGCACTGTTCGAGCGTGAGGAAGTCGTCCTTGACCTTCGTGTTGCTCAGGTCAGTGAGGCGCTTCTCCATTCGTGCCACGGCGGCTTCCAGCTCCTTGACCGTGACCTTGTCGTCTTCCACCGACATCGATGAGCGCAGCTTCAGGATCTCCGCCTTGATGAAGGCTTCGACGTGCTTCGGGCTCGCTTGCATCTTCCCGAAGGACGAGTGCGTCATGATGATCGCGTCCCAGTCCCACGCAGCCATGCGGGCCGCGAGGGTCTTGCGCCCTTCCGCGTCGAAGTCATCCTTGCTGGCCGCGAGCACCGAAGCGCCCGGGTAGGCCCGCAAGAACTCGGCGGTGAACTGCTCGAGCATGTGGTTCGGCACGACGATCAGCGGCTTGCGGGCTCGGCCCGTACGACGCATTTCCATCGCGGCACAGGCCACCACGACCGTCTTACCCGCGCCGACGCAGTGCGCCAGGAGCGTGTTCGACTGACCCGTGACGATGCGCCACACCGCGTTGACCTGATGCTCCCTCAGCGTGAAGCAATTGCTGAACCCCGGAAGCACCATCCCCTTCGCGTCGATCTTTCGGGCGACGTGTCGGTTCATGAGTCGGTTGTACGCCTCAGCCACCAGCGTCTCCCGGGCCTCGTCGGCCATAACCCACGACTCGAACGCCTCCTTGATGTTGGACTGCGCTTCGCAGGCCGCCATCGTCTTCTCAGCATCCAGCACGTACCGATCGTTCTGGTCCCGGCGACGAATCTCCGGTTCCTTCTGGTTCAGTGCCAGCGCCAACAAGTCACCAGCATTCTTCTCGTTCGTGGCGTACTTCGGGTTGGCGGGGAAATGACCCTCGACCTTCCAGAACTTGACCGCGTCCTTGATGCTGACCTTCGGGCTGCGGCTGCCAAGAACCTCCTTGGCGAACTGCTCGATGATCGACACCGGAATCCACGTGGCACCCAGCGAGACAGCGATGTCCTTCGGGGCGATGTCCTCGGGGAGAACACCTCGGAGCGCTTCGGCGTTCGCCGCGAACTCCTTGCCCGCCGTCATGGCTTCCACCAGCTTCGTCTTCACGTCGCCGGAGAGGTACAGATCCGCGGCTTCCCAGCGACCCGTTGCCGGATCAAGGAACGCAAGACCGCCCTCCCTCAAGGCCGCTTCGACTGCATCGACCGGCTGGCGAACCAGCTTGGCGATGTGGCTCGGCACCACCCGGCCCGTCTGCACGAGGCAGATGGTCAGGGCTTCGGCCACGGTGTCCGCCGAGTCAGGCAGGACGACAGCACGAGCCGTTCGACGGTAGAACAGGTCCGCCTTCTCGGTGATGCCGGTCTCCTCACCCCACTTCTCCAGGGACAGCAGAAGCGGAAAGTCAGGGTCGTCACGGAGCGTCTGGACGTTGACCTTGAGGTTGATCGGGCCGAAGGCCTTCACAAACGCCTCGTAGGCTAATCCCATCTCGACCCGCAGGACCTCGAGCCTCCGGTCATCGGCCTCAGTGGCCTGCATCTCCACCAAGCGACGCGCCGCGTCACGCAGCGGGATCATCGCGGCGATCCGCTCGGCCTTCTTCTTCGGAAGAGTCACCTCCTCCGCCGAGAGCCCGAAGCTTCGCCCGATTTGCCCTCCGCTCATCAGAACGTAGGCACCCGGCTTCATGCGGCTCGCCAGCGCCTCGCGGCGCGTCTGCGGCACAAGCACCTCAACTTCAGCGCGGGGCTCGTAGCAGCGCGGCAAGGTCAGGCGATTCACCGCAGCCTTCACCTCATCCCGCCAGTCGCCCTTCGCGTCCGCAATCAGCGTGCGCGTGCCGTATTGGCCGATCGAGACCTTGATGTCACCGATGAAGTGGTCATCGGGCAACGCGCCGAGATTGCGGCCCATGGCGACCCCCTGGAAGGGGCCGTAGGACAGCGTCACCCAATCGGACGACCCCTCGCGAGGCGTCTCGTTCGCGGCCCGCTTTCGCAGGATCACGATGTCGACCGTGGCCTCCGTGCCCGCGAACGAGCTGAAGGCCTGCTTCGGAAGCCGGACCGCATGGATCAGGTCGGCGCGAGCCGCCAGCCACTTGCGAGCCGAGTTCGTGCTCTTGTCGAGCGTTCCGCTCGACGTGAGGAAAGCGACAAGGCCACCCTCGCGCACCAGGTCCATCGCACGCCCGAAAAATAGGTCGTGGATTTTCCAATCGCGGTAGTCGCCGCGGAGATCCGAAGCCACCCCAAAATCGCCAAAGGGCACGTTGGACACCGCGAGGTCGAAGGAGCCTTCAGCCAGCTCGACCGCCTCGAATCCCGACACATGAACCGTCGTGTCATCGCGGCCATACAGCGCCTTGAGGATGCGGCCCGTGGTCAGGTCTTTCTCGATGGCCGTGACCGTCGATGCCTTGACGATCTCTCCCGGCATGGTGCCGAGGATCAAGCCATTGCCAGCCGAGGTCTCGAGGATCCGGCCGCCGGCAAAGCCGGCTTGCTGAATCCACGACCACAGGGCGTCGCAGACCTCCACAGGGGTGAAGAAGGCGGTGTTCACCGAGGCTCGCGCCGCGGCCCAGGCCTCCTCCGTGCCGAGCAGCCCACGAAGGGCTTCCCGCTGATCCTTCAGAGGCGTCCACGCCTCGTCGAAGATCTTCGGCACCGCGCCCCAGCCGCCGTAGCGGTGGAGAACGTCGCGCTCTTCGGTGGTGGGCTCGCGCCCATCCTCCTCGAGCACCTTCAGCAGCCGCAGCGCGGCCAGATTGCGCTCGATGCGGTCGGCCGGCCCGGTGGGCGCGTCCAGCGCCTCGATGCGCGGCCAGTTGTTGCGAGCCGCGGGGGCCTTTCGGACCACCGGGAACGGGATGATCTCGGCCGTCCGGGCTTCGATCACGTCTTCCTTGGGCGGCAGTACCGCCAAAGGATCTTCGCCAGGGCCAAAGCCCGGCAGAAACATGATCGCTTCACTGATCTTCTTGAGCTTCATGAGCATCTTCCGGTTGAACCCTCGTTGGGTCACCGGGGATTGCTGCGAAGCGGCTGGGCGCAGTGTTGCGGGGGCTGAAATGGAGCACCCCTGCAGACCGAAGTCATGCAGGGGTGTGGGTTGCGGATGCGGCGAAGCCGCTGCGTTGGCTTCAGGCCGCAATGGCCGGGAGGGGAAGGCCGGGCTGGGTCCTCGCACTGGCTTCCGCCAGACGGAGGAATCGCTCGGGGTGCTCGATCCTCAGGCGGGCCGTGAGGCCGTTGAGGGCTCGGGTGGTGGCGAAGATCGTGTAGGTCTCGCCGGTGTTGTCGCGCACCAGGAGCGTCGCCCCCGGCTGATCTTTGGCCGCTTCGATGGCTCGATTGATCGCGAGCCGGTAGGCCAGCTTGATCCGGGTGTCCGAGTGACGCTGATAGCTCTTCTGGCACATCCGAAGGACCTGGGCGTCATTGGTGAGCCCCATGTCCCGCAGGCCGGCGAACGCCGTCCTGATCTGTTCGACACTCATGGTCGTCATCTCCTGCATCCAACCGCACATCGCGGCACTGGAATTGCTCGAAGAGGCTCCCCGCGGTGTTGCGGGGGCGTCACAAGGAAAGCCGCCCTGCGCAATGCAGGGCGGCTCTGGGGGGCATCACCAGCGGGGAACAACCCCGAGGCTCGAACCGCTTCGGCGGTTCGGAATTGCTTGCGCGGCCTCGGCCGCTTCCTCGATCGTGGCGAAGACCGCCGCCGGTCGGTTCGGAGCGCGAGGCAGGATCGACCCACACTCGCCCAGGACACGGTCATCAGCACTTCCGCCGCAGGCCGGGTCGCCATAGCCGTGGTATTCCACGACGATCATGGAGGCCGGCTGCGAGGGCCACGAGTGCTTCATCTGCGCCGTGTAGCGCGGATCACCGAGCTCGGGGCACATCAGGCGTTCTCCCGGCTGGCTTTGCCCTTGGGGTGCAGACCGAGGAACTGGCTCACCTTGAGGGCGACGTCCTTCTCGGCCGCGTAGCCAAGGCCTGCGATGCCGACGAAATCCTCATCCGCCGTGGTGGTTCCATGGAGGTAGCGGAGCGCACCATTCGGGAGTGCCGAACACGACACAAAGAACGGCCCGTCACGCAGGGTGCTCTCGTTGTTGATGAGGGCCACCCGCGGCGTTCCCGAGACGTCGGTGAAGATCGCGCACTTGCCGTTGATGTAGACCCCGCCGGCAAAGTCCTGGGGGCAGGCCTCGCCTTTCTGGATGAAGCAAAACACGGTTTCACCCACCATCACGGTGACCGACTGGTCTTGGTCGTCCCGATAGTCTTCCGGGTGAGGCACTGGCGGGCCGACGTAGGCCGGATTCCGGTACCAGACGTCGCGGTCGGAGAGGATCCACGCAACGTCAGGCCGGTTCGCGCCGGCGTTCGCGGCGTACTCCGCATCCGCCTCAGCCATCGTGGCCGTGCGGTCGTCGTAGCCGCTCATCAGCGCGCCCTCATCTTGGCCTTCAGCCGGGCCGACTGCTCGGCGCGGCGGGGGCTGCGGTTGCTGTTGCGGGGGAGCTGGCCGGGCAGGACGCTCATGCCCGCGGGCGGTGCGACGATGGCGATCGTCGCCGCGATCATTGCTGCGATGTTGATGTTCATGACTTCTGCGTTCCCTTGTAGTCGCACGTCGCGACACTGGGATTGCTTGAAGCCGTGGGCCCGCGTGTTGCGCGGCGATTACCAGGGGCGTCGAGCCCGGTTGCGATCCCCAGTCCTTCGGGGGATCATGCTGCAACCCTGATTCGTGCGACTGCGATGCCCTGGAAGAACCCCGTTGAAGCCCGAGCGAAATGGGCCGCCTCGATGGCGGCTCGACGCGAGCGAATGGCAAAGAGGGCAGCCGAGCGACTGGTAGCGCGGATCGTCGGAACGGACGACCGCCCCATGGTGCACGCATGGCTGGAGGCTCGCGGCCATGACCTCCCGGCCGCGGCACCCTCCAAGCGCCGGCAGCTGGTCTACAGGGCGCTGCGGGCCCTGGAGATTCGCCCGGCGGGACGCTAAATCGCAGGCAAAAAAAATCCCCCGAACGAGTCGGGGGATCAGGTATCGCGGATCAGTTCGGGAGGG
>ERZ1066118.1222-NODE-1222-length-17394-cov-5.489648_pt1 | contig 17394 bp, 10 predicted proteins | sample MGYA00382765_ERZ1066118 | MGnify/ENA primary metagenome ERZ1066118 (study PRJEB33369, sample SAMEA5778348) | biofilm metagenome | biome: Industrial cooling water; feature: Water cooling tower basin; material: Biofilm | place: United Arab Emirates | collected...
GGGAACATAGAGTTTCAAAGGCGAACGGCTCAAGGTTGGTATGGCTACTTACAATGAGATATGCGAGGAATCGAGCCTCGGCTGGTTGCAATCAGAGGAAGAAGATGATGAGCGGCGTTCAGATCTTTAAAGCCAACAGGGAAAGCGATAGCGCGCTTAGAGCCTTTTCACGAAGCTATGCATCGGACGGCTCATTCGGTTTCTGTATGGAGCGTGAACCAAATTATTTTGAAGCTCTAACAGTTGAAGGCTTAAAAAATGACGTGATTGCCGTGCGCGTTGGAGATGAAATTATTGGCACATCCACAAGAAGCGAGAAGGCATGTTTTGTAAACGGAAACCCTGAGCCTGTGATGCTTGGCTACCTCAGCAGTCTCAGAATCGCCCCGCCGTATCAGAAAACTAGTGTGCTTGCCCGTGGCTACCGTTTTCTCAAAGAGCTACACAAAGCGGGCGGCAGCAAGCTCTACCTCACCACCATCATGGGTGACAACGAAAAAGCGCTTGAGATTCTGACCTCGCGTCGTGCGGGTCTTCCAGCCTACGAGGATTTCGGCATCTTTTACACTTACACCCTGCAGCCTTGTGACAAAGTCGTTTCAAGGCTAAGTTCTGATTCATCGCTATCAATCAGTCTCGGGTCTACAGAAGATGCAGGCGAGATAATAGGCTTCATTCACGGTCACGGTCCAAGGCGTCAGTTTTATCCAGCCTACACAGAGGAGATGCTTGTCAGACGTGATGGGCTTCTTAAAGGGCTTAGTCATGAACATGTGTTTCTGGCACGAAAGAACGGAAAACTCATAGGAACCCTTGCCCTCTGGGATCAAAGCTCATTCAGACAAAGGTACATTCGCAGCTACTCAAGGCTTATCTCTACGCTTCGTCCGCTTTACAATCTTTATGCTTCTCTAACCTCTCATCCGCTTCTCCCAAAGGCTGGCCAGAGGCTCGACTATCGCTTTGTTGCCATGCTGTGCATTGCGGATGATGATCTAAAGGTTTTTTCCTCTTTGTTCGCTGCAGCCCTCAACCATCTCTTTTCAAGCAAGCCAGATCCTCAAGTGCATATCAGTCTGCATGAACGCGATCCGCTGCGCCATGTACTTGAGGCGCTTCCTCATTTTCGCACGAAAAGCAGACTGTTTGTGGTACACTGGGATGATGGCGAGCAGGAGTTTCGAAATCTCACCGATCTTGTTCCCTATATAGAACCTGGAGCACTGTAATGGTCTTAGAGATTGGAAGTTAGTAATCTTTACTCAAGCGGCTGTATTGATTCCACCAAACAAAAGTACGTTTTCATTTATCCTCCAATCACGCGATCGCCTGTTTTTGCTATCTCTACTTTTCTTTAAAGACAGCCTTTGATTTATAGAACAAAAATTAATCACTAATTACATACTTTTTCGCCTTTTTATTAACAACAAATATCTAAAAGCCTGCTTTTACCATCGCAATTAACTAATTTTAGAGGCAGGCGATACCACACCAGAAGCTAGTCAGGCAGACTTATTGGTAATTTTCAGAGATTCTAATCTCTTCACCCAGTCCGCAGAAGTATTTCAAAAATCTAAAAAAGTTTAAGGAGTTGCCTTAAATGCGAGTTTTACTTTTGAGTCCTCTGTTTCCCAAATCATTCTGGTCTCATGACAAAGCGCTAGAACTGCTTGGGCTCAAGGCAACTCTTCCCCCTTTGGGGTTGATTACAGTTGCAACTATTTTACCCCAAACCTGGGAGTTTCGTTTGGTTGATCGCAGTGTTCGATTTGAAACAGAAGAAGACTGGAACTGGGCAGAACTAGTGATAGTCTCAGGCATGATTGTTCAGAAAAAAGATATGCTCCACCTGATTCGGGAGGCGAAGCGACGCAATAAATTAGTAGCCGCTGGTGGTCCCTACCTAACATCTGTTCCTGAGGAAGCGCAGGAAGCAGGGGTAGATTTTTTGGTTTTAGATGAAGGCGAGATTACCCTCCCACTCTTGGTCGAGGCCTTGGAACGGGGTGAAACATCAGGAATATTCCGTGCAGGAGGTGAAAAACCTGACGTAACTAAATCACCTATTCCAAGATTCGATTTACTAGATCTCAAAGCATACAGCAGTATGTCAGTACAGTTTTCGCGGGGCTGCCCGTTTCAATGCGAGTTCTGCGATATCATCGTACTTTACGGGCGCAAGCCACGCACCAAAACTCCTGCACAGATGTTAGCAGAATTGCAAACTATCTATGACCTAGGCTGGCGAGGTTCTGTTTTCCTGGTCGATGACAACTTTATTGGTAATAAACGCAATGTCAAGTTGTTGCTGCGTGAACTCATACCTTGGATGGAAGCACATAACTACCCCTTCCGCCTCTCAACCGAAGCCTCAGTAGACTTAGCTGAGGATCAAGAACTTTTAGATTTAATGATTGCTGCCAACTTGAGAACGGTATTCTTGGGCATTGAGACTCCCGACACAGATAGCTTAACTACGACGAAAAAATTCCAAAATACACGCAACTCTTTAATAGAGTCTGTTCAGAAAATTAATCAGGCGGGACTGCGCATCATGGCCGGTTTCATCATCGGCTTTGATAGTGAAAAGCCAGGAGCCGGTCAGCGCATCATTGACTTTGTGGAAGCAACTGCTATTCCTCAGGCAATGTTCGGTATGCTTCAGGCGCTGCCAGATACAGCACTGTGGCATAGACTCCAAAAAGAAGGTCGTCTGCTGGTGGCAAAAGAAGACACACAGGGTCATCAGATGACGCTTCCTAATTTTGTTCCCACCCGTCCTGTGGAAGAACTAGCTCTTGAGTACGCAAGCTGTTTCTGGGAGCTTTACGAGCCGAGCCGCTATCTGTCACGAGTCTATCGACACTTTCTGCAAGTGAAGCCATCTCCCCGCAAAAAATCTTTCCGAATGTTAGATCTGAAACAGATCCGAGCATTACTGCTCCTCTGTTGGCGACAGGGTATCAAACGTAGCACCCGCTTTCAATTCTGGCATCAGTTGTTTTCAATCCTCTGGCACAATTCAGGTGTATTTGAGCATTACTTAAATACCTGCGGCTTGGGCGAACACTTCATCGACTACCGCCAAATTGTCCGCAGCGAAGTCGAAGCCTACCTAGCTGAAGTTTTAGCAGCAAAACAAGCCACCTTGAAAACTCAGGCTCTTGAGTCAACAGAGTTTGCTATCATTTAAGGATGAAGGAGAAATGCCTTTGCCATTCTGGAGGATAGAATGATAGAAAAAAGTTATGCTCTGTTCTCAATGTTATTCTACAAACCTGTGCAATTCTGGTGAGATATTTAGTAACAATTGATGCCATCAATTGTTGTGGAGGGCAGTGTTTAGCGTCTCCCAACCCAAGAAGCTACCCATGTAAACTAAAGCAACCTATCCAAAATGTTTGATTCTGATTCAACCTCTAATTTGAGTCCTAAGCCCGAAAAGATATCGCAGCCGCCTAGGTTACTAGAAGAAAGTCAGAAAGAGTTGCCAATCACTTGTACCACAACTTGTGGCATGGAAGATATATCTCTACAGACAGATGGCAAGTTGACAAATGTTAGTCAGGCTAGTCGCGCCCGACAACTGTTGGGTATGAAGGGGGCAGATGTTAAAGAAACTTCTGTCTGGAAGATTCGCTTACAGTTGTTGAAACCGATTACCTGGATTGGACCGATGTGGGCGGTGATTTGTGGAGCAGTATCTAGCAGCAATTTCACCTGGACGCTGGAGAATTGCCTGGTAGTAATAAGCTGTATGCTGCTGTCTGGTCCTCTAATGACGGGATACGCCCAGACGATCAATGATTTCCACGACCGAGATCTGGACGCCATCAATGAGCCTTACCGTCCCATTCCTTCCGGGGCTATTTCCATTCCCCAAGTAGTTGCTCAGATATGGGTAACGTTAGTTGCAGGTGTCGCAGTGTCTGTAGGTCTAGATCTGTGGGTTGGTCACTCGTTTCCAGTTATGGTCGCGCTTACTCTGTTTGGCACGTTTGTAGCTTATATCTATGGTGCACCAGGACTGAAGCTTAAACGTAATGGTTGGTTGAGCAATTATGCGCTGGGAGCCTCCTATATTGCTCTACCCTGGTGGGCAGGGTATGCTCTTTTTGGAACACTCACTCCCACAATTGTGCTTCTGACGTCGTTCTACAGTCTCGCGGGTTGGGGAATTGCAGTGGTCAATGATTTCAAGAGCATAGAGGGCGATGCACATTTTGGTATGAAGTCTCTGCCAGTAATGTTTGGAGTGCAGCGGTCAGCCTGGATTGCAGCAGCTGTAATTGACACTGCTCAGCTTGGCACAGTTCTCTACTTGGTCTACATTGGTCAGATCCTCTACTCTGCTATTTTGGGAATGCTGATAATCCCTCAGATCGTACTTCAAAGAATATATCTCCTGAATGACCCTCTCAAGAATGACGTGAAGTACCAAGCCAGTGCGCAACCATTCCTAGTATTGGGAATGTTGATGGTTGCCCTGGCGCTGAGAAAGGCAGGGATTTAATAGTAGCGTAAATCATCGTTTGCTTTACTCATCTCAGCTTGGTCGTGCTGCATACGCGCTCAAGCTTTGACACATCCAATATCCGATCTCAAGCATCAGCAAAAACCTACAGGTTTGCATCAATGTACTGACGTAAGTCGGGGGGGTAAATTGAAGCTTGCAGCAGGACAATGTCTTGTCATTACCCACATCTTTCCAATCAGAGATAGACTGTTTGGATGAACATAAATGAATTCAACGACTTGAAACAGCGAACAGTTGAGTAATGGGGACAAGCAAAATTGGCAGATGCCCGACGTAACTGAAGAGCAATTCAAATGGGGGAAGCAATCGCTAAAAACCCATAAGCAAGCTAGCCAGATCATAGGGTGAGTTGGGACAACCTCAAAGCTGCTTATCGACTGCTTTGTGAAGAAGATGTCATCGGTTGCAGAGATGGCAATCCTGGTTGGCAGACTTTATAGCGCGGGTGGTCTAGGCTGCAAGATATGTGTTGGGGTGCCATTCTTGCAGTTGAAGCTTTTTAGAAATGTGGATAATGACAAGACCTAAAGGTAGAAGTATCCGCGAAAGGAGATCCCTGATGAATTTAGTCGATTTTCTCCAAGAGATCTCAGCAAAGAATGTAGAGTTGTGGATTGATGGCGATAAACTGCGCTATCGAGCTCCCTCGAATGTGTTGACTCCCGCACTACTAACCGAGATTAAGCGACATAAGGTAGAAATCATAAATCTGCTGAAAAAGCAGGTTGGCACTGCTAAAACTTATCCTTTATTGCCCATTCCACGTAATGTCAAACTGCCACTGTCCTTCGCTCAACAGCGTATATGGTTACTTGCCCAACTAGAGCCGAACAGTGCTTTTTATAACACCGCAATGGCTGCGCGTCTTAGTGGTCAACTCAATCTAGCTGCCCTAGAACGTAGCCTTAACGAAATCATGCGCCGACACGAAGCCTTACGCACAAACTTCACAATAGTAGAGGGACAACCAGTTCAGATCGTTCACTGTCATCGAAATATCACACTGCCAGTTGTGGACTTGCGATCGCTACCTGAAAGTGAACAATTAATTCAGAGTCAGCAATTAGTAACCGAGGAAGCACAACGCCCCTTTGACTTAGCTACCGATCTTTTGGAGCGGACTACTTTGCTAAAGTTAGGAGAAACAGAACACGTCTTGATGCTAACAATGCATCACATTGTTTCGGATGGTTGGTCATTTGGCGTATTTGTCCGAGAGGTAGCAGCCCTATACCCAGCCTTCTGCAAGAACTTGCCCTCACCACTACCAGAACTGCCCATTCAGTACGCGGACTTTGCCGTTTGGCAGCGGCAATGTTTGCAAGGGGAGGTACTAGAGTCTCAACTAGCTTATTGGAAACAACAACTCAAAGGCGCTCCGACTTTGTTGAAACTTCCCACTGATAGACCTCGACCCGCTATTCAAACTTTCCGAGGGGCACAGCAATACTTTTCACTCTCCTTTGAAGTGAGCGAGGCGCTCAGTAGCTTGGGTCAGAAGGAAGGCATCACTTTGTTCACGATCCTTTTAGCAGGGTTTCAAACATTACTTTATTACTATACCAGGCAGTCGGACATCGTAGTTGGATTGCCTATAGCTAACCGCAATCACCCCCACCTTGAAGAATTAATTGGGTTTTTTATCAATACTCTAGTGTTGCGTACTGATTTGTCAGGAAACCCTACTTTTCGAGAGTTACTGGGTCGAGTCCGAGAAATCACTCTGGGAGCCTATGCGCATCAAGACCTGCCTTTTGATTTGCTGGTAGAGGGGTTACAGTCAGAACGCAACCTAAGCTATAACCCATTATTCCAGGTTATGTTTATGTTCCAGAATGCACCCATGCAATCTGTTGAGCTTCCAGGTTTGACTTTGCAACCTCAGCAGATAGACAACGGCACGTCAAAATTTGATTTGAAATTTAGTCTTTGGAAAAGCCAAGAAGGTATTAATGGCTTAATTGAGTATAAAACAGACTTGTTTGACGCAACAACTATCATTCAGATGACAAAGCATTTTGAGATATTGCTGCGCCATATTGTGACACAACCTGAAATGAGGCTTAATGATTTAGTAGCCATTTTAACTAAAGTTGACAAAGAGCAGCGGCGAATTAAAGGAAAAGAACTTGAAACTACTAGTCTTCAAAAGCTTAAGCTGACTAAGCGTAAGGCTGTTAGTGCTGACCAATACTACCCAGAGCTATAGATACCCTTGCCTCAGTTAAATTCATATTCCGCGTTTGAAGTCGAAAACTTGTGAACTTGTAAAAATTTCTCACGAGCAAGAAGTGTAACAAAGCCTTAGAAAAATGGTGAAAATTCCCAATTTCTCAAAAACGAGGCTCAAAACCTTGGTAACTTCTAGGCGTCAAGCTGTCAGCGAATTAATCAAGGCAGCACCACTGATGGCTCATGGTCTTCTACCACTGCATATTCAACCCATTGTCCAGGGAGTCAATCTAGTTGCTTGGACTGCGAACAATCGACAGCTTCTTACAACTTATTTGTTGAAGCATGGAGGCATCCTTTTCCGCAACTTCCAAATTAAAGATGTGTCTGAGTTTGAGCAGTTCATCCAAACAGTTTCTGGAGAGTTGCTGGAATATCGCGATCGCTCTTCACCCCGGAGTCCTGTTCATGGCAACATCTACACTTCAACTGACTATCCGACCAACCAAAGTATCTTTCTCCACAGTGAGAATTCCTATGCCGCCACTTGGCCTTTAAAAATCTTCTTTTATTGTGTGACACCAGCACAGCAGGGAGGAGAAACACCCATTGCCGACACTCGGAAACTTTATCAGCGAATTGAGCCCAAGATTCGGGATCGCTTCGCTCAAAAGCAAGTCATGTACGTCCGCAACTTTGGTGATGGCTTTGGCTTGCCTTGGCAAACAGTCTTTCAAACCACCAACACAGCAGATGTAGAAGCGTTTTGTCAAAACAATGGTATTGAGTTTGAGTGGAAACCAGGAAATAGATTGAGAACTCGCTCCCGTCGCCCAGCAATCGCCAGACACCCGCACACTGGCGAAATGGTTTGGTTCAATCATGCCGTCTTCTTTCATGTCTCAACCTTGGAACAAACAATTCGCGAAGCATTGTTAGCGGAATTCTCAGAAGAAGATCTGCCACATAATACTTATTACGGCGATGGCTCACCCATCGAGCCTGAAGTGTTAGAGGAAATTTGCACTGTCTACCAACAAGAAACACTCACTTTCTCTTGGCAGGCTGGAGATATTTTAATGCTGGATAATATGCTAACTGCGCATGGACGGCTACCATTTTTAGGAAACCGAAAAGTTGTCGTAGGAATGTCAGAACCATTTAGCAGTCACAACTTTGAGGCTTGCTCGCAACAGGTTTAATCAAATTATCTCTCAACTCGCCTTTATCCAACCTTCAAACAGTGCAAGGAGATCCAAAATGCTCAAGGAAATTGAGGGTTTTCAACTCTCACCTCAGCAAAAGCATCTGTGGCAGTTGCAGCGAACCAATAGTCTTCCTTATTGCGCTCATTGTGCAATTCTGATTGAAGGAAATCTCAACAACGCAACTTTAATAGCTGCCTTGGAGCAAGTTGTCAATCGGTATGAAATTCTTCGCACTACCTATAGATGCCTCCCTGGAATGACCATCCCGCTACAATTTATTACGGAGAGAGGCATTGACTGGAATCAAAACTTCGATTTGAGCAGCTACACGGCCGATGAGCAGGAAGTAAAATTACAAGCCTTATTTCATCAGTTCATGCAACAGCCTTTTAACCTCCTCGAGGGTCCAGTTGTACGCTCATCTCTAATAACTTTGTCATCACAGAAGAATGTACTATTCATAAGCTTACCCGCACTTTGTGCAGATGCTGCAACCCTCCAAAACTTGGTAAAGGAGATCGGTAAATTTTATTCTTATGTAGCTGGCTACCATAGAGAGGAATTATCCGACGAACCGTTACAGTACGCAGACTTGGCAGCATGGCAGAATGAATTGTTGCAAGGATTCGATACAGAAATCGGTAGAAGCTATTGGTGCGATCAGGATTTTTCTGCTGTTCAGGCGATCCAGCTTCCTTGGGAAAAACAACTGGTTGCAGAAATAGAATTCGATCCTCGAACTTACACTTGCAAGATTGATTCTCATCTATCAGCAGAGATTGCAATCTTAGCTCAGGATTACAATACGTCAGTAGGTGAAATTCTCCTGGCGTATTGGATTGTTTTGCTGTGGCATCTTACCGGAAAACAAAACTTGGTTATTGGTGTAGCATTCGATGGACGTCAATACGAAGAATTAAGATCAGCTTTAGGACTGTTATCTAAATACGTGCCGCTTTTTCAGTTTATAAACCAAGACGAAAAATTTTCTGATTGCTTACACAAAATTAAGGAAGATTTATCAAATAATTATCAGGATCGGGAGTACTTCGGTTGGGAGCATCTGGCAGAATTACCACCAGATATTTCGCACTTTTTTCCGCTGTGTTTTGAGTATGAGAAACAGCAGGACAAGTATGCGTCTGATGCTCTATCATTTTCCATTTATAAGCAGTTTGTTTGTATTGATCAGTTCAAACTAAAGCTCTCCTGCTTTTACCGGGATAATTATTTGAATGCAGAGTTTCACTACGATTCGAGCCTATTTCGGCTAGACGATATTGAGCGCTTAGCGGGACAATTTCAGACTTTGATACAGGGGTTCATTGACAAGCCCAGAGCTACTATTAGTGAGCTAGAGATTTTAAGTGAGCGCGAGAAATATCAACTGCTAGTTGAGTTTAACGATACTCAGGCTGATTACCCACAAGATAAGTGTATTCATCACCTGTTTGAGGAACAGGCAGCCCGGATACCGGACGCTATTGCTGTCGTATTTGAAGACCAAATGTTAACCTACACTAAACTCAACACACGCGCTAATCAACTGGCTCATTACCTTCAAAGGCAAGGTGTCGGTCCAGAAGTGTTGGTAGGTATCTACGTTGAGCGCTCACTGGAGTTTATTGTTGGTATGCTCGGCATCCTCAAAGCGGGTGGTGCTTATCTACCCCTAGATCCAGCTTTGCCAGTAGGAGGATTAGCCTCTCGGTTCCAGGATGCTCAAATACCGATATTGCTCACTCAAAAGTCCCTGGTCAGAACACTGCCGCCGTCATCTGCACGTCTCGTGTGTCTCGACACAGACTGGCAGGAGATCGCTCAGGAAAGCGATAGCAATCCCACTAGTAGTGTCAGCGGTAAAAGTTTGATCTATGTGCTATTCACTTCCGGCTCTACTGGCAAACCTAAGGGTGTAGCGATCGAGCATCGGCAACTCCTAAACTACTTGCATGGTATTCTGAACCGATTAGACCTGCCAACGGGTAGCAGTTTTGCTACTGTTTCTACTTTTGCTGCTGACTTAGGCAACACAGTCATCTTTCCTGCCTTGTGTACAGGAGGATGCCTGCACGTTATCTCTCAAGAACGAGTTACTGACCCTGATACCTTAGCAGACTACTGTCGCCGTCATGCGATCGACTGTCTCAAGATTGTGCCATCCCACCTGTTGGCTCTTCTAGAAACTGCTGCTCCTAAGTCAATACTGCCGCGCCAGCGACTAGTGCTGGGAGGCGAAGTGGCCAGTTGGGATTTAATTAAGCAACTCCAGCAGCTAGCACCAAACTGCCGGATTCTCAATCACTATGGACCCACAGAAGCTACTGTTGGGGTTTTGACGTATTTGGTTGAACCAGAGCAGACAAGACCTAATTCTAAGACTGTTCCCCTGGGTTGCCCATTAGCCAACACTCAGGTTTATTTGCTCGATCAGTATCAGAATCCAGTACCTATTGGTGTACCTGGTGAACTCTACATTGGGGGAGCCAGCCTCGCTCGGAGCTATCTAAACTCCCCTGATTTGACTGCAGAAAAGTTTATTCCCAACCCTTTTAGCGACGAGCCGGGGGCACGCCTTTACATAACTGGAGACCTAGGTCGCTACCTACCAGATGGTAACATTGAATATCTCGGTCGCATTGATAATCAGGTAAAAATACGTGGCTTTCGCGTAGAACTAGGAGAAATTGAAGCTGTACTGAGCCTATATCCTAGTGTATGTCAGGCTGTAGTAATTGCCCGTGAAGATGCTCCGGGTGATAAGCGTTTAGTTGCTTACCTTGTCCCAAATCAGGAGCCAGCACCCAAAGTTAGCGATTTGCGCAGCTTTCTGAAAACACGCCTACCAGAATACATGATACCGTCGGTAATTGTGATTTTGGATCGGCTACCACTAACACCCAATGGCAAGGTAGACCGTCTCGCTCTGCCCGCATCTGAAGGAGGTACTTCAGACCTACAAAATGCTTTTCTTGCACCTCGTGACACTTTGGAACTTCAACTTGCAAAGATATGGGAACAAGTTTTGGGTACTAGCCCTGTTGGTGTCAAAGATAATTTTTTTGAACTCGGAGGTCACTCCCTCTTAGCTGTTAATCTGATGACTCAGATCCAAAGACGATTTGGACAAAGCTTACCGCTAACTAAACTATTTCAAGCAGCAACAGTCGAGCAACTGGCTAGTATTCTACGTCAGCAGCAAGGCTGCATCAGATGGTCTCCTTTAGTAGAAATTCAGCCAGGTGGTTCTAAACGACCTTTCTTTTGCGTTCATCCGATCGGTGGTAATGTTCTCTGCTATATCGATTTAGCGCGTTATTTAGGTTCAGATCAACCTTTTTATGGCTTTCAAGCCAAAGGGTTGGACGGGCAACATCAGCCATATAGACAGGTTGAAGAAATGGCAGCTGATTACATCAGAGTACTGCGTGTCGTTCAGCCCCAAGGTCCTTACCTGTTAGGCGGATGGTCAATGGGAGGGGTTGTGGCATTTGAGATGGCACAGCAGTTACAAAAGCAAGGCGATTTAGTAGCTCTGCTTGCATTACTCGACAGCAGGATAACTAACTATGCCGATAAGAACAACCCTGGTTATTTCGATGAGATCGCACTGCTGACCTACTTCGCTAAAGATTTAGGAGGTCATTTTGGAAAAGAGCTTTCACTATCATATGCTGCTCTTCAACATCTGACTCTAGACGAGCAGCTTTCCTACATCTTAGAGCAAGCGAAGTTAGCCTCTATACTACCAGAGGAAGTTGAAATCATGCAGTTTCAACCTCTTGTAGAAGTTTTCAAAACAAACCTTCATGCTTTGCAAAGCTACGTTCCACAGGTTTATGCAAATCGAATTACCCTTTTCCAAGCCGAAGAAATTTTATCTGAAGGCTGGCGTGATTACACATCATATTGGGGAAAATTGACTGCTGATTCTGTAGATATTTACACCGTATCTGGAAATCACTACACAATGCTCACGCGCTCCCGTGTTCAAGACTTAGCAGCAAAATTGAAGCACTGTCTTGATGAGTACAGGTAGTTGAAAATCATCCGATTTTATAGATGTAAAGGAGTAGAGGTTTAGAGGAAAAGGATGATCGAATCTACCGCAACTGCCAAACTACAGGTTTTCATCACCTCATTAGTTGGTTGGAAGGGTTCATATTTGAAGTTTAAAACTATTCCTGTTGCTGCTTAAATCATTACAACATTCAGCAACGTCTCCATTTCTTTTGATGTAGAAGTTTGAATTAAGAGTACGACTTATGGTTACTGTATCGAAGTCTCCCGTACGCTACCCACCGGGTCCCAAGGGGCATTTCATTCTCGGCGTTGTGCCAGATTTTAGCCGCAATCCGCTGAGCTTTTTGAGCAGGTGTGCTCAGGAGTATGGTGATATCGTCTATTTGCGTAATCCACTATTTCCGCTTTACCAACTCAACCACCCCGACTACATCGAAAAGGTGCGGGGCACTGGAAACAACCAATTTGTCAAATTTCAAACCAAGCGAATGTTAAAACAACTTATCGGCAATGGGTTACTTACGAGTGAGGGAGACTTCTGGCATAACCAGCGTCGGCTGATGCAGCCAGCCTTCCATCGGGAACGCATTGCTGCCTATGGAGAGGTGATAGTTACCTATACGAACCGACTGCTCAAGACCTGGCAGGATGGCGAAATTCGTGACGTTCACCAGGATATGATGAACCTCACCATAGGGATTGCAGCGAATACCCTATTTCATGCAGATGTAGCAGGCCAGGAAAAGGAAATAGTAGATGCTATCACAGTGACCCTAGAGTATGTTGAAGCTCGCGGCTTAAAAAATCCGCTTTCACTCTTAATTTCAGATTGGATTCCAACATCCAACAAACTGCGATTCCAAGCAGCCGTACGTCAGTTGGATAACATAATCTATCGCATTATTCAGCAGCGACGAACGAGTGGTGAGGACAAAGGAGACTTGCTCTCGATGCTGCTGCACGCCCAAGATGAAGATGGCACTCGTATGACTGACCAACAACTCCGCGATGAAGTCATGACCCTTCTTTTAGCAAGTTATGAAGCTTCAGCTGCGGCATTATCGTGGACATGGTACTTGCTATCGCAGCATTCCGAAGTAGAGTCCAAGTTAATGGCGGAATTGCAGTCTGTCTTGAATGGACGAACACCCAACGTTGAGGATTTTTCCAGATTACGTTACACTGAAATGGTACTTATGGAATCCTTGCGGCTATACCCGCCCGCCTGGATTGCTACCAGAAAAGCCATAGGCGATTGTGAAGTTGCTGGGTATCCAGTACGAGCCGGAGATGTTTTCATCATGAGCCAGTGGGTGATGCACCGCGACCCGCGCTATTTTGATCTGCCAGACGTGTTCAACCCCGAACGCTGGGCAGGTGACTTGGCTAAACGGCTACCTGCCTTTGCATATTTTCCATTTGGTGGTGGCCCTAGAATCTGCCTTGGGAAAGCGTTTGCGACGATGGAGACGGTCTTGGTTATAGCGACGATTGCCCAGAAGTTCCAACTAAAGTTAGTAACAGATCATCCAGTAATCCCGTGGTCTACCTTTCACATCCTCCCCAAATATGGCATAAAAATGCAGCTAACCCAGCGCTCGTCAATTCAGCAATAATATCATTCCGGTGTAACCGGAATGATATATTGGCAGGTTAGAACTCAACCATACACCTGAAGTGTGCGATCGCTTCTACTATGCCCAAACGCCTGAGCTTAAAGCTGCACTTGAGCGTAGAAGAACAGGTAAGTACTGGCGCGTTCCGCAGTATACAGCGATTACCTAAGCAAGAATTAGATTGGAACCGCAAGTAATGAGTCAAGTATTATATCACCAGTCGGTGCGTTCAATGATGGCAAATCAGACAATCGGAGCATTCCTTCAGGGACTGCAAATAGTGGTAATTGATGGCACCACATTCGATGTCCCGGACAGCGATGGAATGCTCGAGTATTTGGTTGTCCTAGTACGCGCCTTGGTAAGCAAGCTGCATTTCCCATTGTTAATTTTCCAAACGGCGATGAGGCTCCCATTTTCTGGATTCTCAGTACATAGTGAAGCTTAACTGAACTGTATTGGGTGCTGAGGGAGTAAAAGACCGCCGACATCAGCACCTAGGAGGTAACATCTTTACTGTCTGAGGTACAGCTTGCCCTACTTTAGCGAGCATTACAAGCACTAGCGACTGATGGTGGGTTATAGAATAGCTGTAAAGTTGTTGAGTCAAGTTTAGGCAATGGATGAACATCGTCTGCGATTAAAGCCTGTGATCCGAGGCGTGTGAAACGTTTGTAGCCACTGATTATCGAACTTTAAAACCGAACAAATATGTCCACTCGTCGTGGTTTAATCTCAACTGCATCCGTCCGATTAAAACTGAGTCTCCTGTAATGAAACTAATTCGTCTGCTCCTGAACACTTCCTGGGTAGGAGTTACCCTTGCTGCCTTCACTGGGGTGCTTAGTGGAGCTAGCAGTGCAGGACTCGTCGCCACGATCAACCTAATGTTGAAAGGAACCCAGCTGCCTAAAAGCACTCTTGCTTGGAGCTTTGTAGGGCTTTGCTGCTTACTACTAGTTTCGACGGCAGCTTCTCAGGCGTTGATTGCTCGGTTAACGCAACAGCTTATCTTCAACCTGCAACTGCACCTGGCTTGTCGTATCCTAGCCTGTCCGCTGCGGCACATAGAAAAGATTGGTATTCCTCGGCTGTTTGCTACTCTGACTGAGGATGTGGAAGCTATCTCTGCTGCCTCCTTTGCAGTTTCTAATCTTAGCCTTAGTGTTGCCGTACTTATAGGTTGCTTTTTCTACCTGAGTTGGCTCTCCCTGACTCTGTTCTGCCTGATGCTTGTTTTTATGGTGGTGGGGATCTTTAACCAAAACTTTCTATTAGCTAGAAGCAGGTATTTTCTTAAACTTGCCCGTGAAGAGCAGGACAAGCTATTTCAGCATTTCCAAACGACAACTGAGGGTATCAAGGAACTCAAACTCCATCAGCGACGACGGCAAGCCTTTCTGGTAGAAGGACTCCAAGCAACCGCCGCAGTTCTTCAACGTTATCGGGTTCAAGCAATCGACCTGTTTTCGATTGCAGGTGGTTTTGGACTTTTGGTATTCTTTGTCCCCATCGGTTTGGTGGTCTTTGTTTTATCTCCGCTGTTTGATATTCCATTTTCCGTTCTATCTAGCTACGTCCTTACCATCATTTTCATGATTACACCGCTACGAGTCTTGCTAATTAACTTGCCCACTTTAAGCCAAGCTAGTGTTGCCTTAGAAAAAATTGAATCCCTGGGGCTGTCATTGGTTGCTCAGACAACAGAGCTGGAGTTAGCGAACACGCCGGACTATCAGCCTGAGTGGAAGTTGCTCAAGCTAGTGGGTGTGACCCATACGTACCGAGGAGAATGGGAAGATAGCTACTTCATCCTCGGACCGATCAACCTGACCTTCTATCCGGGAGAACTAGTGTTTGTCGTGGGAGGCAATGGCAGTGGCAAGTCTACTCTGGTGAAGTTGCTCTCGGGACTATACATGCCTGAAACCGGAGAGATTCAATTTGGTGAGCAGCCTATCATAGATGCCAATCGGGAGTGGTATCGCCAGCAGTTCTCGGTCGTCTTCTCTGATTTTTATTTGTTTGAGCGCTTTTTGGGTTTAGACAACTCCCACCTCGATAACCAGATTCAAGACTATTTAGTTCAACTTCAGCTAGACCACAAAGTTACGGTGAAGGAAGGCGCACTTTCAACCACTGCTCTCTCCCAAGGGCAACGCAAGCGTCTTGCATTACTAACAGCTTTATTAGAATACAGGGCAATTTATATCTTTGATGAATGGGCTTCAGATCAAGATCCAGTATTTAAAAATTTTTTTTACACTCAACTTTTGCCAGAACTGAAAAATCGAGGGAAAACGGTTATTGTGGTTAGCCACGATGAACGATATTTTGATATAGCTGATAGAATTATTAAGTTGGATTACGGCAAAGTTGAATATGACAGTAAACTGTTGTAAAGATATTAGATCGTGCGCTACAAAAGTGTGGGATAGATAGCGATGTCATTCCAAGTCCAAGCACGATCAGTTAACTCTGCTCGCTGTGCGCTGTAGTTCCCAGGCACGAATGCTGCCATATCCAATTGAAGTAACTGATAACAAGTCTCACAGTTACTAACCAGAGCATTAAATAGTGAACAGTCTTATGCAGCTGCGTAAGCAACATGTTTTTCGTGAAAGAAGCGTTGCACAATCCTTGGCTGACGTTGCGTGCGCTCGCTTATAGCTGCGGATACTTTCCATCATCTGGGCTTTGTTTTTGGCGTGTTGCCGTCAAAGGCGCATTGGCTTTGACATCATGATTAAGTAACTCGTCGGGATTCAATTGCGGGCTCGGGGCGGGCAAGAAAAACAGGCGAATCTGATTGATAGTGCATCAGCAAAGTGTGGGATAAACAGCAATATCTCGCCAAGTCCAAGGTTCTGACGTTAGGTCTGCTCGTTGAGCGGCAGTAGTTCCTAAACGAGAATGTACCCAAATCCAGTTGAAATAGCTAATAATGGCATTGAGCCGAGATCCGTGTAAAAATCGGCAAGATGGTTTGGAATCCCCTGATATCACTGAGCTTCAAAGATTTCTGGTGGGAGATGAATCGCTGCCTCCAACGGCTGCGGAATATTCTGCAAATTCACCACATAATCCCCATACCGCTTGAGATGTCGTGTCAGATAAGGACTCAAAGCCTTGAGCTGTCGATGATTTACTGCCTCACCCCCTGCCATTAACGTCTGAATCGAAGCGCGACATATCCACCGTGTTCTGTAAGATCACGGCACTTGCTACCAAGTCGAGGTATTTAAATCGCTTTTCTTGCTCAATCGGATCGTTTTCAGTAATTGCACCATCCTTGCCAAAAAACACCCAATCTAGGAAGTGATGGTACTTCTCGACAATATTTGTGATGGCGTTAATTTCCTGCCGCATCCTAACATTGGAGATATACTCCAGCAGAAACATTGTTCGCACGACCTTACCCAACTCCTGAAAAGCAAGGGTTAGACGGTTTTTCTTACTGTAGCTGCCCAATTTCCGTAGAAGTGTAGAAGGCATGACCTTACCCGCCTTAATCGACAACACCACCCGCATCATGTCATGCCAATGGGTTTTGATTAGGTTCCAATTGACCACTCCCTTAAATAAAGGGTCAATATATTTGTAGGTGGCAACTGCACTGGGGCGCAGGAAAGTACAATCCTTCCAGTTGCGAATGCGCGGCATCAACTTAATCCCAAGAAGGTAGGAAATGGCAAACACAGGTCCTGACTGTCCTTGGGTATCTGCGTACAAAGTATCTGGTTGAATATCAGAAAGATTTTTCAACAATCCGTCCAAAATATACACGGCTTCCCAAACACCGCAGGTAATGAAGTGGGTAAACAGAGCAATGTATTTG
>ERZ1066118.1223-NODE-1223-length-17385-cov-11.754530_pt1 | contig 17385 bp, 16 predicted proteins | sample MGYA00382765_ERZ1066118 | MGnify/ENA primary metagenome ERZ1066118 (study PRJEB33369, sample SAMEA5778348) | biofilm metagenome | biome: Industrial cooling water; feature: Water cooling tower basin; material: Biofilm | place: United Arab Emirates | collected...
GTGCAATTTACCTCGCTGCTTCCGTCATCTGGCTCAATTGATGACACACCCTAGATGCTACATATGCTGAAAAATTACCTTGGCATATTCTTCAGCAGTATTTTGCTCGGCAAACTGTTTCATGCAAGTGCGATCGCCTAAGCTGTTACCATCAGTTAAACATCGAGTCAATGCTTGAGCTATTTCACTTGGTACTGTTGAATCCACACCTAATCCCAGGTGATAGCGTTTAACCATCTCTCCCATTAAGCCATAGTTGGAACTAAGAACTGGTTTTTGGGCTGCGGCAGCTAATAATAAAATGCCACTCATACCGATATGATGTTGGTATGGAGCTAATACAATATCGGCAAGTTGAAAATAGGCTTGTACGGTGTTGTCGGAAATATATTTAAACTGAGTAACAACTTGTACAGGTTGTGTCTGCTGAACTTGCTCGATTCGAGACTGAATTGCTGCTTGCTCTGGGAGATCTGCATTTCCAATAATTAAAAGGCAGATTTGTTTGCTAAGTTTTGTTGGCAACTGCAATATAGCTTCCAGGGTTTGATACACTCCTTTTCGTTCGGCTTCAAACGAACCAAATAAAAGAAATATCTGCCTACCAGCGTCAATCCCTAACTCTGTTCTGAGGATATCTATCTGTAATTGTCCAATAATATTACAATTAACTTGAACTGGATCTGGAAGATGTACGGCTTCCACATGAGAATTTAATCGATCTAAATATTTAATGACAAAGGGATCGAGACAGAAGAGAGTCTTCAACTGTGGATGTTTTAGCATCCGAGCCAGAATAGTTTTTTCCCGATATTGTTGCAGGTAATTTTTTCTAGAAGGTATGTAGCCGCTAAAATCGCTATAGTGAAAAGTCGGCTTGAAATATATCCCAGATAATTTACAAGGTGCTTTGAATCCTAAAGCTAGTTGAGTTTGACAAGTATCTAAATACATGATTAAACATTCGCTAGCATCTAAAGACTTGGCATATTGACAAAGTAGCTGCCATTCTTGGAAATTACGCCAAGTACGCCCTATTTTGGAGTTTCGAGATTTCAGCGCCGCATCTTCTGCGGCGGATATTGGTACTATATGAATATTTTTTTGATTGTATTTGGTAACGAGATCGACCACATCAGCATGTTTTTCAACAAACATGGGTGACACAACTACGTCTAGTCTATCCGTTAACTGGCGATCGCCCCAGTATTGTATGAGATGTTTGATGTATGCTGCATGATGACCAAAGATGGAAAGATCAAACAGCATTAAATTGCGGTTTTTTGTCATATTATTATTTGCTATCACCAATTACCCTTGACAACTTTACTTTTTACCTATGATTGTCATTCCTCTAAAAAGCAATGGCATACCTGCTACTTTCCTTCTCAAGGAAAATGGTAAAATACTAACTCCTGATTCAATTAATTTAAATAAATATATTGTCAGGAAAAATAATGGAATCTTGAGATGAAAATTTTTATAACTTTTGTATAAACTTACTCTTGAAAATCCAACTTGACGAAAGAGATTATATAACTCAGTCAATTTATATTCTTTCAAGTGAAAACCAGTAGCGATTTCATCGAAGTATTGTGAGATATCATGCGGTCCTGAGAGCTGATTGGGTGTAATACAAATGTAAATTCCACCTGGAACCAAAACACGATATATATGTTGCAGTTGAGCGATCGCATCGTCAGGATGTAAATGCTCCATTAGTTGATGGCTATACACAAGATCGATGCTATTATCAACATTTGGAATACTGCATCCATCAGAAATAACCAATTCAAAATTTTGAGGAAAGATCGAGTATTTAGTAATTTCTGTAGAAACATCAACTGCATAAACTTTTTTTACATGCTTGGCTACCTCAAAAGCCAAGCTACAATCTCCAGGTCCTACTTCTAAGTATGTTAGATCCGCTTGGAGAAAATGACCTAGCAGTTGCATTCGTTGAGCTACAATCCAATCAGTGGCAGTAGGATCGGATTTAATTAGTAGTTGTGGATGATGCAAAACACGGTTAAATAATTCATTATAAAGAGCAGTATATAAATACTGCCTTTCTTCCTTAGTAGAATTCTGGAGACGACTAGCTAATTGCTTTTCAATCTCATAATGCTCTTGAACTTGCTCAATAGTTCTCTGCTCGTCTTTTGCTAGTGCAATTTTCTTGTTCATAATATAGGTTTGAGTAAATCAGTAAGTCGTGACTTTCAAGCTTAGGGTAGGCTTGCCCATCCTAATATCAAAACTAATAGATTTTATGTATGTTCAGTTTATACATATTTCTAAGTTCAGTCCAATCTGATAGATTAATCTATTTCCATAACAAATTCTTGGTAAATTCACCATTGGTAAAAACACTGAACCATCAGAAAGTTAATCCAAACTTCACAAATCTCATTTAGAGTTGGCTGTTTGTGATACATCATTGTAAAGCCAAAAAAAGGTGGAATAACATTTCAGTATTTTTTTTACTAATTCTTTATTTTCAAAGCTATTTTTACCTAAAAAATAAAGTTTAAATAAAGTCAAGTTAGTAATATATGCGATCGGGAATTGACGGGAGTATACTTGCTGGTAAATCTAGAGGTTTATATATTATCTAAACTCTATTTAATCCAACTTTTACTAATCGCTATTAACGCGATCGCTGTAATAAATATGAGTCAATGCAAGTAAAACTGGAGTATTATCGTGTCTGAAGTTCCATGCCGCGTTGCTTTCTTCCTCCGTTTTCTTGGTGGTGGGGGAGCCGAGCGCGTAATCTTAAATTTGTCCCGTGGCTTTGTGGCGCGAGGAGTAAAGGTAGATTTGGTACTCAGTGCGGGGGGAGGACCTCACCTGTGGCAAGTACCACCCGAAGTACGGGTTGTCGATTTGAAAGCGCCAAGAGTATCAGCTAGTCTGTTCGACTTAGCAAAGTACTTACAGCAAGAACAACCCTTAGCAATTATCCTAGCTCTGCACTATACTGGCGAAATTGCCATATTAGCGAAGCGGATTGCAAAAGTACCAACACGGGTAATCGTAGTAGAGCATAATACTCTTTCTAGGGAAGTGTCAAAAGAGCGTGGTAGCAGAAAGTTTTTAATTCCACTAGCAGTCAAGTATTTATATCCTTGGGCAGATAATATTGTGGCAGTTTCTCAAGGTGTAGCTAAAGATTTATCTGCTGTATCTCACCTACCTTTAGACAAAATTCAGGTAATTTACAACCCAGTTCTCGTGCCTGGTTTGCTAGAAAAAGCACAAGAGCCTGTAGACCATCCTTGGTTTGCTCCAGGAGAACCTCCAGTAATTCTGGGAGTTGGTAAGTTAGAAGCTCAAAAAGATTTTCCCAATCTAATTCGAGCTTTCGCCCAAGTGCGGCGAACTAAAAAAGCTCGGTTAGTCATTTTAGGCTGGGGTCCAGATAGACCGCAACTCGAATCTTTAATCGCTGATTTAGGTCTAGAGGATGATGTGGCTTTGCCTGGTCATGTTGACAACCCTTATGCTTATATGGCTAAAGCAGCAGTATTTGCCTTATCTTCAGCCTGGGAGGGATTACCGACAGTACTAATTGAAGCCATGTCGGTAGGAACTCCGGTAGTTTCTACCAATTGCGAGAGCGGTCCAGCAGAAATTTTGGACAATGGTAAGCACGGTTTGCTCGCGCCAGTAGGCGATAGTAACGCTTTAGCAACGGCAATTTTACAAGTATTAAATGGTGGTTCAAAGCCAGTCGATGCAGCTTGGTTCAATCAATTTGGTTTAGAGGCAACAACGCAACAGTACTTAGATCTGTTCGGCATTCGTTAGAGGGTATTTGTATTTCAATTAATAGATATAATTTCGCTCGCTCTTCCTAAATTTTTCTTGGCAAGGGCAACATTAAACTTTACTCATTCAGGTTACTTAGAGCTTATTTATGCCACAAAAACGCTATCGAATTCTTTACATAGAACAACCAGGAGGAGTTGGAGGGACAATCACTGGTCTTTATGAGTTAATCCGCGCCCTCGATCTGAGTCAATACGAACCGCTCGTTCTTTTCTATAATCCCGAGCATCCTTACTGCAAAAAGTTTCAAGCACTTGGTGTTAAAGTACTTACACTAAATGAAAAAACTTCTGAGTTGAAAACAATTCATCCTCAAAAGATTGAGTTTGCTATATTTAAGCGATTAGCAAGAGCTAAACGAGCAGTTTCGATAGTTGTTCGTACGCTCGGTATTATTCAGCGGGAAAAAATTAATTTAGTCCATCACAATGATAATTTATCTCAAGATAAATGGACTGTGGTTGCAGCTCGCTTAGCAAACGTGCCGCAAGTATGCCACATTCGCACGCTAATAGTATTATCAACCCTCGATCGCTTCATAGCTCGTTTTGTCGATAAGTTTATTTATATGTCTAAGGCGATCGAGCAGCTTTACTGTAATGCGGGAATTTCTGCCGACAAAGGGCAAGTAGTTTATGATGGATTCGATGCCCAGATTTTTCAGCAAATTAATGCTCTTGATGTTGCTAAATTAAGAGCTGAGTTTGGCGTGACCGATGGAGACTTCTTAATTAGCAATGTCGGTCGGCTTGATAGCTGGAAAGGACAGGATTACTTTCTAGAAGCAATGGCTGAGGTAATAAAATTATATCCTACTTCAAAAGTTCTCCTAGTTGGAATGCCCGATCTGACATCCCCCTAGAATCTGAGTTACTATCAAAAACTGCAACAAATGGTTAAAGATTTACACTTATCAAACCATGTAGTAATAACAGGGCATCGAAGTGACATTCCCTATATTATGACTGCTTCTGATGTAATAGTGCATAGTTCTTCCAAGCCCGAACCTTTTGGCAGAGTTATCGTTGAAGGGATGTTGTCAGGACAACCAACGATCGCAACTGCTGCTGGTGGAGTTTTGGATATCATTGAAGATGGTGTTACAGGTTTATTAGTTCCACTTCAAGACGCAAAAGCGATCGCCAAGGCTACGCTGCAACTTTTACAAGATCGGCAGCAATCTAAGCTCATCGGTCAGCAGGCAAAAATAGTAGCACAAAAACGTTTTTCAACTAAGCAGAATGCGTCTGTAGTACAAGAAATTTATCAAAAAATGCTTAGTCGTTCAACTTGAAATAGATATAAACTTTGTTATTAAAGTATGTCGATAACACCTTTGAGGGAGAAACTTATAACTCCTAAAGTATCTGTTATCATCCCAGCCTACAATACTGCAAAATACATTCAGCAGGCTATAGATTCTGTTCTAATACAAACAGAGCAAAATCTTGAGATAATTGTGGTAGATGATGCTTCTACTGACAACACGGTAGAGGTAGTGAAGAACTTTTCTGGCGATCGCATTAAACTATTAGTCAATGAATGTAATCGCGGGGATGGCTATTCCCGCAACCAAGCTATAAGAACAGCAACAGGCGAATGGATTGCTCTACTCGATTCGGATGACTGGTATGCATCACCAATTCGGATCGAGAGGCTTTTGGAGGTAGCTGAGGCTGAAAAAGCAGATGTCGTAGCTGATGATGTTTATTTCATTCACGATGGCGAACAGCAGCCTTTTAGCACGCTATTTTCTGCCGGAGAGCAGTTCGATCGACCTAAAGAAATTGATGCCATAACTGTCATAAACTCGAACGCAAAACCCGCACGATATAGCCCGCATTATGGTTTAACTAAGCCTCTAATCAAACGCAGTTTTCTCACACACAATCATATTGAATATCATGAAAAATTGCCAGTTGTAGCAGATTTACATTTTTACGTGAAGTGTTTGGCAAACGGCGCACGCTTTATTGTTGTTCCAGAAGCTTATTACTGTTATCGACGCACGCGCCAAGGTTCTATTGTCAATAAAAGTAATAGACTACAGCAATTGGAACCGCTCCGCCAGTTAGCTTTAGATCTTTTACAGCAAGAGTATGTCAAAGAAAATCGGGCATTGTTAGAGACTATATCTAAGTTTTTGGCGAACATTGAGCAAAGCTTGAACTATCATCGCGTTGTATCTTCAATTAAAGAGCAAGGTTTGTTAACTGTTTTTAGCCAGATGGTAAGCGACTCAAGTTATCGATCGCTTTTTATTTCACAAATTTCCGAAATTATCCAACGTCGAATGCTTAACATTTTAGGGAAAACAAAAGATATTTAATAATTCAAGTGTATAGGAGACAATGCCAATTTTTAATTTAGAAAAACAAAATATATAGATTAATTTTTTGGTTTCCATCCTAGCAAAATGTTTGGTCTTTGTACGGTGGTGGGAAATGTTTTTTGAAACCCAGCTTGGCGCTTAGTTGGATGTTCTCTGGCTAAATTCCATAAAGTTTCATAGAAAAAGAAAGAGACGCCAGCAAAGTTAGCTCTACGAGTCAATTGAACTTGATTTTGGATTTGCCCCCACGGGACATATTTACCTTTTAAACCCGATAAAATTCCAATCCCAACTGGAATGTGTTTTCGTGCTGCTTGAACTTCCGGATATTGCAATTCGCTCATAAATACTTTGAGATTGTTGCGGTAGACTTGCAAAACTAATTCTTCAATTAATCCCTGTTTTTCCCATTGCACCCAATCAGCTAAAAACAGATCGTAAGAAACTCGTTGAGGGTTAGGAGCAATTGAAATTAAGCAGTTTGGTTTCTGCTGCTTGACTGCTTGAAATACCTGTTGCAAAAAAGCAGTAATTTTATCAGCTCGCCAGCGCAGCCATTCGGGATTTTGCGGATCGCTAGGAGGTTTTTTGCCTTGATGTTCTTGCTGGTATAACTTGACAGTAAATGGATCGTAGCCAAATTCTGATGGTAAGCCGAAGTGGTCGTCGAATTGAATTCCATCAATATCGTAATTTGTAACTACTTCTAAGATTAAGTCTTGAATAAACTGTTGTACTTCAGGATGAAAAGGGTTGAGCCAGACTCGTTTGTGTTTGCCTTCTAGCCAAACTGACTCGTTGTTGCGCTTACGAGTGAGCCATTGGGGGTGGCGTTGCGCTAGCTGGGAATCAGCTGGAGCCATAAAACCAAATTCAAACCAGGGAATGACTCCCATTCTTGTTTGATGCCCCTGCGGGGCAGTGGTAGAGGGAATGACTCCTGTTGGTGTTTGATGCCCCTGTCGGACGATTTCTTGTAACATATCTCGCCCTTGTAATCCTGGTGAGGGATCGAGCGATCGCCCAATGGCTTTTGCTGCAACTTGGCTGGGATATAAGGTGTAGCCCCAGTTCCAAATTGTTGGGTATATAGTATTGAAATTCAGCTGGTGTAGGGTTTGGATTGCTTGGCTGAGACGGTTGGGTTCAAATAGTACGTCGCTATCAATATTTGTCAACCATACCCCTCTGATTTCGGGTGAGGTTGAATTTTGTTGTGGGGAGGAAGCTAGAGAAACTAAGGGAGATAGGTACAGGATCGTCACCAGGCTGAGAAGGGCGATCGCTAAGCGATCGCCCCAACCCCCCTTTAAAATGGGGGCTAGAGAAAATCTGTTTTTTAGTTGAGATAAATATTTATGGTAGAGCTTTCTTAACATTTATTTAACTAAATTTTGAAGTAATTACACAGTGCGAAAAGATTTGTAACAATATATGACATCAAATTTCAAATTTTTTGGCGATCGCCCAACTCTTGATTAAGTGAACCTACTGACGGCAAATTCTACAGTATGGGGAAAACTATCTGTCAGAACTCTTAAAAGAATTTTGCCAATTTTACAGGTTTATGCAAGTTATATTTCTGCTAGCGGTAATACTGGGGATACTTGTAGCTGCGTTCGGATTTGGCATTGTGACAAAAAATTTCTTGTTATCCCTAGCTGCATTGCCACTCATATGTCTCTATGTAAGTGTTGTCATTAAAGAATGGCGGTATATTCCTTTACGGGAACGTAGCTTTTATCTATGTAAATTGAAACGCTATCAAGAGGCGATCGCGGCTTGCGATCGGTTTCTCGGACGTTTACCTGGCTATGGTTTTACTTGGTTTAACCGAGGTTTGTTGTTGTCTGAGTTAGGGTACGATAAAGAAGCGATCGCGAGTTACGATAAAGCTTTAGATTGTGCTAAAGGATACTACACGGGATTTCGCTATCGAGTCTGGTATCATCGAGGTCTGGCGTTACATCGGTTAGGACGTTACAAACAAGCGATCGCTAACTATGAGGAGTCGCTCAAATATACAAAAACATACCATCGCAATTTACGGTATAAGGTTTGGTATCACCGAGGTCTAGCGTTACAGAAGTTGGGATTATATAGAGAAGCAATTTCTAGCTACGATCGAGCGATGAAGTACATGCACCGCTACAAACGTGGTTGGCAACCAAATGGGGAAAATGAGATAGAGATTGCCGAGCCGCAAGATTGCTGGTACTCTCTAGATAATTTCTGGTGTAATTGCCTAGATAAATTACAGTTTGTGCGCCTACGCTACGAAGAGGCGATCGTCAGCCATAATCCTAGCTCTAAGTACAAACCAGACTTTGGCGATGCTTTCTACAATCGCGCTTGCTGTTTTGCAGCCGCAGGAGATATCGATTTGGCTTTAGCAAACTTGCAACAAGCTATCTACCTCAGTCCGCAGGAGTATCGGGAAAAAGCGAAGGTTGACGCAGGGTGGGACGAATTTCGCCGCGATCGACAGTTTCAGAGATTGGTTGTTGGTTGATAATCTAGTATGTGGGCGCACGATGGTGCGCTTCCAGAGTTATCTTCTCGCTGATGCTATGCAAGTTACAGGTGTCCATCACGTTGCGATTATTTGTTCTAACTACGAGCGATCGAAGAAATTTTATACAGAAGTTTTAGGATTTTCAATTATTGAGGAAACTTTCAGGGCAGCGAGAAATTCTTATAAATTAGATTTAAGAGTTAGTGACAAATTTCAGATTGAATTATTTTCTTTTCCCGCACCGCCACCAAGGGCGAGTAAACCTGAAGCTTGTGGGTTAAGACATTTAGCCTTTGCTGTCGACGATCTCGATCGCGCTGTTTTTGAGCTAAATTCTCAGGGAGTAGAGGTAGAAGATATTAGAATAGATGAAATTACAGGTAAGCGTTTTACTTTTTTTCAAGACCCAGATAATTTACCTTTGGAGATTTATGAAAATTAACATATATGCTCCTGTTACGACTACACAAGTGAAGTTCGCCCACGTAAACTATAGAATTGCAATTTTTAAGTTAGTCAGAAGAAGCTTTACCTGCTTAATTTTTGCTGTTGGTTTATTTTTGGGTTTAAGCACTAGTTTTATGCCTAGTGCTGTGGCTGCACCTAGTTATGTTGGTGATTTTACTCAAAATATGGAAGCGAGTAGCCCAAGCGATCGCTTACCTCCTAAAGTAGCTAAAGCTGTTTTAGCTGATTTAGCTAAACTTCAAAAGATTCCACCAGAAAAACTAAAAATAATTAAATATAGTCAAGAAAGTTGGTCTGATGGTTGTTTGGGACTACCTCAACCTGAAGAAATTTGTTCGCAGGCGATCGTGGAAGGTTGGCGAGTTGTGGTATCGAATGGCAGCCAAGAATGGGTTTATCGAACTGATAATAGAGGTAGAAATATAAGATTAGAAACGCTAAACGTTTCTTAAGTCAAAAGTCAAGCTGAGTCTCCGATGGAAGCGTTGTTGTAAGTGCCAAAAACTGCTTCTGGTTCGCGATAGTATTTGAATTCCATCAAATTGTAAAATGGGTCTTCTAGAAAAAAAGTGTAGTGTTCTAGAGGAGAATTAACAAAACGCTGTTTAGGTGTCTCTCTAAATTTAAGTTGCTGTTGTTGCGATCGCTTCAGTAAATTTTCCCAAGCTGATTTAGAGGGAAAAACTAAGCCGAAGTGTCTGGGATAGATACCGCGTTGTGGTAATAGAGGTTCTTGTGTTACATGAGCTACGAGCTGATGCCCGTAAAGATTTAGAATCAGAGCATGGTGAGTTTCGCGACCAGGAACGCATCCTAAACCATCGACATAGAAAGCTTTTGTCTGGGCAATATCAGAGATGGGAAAGGCAAGATGAAAAATGATTTGGTTCATACATTAATCCGCGTAGGATTCGTCAAAACTGGCATTGTGGCTGTTATCGATCGTTGGTCGCCAGTCGTTGGGAATAAACCAATGACAACTGACAAATGACGAATGACAATTAATATTTTGGCAAACTTTAGATGTCTACCAACTTATCCTTGATGCTTTCAAGTCCATCCTTTCTCAATTCTTTGTTAGTAGCTGTCGGGTTGCATACAGTTTTATTGGGCGTAGCCTGGGTTGCTCCCAAAAAGTTGTTGACTCCGGCTGGGCTACTACACGCATGGTTTTTAGGTGTTCTCCTGTGGTTGAGCGTGGGTTGGCGGGGGGAATTAGTTGTATTGTTCTATTTTGTTGTTGGTTCCGCTGTCACCTACATTGGTATGGCACAGAAGGAAGCAGAAGGAATTGCGGAAAAGCGTTCTGGTGCGAGGGGTCCAGAGAATGTCTGGAGTTCGGCATTGACGGGGGCGCTGTGTGCAGTAGGAATAGCGATAACTTCGTTAAGCTTCGCTAACGCGACTACCTTTGTAGCTCAGTCTAGCGCGATCGTTTCTCTACTTTTATTGGGTTTTGTGGCGAGTTTTAGTACCAAACTTTCCGATACCTGTGCTAGCGAAGTTGGAAAAGCCTATGGTAAGCGGACATTTTTAATTACTACCCTACAACCAGTGGCACGGGGAACAGAAGGGGCTGTGAGTTTAGAAGGAACGCTGGCTGGCGTAGCGGGTTCGGTAGCGATCGCTATTATTGCTTGGGGAGTTGGTTTAATAGATTTACTAGGCATAGTCTGGTGTGTCATAGCAGCCTTTATTGCTACTAATATCGAAAGCTTAATTGGGGCAACAGTGGAAGGTAAAGTCAGTTGGCTGACTCATGATGTCGTAAATTTTTTGAATACGTTAATAGGAGCGATCGCAGCTATACTGCTCGCTTTGATTTGGGGAATTGTTAATAGTTAATAGTTAATAGTTAATAGTTAATGGTTGATAGTCGGCTCAACTTCTTCTACTAACAACCATTTACCAGCATGATTTAAACGCCCGTAAACTTTTAGAAACTGGTTGTCGGGGTAGGTTTGTAATTGTTCGTCTATGGGCGATCGCAAAGTTACCAGCGTCCAATCTTGTCCCTGTAATTCCCCAAGTGTAGATAGAGTCAACGTGTAATCTTGTATGCCTCGACGGTGGAAAGTGCCTGAATAATGGGTAATGGGTAGTTGGTGGTTGGTGGTTGTTAGTTGTTGGTTGTTGCGTGGTAGGTGACTTAATTTTGAATTGTTCTGCCCCCTTGTTTTCTCAACGGGACAATACCCACTGACAGGATACTCTTCTGGGCGATCCAAATAATAGCGTTGCCATTTCAGCCAGTCAGGAGATTCAGGCGAGGAATTAAATAAAGGCACGATCGCCGCCGGACAATGCGGTTCGTGTAAAAGAGCTTCCTGTAAGTCTTTTACAGGTAATTCTCGCGGTTGACAGCCTCTAGAAATACATAATGCTGCTGCCATCCCAGCAGCCTGTCCGAGATTCATCACTACTGGCTGCAAGCGTGTCGCACCGTTGGCAATATGGGATACAGAAATGTTTTTTTCACAGACTAAGAAACCGTCGATCGCATCTGGAATTAGACAACCATATGGCACGGTAAAAGGCGTTCCCGTCCAGCGTCCTCCCCAACGAATGGATTTTGGTTGTAAGGGAAAATCGAAACCTGGATAGTGGTGGTCGTTGGCATAATTACCGATGGCGATCGCGCTGATACCTGCACGATCGACTGGTAAGGCAGCTACCCGACCTCCAGTTGATGGTAAAATACCTTGTTCTCGCACGGTAGCCATACCCACAACACGGCGGCTCTCGCGGTAATAAGGATGCAGAGCGTATGCAGCACCGTGGTGTAGGGGCGCAGGGCTATGCCCCCCTACATGAGAATAAACAGGAAATACCCCTTCCGCCAAACCATAACGCCGTCCGAGCTGGGATTGAATGTAGTGTAGGAAACCTTGCGTGTGCCACAAACTTTCTTGGAGAAACTCAGCTCTAGCAGCGGCGGAGCTAACTAATCGGTCTAAGCCTTCACCGTAGTCGTTGCCACAGATGGGCCAATTGAGCATGAATAAATTGCCTGGTAAGCGCCCGTAGTTGAGAAATTGTTCCGCACCATAGTTTTTCCAGGCTCCAGCAAAGATTTCTGGATTGTATGACGGTGGTGGAGGAATTTCTGGGGCGATCGCCTCCCCGAAATCTTGCATCAGTCCTACCCAAGTGGGTGCTTGGACTGGATATTTTGTCGTCAGTTCATTTGCGGCAATTGGGGCGCTGGGTTCTCCCCATTGCGATCGCCATTCCCAACCCCAGCGATACGGAATTTCAGCTAGAGCTAATAAATCGCCTAGTTCTGTAGCGTCGATGGTAATTTGGGCGCTAACTGTAAACTCGGCAAATTCCACCCCAACAATGCGATCGCCTTGGCGTAAAACCGCTCGCGGTACTTGCCCGACTATCCAATTTAAGTTAGGTAAATCCCGTACCCATTGGGCAAAAATCTGCGCTCCCAGACGCGGATCGAAGCTAAAAAAGCTCACCCAGCTATGGTCTAATCCTTCCGGTTGGCGTTGCTGCAATTCCCGCAGAAACGCTCCCCACATCCCTGTTTGAAATGCCACCAATTCGTTACCATCGGGAACCGATACTCCAGCTGATGTCAGCATACCCCCCAACCAAGAAAATTCGCTGACCAATATTGTTTTTGCACCCCTTCGCGCCGCCTGGATCGCCGCTGCCGTACCACCAGTACCACCGCCAACAACTAAAACATCGGTATGGAATGGAGAATTCATTCAGTGGAGAGTGAGTAGTGAGTAGTGGGGAGTGGGGAGTGGGGAATGGGGAGTGGGGAGTGGTATGACAAATGACAAATGACAAATGACCGCTCGCTATTCCCAAATCTTAATTGTCCGATCTTTGCTGCTGCTAACTAAATGACCTCTAGGGCTAGGAGCAAGTGCTAATACCCAGTCGGCGTGAGCTGATAGATTGCGTAGGAGTTGTCCCGATTGGGGTTGCCAAATTTTGATCGTGCGATCGAGACTTGCACTTATTAGGGTACTACCATCAGTGCTGTAGGCGATAGCAACAACTCTACTCTCGTGCCCTACTAGCGATCGCAACTGTTCTCCCATCTGCCAGTCCCAAATCTTCACAGTCTTATCCCAACTACTGCTAGCCAGCTGTTGTCCGTCAGGGCTAAAGGTAATTGCCCTCACTGCATCAGCGTGTCCTATCAGCGTTTGTAGCAATCTCCCTGTCGCTAAATCCCACAGCTTAATCGTGCGATCGATGCTACCAGTCGCAAAAGTTTGCCCGTCAGGATTCACGGCAAGGGAAAACACTCGCCGAGCGTGGGCTGCGAGCGTCTGGCGTAGTTGTCCGGTTTGTAAATCCCACAGCTTGACGGTTCCATCTTCTCCAGCACTGAAAAGAGTCTGTCCGTCCTGACTTATAGCGACTGTCCATACTGGTCCTCCATGACCGAGCAGCCTTCCCAAGGGTCTGCCTGTAGTTATATTCCACAATCGCACCGTATTTTCGCCACCGCCGCTAACCAAAATTTGCCCATCTTGGCTCAAGGCGATCGCCCGCACGGTATCTGTATGTCCGGTAAGCGTGTGCCGTAACTGCCTTGTTTGTAAATCCCAGACTTTAATTGTTTTATCTGCACTACCACTAACTAGCGTGCGCCCATCTTGACTGACAGCCACTCCCCATACTGAGTCTGCGTGTCCGGCTAAAGTTTGGGTTAAGGAAAGGCGATCGGCAAGACTATTCGATGCGATCGCGGCAAATTGTGCTTTAGGTGGTGTAGTTGGTGGTACGACTTTCGATCCTGGTCTTAGAGCGTAATACAAGCCTAGAATTAATCCTAAAGCTGAAGTCACGCCAATTGCCATCCCTAACCATAGTGCTATCTGCTGCTGCCCTCCAGCTGTCGTTCTTCTTCCCTGCGTCCCTGACACATTCGCCGCCGATCCTTTAGTACTCACAGCAATTGGTGTAGGCGCTGGCTGTGAAGGAGCCGCTGCGGTTAAAAGCGGTTGCAGGTCAGCTAGGACTTCGGTTGCTGATTGATAGCGTTCGGTGAAATGATAGCGCACCATCTGATTCAAAATCGATCCTAGAGCCAGAGTCACATTTGTCAGGTGTTGCCAAATGACTTCTCCAGTATCGGCATCTTCCAATAGCATTGTTGGTTGCATTCCAGTCAAAGCTTGGATCGCAATCATCCCCAAAGCGTAAATATCGCTGTTTGGGCGCGGACGACCTCGGCTTTGTTCGCTGGGCATATACCCTGGCGTACCAATTGCCATTGTCGCTGGAATTCCCATAGCAAAGTTGGCATTAGTTTGCCCTCCAGCAGTGACAACTTGCGTCCATGCTTGTTTTACCGAGCCGAAATCGATCAGTACCAATTGGCGATCGCTGTCGCGCTGAATCAAATTACTGGGTTTAATATCGCGATGAATCAGCCCGTGGGCGTGAATCACTTCTAGAATAGTCAGGACTTCTTGTAAAAAATCGATAACTTGGGCTTCGCTCCACCGTACTCCTGGAGTTAAGATCCGATTTAAGGGTTGACCGTGAACGTATTCTAGTACCAAATAAAATTGTTGCTCTAGCTCAAAATAGTTTAAGAGTCGCGGTACTTGGGAATAGGTACTCAATTTCTCCAGTGCTGCGACTTCGCGTGTGAATACGCGCCGTAGAGAGGATAGGGAGCTAGTGTGACCGGAAGCTCCTGGCAAGAGATGTTTGACGATACATGCTTGCGGTGAGGGGGTAACGAGATCTTGCGCCAGATAGGTCTGACAGTAATCGCTACTACTGAGGATTTGGACGATCTGGTATTGCCCTTTGATGATTTCACCTAGCATTGTGACAATTGCAAAAGCAGTGGCAATGATTGGGCGTTTTTCGTGTTAGTTAATCATAACGATAGCTGGTGATTCTGGCGATAAATCTCTCTTACAGCCCCAAGATGATTTTAGCTTGCGCCGGACAGCAGTGTAGAGACGTTACATGTAACGTCTCTACACTGCTCCCTACTCCCTGCTCCCTGTTAACTGCTACATTCTAAAGTGCTAGATAAACGACTACAAGCTATGAAAGCACAGGTATTTCGCGGTGTGGATCGATTGAGTTATGAGGAATTACCCGTACCAGATATTGCACCAGATGAAGTATTGGTGCAAGTGCAGGTCGTTGGCTTGTGTCAGTCAGATATCAAAAAAATTCGCTATCCTCTCTACGAACCACCTCGCATTTTTGGACATGAGACGGCTGGAGTTATTGCCGCAGTAGGAGATCGAGTTACCGACTGGCAGGTAGGACAGCGGGTGGTAGTAATGCACCATATTCCTTGTATGCGCTGTCGCTATTGCCTGAATGACAATTTTTCTATGTGCGATGTCTATAAAAATATCTCCACCACAGCTGGTTTTGTACCGAGTGGTGGTGGATTTGCTGAATATGTTAGAGTTCCAGGTCACATCGTCCGTAATGGTGGCTTGATTCCGATTCCCGATCGCGTTACTTTTGAGCAAGCGAGTTTCGTCGAGCCAACTAACTGCTGTCTCAAGGCTGTCAAAAAGGCGCAAATTACCGCAGGACAAACGGTATTAGTCACAGGTGCGGGCCCCATCGGGCTAATGTTCGTGATGTTAGTTAAATATTTCGGTGCTAGGGCGATCGCGACTGATTTATTACCCTCGCGGATCGAGAAAGCCTTACAATTAGGAGCCGAAGCTGCTTTTGATGCCCGCGATCGCGACTTAAGTAATAAAATTCAAGCTTTAACAGATGGCATGGGAGCCGATACAACTCTACTTGCCGTTCCCAGCGAAAAAGCTTTCTCTCAGGCTCTCGACTGCACGCGCAAGGGAGGTAAAATTCTGTTTTTTGCTGAATTCCCTGATGAGGTAGAAATTTCCCTCAATCCCAACATTCTCTATCGCCGCGAAATCGACTTAATCGGTAGCTATAGTTCTTCCTATCGCCTGCAAAGCTTTGCCACCGACATTGTTTTCAACCGCCGCATTGATGTTGATGCCTTAATTAGCGATCGCTATCCCCTACAACAACTATCAGCAGCCGTAGAACGAGCCGTCAACCCCACTCCTGACACCTATAAGATTCTTATCTACCCCCAATAGGGAGAAAAGAGAGCTGAGGAAGCAACTACCAATTCACAATTCACAATTAATGCCAAATTTCTTCGACTCCCGACTCCTGTACGGGCGGGTTCACCCGAAATCTTTATCGCAGTCAGAGTTGATTGGTAAACCCGCCCCTACAACTTCCGACTTTTGATTTCCGACTTTCTTATTTGCCCCTTTTATCCTTATCATCTATCTATTAGCAGATGTTTGGCGCTGAATTATAAGAACTCATGGATTCATCTTTTCCAACACGGGGACAATTAGAACGCACTTTATCGCAACGCATTCAAGCACTGTATCGCGCTCAGCTAGAGCATCGACCCAGCCAAGTTTTTTGTCAAATGTTTGACGAGAAAATTGCGATTATTCTGGAAGATGCCGTGACTCAGCCAGAACAACTACTAGTAGAAAGCGGTCAAGAAGAGCTGGGAGAACAAGTTAGAGAACAATTAGATCAAGCACTTCAACCCCAATTAAAAGAATTAATTGAGGAAATTGTTGGCGTAGAAGTACTCGATATTCTAAGTAATACCAAAATCGAAACAGGTCGAACTGCAACAGTGGCAATTTTAGCCAGTCCGCCGTCTATACGCAATTCTTAATTGTCACTGGTGAGTGGTGTGCGATGTTTTTACTTACGACTTACGACTTTATCCATTACTCATCTCTCTAAAAGCATATTTACGAATGGTCGCTTCTAGTTGGACAATATCGTAGGGCTTAATCGCACATTCTACGCAGCCTGCGGTGATGAAACTCTCTCGATCTTCATTTCTTGCCATTGCCGTCACCGCAATAATTGGAATTGCCTGAGTTTTTGGGTCTTGCTTGAGAGTGCGCGTCACGTCTATACCGCTAATATCTGGCAACATCATATCCAAGAGAATCAAGCTGGGGCGATAGCTTTTTGCTTTCAGAATTGCACTCTCTCCATCAACAGCAGTTATGTAATCGCATTCGGCGATCGCTAAAATTTGTGCGAGTAACTGCAAGTTATCATCATTATCATCTACCGCTAACACAAGCGGCTGACCAAGATCTGTCTCTAGAGAGAAACTAAAGTAAGATTGCATATCCATAATCTGAGTACAGGACAAAACATAGGATAGGGGTTGCAACAAGTGACAGAGAAAGGG
>ERZ1066118.1224-NODE-1224-length-17349-cov-7.087718_pt1 | contig 17349 bp, 16 predicted proteins | sample MGYA00382765_ERZ1066118 | MGnify/ENA primary metagenome ERZ1066118 (study PRJEB33369, sample SAMEA5778348) | biofilm metagenome | biome: Industrial cooling water; feature: Water cooling tower basin; material: Biofilm | place: United Arab Emirates | collected...
GGCCGTCACCGACGCGGAGTGGGACGACGGCATTCCCCCGGTTCCGACCAGCCGCGTGAAGTCGATCCTCCGGAACCAGATCCAGGCAAAGAAGAACTTGAAGAGCTGAACCGTCACCATCGCTACCAGCGCCAGCATCAGCGGTGGGTTGAACATGATGAGCCGATCCATTACTGCCGTCTTTCCACCACGTAATCGGCCAGAGCAGCCAGCTCAGGAAGATCGTACCGTGCGACGGCTGCCTTGGCCTGGTTCGCCTTCGCGCGGGCAAGCTCCCTCGCGCCGTCGATACCGTAGAGCGACGGGTAGGATGCCTTCTCGAGCTCGATGTCACGGCCAGCCGTTTTGCCCAGCGACTCCGAGCATCCCGCCACATCGAGCACGTCGTCGGCAATCTGGAAAGCAAGCCCGAGCGCTGAGCCGTAGTCGGTCAGCGCCTCGAGGAGCGCTGGTTCGGCGCCGCCGGCCATCGCACCAACCCGCAGTGAGCTGACGAGGAGCGCCCCCGTTTTGCGACGATGGATCGACTCCAGCTCATCGGCGTCGACGCGGCGACCCTCACCCTGCAGGTCCATGAGCTGCCCGCCAACCATGCCGGCGGCGCCCGCCGCTCGCATCAGGTCGGTAGCGAGCGCTCCTCGCATCCCTGCATCAAGGCTGAGGTTCCTCCCCTCACGATCCAGGACCTGGATCGCTATGGGCAGCAGCGCGGCGCCTGCCAGCATCGCGTTGGCATTCCCGAACACCTTGTGCACAGTCGCACGCCCGCGCCGGAGATCATCATCGTCCATGCAGGGCAAATCGTCGTGCACGAGCGAGTAGGTGTGAACGATCTCGAGGGCGCAGCTCAGGCGGTACACCGCGGCCGGGACTTCCGCACGCGGGCACGCAGCGGCGTAGGCGGCGCAGCAGAGGATCGGACGGATGCGCTTCCCCGAGGTGGATAGGGCGTAGGCGACCGCCGGTCGGAGCTTCGCTGGAAGGTCAGCGAGGGCCTGCTCGACCACCTGAGCGAGTGCCTGCTCGACCCGTTCGCGCCCTGCCTCGAGGAAATCGGGAGCCGCTGCTGGGGCAGCGGAAGGCGTGGAGACGGAGGTCACGTCCTGGAGTCGCCCCGGCCGAGAGGGGAGACGCTGCCGTCCATGTTCAGCCGCTCGATCCGCATCTCTGCGGCGCGGATCGATTCCTCGGCAAGGCGCACGAGCCGGACACCTTCTTCATAGAGGGCGAGCGACTGCTCCAGCTCGATATCCGCCCCCTCGAGCGAGCGTGTGATCTGCTCCAGCCGGAGCAGTGATTCCTCCAGCGTCTTACGCTCTACCATGCGTCGCCTGCCCCGGAGCGACCCGCACCGGCAGAATCCGATGGCAGCGCGGCTGATCCGACGGGTGCAGCTCCGGCCGATCCGCTCGAGGTGGGGAGATCTCTGGAAAGTCCGGGTCCCTCCGCCTGTCGGGCGCCGCGAGCCGCGTCGACCCTGCAGGGGACGGTACCGTTCGCGACCCGCAGATCAAAAGCCAGACCCGCCGTGAACTCCTCCTCACTCCGGAGAATGCGCCCCTCACGGGAAAGGGGAACGGCGAAGCCTCGGCTGAAGGCGGCTATGGGTGACATCGCCTCCAGGTGCCGCGCCGCGGTCCGCAGCTGGTCACGCCGACTGGTCGTCATCCGCTGCGCGGCGTCGTAGAGGGTCGCACGTGCGTAGTTGACCTCTTCCTGCGCCCGACCCAACCTGCCCGCGATGCCGCGGCTGAGACGCCACGCATCCCGCTCCAGCCCCCGCGCGATATCCACCTGATCCGGGACGGCGGACTCGGCTGCCGCCGAAGGCGTCGGCGCCCGCAGATCCGCTACGAGGTCGGCGATCGTCACGTCCGTCTCGTGTCCGACTGCCGAGATAACGGGTATCGGGGACGCGGCAATCGCACGCGCGACGAGCTCCTCGTTGAAGGCCCAGAGGTCTTCGATCGACCCGCCGCCGCGACCGACGATCAGCACGTCCGCGGTCCCGGATGTCGAGAGCCGGCGTATCGCGCCCGCGATGTCGGCAGCGGAGCCCTCTCCCTGGACTCGGCAACCCGCGAGGATCACCCGCGTCCACGGCGCGCGCCGACGGATGACGTTGACGATGTCGTGGAATACGGCGCCTGACGGTGAGGTGACTACGCCGACGACTGCGGGGTAGCGCGGCAGAGCTCTCTTTCGTGCGGGAGCCGTCAGCCCCTCCGCCTCCAGCTTCTTCCGCAGCCGCTCGAGGGCGAGCTTCCACAGCCCCTCACCCTTCGCCTCGAGCTGCGTCACGGAAAGCTGATAATCGCCGCGCGCCGGGTAGAGAGTAAGTCGGCCCAGCGCCCGCACCTGCATCCCCTCCTCAGGCGCTGTTGGGAGGCGCCGGGCGTCATCCTTCCACATCACACACTTCAGCTGCGAGTCCCTGTCGCGCAGCGTGAAGTAGCAGTGGCCGGAGCGGGCACGCGTGAAGTTGCAGATCTCACCGGTGATCCAGAGCGGCGGGAAGAGCCCCTCGATGAGCTCCTTCGCGGCGAAGTTGAGCTGAGTCACCGTCCACTCGTCGCCCGGCCGCGCGTTCGCTACGCGCATCGCGGCCAGTGGCGAGCCCGCGAGGGCGCTCGCCACCGTACCGGCGGGAGACGCGCCCGAGCTCGCGCTCCGCGCACTGGCGGGTCGCACGGGCTTCGCAGCCTCCTGTGCCGACGTGAACAGGTCCCAGCTCATCTTCTCCTACCTGACTCCTGCTGTTGGTGCGACTGATCGCCTGGCTGCATCCAGTGTGTTGGACAGAAGCATCGCAATCGTCATCGGCCCCACGCCCTTCGGCACCGGGGTGATTGCGGAGGCGATCTCCAGAACAGCTTCGTAGTCGACATCCCCGGAGATCTTGTACCCGGCAGCCATTGAAGGGTCATCGACGCGGGTGGTCCCCACATCGATCACCACAGCTCCCGGCTTCACCATGTCCGCCGTGATCAGCCCCGGCTTGCCGACAGCCACGATCAGGATGTCGGCCAGGCGCGTATGAGACGCGAGGTCCTCGGTGTACTTATGCGTTACCGAAACCGTCGCGTTCGCCCCGGGAGCCATCAGCAGCGAAGCGAGCGGCTTGCTCACGATCAGGCTCCGGCCGACGATCACAACGTGCCTGCCGTGCGTCGGAATGTTCTCCCGCCGAAGCATCTCAATGATGCCGGCCGGCGTCGCGGGGATGAACCCGCGCGGATCCCCGACAAATGCGCGGCCTGCATTCAGCGGGTGGAAGCCGTCCACATCCTTGTGAGGCGCGACACGCTCCAGCACCTCCTTGTACGGGAGGTGGAGGGGAAGCGGGAGCTGAACGAGAATCCCATGGACGCCGGGATCAGCATTCAGCCCGTCGATCACGCCGAACAGCTCGTCGGCTTCGATCTCCGCCGGCAGGTGCAGCTTCCGGCTGCCGATCCCTACCCGCTCGCACGCCTGCTCCTTCATCCGTACGTACACCTCACTCGCGGGGTCGGCTCCCACGAGAACAACGGCGAGGGTGGGATTCACCCCCTCCGCCTTGAGCTCCGCCACGCCGGTGGCGACCTCATCGCGAATGACCTGACTGATATCCGTCCCGCTGATTACCCGAGCCGACATAAACGGTTGTGTTGAATTGGTTCAGAGCCGGGAGAGAATCGACTGAACTGGATCGGGGGGGTCACCGCTACAGCTTGCCGAACGCCGTCTCCAGCGAGCGCGCATACGGAACGCTGACGCGCCCGATAGAGCTCGCGAGACCGGTGAGAGGATCGATATCGACTACCACGCCCTGGAGATGCAGATCGTTATCGGCCGGCTGCATCCGCTCGCCCTTCGTCTGCTGAAGCTGCCGGTGCAACGAGAACTCGGTCTTCATGCCGATGATCCCGCCGAGCGAGCCGGTCAGCCCCATATCGGTAATGAAGGCGGTGCCGCCGGGCAGTATCCGCTCATCGGCGGTCTGCACGTGCGTATGGGTGCCCACCACGGCGCCGACCCGACCATCGAGGTAGCGCCCCATCGCCTGCTTCTCCGATGTCGCTTCCGCATGAAAGTCGACCACCACCACATCGGCGTTCCCCTCGAGCTCCGCCAGAAGGGCATCAGCCGCGCGAAAGGGATCGTCGATTGGCGGCATGAAGGTGCGGCCCTGGAGGTTCATCACCGCCAGCCGCACCTTCCCCACCTCGACCACTGCAACCCCCTTCCCGGCATTCCCGGCCGGGTAATTCGCCGGCCGAAGGAGCCGCGGATCGCGATCCAGCAGGGGCAGGATCTCCCGCTTGTCCCAGACGTGGTTGCCGGTCGTGATCACATCGACGCCGAGCTCCCGAAACTCGACCACCGCATCCGGGGTTATGCCGAACCCGCCCGCGGCGTTTTCACCATTGAGGATCACCGCATCGGCGGAATTCTCCTCCCGTACAAGACGCAACAGCCCCTTGGCGACCTTCCGCCCGGGGCTGCCGATAACGTCCGCTACAAAGAGAATCCGCATTCAGAAAGATCCGGGTGCGGCCCGGGTAAATCAAGTGCAGATCAGTTCAGATTCGACCACTTCAACGACTTTACCGCGAAGGCGCAAAGCGGCGCGGAGGAGGCAAAGAAAAGAGGGCAGGATGATTCCGTTCATCATCCCCAATCCCTCTGTTTCTGCACCGTCCTTCCGGCCTTCGCGGTGAATCCGTGAGGAGCCTACTTACCGCGCGAAATCCACCGCCCTGGTCTCCCGGATCACCACGACCTTGATCTGCCCCGGATACTGGAGCTCCTGCTCGATCCGACGCGCTGTCTCCTCGCTGAGCCTCGCCATCGCCTCGTCCGATACCTCCTCCGGCGTCACCAGAATCCGGAGCTCGCGACCCGCCTGGATGGCGAAACAGCGCTCGACGCCGGGCAGCGAGGTCGCGATCTCCTCGAGCCGCTCGAGCCGCTTCACGTAGGTATCGAAGTTCTCGCGGCGCGCTCCCGGGCGGGAGCCGGAGATCGCATCCCCGGCGGTGACGAGGAAGGTCTCCGGGAAGAGATGCGGCTCCTCGTCATGGTGAGCCTTGATCGCGTTCAGAACCTGCGGCGGCTCGTTGTACTTCTTGCAGAGGTTCCAGCCGAGCTCGACGTGAGTACCCTCGTGCTCGTGCGTCAGCCCCTTGCCGACGTCGTGCAGGAGACCCATCCGCTTGGCCATGGAAGCGTCGAAGCCCATTTCGGAGGCCATGTTGCCCGCGAGAAGTGCGACTTCCTTGGAATGCTGAAGCTGGTTCTGGCCGTACGAGGTGCGGAACTTCAGCCGCCCGAGGACCTTTATGATCTCGGGGTGGATGCCGTGGAGGCCGAGCTCGTACAGCACCTGTTCGGCGGCATCCTGCATCCCGTTCTCCACCTCTTTCCGGGCCTTGGCGACGAGATCGTCGATCCGGCCGGGGTGGATGCGCCCATCAGAGATGAGCTTCTCCAGGGCGATGCGGGCAGTCTCACGGCGGATTGGATCGAAGCCCGAAAGGACGACGGCCTCAGGCGTGTCGTCGATGATGACGTCGATGCCGGTCGCCTGCTCGAACGCGCGGATGTTGCGGCCTTCGCGCCCGATGATGCGGCCCTTCATCTCGTCCGAGGGGAGTGCGACTACTGAGACGGTGGTCTCGGCGGTGTGGTCTGCGGCGATCCGCTGGATGGCGAGAGAGATGATCTTCTTCGCCTCGCGCTCAGCGTCGCGCCGTGCTTCTTCCTTGATCTCCCGGATGCGTTGCGCAGCGTTTGAGCGGGCTTCCTCCTCCATCTCGTGCATCAGCTGACGCTTCGCCTCGTCGGCACTCAAGCCGGCGAGCGACTCCAGCCGCTGCTGCACCTCGACAACCCGCTGCCGGATCTCCTGATCCCGCGTCTCGAGCGCCTTTTCCTGGCGGGTGATCGTCTCAGCGCGCTTGTCCTGAGCCTGGATCTTCTCGTCGAGCAGGCCGAACTTCCGGTCGAGCGACTCCTCCCGCTCCTGGATCCGGCGCTCGCTCCGCTCTACATCCTCACGCCGGCGCGCCTCTTCCCGCTCCCACTCCTCCTTGGCCCTGAAGCCCTCTTCCTTCCCAGCCAGGATCTGCGCCTTGCGGAGGTTCTCGGCCTCCTGCTCCGCGGCACCTACGATCCGTGCGGCTTCCTCTTCGGCTGTTCCCCGGGCACGACGCAGCCGTCCCTGTTCGGCCGATCGGCCTCCAAAGAAGCCGGCGACACCCGCCACAACCGCCACCACAAGGGCGGTCAGCACGATTTCCATTGATATTCTATGTTGCGCGTGAGCCGGAGCCCCCGCGTGAAACGCAATTGAAGCCCATGAGGCGCGCTACGACTTCCGCTGAATAGGACTGTCGGGAAGCACCTGATCCGCTGAAGTCTGCCTATTGAAGACGATCGGACGTCGTACGACGATGAGGTCAGACTTCGCGGGTCGGGAGAGCGCGTTGGGCAGGAGAAACTACCGGATGAACAATAGGCGGCTGCGCTGCGAAGGCGCAACCCCCGTCACGACCTGGTAAAATCCGTAAACTTTAGAGCACGATCAGCGGCTGGATTCGGTCGGCAAAGGAGGGGGATCCGCCACTGCCGCGCGCTCCATCATCTCGGCCAGGCGGGTCGATCGACGGGCGATCTCTTCCTTCAGATCGCGGAGCTCGGCGCGGGTGCGGTAGAGCTCGTCGGTGATGGTGAGTGCAGCGAGGATGGCCGCGCGATGCGGATCGAGGGTGTTGCCGAACCCGAGCGCGCGGATCGTCGCGTCCAGGTGGGCCGCTACGCTCTTCGTGTACTCGGGTGAAGCGTCCGATCTCAGGACGTGGCGCTCCCCCGCGATATCCACCGTCACGCTCTGCCGGGTATCGCCCTTAGCCATTCTCGATCTCCAATGCCGCGAGCCGCTGCATCAATCCGGCGACGCGCTTCCTCGCCTGGAGCATCCGGCTGTGCAGAGCGGCGTTCTCGGCCTTGAGACGCCTCAGGTCCTGGCGCACGTCCGGATCGCCCTCGCGATCGCCGGCAACCTCCTCCAGCGACCGGCGCAAACGCTCGACTTCTTCCTCCGCGTCACGGGCGCGGCGGGCCCACTGCGCGGCGCTGAGGGATAGATCCTCCGCGGCCCGCGTGAGCCGATCCCATTCCTGCGGGAGCACGACTGGTGAGCGATCAGCGTCGCTGGACACCAAGCTCCTCCTGGAGGCCCTGAAGCTGTCTGGTGATCACCGAGTCCACCTCCGAGTCGGTAAGCGTGCGCTCCGGATGCCGGAAGCGCAGACGCCACGCCACACTGCGCGTGTGCTCGGGAATTCCCTTCCCCGCATACAGGTCGAACGGGCGAACATCCTCGAGCAGCTCGCCGCCTCGGGCGCGAAGGAGCTCCTCCACGCGATACGCCGGCAGATCGTGCGGCATCAGGAGAGCGAGGTCGCGCTCCACGCCCGGAAATGCGGGTAGGGCCTGATACGTACGCGCTGCCCCTGCGGCCGTCGGCTGGATCACCAGCTCGATCGCCCAGACGGCCTCTGCCCATGCGGGGGCGTCCACCAGAGCCTCCGGGACGCGCCCTCCGGAGCCGATCTGCTCGCCTGATGCGGAGATGATCGAGAACGCCTGCGACTCCTCGAAGAGCCGATGCGGGCCGCCCTGGACGATCGCCCCGCCCGCACTTTCAGCAACCGCAGTGAGCAGACCCTTCAGATCCCAGATGTCGAAGCTTGCGGGAGGCTCCGACCAATGCTGCGGTACGCGAGGTCCGGTGAAAACCGCCGCAACCCGGAATTCCTCGCTCGGCTTACCAGCCGCTGGCGCGAACACACTGCCGATCTCGTACAGCCGAACCGCGCGGACGCCGTGTGCCCAATTGTGCTCCAGTCGCCGAAGCAGCCCGCGCGTGAGGTCATCGCGGAGACTCCCCTCTTCCGCCGAAAGCGGGTTGAGCAGGGGAACGCGGCCTTCTGAAGCGGGTGCGAACGCGGTGGTACGAGCCTCGAGGAAGCCCCAGCTGGCGAGCACCGAACGCAGCTTGCGCTGGGTCGCGAGAAGGGCGTCCTCCGGGACGGACGTAGGCCGATATGCGCCGACTTTACCCACGAAGCTGTCGTAGCCGCGGCGCCTCGCGATCTCCTCGATCACGTCGATCTCGCGCGTAACGTCGGGCCGGAACGGGGGCACCTCGACCGCCACGTCCAATCCCGCCACGGCGGTCAGGAATCCAATTGGGCGCAGCAGGCTCTCGATTTCCTCGGCGGGCAAGGCTGTGCCCAGGAGCTGATGAACCCTGGTGGTGCGGACAACGAGCTGACTCCTCGTCTTCGGCTGCGGGTGCGCGTCCAGGACCGGGGGCACCAGTGTACCCCCCGCGATCGCCAGGATGAGATCCGTCACACGTGCGAGGGCGAGGCCCTGCGCTTCCGGATCCACACCGCGCTCGAAGCGGTGCGATGCGTCGGTGGAGAGGCCGAGTCCGCGTGCAGTCTTGCGGACGCGCAGCGGCTCGAACAACGCGCACTCCAGGAGGATCCGGGTGGTGGTCGAGGTGACCTCGCTTTCCTCACCACCCATGATGCCCGCGAGGGCGACCGGGCGACTGCGATCCGCGATCACGAGCGCGTTGCCATCGAGGGTCCGGTCGACACCGTCGAGCGTGCGGATCGTTTCACCCGGCGTCGCCGGGCGGACTCGTATCTCCGACCCCTCGAGCTTCGCCACGTCGAACGCGTGGAGCGGCTGACCGATCTCGTGCAGGACGTAGTTCGTCGCGTCGACCACGTTGTTGATCGGCCTTACGCCGATCGCCCTCAGCCGAGTGGCGAGCCACTCGGGGGAAGGGCCGATGCTCACACCCTCCAGGACAGCAGCCATGTACCGCGGGCAGTCTTCCGGAGACTCGACCGAGATACTGATCGCGCTCGACGACACCTGGGCGCCGCCGGCAACCGCCGCTGGTGCTGAAGTCAGCGACCCGAACGCGGTCAGCTGCAGATCCAGCGCTCCGCCGGGTGCGAGCTCGCGCGCAACCCCCACGTGCGAGAGCAGGTCCGGCCGATTCGGTGTGATGTCGAGCACCAGCCGCGCGTCGTCGAGCTGGAGGCGATCGCGGAACGACGCTCCGGTCTCCCACTCTCCCGCCAGCGTCATCAGCCCCGAGTGATCGCGGCCCAGGCCGAGCTCCCGCGCCGAGCACAGCATCCCCTCAGAGGTCTCACCACGCAGTTTTGCCTTCCTGATCTCCATCCCACCGGGGATCGTCGAGCCTACGGGGGCGAACGGATAGAACCGCCCCGCCTCCACGTTGGGCGCACCACACACCACCTGGAGCGGCTGCTCTCCGCCCGCATCCACCGTGCAGATGCGCAGCCTGTCCGCATTCGGATGCTGCCGCACGTCCGTCACACGTGCGATGACGATATCGCCGAGCTGCTCCCCTAGATCCGTCAGCTCATCGACAGGCGCGCCAAGCATCCCGAGCCGATCCGCTATTTCCTGCGGAGTGCCCTCGATGGTTGGAGCGATCGAGCGGAGCCAGCGATATGAGATGTTCATGAAGCCTGAGAGAAAAAACAGGATGCCGGATACCAGATACCAGATACAGCTTTGCTGTTTCCCGGTTTGCCTATACGAACAGAACTCCCCCCGCGCCGCTACGTTAACTGAACGGCAAGCGCGGAAAGAGGTTTTCCTACAGGTGCAGGAGCGCAGATGGAACCAGCTTTTGATCTGGCATCTGGCATCTGGCATCTGGTATCCGGCATCCGCGTTACCGGCGTCGCCGGTAACGGCTCACACAAACTGCTCGAGAAACCGCACGTCGTTCTCATAGAGCAGCCGAATGTCCGGAATCCCGAACCGCTGCATGGCGATGCGGGCCGGGCCCATCCCGAATGCAAACCCTGTATACCGCTCCGGATCGTAGCCCACCGCCTCGAAGACCGCCGGATCCACCATCCCCGCCCCCATGATCTCCATCCATCCGGTGCGCTTGCACGCGCTGCAGCCCGCGCCCTTGCAGAGCATGCAGGAGACATCCACCTCCGCCGAGGGCTCGGTGAACGGGAAGAAGGAGGGGCGGAACCGTGTCTTCGTGTCGGGCCCGAAGAAGCGGCGCACGAACTCGTTGATCGTCGCCTTGAAGTCGAGGAAGGTGATTCCCACGTCCACCGCGAGCCCCTCGAGCTGCTCGAATGCCGGAGCGTGCGACGCGTCGAAGGGGTCGCGCCGGTAGGCGGTGCCGGGAACCACGACCCGAATGGGAGGCGCGAACTGCTCCATCACACGCGCCTGGACAGGCGAAGTGTGCGTGCGCATGACGACACCATCAGAGAGATAGAAGGTGTCATGCATGTCCGCCGCAGGGTGATCAAGCGGGGTGTTGAGCTTCGTGAAGTTGTAGTCGACCGTCTCGACCTCCGGCCCTGCCACCCGGACGAAGCCGAGGCTGCCGAAGATCTCGCAGATCTCATCCACGACCTGCGTGACCGGGTGGACACCGCCCTTCCAGCGGGTGCGGCCCGGCAGAGAGAGGTCGATCGCAGGGCCGCCCGCGCCGGCGGGCGAGGTGGCCGCCTGACGCGCCTCCAGCTTCGCGCTCAGCACCTCCTTGATGCGATTGGCTTCCGCGCCGATCCGCGGCTTTTCCTCCGCTGGAAGGCTTCCGAGCTCGCGCAGAATGCTAGTGAGCCGGCCCTTCCGCCCCAGCAGATCCACGCGCAGCCGCTCGACCTCATCCGCACCGCTCACCGTCTCGATCGCCGCGCTGCCTTCGCGCTCGAGAAGCGCCAGCTGCTCCATCAAGTCCATCGATACTCGCTCTATCTGGCCAGAATCCGCGGATTTACGCGTGAGAGCAGCCAATTTGACGGCGCTCAGGGGGTTTGGCTACCCCTTGGGTGTGTTCCAGCGGAGGCCCTTCGGGTAGTGATTCTTCACGATTCCGGCGACACGCTTCCCCCACCCCAGCGGGAAACCGTCGACGTGGACCGGGACCCAGCCGGGCTCGCCATCCGCCTCGATCGTGTTGCCGGTGAGGTACTGCCCCACCCGCACGTCGTGCAGGGTCAGCTCAACCGGCGCCGTAGGCGACGCATCAGGGATCATCGAGAGCGCATGCTGCGGCTCGAGCCTCCTCCCCTCGAGGGTGGCGCACCAGAGCCCCGGCCGCACCACACTCAGACCCTGCAGCACCGGGGCATCCTCGGGCAGAGCATAAAGCTCGCGGCCCAGGAGGGTAAGCCTCCCCTCATCCACCGGCATCTCGCTATAGACGCGATCCGTCAGCTCGCGGAATAGCCGCGCTGCTTCCCCTGATGCCCTCGGCTGCCAGGGGCGAAGCTCGGCAGCGTCCGCATCTTCGCTCCGCCTGAATCGCGCGACGAAGTGCCCTGCACCGGTCACCCGATGAGGCCACAGGCGATACGCGCCCTCCCCGCCACCACCGCCGGCCGTGTCCACCAGATCGGCGCCCGGAACAGCGGGCATCGCATCAAGCGCGAAGTCAGGATGCCGGCCGAGGAAGGCAGAGATCACATCCTCGTTCTCCTCGCGCGAAAAGGTGCACGTCGAGTAGACCAGGACCCCGCCAGGCCGCACCATCTCCGCAGCCGTCGCAATCAGATCCCCCTGCCGCCGTGCGCAACCGATCACCGCCGCCTCGCTCCACCCCTCCCGAGCCGCCGAGCTCTTGTGGAACATCGACTCTCCCGAGCAGGGCGCATCCAGCAGCACCCGATCGAACCAGGCTCCAAAGTGAGTCGCCAGCCGCTCCGGCCGCTCGGACAGGACGATTGCGTTCATCACCCCGCACCGCTCCAGATTCCCCGCGAGCTCCTGCGCCCGCGGGCGGCTCGGATCATTTGCGATCAGCAGCCCGTCATTTCCCATCAGCGCCGCCAGGTGCGTCGCCTTTCCCCCCGGCGCCGCCGACAGATCGAGCACCCGCTCCCCAGGCTGAGGCTCCACCAGCGCTCCCACCGCCATAGCCCCCGGATCCTGGAGGTAGTAGACCCCCGCGGCGTGGTACGGATGCCGCCCAGCCCTCACGTCCCCCTGCACCGCGAACCCCTGCGCCGGAAACGCCAGCCTCTCCACCGGCAGGACCCTGCGCGCCGCGAACTCCTCCGCCGACACCCGCAACGTATTCACCCGCAGCCCCACCGCCGGCTCCGCCAGCGCGCGCAGAAACGGATCGAGCTCCTCCCCAAGAAGCCCGCGCATCCTGTCTACGAACCCAGCCGGAAAAACATTATCCATCGACTCGCTCTTCTTCGCGTGCTTCGCGCCTTAGCGGTGAAACAGCTTGCCCTTCTGCACCTCGGAGGCGAGATCGTCCTCTGCGCCCTTCGGACAAAAGAAAGCGCCGGGAGACAAGATCCCCCGGCGCTCCACTATCAGAAGGCAAGCCGCCTACAGCTTTGCTTTTGCCGTCTCAGCCAGCTGCTCGAACGCGTTCGGATCGCGCACAGCGATGTCGGCGAGGAGCTTACGATCGATCTCGATCCCAGCCAGCTTCAGCCCATTCATGAAGCGCGAATAGCTGAGCTCATGCTGACGGGCAGCCGCGTTGATGCGGATGATCCAGAGGCGACGGAAGTTGCGCTTGCGGTTCTTCCGGTCGCGATAGGCATAGCGCCAGCCCCTCTCGACGGCCTCCTTGGCGGTCTTGTAGAGGTTCTTCCGGCGGCCGAAATAGCCCTTGGCATGGCCGAGGATCTTACGCTTACGCTTGAGACGGGCAACGTTTGTACTTACGCGAGGCATAGTCTTACTCCAACTCGGTTAGGGTGAATAGATCAGGAAATCAGCAGGCGAGAAGACGCTTCACGCGCTTCTCGTCGGACTTCGCGATCAATGCACCCTGGCGGAGCTTGCGCTTACGCTTCGGCGACTTCTTGGTGAGGATGTGGCTCGTGAAGGCGTGACCGCGCTTCAGGTGGCCTGCACCAGTCTTCTTGAACCGCTTCGCCGCACCGCGGTGCGATTTCATCTTCGGCATGACGCGCCTCGACTTTCTCGATTATGCCGGACTACCCGGTCCCGGCAGCAAAATTACTTGAGTGGGGCGAGCACCATTGTCATGGCGCGGGCTTCCATCATCGGGTGTGACTCGACCTTACCAATATCCTCCAGCTGCTTCACCATCTGCTGCAGAACTTCCCGCCCGATCTCCGGGTGGGCCATCTGCCGCCCGCGGAACATCATCGTCACCTTCACCTTGTTGCCTTCCTCGAGGAAGCGTCTCGCGTGACGTGCCTTGAAGTCGAAGTCGTGGTCCTCGATACCGGGCCTCAGCTTCACTTCCTTCAGCTCGACGCGATGCTGCTTCTTCCGCGCATCACGGGCTTTCCGCTGTTCCTCGTAGCGAAACTTCCCGTAGTCCATGATCCGGCAGACTGGCGGGCGGGCCATCGGTGCGACCTCCACGAGGTCCAGGCCCAGTTCCTCCGCCGCTTTCAGAGCTGCTTCGATCGTTAGAATGCCGATCTGCTCGCCCTCTGGATCGATCACCCGGACTGGGCTGATCCGGATCTGCTGGTTTACGCGCGTTCTCTCGTTGATGGCAGTCGCTGTCCTATTTTGAGCGAATAAAAAAGGCTCGCTTGAGCGCGAGCCTCTGACATACGGACGACCCTCTTCTCCACTCGGAGAGAGGCTATCACATCTGCTGAGACCCGGCGGCTTCGCTCATGGCGAGCCAAAAGGTGAGGAGCCGATGACTCCTACTTCATCTGATTGTCGAACCGGGAATGTAGGGGAGACGGCGGAGACGGTCAAGGTTGGTCGTCTCCAGTTGCCTCGAGCAATACGAAAAAGGGACGTTCGCGCGGAAGCAGGAGCTGCTTGGCGCGTGGGAGCGCGAGCCGGGGCGCAACGGCCTCGGGGCTTACCGGACCGCACGACGGCAGCAGGGGATCGGGTGCCGCTTGGTGGCTGGTCAGGCCGCGGCGCCTGTGGCACGGGGAGGAGAGACGGGCTCCTCCCGAAGCCGCCGGTCGAATACGAACGGGCCCGCCGGCAGCACCGCCGCGACGAGGCCGATCCCGACCTTCCGCAGCGGCCAGCGGAACTCCGCCGCCGCGGTGACGAGCGCGAGCACGTACAGCAGGAAGAGGATCCCGTGCGCAGATCCGACGATCCGCACCATCTCGGGCATTCCCGCGAGGTATTTCAGCGGCATCGCGATGCCGAGGAGCAGCAGGAAGGAGGCTCCCTCGAGGAAGCCGATGATGCGGAGTCGGGTGATGGAGTTCGTCAGCATGATAATTCCAGTTGTTGGTACTGCTGTTCCTTTTACGCAGGCGGGGCACGCGCGACCTGCTACCGTGTCTCTGCCGCTCTGGATCCCCGCCTGAGGCGGATGACTGGGCCGCATACCCGGCTACCTTGAGCGTACGCCCCGTTCCGAGGTCTACTCCGCGGTCGCGCCGGCCTCGGCGGTTCTCTCCTCCGCCCCTTCACCCTCCGCCGCGAACCCAACCTTCAGCGTCCGCGTCCGGATCTGCTCGGCCACCCGCGCGGCGAAGTCCGCCCGCGCCAGCACTTCCTGCTTCTTCCCCGTCCCGCGCACGCGCACCGCGACTGTATCCCCCTCGGCCTCACGCGCGCCGACGACGGCCATGTACGGCACCTTCGCCGTCTCCGCCTCGCGAACGCGGTAGTTCAGCGTCTCGTTGCGGTCGTCGACCTCTGCGCGGATCCCGAGCTCCGTCAGCTGATCGGCCAGCGCACGCGCGCTCTCGAACTGGAAGTCGGAGACCGGCAGAATCACCACCTGCACCGGCGACAGCCACACGGGGAACGCCCCGGCGAAGTGCTCGATCAAAATGGCGATGAAGCGCTCGAATGAGCCGAAGATCGCGCGGTGGATCACCACCGGCCGGTGATCCTTGTTGTCCTCGCCCGTGTAGTTGAGGTCGAAGCGCTCCGGCGCGTTGTAATCCAGCTGGATCGTGCCGAGCTGCCACTTCCGGCCGATCGAGTCGGAGACATCGAAGTCGATCTTCGGCCCGTAGAAGGCGCCGTCGCCTTCCTTCAGCTCGTACGGCAGACCCGTCGAGACGAGCGCATCCCGCAGTGCCCCCTCCGCCCGATCCCAGAGGTCGTCGTCACCGATCCGCATCTCCGGACGCGTCGCAAACTTGGCCGTGTACGTAAGGCCGAGCGCGTTGTAGAAATAGTTCAGCAGCTCCGTCATCCTCTTCACCTCGTCCTCGATCTGCGACTCGGCGAGGTAGGCGTGCGCGTCGTCCTGCTGGAACTGGCGGACGCGCGTGAGGCCGCTGAGCGCGCCCGAGAGCTCGTTGCGGTGCAGCACGTCCTGCGTTGCGTAGCGAATCGGAAGGTCGCGGTACGAGCGCTTCTTCTGCCCGTACATCACGTGGTGCGACGGACAGTTCATCGGCTTCAGCGAGATGTCGTGCTCGCCCGACTCGTTGTCGATCACAAGGAACATGTTCTCCCGGTATTTCCCCCAGTGCCCCGACACTTCCCAGAGCCCCTTGTTGAAGAGCACGGGCGTTTTGACGTTCTGGTAGCCGTTCCGCAGCAGCACTTCCGTCATCCACTCGACCAGTGAGTGGTAGATCAGCGTCCCGCGGTGCGTCCAAAACGCCGCACCCGGCGACGTCGGATGGAAGAAGAACAGGTCGAGCTCCCTCCCCAGCCGCCGGTGATCGCGCTTCTTCGCTTCCTCGATGCGGTGGAGGTAGTCGTCGAGCTCCTGCTTCGAGAAGAACGCGGTTCCGTAGATGCGGTGCAGCGTCTGACGCTTGGAGTCGCCACGCCAGTACGCGGCGGCCGTGTTCAGCAGCTTGAAGTGCTTCAGCCGCCCCGTCGACGGGATGTGCGGACCGCGGCAGAGGTCGAGGAAGGGTCCGTTGCGGTAGACCGTAATCGTCTCGTCCTCGCCGAGCTCCGCCAGGCGCTCGAGCTTGAGCGGATCGTCGGCGAACAGCTGACGCGCGCGCGGCTGGTCGACCACCTCGCGCTCAAACGGATCGTCCGAGTTGGCGACGCGCGACATCTCCTTCTCGATCTGCTCGAGCTCTTCCGGCGTGAACGGCTTGTCGACCTCGAAGTCGTAGTAGAAGCCCTCCTCGATAGCCGGCCCGAAGCCGATCTTCGCCTCTGGCCGGAGCTTGCGCACCGCCGTCGCGAGGATGTGCGCCGCGGAGTGGCGGAGGAGCTCCAGCGCGGGCGCGTCGCGCTCCGTCAGGATCTCGAGCTTGGCGTCGTCGTCGAGCGAGCGCGCGAGGTCGACCATCTTGCCGTCGATGCGGGCGCCGAGGGCGGCCTTGGCGAGGCGCGAGCCGATCGACTCCGCGACCTGGAGGACCGTGGTGCCCGCGGGGTAGCTGCGTTCCGAGCCGTCGGGGAGCGTGACCGTCACGCTGCGTTGGCTATTTATCGTCTGAGACATCGCCTGACTCCGTGTGTTTTTCGGGTGTGGAGCGTGGCCAAAGGTATCAGCTTGGGTAGCGCACAAAAAGAAGCGGCCTCCCGAGCATCGAGAGGCCGTGTGCGTTGGAGCCGGAGATCCGGAAGTTACCGCGCGCGGGGGTGCTCGATGCCTCTCGGGGAGGCCTCGGTAGTTGAGGTGCGGGGGGTGGGGTTCGGGATCATCGGTCTGTTTGTGATACGGGTTCTCGGCTTCCGGCCTGTGCTCGCCGGATCGCAGCGCGAGCTGTGCCACAGGCGACGCAAACAATTCGACGAACGCCTGTCGACGCTAGGCGAGTGACGATACATTCGCGGCGATGAACAATAGTCTAACAATTTACACACTCGGTTATCAAATGAGGGACATAGCCGAGTACATTGATCTTCTGCGATCAGCAGATGTTCATGTTCTGATGGATGTGCGTGAAACAGCCTGGAGTCACAAGGTTGGTTTCTCCAAGACTGCTCTAGAAAGAGCCCTGAAAGATGTCGGCATCGAGTACGTTCACGCCAAGTTTGCGGGGAATCCGAAGAGGTTGAGAGCGGATGCCCCGACTCATGCGGTCTGCTTAGAACGTTACCGAGCTTGGCTCAATGAAAGAGCAGAGATCCTGGAGATGTTTGAAGCGGTGGTGAATGAGTTCAGCTCCAGCGGCCGGAATATTTGCCTGTCATCGGGGCATCCTTGCTGAGCGATGGGGTTCAGGGGGGGTGCGGAAGGTTGTCCATATGGCCACAGACGGTTGCCCGAGACTTATTAGGTCGTGAGCACGTCGAGAAAGCTCGTCTGTGGAGCCACCTTCTCAAGAGGGGGATACCAGAGACCGATGATGCCGAAGTTCTGTGGGTGCAAACGAAAGGTACCAAGAAACAACCGGAAATCTCTTTTCTTTAGAT
>ERZ1066118.1225-NODE-1225-length-17344-cov-71.059575_pt1 | contig 17344 bp, 14 predicted proteins | sample MGYA00382765_ERZ1066118 | MGnify/ENA primary metagenome ERZ1066118 (study PRJEB33369, sample SAMEA5778348) | biofilm metagenome | biome: Industrial cooling water; feature: Water cooling tower basin; material: Biofilm | place: United Arab Emirates | collected...
TTAAGACTTAAAGAAGAGTATGAAGCACTCATGTCATGCTGAGGAACGAAGCATCCCTTGTCATGCTGAGGAACGAAGCATCCCTTGTCATGCTGAGGAACGAAGCATCTCTTGTCATGCTGAGGAACGAAGCATCTCTTGTCATGCTGAGGAAAGTAAAGCGGAGCTTTTCCCGTAGGGTAGAATCTTAAAAACTTTGATGTTTGTTCAAAAGTAAAATTATAACCCGCTTTGAATACAATATTACGTGTTGCTTTAAAGCCAGCCCAATGGAAAAATATACACTTACTTTCTAAAATGTTGGCTATATTTAAAATTGTCCAATTGTCTAATTCATAAAGTTCTTGCTGTATTAACTTTATAATACTAGTAGAAGCCATCCAAGCTATTGCCTCTACCTCAATTTTTTTTGCTGTTTCAGCAGGTAAATTCACATCTGGAGGACAAGCAGCAATAAAGGGAAATGCTATGTTTTCTGGTAGCAACGGTATAGGAGTAGCTTTTGTTGGAATATAACCAATAATATCAGTATCTATGGTATTTAATAAAGAAACAACATCTGCCTGTATTGGTAAAATTTCTATACAAGCATCAGGATAATTTTCCGCAAGTTGGGTTATATAATATTCATTTTGTATTGGGTCGATGATGAGTGTAATTGTAGTGTTCATAAGTAAGCTTACACAAATTAAATCACTTATACATGCCAATAACCATTATTCTGGGATTCCAAACTCGTTATAGCCAATAATTTCATCAGGAGTTCTGCTATCAATAATGGGTAAATTTCTAATTTTGTTACAAATAGTGCGAACCGCATTAATATCAATTTTTTCCCCATTCTCGTTTATACGTCCATCAACGTCGATTTGCTGCATTGACTTATGCTCGCTTATTAAATTACCTTATTTATTTTAGTATAAATGTCTATCTTGCGTCCAATTCCAATATTACCGACTGTTTATCATTGACTTGAAAAGCTAAACGCTCAAATGCTGAGGTTTGAGAGTTTGGAGTTGCTGATGCGACTAAGCATTGATATGCTAACTCTGGTTCGTTTATTTCAAACAACCTTTGTGCCAAAGATAGTATTATGGGTATCCAGGGTACTGGGTCTATGTCATGATTGGGTGATTGATTATTTAATATGCCAGCGTTTTGGTTGACTACTTTTAGCCATTGTAATGGTTCTAACTGGCGCCTTATTACAAGCATTCCATAACCTTGTTCTATATACACTCGTGCTTTTTCTTGAGGTGATTTTGCTACTGACCGTAATTTAGATAAAGCCAAGTCTGTATTTATATCATTTATATCTATATCGTTTCCAGCTTTTAGCATTTGTTGGCGCCACATCAGCCAATTATTTACAAATCTATCAGATAATGATGCTTGTAACACTTCCATCGGTGTAACTGTTTGTCCATGAATTAATTCACACCAATGGGCAAGTAGCCAAATTCCAAATCTCGGTGCAAAAAAGTTTAAGTCACCAATTAAGATAGATGCAATTGGGCGCAAACTTTTTACAATAGGTGTTAATCGTGATTTGCGTGCAAATTGTGCTGCTGCTTCTATTGCAGACAGCAAGTTATGAATGCTAAATGCATCAAGTTTACTAAAACGCGCTTCCTTAGAATAATTAGCCCAAATGTTACAAGCAAAGTCAGTATCTAGGTAGAGACTAGGTATTAAAAGGTCAATTAATGCCACATCATTAGAACTTATTACTGCAAGCAGTCTTTGTGATGCTTGATTGTAAATCGATTTTATTTCTGCTGTATCCGTTAGAAAATTGCAGGCAAATAATAATACGCGCGCTGTAATTTTTTCTGACTGTGGTTCGTCATGTGGACTATCAAGAATTGTTTGTAATAAAGCTTGAGTTTGTGAAGGTAAACCAGAGTTAATTACAACTGCTGGATTCATAAGTTGCTGCAATAATTGAGCAGTTTTATTGAGATTACCCGAAGGCAACCAACCTTGCTTTAACCAATCTGCCCATTGCCCAGCAGTAATAGTACGTATCCAACGATTATCTTCGTTTTTATGTTTCTTGGCTTCTGTTTGTAGATTAAAATTGCTCTCATCTAACAAAATTTGCACGTTGACTTCACCAAAGGTATTATCTACCCAATTACCTAAACCTTCCAGCAATAGCTCTATAGATGGTTTTGGCTGCAACCAAATATCAATCTTGTCATCTTGACGCACGACTTGATAATTAAGCATACTATCAAAAGACGGCATTGTAATTTCGCCTGGATATTTAATACCTTCCAGAGTATGTATTTTATCTTCAATACGCCCTAAAACTTTTGCCGTCAAACCAGAACGCCCGCAAGGACAAGGTTCGTTATACAACTGTAATATATCACCACATTTATATCTTACCAATGGCATTACATAATTAAAAAGGTCAGTCGTCACCAACTCACCATCAATAACTTCGTATAAACAACGGTTAGTATCCAAATGTAGGCGCCCAGCTTCAGGACAAGTCATTCCAGAAATTCCTGTTTCCTGACACCCGTACTCTTCAATGACATTGGCGCCGAAAACTGTTTCTAAAAGTTCTTTTTGGTAATCAAAAAGATTTTCTCCCGTGCAAATCACACCTAAAACAGGTGGTACTCTCTCACCAAACAAGCGCGCGGCAACTTCACAAATCCTACTAGGATATCCACGAATAACAGCAGGACGTTCTTGTAATAAATTTAATAGTGATTTAATAAAATTATCATCTACTATTCCAGCTATTGCCATATCAACAGGACGTACAGGCAATAAACGACTAGCAACATTAATTACTGGTGTGCTGTCGTCAATACCCCACCAAGTAAACGAATGCTTTCTCGCTGCAATCCTTGCTTGGTTCCATTCACTTCCCGCAAAATAAATGTAATGTTTACCCCGACTACCGCTAGTCATGCCACGGTATACTACATCAGTAACATCAGCTAAAAACAAACCAGGACTACTGCGAACAGTTTGTTTATCGATAGGACTAAGCTGCATGAAAGCCCAAAGCCAATTAGATACTAGCTGCGGTTTTTCATTACAGCTACTTACATTTATTAAACCTGCTGATTGAAATCGCACACGGTTTCCCGGAACAGTAGCAGCAACTTCTAGAACTCGTTTTAAATTGGCAATGTCATTCATGCAACATTAAAGAAACCGGGTTTCTACGCAAAAGCTTCGTTTTCATTACAATATACCAATAAAGAAACCCGGTTTCTAGGATTTAAGAATAGCTCTTGATATCCTATCGCCCCTTTGTACCCAATCTTCGTTTACTAATATACTTTGATTGCCAAATAAAGCATTCATTTGCATTCGTAGCATTGCCAGTGGTTTTTCGCAAAACTTTCCTAACGGTTTGAGGAACTCAGTAGCAACCCAACCGGTGCGAAATTCAGGAGCAGTAACAAAACCGTATTCAGTTACTTCAAAAGCGTAACCTGCGTATTTAGCAAACTGAATTCGCGTCCACTTGCCAGTAGGGTCTTTTTTTACTGGTACAATAGTCCATTTGCTAGGAATTTTACCAATAATCTTACCATTGGGCTTGTTTCTAACATTTAAAGGGCTACCTGCTTTGGTCGTAACCCTCACATAATTATATGGACTTTTGCCTTCAGGGCATTTTTGAGCAGGTTTACTGTTTTGTTTTACACTTGCAACGCTAGTCTCAACTCCCGCTACAGAGAAAACAAACAGCGTAATCATACTAAAAATTCGTTTCCAGCTATTCATACTTAGAATTAAACATATACTTACGTAAAGTATAGTATATGTTTTTTAATTGTCTGTCAGTCTAATTACCTAGAGTGTTATTAAACCACAAACTGCTGTAAACTCATTTTATTAATAATTTATAAGGACAACTGTGAACCTCTGCAACTGGCGCCTTTGGGTGTGGCATCGGGGTAGTATGTAATGATAGCGCCTTCTCTTCTAACGAACACTGTAGGAAAAGTTTTACCTGTATCGTTATCCCGAACATTGTATATACAGGCGCCTTCGTTATTACCCTGCTGTTTAAATATTTTAGTTACATCAATTAGCATTTCTTCGGCGTTACTCAAATAGCCATAACCTTTGATGACATCTGTAACAGTACGATTTGGTTGTTTAATTACTACACCCATAGTGTAAATGACACCTGGGACAACTTCTTGATTTTTCTGATTATTCGGCAATCTACCACCTATACCTTGCTGTTGTAACTGTAAGTACCTACCATGAAAATGTAAACCCCCAATATCGTTAGCATTATAGATTTCACCACAGAATATATGCTCAAAACCTTTACGCTGAAACCAAATATTCGTCAAATCTTGGAGAAAATCTGAACTGCGTTTGCGTCCAGGACGAATTTCACCTCCCACTGCTCGTCGAATTTTCTCTAGAACATTAGGGTATTTTCGCAATAACTGCTTGAATTGATTTGGTAATACATTAGAACCTATTGTCCCACAAGCTTTTAGAACATCTTTATCAAATGCGTTTAACTTAGGTGCTGGAGGTGAGATATCAAGCTGTTGGTTTGATGGGAAATTTAAGGGAACAGGGTTATCCTCGTTATCAAAAAAAGGTATTAATTCTTGATTTTGTGTTTCAGTAGCAGTACTTGGAAGTTGCAGCAGGACTCCAAAAGCTAGTAGTACAGTTAAAAATCCTGATTTGGCTTGTAAGGCTGATAGCAACATATTATTTACAAACAATCACATAATTATTTTTCCAACATCAATATTATGTTGCGATGATTAAGGTTTATTTATGTAACATTTTATGAAGTTTTTCAATAAAAAGTATTATTTGTGACACTTATGTAGAAATTATGATAAGCTGGCTATATCATCAAGTTCGGTGTCGGAAAAACATAATCTAAAAAATAAGAGCGATTTGCATTACGGGTGATAAGTATTGAATCTTTGCCTAAAGTATGGGGGTTTAGACGTTAGGTATTGGGTTTGATGAATGAGAATCGCGCTTGTATCTGAATAGGTGCTGTTGCATATCTTAATTAATTTGCTGGTTTTGAGAATAGGAACGGTTAAACTATAGCTTTCATCTGCTATCTCGTAGTAATTGCAGAGGATAATTTTATTATGCCAATTACACCAACGTATCCAGGTGTTTACATAGAGGAAATTCCTAGTGGTGTTCGCACTATTACAGGTGTAGCAACATCGATTACAGCCTTTATCGGTCGTGCCGTGCGGGGACCTGTGGATGAACCGATAACTATTAATAGCTACAGTGATTTTGAACGTATTTTTGGCGGTTTGTGGGTAGATAGTAGTTTGGGCTATGCGGTGCGGGATTTTTACCTGAATGGAGGTTCTCAGGCAATTATTGTCCGATTATATAATAGTCAACAAGGACAAAATTCTTCTAAGTCACCATTAAAGGTAGCAGGGTTAACACTGGAAGCAGCTTATGAAGGCGCCTGGGGAGAAAATTTACGCGCGACGGTAGATGCGAATGTCTCTGAAGCTGTAGCAACACAAATGGGTTTAGCGAAGACTGATTTATTTAATTTAACAGTACGAGATATTAGCCCTGGAGGCACCCAAGAACGTTTTCAGAATTTGACAATTGCTTCTGGGAAACCCCGCAGTATCGATAAGGTGCTGGAAGCAGAGTCAAAATTAATACGTTGGGATGGAACAGTACCGAATGCTTTACCAACTGCTATTGTTGCAGCTCATACGGCTCAACAACAGCTAATTAACGCTCAACAACAGCTAATTAACGCTAAGAATGCTAATCCACAAGTGCCTGCAGATATTACTGCAGCTGAAACAGCGGTAACAAATGCTAAAACGGCGGTGACAAATGCCAGTAAAGATTTAGACGATGATGTCACCAAAGCCGAAAAACAATTAGAAGCAGCAATAAAAGCAGTTCCTCCCGTACAAGGGGATATTGATACGGCAAAACAAGCGTTGGTGAGTGCCAAGAATGCCATGCAGGCTTCTAACGGTCAGTTCTTAACCAAAAATGATAATTTCACGCCTAATAATGCTGAAAGTCAGAAAAAAGGACTTTATGCGCTAGAAAAAGTTGACTTATTTAACTTGTTGTGCATACCTCCCTATTTAGAAACTGGTGATGTAGACTCAAGTTTAATTAGTGATGCAGCAGCTTACTGTGAAAGGCGCCGAGCATTTTTGATTATAGACCCACCTAGTGCTTGGAAGACCAAAGATGATGCCAGAGATGGAATAGATAATTTAGGCACTCGCAGCAACCATTCAGCAGTATTTTTCCCTCGTATTAAACAACCTAATCCTTTACGTGACAACCAATTAGAAGATTTTGCTCCTTGTGGTGTTGTCGCTGGTAATTTTGCTCGTACTGATGCTCAAAGAGGTGTTTGGAAAGCACCTGCGGGTATTGATGTGAAGTTAGTAGGAGTACCACAGTTAAGTACACCGTTGACGGATAGGGAAAACGGTGAATTAAACCCTTTGGGAATAAATTGTTTGCGAGCTTTTCCTGGTGTCGGTAGAGTTTTGTGGGGTGCAAGAACGTTACAAGGAGATGACCGTTTAGCATCGGAGTGGAAATATATTCCCGTGCGACGTTTGGCTTTATATATAGAAGAAAGTCTCTACCGTGGTACTCAGTGGGTAGTGTTTGAACCGAATGATGAACCATTATGGGCACAAATTCGTTTGAATATCGGCGCCTTTATGAATAATCTATTCCGTCAAGGTGCTTTTCAGGGTAGTACACCCCAGGATGCCTATTTTGTCAAATGTAACAGTGAAACGACTACCCAGAATGATATTAATTTGGGCATTGTTAACATTGTTGTCGGTTTTGCTCCTTTGAAACCCGCAGAATTTGTAATTATCAAAATTCAGCAAATTGCTGGTCAAATCGTTACTTAATTAAAAACTCAAAAAAGTTAGTTAAAAATTTTGAGTTTTGACTTTTGAATTATTCTGGTATTAAGAGGTTGAAAAATATGGAGTTTAGTATTAATCCTCAACGATTTGACCCTTATAAAAATTTTAAATTTCGGGTTAAGTGGGATGGTAAATATGTGGCTGGAATTAGCAAAGTTGGCGCCCTCAAACGTACTACAGAAGTGGTAAAACATCGAGAAGGAGGAGACCCCAGCACATCACGCAAATCACCGGGACGCTCGGAATATGAGGCGATTATGTTAGAAAGAGGTGTTACCCATGATTTAGAATTTGAGACATGGGCTAGTAGGGTGTGGAACTATAGAAATGCTCAAGCAGGAGCAGAACAGCGGAATAAAGAAGTGTCTCTGGCTGACTTTCGTAAAGACATTATTATTGATGTTTTTAACGAAGCTGGTCAAAAAGCAATATCTTATAAAATTTATCGCTGTTGGGTATCTGAATATCAAGCTTTGCCAGACTTAGATGCAAATGCAAATGCAGTTGCTATTCAGCATATTAAATTAGAGAATGAAGGCTGGGAAAGAGACGAAGAAGTGAAAGAGCCTAAAGAAGAAAGCTTTTAGGTGGATATAGTTTATGCGTGCATTGTCTGCTGGGGAATTATTAACCGTTTGGGAAAAAGGTTTGATGCAGCAACCTGTAAAACGAGCATTAGCTTTGTTAACTGCTGCATGTCCAGAAATTTCACCTTCACAACTAGCGCAGTTGAGTATTGGACAACGAGATACTTTGTTGTTAACTTTGCGCTCTGGGACTTTTGGTTCACAAATTCAAAGTTTAGCAACTTGTGGTAAATGTGGTGAAAATCTAGAACTCAACTTTAGTGTGGCAGATATCTGTACTAGTCCTCCAACACCTTCAGAAACCTTTTCGTTACGGGTTGCAGGTTGGGATATTGAGTTTCGCTTACCTAATAGTTTAGATTTAATGGCGCCCACGTCTCTTGATAACCAACCTCGTACACTTCTAGAACGTTGTTTATTACAGGTGAAAGAACACGAGGAAATTCAACCCGTGGAAAAATTACCAGATGAAATAGCTAGTACTGTGATTACCCAAATGGCAAAATTAGACCCCCAAGCAGACGTGCTACTTAATCTTTGTTGTCCCGCTTGTGGTCATCAGTGGCAATCTACCTTTGATATTGTCTCCTTTTTCTGGAGCGAAATCCATGCTTGGGCTATTCGCACTCTCCGAGAAGTGCATATTTTAGCGTCTACCTATGGTTGGGGAGAAGCGGAAATTTTAGCAATGAGTCCTTATCGACGACAGTTGTATTTGGAGATGGTAGGGCGATGAGTAACTATCTTAGCAATATAGTAGCTAGAAATAACAATCAGTTAGAGATGGTGCAACCTCGACTACCATCTCTATATGAATCTAGTCTGCTCACTAGAAATTCAATTATTACAACAGAATTTGACCGAGAGATAGATATTAATTATATTTCTGGAGAAAATATTCAAGAATCACCCAGACTTAGTAGAAATCCGATTCCTGAAATTCATCACTCAGAAGAATATCCCCCTTGGCAACAAATACCTTATTCACCCCAGTCTCCTTCTCCTGACCAAGAAACTCATATGGAAAGGGAACCTCAGAGACAAACAGAGTATATTTTTACTCGTCATCAGGATGAACCCTCAACCAATCTAGATTCGGGATTTTCCTATCAACCACAAGCTTTTTCTCAAGTCAATCCAATTGTTGAGAATCAACAAAATTTGGTTATAAATAACACAAGTAATTATTTCCAGGCAGTAGAATCACATAATTTAAAATTGACAGAACCGACAGTTATTCAGCAGTTAATTACTAAAGAGACTTTCACAAAAGAAATTTTTGCTTCAAAAGATACAGCATTAACTCCAGAAATTCAACCACTGTCGCAGCAACCAGCAACTCAATTAGTGGAACAAGTTATATTACCGTTGAGAGAGACGGCGCCAAATAATACAGAAAAACCTCTGATTCAGGAGAAAATATCACAAACATTAATAACACCGAAAGTTTCAGTAGTAAAGGAGTTACAAACAATACCAAATAAATCAGAAACGGCGCCAACAATTCAAGTAACCATTGGTCGAATTGAAGTTAGAGCAACAACTCCAGCAACAGTGTCACCATCAACTAAACCTAAAGAAAAACCTGCTGTGATGAGTTTAGAAGAATATCTAAGTCAGCGTGGAGGTGGTAAATGAGTAATTCATTAGCAATAGCAGCGGTTACAACGACTTTACGTTATCTGCTGCAACAACGGTTTGATAGTAATGGTTCTGGTAGCGTCACAGTTACAACTAAACCCCCAGATAAAGCTCGTGATAATAACGGGAATGCAAACAACCAAGTTAATTTGTTTCTCTACCAAACGAAAGAAAATGCAGCTTGGCGAAATATGGATATCCCGAACCAGGTAAAACCAGGAGAAACGGGATTACCTCCTCTAGCATTAAATTTATACTACATGCTGACAGCTTACGCTCAAAATGATGACTTTCCCGAACCAACAAGTCATAATTTGTTGGGGGAAGCGATGAGTGTATTTCACGATTATTCCGTTCTTAAACCTGAAGATATAAAAAATGCTTTACCAGCAGCAGATGTAAATAAATACGATTTATACAACCAAATCGAAAGAGTCAAAATTACTCCTCAAAGCTTGAGTTTAGACGAACTCTCAAAAATGTGGACGACCTTTCAAACTCAATACCGAATTTCCACTGCCTACGAGGTATCACTAGTATTAATAGAAAGTACTCGTCTGCCAAAAACACCTTTACCAGTATTATCGCGAAGTTCTGGTGACACAGGAGTAACAACCCAACCTAATATAACTCCTCCCTATCCCACCTTGCTAACAGTCAACTTTACGGCAATTGAGCAAGCAAGGGAAGACTTACCAGCTTACCAGAAAAAATTATTACAAAAACCTGCCGCAAATTTAGGAGATGAATTAACTTTAACTGGTTATAACTTGGAGGGTAACAACGTTGAAATAGTCTTTAACAATCCGCAATTAACGGCGCCGAACATTATTACCATCCCAGCAACCGCGCGGACACCCACAGAAATTCAATTTACAATTGATACCACCCAACCAGACAAATGGTGTCCGGGGTTGTATACCGTTATAGCAAATATCGAAGACCGTAGTAGTAACGGATTACCATTACCCATAGCACCGACCATTGAAAATCTGGCTTTTGACAGTCGGGATAACAGCGACCCTAACAAACCCAATAATGTAATTGTCCAGGTAACATGTAATCCACCAGTACTACCAGCACAAAGAGTTTCTTTAATTTTAAGTACACAAGAAACAGCATTAGTTGAAATAGGTAATCGCGAGTTAATAGCCAGAAATCATCCTACCCAAACTAATACTTTGGAATTTGAATTAGGAGACATACCCGCAGGTACATACCAGGTACGTCCGCGACTACGAGTAGATGGAGTAGACAGCTTAGTTATTAACTATAATGTTACACCTCTAGTTTTACCACTTACTTTTATCCCAGAAATTGCATTGGTCATTAGTTAGTCAGATTCCCGACTTATTTAATAAGTCGGGAATCTTAAACCCACCGATTTTGAACTATGAATAACCTAGAACAATGGCAACATAACAACGAACAATACTTGGCAAAAGCTTTGTCATGGTTACGCTTATGCCTGAAAAGACAGGTACAAAAAATAGAACAAGAAAAAGAGATATGCATAGAATCACCAACAAAACATCGCTTCCTCGGACGCAATTTCTTACCAGCCTTACCTCCTGCTGATAATGTAATTACAGATGAAAAAATTGCTGCTGCTGCCAGAGAAATGTCTCGTGCGGAAAGCTTATCACCACCTCCAGCAATGGTGATATTGAGTCAACGTCTTGGACTATCGCCTTTTGAGCAAAAACTTTTATTGCTATGTGCTGCTATCGAATTAGATACGAGTATCGGCGCCCTCTGTGCGCGCGCTCAAGACAATGCCCATCAAAATTATCCTACCTTTGCCCTTGCTTTTACCCTTTTTGAAGATGCTTCTTGGGATATACTCTCACCAGAACGTCCACTGCGCTACTGGCGCCTGCTAGAAATTAACCAACCTGGCGCCCAACCTCTGACAACTAGCTCATTACGGATAGATGAGCGAATTCTTAATTACCTTAAAGGATTAAATTACTTAGATGACCGATTAGTTTCGCTAGTTTCACCGTTAGATAGTAAAAATACAGAGTATCAATTACCACTGTCACATCAAAAAGTAGTAGAAGCGATAACTTCATATTTACAACCCTATCAAACTCCTTTAGTTATTCAACTTCTTGGTTCAGACTCAGCTAGTAAGCAACTTGTAGCACAACAAGCGGCGCAAAGTATAGGTTTATTTGTTTATCGTTTATCAATAGAATTATTACCTACTACTGGCGCCGATTTAGAAACATTTATTCGTCTCTGGGAAAGAGAAAGTTTACTTTTACCAATTATACTTTACCTAGATGCTCAAGAAATCACCACCTCAACAGAACCACAAAACGCTCACCTTTACCGTTTCTTAAATCGCATCAACAGCTTGTTATTTCTTAGTAGTCGAGAAATTAGCTTTAATAATGCTCGTTCAACTATTCCCATAGATATTGAGAAACCTACTCCCGATGAACAAAAGCAGCTTTGGGAAATAGCATTAGGGAAAATGGCAGGTGAGATTCCAGCCCAACTAGCTAGCCAGTTTAACCTTAACTTACCCACAATTTACCAAATTACTCAAACTGTACTAAATACACCATCAAACAATTTACACAATCAACTATGGTTTACCTGCCTAGCAAGTACCCGTCCCCAATTAGATATTTTGGCACAGCGTCTTAACGCCAAAGCTACCTGGGAAAATATCGTTTTACCTTCAGAAGAAACCAGCTTGTTGCAGCAAATTGCCGACCAAGTAAAACAGCGTAGTAAAGTTTACCAAGAATGGGGATTTGAAAACCGCATGAATCGTGGTTTGGGTATTAGCGCTTTATTTGCAGGGGAAAGCGGCACGGGTAAAACAATGGCGGCTGAGGTAATTGCCAATGAGTTACGTTTGAATCTATACCGAATTGATTTATCGGCGGTAGTAAGTAAGTATATTGGAGAAACTGAGAAAAACCTGCGGCGCCTGTTTGATGCAGCAGAGGATGGTGGAGCAATACTCTTTTTTGATGAAGCTGATGCTTTGTTTGGTAAACGTAGCGAGGTCAAAGATTCCCATGACCGCTACGCCAATATTGAAATTAACTATTTATTACAACGAATGGAAGCTTTTCGCGGTTTAGCGATACTAGCAACTAATATGCGAAATGCTTTAGACAATGCTTTTGTAAGGCGCCTGCGGTTTATCGTCAACTTTCAATTTCCAAACCCCAGCGAACGGCAGAAAATATGGCAAAAGGTGTTTCCTAAAGAAGTGCCGATAGAAAACTTAGATTTTGCTCGGTTGGCAAGATTGAATTTAACAGGAGGTAGCATTCATAACATTGCTCTCAATGCCGCTTTTTTAGCCGCACAGCAAGGGACAGGGGTAACAATGCCTTTGGTTTTGCAAAGCGCGCGGGCAGAGTTTCGCAAGTTAGATAGACCAATTAATGAAGTAGATTTTCGCTATTCAGAACCAGTGGGGGCGCCTAGGTAACTCACTCTTCTTATTATTTGAAAATTAGGAGATAAAAAATGACAGCTAACCATGAATCAGAAGAATCTCAATCATTGACAACCTTTGCAGTCAGCGAAGAAGTTTTCCGGCAAGTTTATGATTCCCCTGCTTCTTTACCAGGTAAAGAAAGGTGGGTTACATGTGATGAAGATGTAAGAGAAATTGAATATTTGTTAGGAATGGACCCAAAGACTATTGGCGCCCCATTGTGGGTCAGTGGAGATACCAGATGCTGCCCTAACTGCGGTCGGGAAACAAACTGGCTGGATATTGTAGGTTCAGCCCTGACTCAGGTGCATAGCAAAGAAATGCTAGCAAAAGTGATTTTGGGAACAAGGAAATATATTAATGTTGAGGCGCCGCGCGCGATTGCTGATTTAGCTTGTTATCAATGTCAAACACCAATTATAGATTTAAGAAGTTTTAAATGTCACAACTGGGCTTATGCCATAGGTGATTTGCGGAAAGTTTTGGAACAAATCCGTAGAAGAGAACAGGCATCTTAGGAGCAGGGTATGAATATTAATGTGCAAATTGAGCGATTGATTTTAGATGGAGTGTCTGTTCCTCATACCCAGCGTCCTTTGTTACAGACAGCAGTGGAGATGGAATTAGGGCGCCTTTTGGCAGTTGGTGGGTTAGCTCCGAGCTTAGTAGAAGGTGGCGCCATGCCTCGTGTTAATGCTGGTAGTATGGAAATTGCTGATACTAATAATTACACGCAGATGGGACAGCAGATAGCTCATGCTGTTTATCGGGGGATGGGGTCATGAGCAAGCAGACGGTAGCGCAGCAAACACCTGCTACATCACCGCTTTCTCAGGGCGGGATTTTGCAGCGCAAGTGTGAGACGTGTGGACAGCATACAGTTGCGGGTGGGGAGTGTGAGGGGTGTAAAAATAAGGAGCTGAGTTTGCAACGACGTGCTGCTAGTCAAGATGAAATTTCGGAAGTCCCGCCGATTGTGCATGAAGTGTTACATTCACCCGGTCAACCTTTAGACAAAGAAACTCGTGGTTTCATGGAGTCACGTTTTAGGCATGACTTCAGCCAAGTACGGGTGCATACCGATAGCAAGGCATCGAATTCAGCATTAGCAGTTAAAGCTCTGGCTTACACTGTGGGACAACACATTACTTTTTTGGAAGGACGTTATACACCAACAACAACTGTAGGGAAAAGGTTATTGGCGCACGAACTCGCTCATGTAGTACAACAAAGCCGAGGTGGGGTTCAGCCATCTTTAAGTGCTGTTTCAGCCCATGAACGTAGTGCCGATCTGGCTGCTTCTGCTGTGATGGCTGGTCAAACATCTGTCGCCGTTCAGGGAGCAACTGGAATTGGTTTAGCACGACAGGCAATGACAGCAGATGAACTGTTGCAATTTATGTTAAGCCAACGAGGATTTGCTTCAAGTTCCCCAGGCGCTCCTAGTTCACAAGAACTGGCTCCCGGTCGTGTTGGTCGAGATATGGGGCAAGGCTATCAAACTTTTGCAGCAGTTCAAATCACAGATGCAAGCGGGCGTCATATTAGAACCAGTATTGGTGCTTATCTGGGGAGTGGAGCTGCTCATGCTGAATCAGAAGCTGTTACAGCACTGCGGAGCGGTCTGCCATCAGGGGTAAATTTGCAAGGTGGTCGCATGACTGTTGCAGTTGATCAAGTTCCCTGCTCTGGTTGTGATTCTGCGTTGAGACGGTTGGCACAGGATTTGAGACTAGAACAACTCGAAATCTATGTTCCTTCCAGAGCTTCAACAAGGGATGCTGCCCGCCCTGTAGCTCCTAAAACTGCGGCAAGAGGTGCTTTTAGAGCTGATCGCCCTGCTGTCACGGCTCAACTGCATACTTCAATACGGTTTCCAAGACCTGGTAGTTCAGGGCAAACTGGAGGAACAACACCTCCGCCTGCTATTCCTTCCAGGGTGCCATCGTCTCCACGGCGTTTGACAATGGCACAAAGACAAACGCTTGCTCAAGGATCAGTAATGGCAGTTCAACTGGCCGGACAGACACTCGCTTCGATTGCAACAGAGGTACAACGTCGCAGAGCAGAACAAGAACTTCGACAAATCACTCCTCGAATTCAAGCAACGATGGAAGCATCTTCTGATAGAGGTGTAGTAATTGGTATGTTATTTACCCAAATCGATCCAAATCGTGTTGATCCAAGTGTTCGTGGTCAAATTTCCGAACGCTTTCACTGGATTGATTTTTCAAGTGGGCGGACAAAACAAGAAGCAACAACTGCTTGGTGGCGAAACAAAGGCGGCTTAATTTATTCTGGTGAAGGAGAAATTGAGGTAATCTACTTCCAGTGGATACCGCCAATTAGCAGTTCTGAGCAGCCAGAATCCTGGCGCTATTATGGGGGATCGCCAGTTACCTGTTTTATTGCTACTGCTTGCTATGGTTCTCCTCTTGCATCTGAAGTTTGTTTGCTAAGAGAATTCCGGGATATGATACTTCAAAGGAGTCATCTGGGGCAGGCGTTTATAAAGCTGTACTACCAAATTTCGCCGCCAATTGCAGAGTTTTTAGGATGCCATCAGCATTGGCGTACCTTGGTTCGTCAAGCTATGATCGCACCCCTAGTTAGCGTAGTACGGGTATCAAAGAAATGGTGGCATCCATCTAACAACTAGCTAACTGAATCATGAGGAGATTAATTGATAGACATGCGATTTAGGGCTACCGCGTCCTCGGAACCCTGCTTTGCGGAATCCTTTCCTGCCTGTCAATACTCCAACAGATATTGAGCATTCGCCAACTGGTACATTACGAGGAGACTTGAGTCGTATTCAAGATGTTGATGGGCGCCGCCAATTAACTGATGCTATTAATGCTGCCCAAGCACAAGAGGGGGTTGTGATTCAGTTTTTGTTCCCCGATGCCCGCGACCATCTGCATGTTAAAGCTGTGCCTTGTCGAATTTAGAGGAGTAAGGAGTTATGCAAGCGAGATTGCCCACCCAAACCCAAACTAAAAAATCATCCTTTACCCCTGTTTCTACAGGACTGCTACAACGTAAATGCGCTTCCTGCGGTCAATATGCTTCAAGTGGAGGATGTAGCGAATGCAGTAAAAAACAGCAGTTACTACAGCGTCGTACTGCAAACCAGGCTGAATCCTTAGAAGTACCGCCAATTGCGTATGAGGTATTAAACTCGCCCGGTCAGCCTCTTGAACGTAAAACTCGCGGTTTCATGGAATCTCGATTTGGTAATGACTTTAGTCAGGTGCGCGTTCATACAGATGCTAAAGCAGCAGATTCTGCAAAGGCAGTAGATGCAACAGCATATACGGTAGGAAATAGTGTAGTATTTAACACTGGTCATTATGCACCAGAAACAGTAGCGGGGCAAAGATTATTAGCGCATGAATTAACCCATGTAATGCAGCAACGGCAAACGGTTGGGGCTACACCACAACATCTACAACTTATATTAGGTAGCAATGATGCTAGTGAAATCGAAGCAGAACAAAATAGTTTAAATGTTCTAAGTGGGCGCCCATTACCTAATGTTGCCTCTATTGCTGGTTCTACTCTCCAGCGTCAGCAAAGTGGTCAGCCAGGGACTAGCCAGTTCAGCGAGCATGTAGACACAGTTGTAACTTCAAGCGCTACACCAAATGTTTGGAGCGGTTCAGTTCGGCGTGAAGAAGCGACAAGTACAGGCACATTATTTAACACTGGTCGCGCTCCTGTTCGCTACGATGAGAACAATTGTAGTGTGACTGTACCGATGAAAGTCGCCTTCCGCCATGCAACCCTATCAGATGTACAAAATTGCCCTCCTCAACTCGATCAATCCGCCCCTACTAGTTTACCTGCTCAATTAGACACCACGAGCTTTCGTCGCATTGCCGATGAGTATGTGCGAAATTTGAATGAAGACCTCAACGGATGGTATTCTGTGCGTTTTGATGGTTGTGAAACTAATCGTTGCCACGGACGTGATATGCCTATTCAAGTCCAGGTTTCAGAAGCTAATGCTGGTGGGCAAGCTGATTACGAAGTGGCAATTGCCAACCTTGCAGGTCGTTCATGCGTAGATGACAGTAATTTTACTAACATGACAGGGCAACCAGGAATGGTTCTGCTGTACGCACAAGGACTTGACCGAGGAACAATGGCACATGAAGGTGGGCACATGGTGCTAGGACACGGCGATGAATACCGCGAACAGGAGCAACCAAGTTCAGGGCGCCCCGATGACCGCGTGCGTGAGGGTGACTGGTCGCGTATGGCATCACATCACCGTTTTGGACGTTTTGCACTCATGCATGAGCGGCACTTCGCCTTTGTACCTGCATTTCTAAATCGGGTGCGTTTTGGCTGTAATGCTCGTTTAGTAGAGCTACAACGTCCGCCTCAAGTCGATTTAACACTTGAATTAGGGGCTGGCTATGCCAGTTTTGCAGCAGCATCTGGACGTACCCACGGCTTTTACGAAGGATTAGGAGTTAGCTTAGGCGTACCACTCAGCCGACAGAGGGAATGGGAGCTGATTATTGGAGTACACGGACGTTGGCTGGCTGAATTAGACTCACCAGGACGACAAGCATTTCTCTTAGGAGTTCGCCTTGGACTCGAACATACTTTCAGACCTTCATTAGGTGGCTTAACTCTCGGTGGCTTTGGCGAAGCGGGAGTGTCCTGGGTCTCACCAGGAAGAGGAACTGGTTCTTCCTATACAGGAGGTT
>ERZ1066118.1226-NODE-1226-length-17332-cov-10.065463_pt1 | contig 17332 bp, 13 predicted proteins | sample MGYA00382765_ERZ1066118 | MGnify/ENA primary metagenome ERZ1066118 (study PRJEB33369, sample SAMEA5778348) | biofilm metagenome | biome: Industrial cooling water; feature: Water cooling tower basin; material: Biofilm | place: United Arab Emirates | collected...
CAGACGGGATGAAGCGGCGGTCGCAGGTGTCGATTCCGCCTAAACAGGCCACTAGAGCTCGTTCAAGACAGGCGTGCGCTTGCCCCGCGTTGTCGGGAAGTCCATCAGTGGCTGTGATCGCAATCGGGAGCGCCATCTTCAAACCACTCAATTTCCTCGCCCCGGGCCGGGGCTTGGAAGAGGCTACGAAAAGATCGCCTCCCAGACCGCCTCTATATCGGACAGGTCCTCGAACAGATAATCAGGCCCGCAGGGAGCCAGCTGATCCGCGGCGAAGGTGCCGGTAGCGACGGCGATCGTGCGTACGCCCAGATGCTCGCCGCAGGAGATGTCGAACGGCGTATCGCCGATGATCACCACCTCTTTCCCTCCGAATCGCCTCCCCATCTTCTCCTCCGCCCGGGTGATCGCGACCTCAGGAAGCTCCTTCCGGTCGTGGTGATCAGAGCCGTAAGCCCCAACGAGAAAGCGGTCGAAGTCGATACCGGCTGAGGCAAGCTTCAGCCTCGCACCCTCCATGACATTGCCGGTCAGCAGGCCGAGAACGGATGTCTCTGCGGCAGCCCCGAGCCGGTCCAGGATCTCGTGTACGCCCGGATAGACGGTCGCAGTGATGCGTCGGAACTCATCCACGAGCAAGGTGGTGTAGCGATCCCAGAGCTTCTCGAATCCATCTGAGATCGTTCGCTCCCCGATCCCCGCCATGAGCAGCAGATCACGGGCAATCTGCGGGTCGGTTCGGCCGGCGAAGGAGTAGCCTTCGGTCGGCCCGTCGGTGCCGTAAACCTCCACCAGCGCCTGCCGGAACGCCCTAGGCGCGGCGCCACCTGAGGAGAGGATGGTGCCGTCTATGTCGAAAAGAACCAGGCGTGTCATCTGGCTGACGAGGCGGTAGAAAGCGGATGGTGGTCCGATCTGCGGACCGGGTTAGTAACGAATTGAAGCACCATGGTTCGGTCGAGGTCGATCCACTGCGCTGATCGGATTGGCCGGTGGCGCAGCAAGAACAATCGGTCCGCCCCCCGCCAGATGCTGCCGAAAGTGGCGAATGGGAGCATCCGCCACGTTCCTGAGCCCCACCGGAGAGGTCAGGAGGAGCAGAACGATAGGAAGCAGTAGAGCGGCGATTCTGTTGATGATGCCCGGCTGGCTGGAAGACTCCATTGCTGCGTTTCTCGCTAGTCAAGCAATATCCAGCCCCTCCCGAATTTTGCAGCAGAACGCGCTCACCCTGCGGGCACACCCTGTTACGCCCGCAGCTTCGCCAGTCTCTCCACCGCCGCATCCAGCGTCTCCTGCCGCTTGCAGAAGCAGAACCTCACCAGCTGAGACCCCGCTCCCGAATCGGAGTAGAAGCTCGACCCGGGAACGCAGGCCACGCCGACGTCCTTCGCAAGGTGGCGGGCGAACTCCACATCCGAGCTGAACCCGAACCCGGAGATATCCGTCATCACGTCGTAGGCGCCAGCGGCGCGGAAGACGCGGAACCCCGCCAACTCGAGGGCAGGCAGGATCATGTCGCGGCGCTCGCGATACTCGCGGCTGAGCTCACCGTAGTACTCGCGCGGCAGCGAGAGCGCGAATGCGCCGGCAGCCTGCAGTGGTGCTGCGGCGCCAACGGTGAGGAAGTCGTGCACCTTCCGGATCGCGTTCGTGAGCCGGGGCGGCGCGATGCAGTATCCCACCCGCCACCCCGTTGCACTCACCGGGAACGCTCCAGCGCCTGATCCACGTCGGCGATGATGTCGCTCACTGCCTCCAATCCGACCGAGATGCGAATGAGCCCGGGGCTGATCCCGACCTGCTGACGCTCTTCTTCGCTGAGCTTGGAGTGAGTCGTCGATGCCGGGTGCGTTACGATCGTTCTCGTATCGCCCAGATTCGGGCTGTGCGAGAGGAGCTCCAGTGCGTCAATGAAGCGCCGGGCACGCTCGAGCCCGCCTTCCAGCTCCAGTGCCACGATCCCGCCACCGGCCGACATCTGCTTTCGCGCCAGCGCATGCTGCGGGTGGCTCGGTAGATACGGGTATAGCACACGCTCGACGCCCTCCTGCTGCTCGCAATGGCCGGCGACTTTCAGCGCGTTCGAGCAATGCCGGTCCATCCGCACCCCCAGCGTTTCCAAGGACTTGGAGATGACCCATGCGTTGAATGGAGAGATCGCCGGCCCCGTGTGCCTCATGAAGAAGCGGTTCTGCTCGATCAGCTCTTTCCTGCCGACAGCCAGGCCTCCGAGCGTCCGCCCCTGCCCATCCATGAACTTGGTCGCGGAGTGCACGACCAGGTCAGCGCCGTACCGGATAGGCTGCTGCAGGTAGGGTGTGGTGAAGCAGTTGTCGACGACCAGCAGCACCCCCCGCGCCTTGCAGATCCCCCCGAGCATCTCGAGGTCGAGCAGCGCCAGCCCCGGGTTCGATGGCGTTTCGATGAACACCAGCCTGGTCTCGGGGCGGATGGCGGCGTTCCACTGCTCCTCCGTCGCGAGCGTATCGACATAGGAGTGGGAGATGCCCCAGCGCGGCAGGACCTTGGTCAGCAGCTGGTGCGTCGATCCGAACAGAGCCCGTCCAGCAATCATGTGATCGCCGCTGCTGAGCAGCGAAGCGAAGACGTTGAAGACCGCGGCCATCCCGCTCGCGGTCGCGATCCCGTCTTCCGCGCCTTCCATCGCGCAGACCTTTCGGATCAGCTCCTCGGAGTTCGGGTTGGAGTAGCGGCTATAGACATTCCCATGGATCTCGTCCGCGAACAGCGCACGCGCCTGTTCCGCCGACTCGAAGACGAAGCTCGAAGTCAGGAAGAGCGGCACCGAATGCTCTCTCTCGGGTGTGCGCTCCACCTGCTCGCGGATCGCGAGAGTCTCGGGAGCCAGCTTCCTATCCGTCACACAACCTCCATATAGCAGAGGCGCTCATGCGCGCCGCATCAACACTTTGCTGGTGGACCGGGCCAGAAACAGAATCTAGATCCGCTGCCGGAGCGCACAAGCGGAGAGTCGTCGGCATCAGCGTTTTGACGCAAACGGCGAAAAGGAGATCGGCAGGCATACGGAACGACTCGAGGGTGAAAAGCGCTCCATCCCATGTTCGAATCTATCCTTCCCGTCCCTTCCGATGAAAACATGAAGCTCGTCGGAGCGGCAGAGGGCAGGCTCCTTGCAAACGTGGTCAGCGCGCACGAATGCGCCCAACCATCGGATCCCAAAGGAGCAAGCGACGATGCCGAAGATGACCGAGATGACGGAGCTGCTTACGCATGAGCTGGGGGACCTGCTCTATGCCGAGCGGCGGTTTCTAACCGCAACCAAGCAACTCAGCCGTGAGAGCAACGATCCTGAGATCAAGAAGCGGCTGGATCAGCACGTCCGCGAGACGGAGACGCAGATCGAGAGGTTAGGCCAGGCGTTCGACTCGATCGGTGAGAAGGCGAAGGCGGAGAAGTGCGAGGCGGCGATCGGACTCCGCGAGGAGCACGACTCGTTCAAATCCGAGGAGAAGCCGTCGAAGGAGATTCTCAATGCCTTCGACCTCGGCTCCGGCCTTCGCGTCGAGCACTACGAGATCGCTGCGTATCGCACCGCGATCACCCTCGCCAGGGCGCTCGGGCAGGAGCAGTGCGCCTCCATTCTGCAGCAGAGCCTGGCGGAGGAAGAGTCGATGGCCAACTTCCTCGAGGAGATCGCCCCGCGCGCACTGCAGAAGCTGGTGGCGGCGAGCCAGGGGCAGTAGGTCCCGGGTCCGCACCGCATAACTGCGCGGCAAGAAGAAGAGGATCCGCTCCACCGGTGCGGATCCTCTTCTCTTTTGCTCCTCCGCCTCCAGGAGCTTGGGTTCCTCGCCCGCCTTCCGTTTCACGACAATCTTCTGCCCTACTCCTCGCCCCGACCCGGCACCCGATTGCCGTTTATCCACACCGACTCGATCGATCGCGTGTTGTCGATGTTGCTCAGTGGGTTCTCCCCCAGGACGACGAAGTCCGCGCGCTTCCCCGGCTCCAGCGTTCCCAGCTCTTCATCCAGGCCCACGCACCGGGCCGCGTCGCCGGTTGCCGCTACCAGGATCTGCATCGGGGTGAGCCCGGCGTCAGCCATCATGCTCATCTCGAGGTGCTCGAAGTAGCCCTGAAAACGTCCTGCCGGACCGCTGTCCGTCCCCATTGCGATGCCGACTCCGGCATCGGAAAGCGCTTTCAGGTTCTGGAGAGCGAGGGGTAGCTGCGCCTGCCAGTACTGAGCTCCCCGATTCTCCCGGGTGCGCTGCTGTCTCGCCGGATCCTGCAGCTGCTCAAGCACGGCCGGATCGACCTCGGCCAGGAAGAATGGATCGTCGAAGAAGGAGGGGCGTGAGCCGTAAACGAAGGTCGACAGCTCACGGGTGAGGGTGGGCGTGAGGCAGACGCGGCGCTCGCGCAGAAGAGCGATCAGCTCATCATCAACCGCAACGTCTCTGACGCTGTGGCCGATGAAGTCCACCCCTGCCCTCACAGCTGCCTTTGCATCCGCCAGCTCGATCACGTGCGCCGCGACGGGGATATTGTGCCGATGCGCTTCCTCGATCAGCTTCTGGTAAGTCTCGGGCGTCATCTTCTGCGCCGCACCCAGATTGCTGTCGATCCGGAACTTGGCCCAGTCCGCTCCCAGCTCGGCAATCCGCTGAACCTGCGTCAACGCCTCCTCCGGGCTGGAGGGGTTCAGCACGGGTCCCGCGACGTACAGTCGGGCGCGATTCAGGGTTGAGTCCTGCTCCTGCTCGTCCCGCACGCGCACCCCTTCCTCACGGTCATCCCCCAGACTGACGACAGTGGTGATGCCGTAGCGCGCATAACGCCCCAGCTGGTCGAGGACGTTCTCGCGTGAGTACTGCCGCGCCTCCAGCCCCCGGACGTCACCCACATGCCCATGGCTGTTGATGAGACCGGGAATGATCGTCCTGCCGGTAAGATCGACTCGCTCCGCTTCCTCGGGGATTTCGACCTCCCCCTGCACCCCGACCGCCTGGATTCGCCCACCTTCGACAATCAGCACCGACCGGTCGATCGGTGTCGCCCCGGTGCCATCGATCAGGGTTGCGCCGACAAATGCCCGCATCCCGGGTGGGTTGCCACCCATCGAGCATCCGGCGAGGAGGGCGAGAGTACCGAGCCCGTGGAAGAAGCTGATCGCTTTGGCGCGCCGCATCTGGTTCCGGAAGGTTACGGGTTGAGTGAGGGCAGCCACGCCAATGCTTGTGTCTGCTGCCAGGCAGCTCGCGAGTCGCTGCCTCGGGAAACCTCCTGGCGGGAAAGCAAGACTATCAGCCCGGGTGGCTCTCTTTGGCCCCGCTTAGGCGCCAGCGACGGGGAGCTCGATCTGGTACCCGGTCTGGTCCCCCAGCTGGATGAAGCCCGCACGGCCGCCGTGCAGCTTCGCGATGTGCCGGACGACAGCTAGCTCGAGCCCGAACCCTGCGCTCGTTTCCCCTTCCAGCCGCTGGCAATCGAACGAGCTCCAGCGGGCGTTCGCCGTCGCTCCTGCGCAGAGTGCTTCGAAGAGTACGAGGACACGTGCTCGGGCGCCGTCGGAAGCGACGGTGGCCCACACTTTGGAGCCTGGGGCTGCCGCTCGGACGGCGGCATCGATGAGGTTGCCGACCGCTTGCTGAATCGCTGCGGGGTCGGCCTCCACCATCACGCCAGCGGGTGGCTCGACCCGGAGGTCGACGCCGCTGCCTCCGTGCGCCGACGCCACATCTTCGAGTACGGTTCCGAGATCGACCGCGCGGCGGATCGGGAAGGAGCGGGCACTGCGCTCCTGAATGAGAAAGAGGAGGTTCTCGACCGAGGTACCGAGGTGCTGTGCCTCCCGCCCAACTACCTCCAGCCACTCCCGGCGCTGATCAGCTGACTCGTCGGTCTCGAGCAGGAGCATCTCGTTGTACGTCTGGATATGAGCGAGCGAAGTCCGCATGTGGTGCGTAAGCGCTATACCGAGCGCCTTGCGAAGACGCTCCGCCTGAACGGACTGCCGCCAGACGATCACGCACGTTGCGACCAGAAGCGCAACGAGGAGCCACCCCAATGCTCCCATTCGGCCGACAGAACCTGCGACCGTCAGCGTCGTGGCCAGGACCACACTCGTCGCAACTGCAGCACAAAGCAGAATCTGCGCGAGAATCGACCGCCACGTCGTGTACACCGTTAGACCTGGCCGAAAACGACGGCGCCGACTGCCGCTCTGCTCGAGACGCCAAGCTTAGCCAGCACCTGCTCGGTGTGGTTTCGCGCGGTGAAGTAGCTGACGGAGAGACGCTTGGCGATCTCCGCGTTGCTGCACCCCTCGGCGAGGAGTCGCGCCACCACGGTCTGCCTCGGCGTGAGCCCATAGCGCTCATGCAGGTCCTCATCCGTAACCGCAACTGCCGCGGGAGCAGCTTCGGCTGAGCCGCCTGCGGGAACCGTCGCCCTGCGCAACAGTGCGGAGATCCGCGCGAGGAGCTCCATCAGGCTGAACGGCTTGGTCACGTAATCATCTGCGCCGAGTCTGAACCCCTGGAGCTTGTCCGCCTCGAGATTCCGTGCCGAGAGAATAAGCACAGGGCAGGCGTTCCCGCGGTCGCGCAGCTCCTGAAGGACGGAGTAGCCGTCCCGGTCCGGCAGCCCGAGATCGAGGATGATCAGATCGGGCCTGGTGCTCGCCACCAGCGGAAGTGCCTGGGCCGCACGGGTGGCGAGAGCCACGTCATAGCCGTCCAGCGTGAGGTTGCGTTCCAGGGCCTCAGCGAGGTCCGGACTGTCCTCGACTACGAGGATCCGGTGGTGCATTCGCAACGATTGTTCGTGGTTGCTGATCGGCAGGAGGGTGCCGCGTGCGAGGAAAAGCTAGACCGGGAGCGCGAGCGGGTCATGGGTCATGCGACCCACCGAGGAGTTATCCTCAGCAGCGGCAACGACTTGTGCGCGCGTTGGAAGAACGAAGTGGAAGGTCGCCCCCTCCCCTTCCACTGAATCCACCCAGATCCGGCCGCCGTGCCCTTCGACAATCGCCCTGGCGATCCACAACCCGAGACCGATGCCACGGCGGTCACCATCGCGCGCCTGCCAGAACGCGCCGAAAACGTGCGGGAGCTGAGCCTTCGCGATTCCAGGGCCGGTGTCAATGACTCTGACGTGCAGCTCCTCCCTATCGATCTCCCACTCGATTGTCACCCTTCCGCCTTCAGGGGTGAACTTCAGAGCGTTCCCGACAAGGTTCGAGACAACCTGCTGGAAGCGGGTACCGTCGATGACGACCTGAGTCGCTTCGGAAGGCTCGGGGAGCGGGTGAAGCTGAAGCTCGATCTGCCGCGAATCGGCCAGGGGACGCAGCAGCAGGTTGGCCTCCTCGAATAGCTCGGCGGCGCAGCACTCCGCCGGGCTAACCGCGAATGAGCCGTGCTGCAAGCGCGAGATGTCGAGCAGATCCTCGATCTGCTGCTGCATCCGGTGTGTCGACTTGTAGATGCTGGCCAGTGCCTCCGCCGCATACCGATCTCCTTCCGGGGGGTGCAGCCCGAGCAGCATCTCGGCGTACATCGCCACCACCGCGAGGGGATTCCGCAGATCGTGTGCTACGACTGAAAGCATTCTCTCGCGGGCCCGGCTGGCGAGCTCGGCATCCGCGAAGAGCCTCGCGTTCTCGATGGCCAGCGCCGTGCGCGAGGCGATGTCACGGAAGGTCGCTTCCTCGCTCAGGTCGAACTCCTGATGCGTACCGCCGGGGGTGACGAGCAGCGCCCCAATCGTGCGAGCTGCGGTCGACACGGGGACGATCAGGAGGCCATCCCTGGCGAAGCTCGACTCACCTATGCTGCCACCCAAGGCTCCTTCGATGGCGGCGCTCATTTCGTTCAGCTCCCGACTCTTCGCGCCCGCACTCGCCGCAACCCGATAGCCGTCGCTGTCCTTCAACAGGATGGAGCAGGAACCCGCGGCATCACGCACGAGGAGAGCTGCCAGCTGTGCGAGTCCAGTGTCAGAGTCGAGCGACGAGCTCAGCACACGGCTCGCGTCGGCGAGCAGTCGCGACCTGCGCTCCGCTGCTTCCGCCGCCCGCCTGGCTTCGCGCTGCTGGTCGTGCAGCATCTTGGTGTCGAGCAGGTTCCTGACCCGGAGAAGCACCTCCACTGCGTCGAAGGGCTTGGTGAGGAAGTCACGAGCGCCCTGCGAAAGTGCACGGTCGCGTGATTCACTCGTGACGTCCGCCGTCAGCACGAGGACCGGCAGATAGTCGTCAGCGGTGAGCTTCTCTCCCAGATCCTTGAGCACATCGAAGCCGTTGCGGAACGGCATGTGGAGGTCGAGGAGGATCAGGTCCGGACTGCACGAGTCGACGGTCGCCGCAACCTCCCGCCCATCGCCGAGACGCACGATCCGGTCGTACCCGTCGCTCAGAAGAAGACCTTCGAGCAGGTCGAGATTCGCCTCCTCGTCATCGACGATCAGGATCGAGCAATCGACGATCCGGCGGGTCATATCTCCTCCTCCGGCAGGAACTTCCCGAGCTTTTCGAGGAACTCGTCCACATCCAGCGGCTTCGTGAGATACCCGTCGACGCCTGCTGACTCGAGGCGGTTCTGCGAGTCCCGCGTTGCGTCGGCGCTGATGACGATTACCGGGATCTTCGCCGTCCGCTCGTCGGCACGCAGGCGCTTGAGCACCTCTTCTCCGGAGATGTCCGGGAGGTGGAGGTCGAGCAGGATCAGGTCGGGCTGATGCTCACGTGCGAGCTCGATGCCGAGCTGACCCTGCAGAGCTGGTATCGTCCGCCACTTGGGCCGCGCTAGCAGAATCGATTCGACCAGACTGAGGTTGGCGAGATTGTCCTCGATGTAGAGGAGTATCGCTTCGGAGTGAGCGACTTCATCCAGGTGCGGCTGGGCAACCGCCGCCTCCTCGAAGGTGCCGACCGGATCCGTCGCCGCACCCATCTCCAGGCGGAAGACAGTGCCATCCGGAGTGGAGCGCTCGAGGCTGAGAGCTCCGCCCATCGCTTCAGCAAGCCGCTGGGAAAGGGCGAGCCCGAGACCTGTACCCTCCACCTCCGTCTGCTCTGCTCCCAGCCTGGCGAATGGGGTGAACAGCTCCTCCTGCCGGTCGAGCGGAATGCCTCGTCCAGTATCCTCGATGCGGATAGTCAGCTTCGCATTCGCGCCTGCACCGTCCAGGGCGCACGAGAGCTTCACCCGACCGCCGGGGCGGTTGTACTTCACCGCATTGGAGAGAAGGTTGAGCAGCACCTGAACCATGCGCTGCCGGTCGGCGCGGACGAATGCCTCGCCATTCGCCCATGGCCCGTCGTCCAGCTCCACCCCCCGCTGCGCCGCGAGCGGCCGCACCAGACCGACGGCCTCCTGCAGAACCCCGCGAAGACGTACCGGCTCCAGCGAGAAGTTCTGCCGACCCGCCTCGATCCGTGCGATCTCCAGCACCTCGTTGATGAGTTGGAGGAGATGCTTGCCCGCCTTCAGTATGTGCTGGACGCCACGCTTCTGATCGTTCGGGAGGTCCGCACGATCGAGCAGCTGCCCGAAGCCGAGGATGCTGTTCATCGGCGTCCGAAGCTCGTGGCTCATGCGCGACAGGAACTCGCTCTTGGCCCGATTCGCCCGCTCCGCCGCCTCGCGCGCCTTCTCAGCATCGATGATCGCCTGTTCCAGCGCCCGCTCCGCCATCATCCGCTCAGTCACGTCACGGATGTTCAGCACGACGCCGTCGGCAGCGGACGTTGGAGAAAGGGTGCGGCCGAACGCTTCCAGCATTCGCCATTCGCCATTCTTGTGGCGGAAGCGGTACTCGAGCCGCACCACCGTTCCGGGCGCGGCGATCATGGTCGCGAGCGACTCCTGGATGACCGCGGTATCGGCGTCGTGGATGTACGGGAAGCCGCTCCGCAGCATCAGATCCTCGGGCGAATATCCGAGCCGGCGCTCGAACGACGGGCTCTGGTAGAGCAGGACGCCGTGCTCGTCGCAGATACAGGTGATGTCGTGCGCGTTCTCGATCAGGTTGCGGAAGCGCTCCTCGCGCTCGCGCAGCGCATCTTCAGCCGCGTGACGCTCGGTAACATCGCGGACATTGAAGACGAAGCCCGGTTCCTCCGACTCGGTGACGAGCGGGCTTCCCACCGCCTCGAGATATCGCCAACTCCCGTCCTGGTGTCTGAACCGACACTCGATCCTGGCCGGGACGCCGGAGTTCTCGCCCAGCCTGCGGAGTCCCTCGATGACCTGCTCGACGTCCTCCGGATGAACGAACTCGAGAGTGTTCTGGCCAGCCAGCCCTTCCGGATCGTATCCGAGAATGCGCTGAACCGACGGGCTGCCGTAGGTGGTACGACCCTCCCGGTCGAGGATCACCACCATGTCGTGAGCGTTGTCGATCAGCTTTCGGAAGTGCTCCTCGCTCACCCGAAGGGCCTCCTCCATCTTCTGCCGCTCGGTCACGTCGCGGGCGTTCACCACCACGCCAGCCTCGGCCGAGTTCGGTAGCATGGTCCGCCCGAAAGCCTCGAAGACGCGCCAGCTCCCATTCTTGTGGCGCACCCTGTAGCGCGCCGAGCGGATCGTCCCCGGATGCTCGATCACGTCCTGCAGGGCGGGACCCATGTGGGCGAGGTCTTCGTCGGCGACCAGGTCCATCGGGTTGCTGCCGACCAGCTCCTCGGGCGAGTAGCCGAGAAGGTGCTCAACTGAAGGGCCCGTGTAGGTGACGCGGCCGGCTGCATCGAGCACCTGAACGAGGTCGTGCGCGTTCTCGATCAGCTTGCGGAAGTGCTCCTCGCGCTCCTTCAGGGCACGCTCAGCCCGCTTCCGCGCGGTGATGTCCCGGACGATGGAGATGATCAGGCCGTCAGGGAGCGGGAGCAGGCGAGCCTCGAACTCCTGCGTGACGTTATCGACCGTGAGCTCGTATTCGACGACCGCCAGCGCCCCGGTCGTTCTGACCTCGTCGAGCCCGGCCTGAACCAGCGCGGCGACCTCCGGTGGCATGATGGAGGTGATCTTCTGACCCAGGAACTGGTCCGGCGGAAGATAGAGTCCCTGACCTGATCCTGAACGGTGCTGGAGGATCACTCCGTCGCTCGTCATCCGGAAATAGAGATCGGGAAGAGTCTGGAAGACTCCCTCGAGCTCGGCCGTTCTGCGCGTAAGCTCCTCGCGGGCGATCTCGTGCTCGCGAACTGCCCGGCTGAGCGCCTCGTTCGCGGCCTGCAGCTCGGATGTGCGGTCTGCGACCCGGTGCTCGAGCTCCTCATAGGCGCTGCGAAGTGCCTCCTCCGCCAACTTCCGGTCGTTGATGACACGGACGTTGGCGAGCACTCGGTCCTCCCCGAGGATGTTCACCCCGTTGAGACTCACCTCCACCCAGACCCTCTTACCGCTCGGCTGCAGACTCAGCCACTCGAAGCGCTGCGGCTCCCCGGCGGCTGCCTTTCGGATGAGCTCTACCGCGGCCTGCTGGGTGAACTGATCGGTCGAGCCGGTAATCGCGGCGAGTCCCTGCTGCTTCAGCTCTTCATACGAGAGCCCGTGGATAGCGCACGCCTCATGATTCACATCCAGAACGGCACCCGTCACCGGGTCATGAACGAAGACGGCGTCTCCCGCGAGGTTGAAGATGGTGCGATAGCTCTCTTCCGAGATGCGCAGCTGCTCCTCGGCCTGCTTCTGCTGGGTGACATCCTGGTGGACGAGGATGACCTCGCGCAGGCGCCCACTCGGGTCGCGGACCGGAAACATGAAGGCCTGAACCCACCGCGCTCCGGCGGCCTCCGGCGTCGTGGCGACCTTGCTGCCATCGAACAGGACGGCCGGCAGGAAGACCGTCTCGCCCGAGAATCCGCGCTGAATCAGCTCCCGGATCGGCTCCAGCTGCGGCTCGGCCAGGAGGTTGAACCCCTCAAGCGCCTCCATCCCATAGCCCCAGAATTCCTCGAACGCCCGGTTCACCTGCACCGTGAACCCGGAGGGATCGAAGATCTGGACGCTGAAGGGGAACTGCGCGAAGAGCCCGCGGAAGCGGGACTCGGAGGTCCTCAGCGCCTCCTGGGTGCGCCTGAGCTCCGTAACATCCTGAACGGTTCCCACCAGGCGCACTGCCTGGCCGTCGCTGTCGCGCTCGATCGTGGCGCGAGACGCGACCCAGCCGGTGCTGCCATCGGGACGGATCGTCCGCGCCTCGTAGGAGTACGAACCCTCCCGCTTCAGCGCGGCTTCGATCGTCTCGGCGACGAACTGCCGGTCCTCCGGGTGGACCATCTCCAGAGTCCGCTCATACGTCGTCGTGTTGACCGACCCGCCAATCCTCGCCTTCAGCTTCTGCGAAACGGTAATGATCCCGCCGGGCACATCCCAGATCCAGCTGCCCAGGCCGGAGAGCTCCTCGAGCTGCGAGAGCCGAAGCTCCTGCTCGGCCTTGGCTGCCTCCAGCGCGCGGCGCCCCTCCTGCTCGATGACCAAAGCCACGAACTGAGCGATGGCGAAGAGGAAGAGCCGCTCCGATGTATTCCAGGGCTGGTCCGGCGAGCGCTCGCACGCGAGGACACCGAGCGGCTCGGAAGCGGGACCCACGGGCGACGCCAGCAGTGTGTTGTTGGCAACTGCAACGGAAGCAGACTGGGCCACCCTGTCACTCGGAGAGAGGGGCGGAGCATCAGCCGGAAGATTGACTCGGCAGGTGAGGTTGCTCGGGCTGGCGCCCAGCCATAGCGCGATACGATCAGCGCCAAGAGCCTCCCGCCCGATACGAAGGGCCTCGCTGAGAGAACGCTCCGAGCTACTGGCGGTGAGGCCGGAGAGCTCTTGAAGGGCGCTCTCCAGATCGGTGGGAGCGGCCGGTTGGAGAGACGCGCTGGGGAGGGATGACATCATCGGTCGAGCGACAACGGGAGGGGCGGCTCCGGGGCCGAAATACTGCCTAAGTACTGGTATATCGAGCAAAAGCTAAAGACGCGCCGCAGGGGTAGCAAGGCCGTGAGGCCCGGCCGTCACGCAGGAGCTTGTGTCGAAATGGGGAGGAACTGGGGGGTGTGGCCCCTGCCCGAGCTGGTGGTCCTAAGCGGCGACAGGCTGCCGCAGGGTGAAGACGGAGCCGACCCCTTCCTGGCTCTCAGCCCAGAGGTCGCCATTCATCGCCCGAGCAAGATCGCGGCTGATCGCCAGGCCCAGACCTGTTCCTTCAGCCGGCCGCGCGAGGCTGCGCCCCACCTGGACGAATGGCTCGAATACAGCCTCGAGCTTGTCGGTCGGAATGCCCACGCCGGTGTCTTCCACCCGAAAGTGCAGGTCGTCGCCCACCCTCCGCGTGCGGAGTGTAACCCGGCCTTCGGGTGCCGTGAACTTCACCGCGTTGGAGAGCAGGTTAAGGAGGATCTGCTCCACCTTCCCGGCATCGGCCATGACCTGGGCTTCGTCTTCGGGCTCGAACACGAACTCGATCTTCTTCTCGGCGGCCGACACAGAAATCATCGGGATGACCGCTTCGACGACTTCACGACTCGATACTTCCTTGATGTCGTACGTGATCTGGCCGGCTTCGATCCGACTGAAGTTGAGGATGTCGTTGATGACACTGAGCAGGTGCTGCTGGCTGCGGCCGATTCGGCTGAGGTCCTCGAGCTGAGCGGCGTTGACGGGGCCGCGGATACCCATCTCCAGCAGGCTTACGTATCCCCCAATCGCATTCAGCGGGGTCCGCAGCTCGTGGGACATGGCGGCGAGGAAGTCGCTTTTCGCCCGGTTGGCGAAGTCGGCCGCTTCGCGCTGCTGCTCCAGCTCCTGCGCTGTCTCCTTCAGCTTGGAGAGAAGCTGGCTCAGTTCCAGAGCCCTTTCCTCGGCCCCGACGCGCGCTGCTTCCTCGGCTGCCAGTCGTCGGGCGTCGGCAAGGGCACGCTCCTCCGCAAGCTTCCGCTCGGTCAGGTCGCGAGTAACTTTCGCGAAGCCCACCAGCTCGCCTGCCGGGTTGCGCAGCGCTGTGATGACGACGTTCGCCCAGAACTGCGTCCCATCTTTCCGGACCCGCCAGCCTTCCTCCTCGAATCGTCCTACCTCCGTCGCGATTTCCAGCTCGCGCCAGGGATGACGACGGGCAATGTCCACTTCGGTATAGAACATCGAGAAGTGATTACCTACCGCCTCCTCCTCGGTGTACCCCTTGATGTGCTGCGCGCCCTCGTTCCAGCTGGCGATTGTGCCATTGGGGTCCAACATGAAGATCCCGTAATCCCGGACGCTCTTGACCAGCAGGCGGAACCGCTCCTCGCTTTCCTTCAGTGCATCGAGGGCAGCGCGGCGCTCGGTCAGGTCGCGGGTGACCTTTCCATAACCGATGTGCTGACCGGCGTCGTTGTATAGCGCAGTGATGACGACGTTGGCCCAGAAGCGCGTACCATCCTTCCGCAGCCGCCAGCCCTCATCCTCATACCGGCCGTTGAGCTTCGCCATTTTCAGCTCGTAGGCCGGATACTCCCGGTCGAGGTCAGGCTGAGTGTAGAAGATGGAGAAGTGCTTACCGATGATCTCACTCGCGACATACCCCTTGAAGCGCTGAGCCCCGGCATTCCATGTGAGAATGCGGCCTGTGGGATCGAGAGCGAAGATGGCGTAATCCATGACGGCGTCGACGAGAAGACGGTAGAGGCTTTCACCCCCCGCCCGTCCCTGCAACGCGTGAATATCCGGATTCGGACGATTGCTCGGAGCGGGACCGCCGGGAGTCTCGTCGGCATCCGGCCCGGTCGGCCTCTTCATCTCTCCTACCTGCATAGCCACTTCGATTGGTTCAGGGCGCCCGGCACGCGGCGGCAGAACAACCGCCCGAGAGTGACAGTCTCGGCTGCTTTCACAGCGCTGAGATGTTTCGGTGCGGTGGAAGGCTCTACCAACCTCCTCGTAACAATTTCTCCAGCCCAGTCTTTCAGTTAGGCAGGCGGCCTTCCGACGCAAGAAGCGTCCCTACCAGGCGTGTCAAACCCGCCTCGTGTCCATGCTCCCGGCACGGGCTGGCGGTGAACCTGAGCAATAGGCCTTTGCCTGTTGGCGGATCCAGCCAAGAAACGAAAAAGGCTCACCATTGCGGGGTGAGCCTGGGGCGTCAGCGATCGATGGGTTCACGGAGCCTCTACCAGCCGCGCCCGAGTGCCTTGATCGAGCCATGCATGCACCGATCCTGCTGGAAGGGAGAACGCCGCACTGCTTATGCTCGGCGCTTGGATAGCCGGGCGGCGAGCGGAGCGGGCGAGGAGAGTGAGCTCTTCGGAGAAGATCTTCCGCAGTAGTCGCTTGATCAGCAAGCGTTCAATGGCACCTGACCAGCCCGGCTCCGAAGAGACGCGCATCCTGAGTGTGACGTCGGCGCCTCCCAGGCCACGGTCGTCCACTGTGTATGTCTTGTAGGCGCCGCTTACGAGATCGATCTCGATCAGCCTGCGGCCCGGCTCGGGCTCCTCGACAACAGCCTGATAGAATCGGCTGGTCCCATAAGCGTTCAGCATGTAACGGATCCGGGTGCCCTCCCCAAAACCTCCCTCTTCCACGACGAATCCGCTGAAATACCGCGTCGGAAGAGTACGCGACGGCCGATTCCGGTAGTCAGCGATGATGTTGTAGATGGTGTCACTCGGGGCGGCGATCGTCCGCGTTACCTCCACTACCTCTGTTCTCATGCTCCATTCTCCTGCTCGAGCTGTCAGGACGGTGCTTCGTCCGCTAAGCAGGAATCTGAAGCGTGCGATGTGATGAAGAATGGGTTGATCTACCCAGCTTGCGCGAGATTCAGGCGGGCGGGCAACCTTCCTACCTTCATGAACAGCGGGCACCGCACCAGGCGCTTCTCCGAGGTGCCGAATGTGTCCTGGAGACGAGGCATCACCTCTTTCAGTGGATCAACGCCGCAGCGCTCGCGGAAGGCGATCGCTGCCGACCAGCTGCCGATGAATCCGGCGAGCTCCTCCAGCGACCACACCAGCTCGATCGCAAAGGTCGGCGCAGCAAGCTGTGCGAAGGGGAAGGAGAGAGTGGAGTAGCGCGCCAGTACGAGCTCGGAGCCCGCTGGCCAATCCGCTGCGAGGACCCGCAGCGAGTAATCCTCGATAACTGCGTCTACCTCGGGTGTCACCTTGGGGAGGTGGTACGCCCAGAGTGCGATGACGCCGTTCGGGCGGAGCACGCGACGAGCTTCGGAATAGAACAGGTCGCGATCGAACCAATGAATCGCCGCGGCTGCTGTGATGAGATCCGCCGAGCCATCTGGCAGCGAAGCGCTTTCCGCCGGTTCGCAGCGATAGCTGATACGGGGGTGCGGCGTTGCCCGCTGGAGCTGAGCCGCGCTCGGGTCCGTGGCGACGACCTGGTCGAAATGCTCTGCTAGCCCAACCGCAGCCTGACCGCTACCCGTGCCGGCGTCCCAGACCAGCGCGCGCGAGGGCGCGGCGCCCCCGAGGAATTCGTAGAGGGCGCTCGGGTAGGTGGGCCGGAACCGCGCGTAGCTGGATGCCGATCCGGCGAAGCGATCGTCGAAGCTCGCCACGCGGCCGCTACACTCCGGATCTGGAGTGATCATCGCACGAACCGGAGCGATGCGAGCAGCTGCTCTAGGTGCGGAATCCCGATGCGCGACCAGACGTTGTATAGGCAGTTTTGGCCGGGAATAGTGACGTAGGCGAGCTGGTTCGTACCCGTCCCACCTTCGGGCCCATACATCGCGAGGGAGCCGTCCTCCCATTCGATCCTGTGCGGGAAGCCCTGGTAGGTGTCGCCGGCAGCAGATGCGCCAGTACCCGCGACTCCGTAGGCGCTCCGCTGCTCCGGCAGGTCGTAAGCTACCGCCCAGCCTCCTGAGAAGTACGCGGTTCGCGGAGCTCCGGCCGGAGCTAGCTCACCCACCGGGGCCACTGATGCACACGTCGCTCGATTCTCCGCCGCCTCCCACGTGGTCCGGTATGCACCCGGCACGTTCTCCCACGCGATGGGCGATGCGGACCAGGGCGAGCGAGGGAGCCGGGACGGAGGAACCGTGGGGGGAGGGACGGGCGGGACATTGGTTCCGGAAGGATCCCCGGAGACTGAGGGAGCGGCAGCCTGCGAGGCGGCACCGGAGCACCCGGCAGCGAGTACAGCTATAGCGACGGCGACGGCGAATCTCATCTTCTAGTGGCCTGTTTACGCGGAATCGACACCTGCGACCGCCGCTTCATCCCGTCTGGCGGCGCGGCGCCGGCTTGCCGTAGAGCCCCGCTATGCCTGCGCCGGCGTCACTTGCCAGCCGGGCGCATCGACGGTCTCGGCACTGCCGATTTCGCGTAAACAGGCCACTAGGAGCG
>ERZ1066118.1229-NODE-1229-length-17274-cov-12.949591_pt1 | contig 17274 bp, 18 predicted proteins | sample MGYA00382765_ERZ1066118 | MGnify/ENA primary metagenome ERZ1066118 (study PRJEB33369, sample SAMEA5778348) | biofilm metagenome | biome: Industrial cooling water; feature: Water cooling tower basin; material: Biofilm | place: United Arab Emirates | collected...
TCCGAGTTCGATGCTTATTAGCTTGGCACTTTAATTGTTAGTTTAGCATAACAACTACTGAAGAACCGGTTTATTTTACCCTGTAGCTATGAAAATAACACATAGAAAACTGCATATTGGCGTTGCTATCGCATTTGTCTTATATAGTGTGATTTATACTGCGTTTGTTGTGCATGGCAATGTTGCTACTGTATTTTTTATTATTGGTCTTTGGGTATTAAGCTCATTCAGCGATAAAACACGTTGGATGTTTTATATTTTTCTGCTTGTTCAGGCATGGTCTAATTGGCATTGGATTGGACTACTAGGTTCTACTTTATTTATAGTTTATTGCATCAGGCAAAGTCTAATTTATCAGAAAATTGAACCATCTCCCGCTAATATTCTCAAGAAAATAGTTGAAACTTTTCTAAAACAACCGTTCTTTTTTCTATATTCAGTCTTACTTTTTATGATTGGAAATAGTGGAGGGCGAACCTATAAAAGTGAAAGTGAACTAGCTGAAGAAGAAAGGTCGGAAAACTTAAGGCAAAGACAAGATAATTATTTGATGGCAGACAGAAATCATAAGACTTCAGACCCAGAGTATCCAACGTGGTAATTCTGCGATAAAATTCTTGGTGAAAAAGCTAATTACAACGTTGTAAAGTTATATTAAGCAAACTAGCAGAACACTTAATATATAAGGGTTTCAGCAACAAGTTGAGTGTATTGACTCCAAATAAAACACACCCTAAAAAGGTCATTTATAGGCGAGTGTCAAGAAATATTGGCGTAAAAGCTTGCTTTTATTGCTAAAAATTTTGATTCTTCTAATATCATTTTTGGTGAAATTAGTAAATTAATAAAGCCAAGGGAGCAATATTAATTTACAACGTGTCCCATGAAAGCTGGTATCTCGGTGGACACCCAATCATGGTATTGAGCCAGGATGCGTGTAAAAACCTGCAAGATGGATTCAACAATCTCGTTATTTTTACTTTTTCAGAGGTATTTATAGCAGCTTTTAAGCATAGTACAATCAACTAAGATTTGTCGTAAATATTGCTAATTCTTAATTTGCTTAAAAGAAATAATGTATCAAATAATGAGAGTATTTAGTGCTGGTTTGGTTGTGCTTAATACTTTACTACCGGTAACGCTGCCGACAGCTTCCTATGCTTCAAATCCTAGACAAGAGCAAACTGGTGGTGCCGTGGTCACTGGACTTGAGTCTTCCTGTGGAGGTGTCATCCTTCTAGAAAATGGCGTGTTTTCGATTCCCACCGGATGGTGTTTTCAGAGAAGTACTATGGTGCCAAAGTCAGAGAACTACGTACTCACGTTTTCGGCACGCTCACTTGATGGTGATGGATACGGTGTTTGGCTACGAGGTGCGTGGAATGAGAGCAATACACAAGCGTTCGCAGTTCAATACGAGGCTGCACCAGGTGGTAATTCATCTCAACGTCGCATCATTTTCTTGAGATATCCTGCAACAGAAAGCCCCATTAATGTTGCTACTCAAAGAGATTTGGATAGGAAATACCATGCATGGCGCATTGTTGGTAGCAAAAACATGGTGCAGTTTTTTCTCGATGGGAAGTTAATCGGCTCTTACAATGAGCCAGCGTCGGGGAATGACTTCGGTTTTCGGACGTGGAGAGGTCGTGTTGAAGTTAAGAATCTCAAGATTTCCGAGCATTAGCGATCGAATTGTTATGAAGAGCGAGTAAAACTTACAGCTAAATAATGAGGGTGGAATGAGGAGAGTATTTAATGCTGGCTTGGTTGTGCTTAACACGTTACTGCTTGTAACGCTGCCGACAGTTTCCTATAGCCAATCAAAAAAAATAGATTTAAATGGCACTTGGATTGGTAAAGGTTACAGTTGCGAGCGAGGGGGATTATCAGAACAAGTGGAAATCACTGTTAATGGGAATTATCTAATTGCGAAGAAAATAACAGGTGATAATTGTGTGCCTGCTGGAAATATCACTTTTCAAGGAACACTTCCAGATTTAATCTCTGCGGGAAAATCTTTCCCAGTAACTTTTACTGTTGGTAATCCAACCAATCCAGCAAGCAGTAAAACGGTACAAAACTTAACTATTTTAGATGCAAATTCATTCAGTTCCTATGGGGTTAAGTTTACTAGAACGAAAGGACAAGCGAGAGCGCCAATGAATACTTCCCTTGCGGGAAACTCGTCAGTATTGTCAACAAAAACTAAGCCTACTATCAAATCAATTACATCTATAATTTCACAACCGAATCAACAGATATTAACCCTCTTTTATCACTCTCGCCGTAGTATAATCAAGGACGAACCTTAGAACTGAGGTCTGTATTATGGTAGAGCCTCGTCAGTCGGCGCCCACAGTCAAATTTGTAGACGAGTACTGTCAGATTTATCAAAATATATTCCCGGAGGTAAGAACCTTTGAAGCTTTTAAGTACCTACACATGGGTATGGTATCCGATATAAAACGTAAAACGTTGCCAGAGATTGCGAAGGTTGTAGGTTTAAGTAATCATCAACCTTTACACCATTTTTTAACAGAATCACCCTGGAATGTACAAGAATTAAGGAGGCAGCGATTAGAATTAATATTATACGTTCTTCAGGGGCGCCCAGTAGTACTAATTATTGATGAAACAGGGGATAAGAAAAAAGGAGATACAACGGATTACGTCAAACGACAATATATTGGGAATTTAGGTAAAACGGATAATGGTATTGTTGCAGTTACAGCATATGCTGTCTTATCTGGAATGACCTTTCCTCTCTTATTTGAAGTTTATAAACCGAGAGAAAGACTGTTGCCAGGAGATAAATACCTAACTAAACCTGAAATCGCAGCGAAAATGATAAAAAAATTGCGCGCGATGGGATTTAAATTTAATCTTGTTCTGGCAGATAGTTTGTATGGAGAGAGTAGTAAAAATTTTATTCAAATACTAGATGAATTAAATCTAAATTTTATTGTTGCAATTCGCTCAAACCACAAAGCATGGGGAGTTGTAGACTCAAAATTTAAATATTCAGAGTGGCACAGATTCAAGCGTGTTTTCTCAGATTTGAGTTCAGAAGACAGATATATAAGAGAGATTATTTGTGGTGATAATCCGGAGATTAAATATTGGCAAATCACAACTGATAAAGAGGAGCTTCCAAAAAACACTACTTGGTATGTAATGAGTAAATTTCCAAACATTACACCGAGAGAAGTAGGTAATTTTTATGGCTTAAGAACTTGGGTAGAATATGGCTTGAAACAGAGTAAAAACGAATTAGGATGGGCTGATTTTCGCTTAACTAATTATCCACAAATAGAAAAATGGTGGGAAATTGTTTTTAATGCTTATTTAATGGTTAGTCTCCACTCTGAACAACTGCTAAAATTACCACCACAATCTGAATCTAATTTTTCATCACATCCTTGGTGGGATAACGGAAATGGTTGGAATAACATTCTTAACAACCTCCGTTTAATACTTCAACCCTTTGTACTATTTAACTCGATTAAACCTTGGCTGCAAGTTTTTAATGTTCCTAAGTTATCCGAGGGCTTTTTTAAACTTCAAATGCTTGTAAACAATTTAACTCGTTCAATTTTTCAAAACCTTAGTATCCCTTATTTCTACTTTTCCTCTGCCTAGAGTGACAAAAGAGGGTTAATTAAAGGTAGTGGTTTTGGAACATTACAACCTTATAACGGAAACTCTTCTTATATAAGGATTAGCAATACTACTCATGGTTGGAGTGCTGGCTCTACTAGAGACTCACCTGTGGATTCTGTGACACTTAATATAACCTCCTGGACAAATACAGAAATTGTTGTATCAGGTTTTACAGGTTACTATGGCTCTGGTAATTGGAAACTCAATAGCGGGGATATTGTTGATGTTCAAGTTTGGAATGCACATTCAGGAGAGGGTCCTTCAATTTGTTCCAGAATTGTGAACGACCAAACAGCTAAACTCTGTTCATCCCTAGAGCCTCAAGTTCAGTCGGTTAATATCTCTGGGATATGGAAAGCTAACATTGGTTATGTTTACAAAATTAATCAGACTGGTAATGAGTTTACTTGGGCTGTTGTAAGTCCTATACGCGAAAGCGCTCGTGGAAGTATATCCGGAAATCGTGTTGTTGCAACTTATAACGGAGATAACGGTGTTGCTACTGTACCAGGAATCATAGTTTTGGACAAGAGAAACAGAGCAAGTGAAATTCGCTGGAATAACGGAGTGGTTTTTCGTAGACAGTGACATATTTTTACAGTTATTTTTGTTAACTGTCAAATATTGCTGAGATTAAAAGGGTTTCTAAACCAATATAAGGAGTGCTAGTAGTATCGGAACCAGGGCAAAGGCATCTTATTTTTAGAATGCTTATAGAACAATGGTTTCAGCGATTATTTAGTTTTGTTTCATTTTTGGGAAACCCTTACCGAAAAAAGGGAACTCTTAACATCCTGTTAAGAGTTCCTTGTTCCAATGATGCTCCTACCCCTAGTTACACCCGTGGCAAATGCATCGCACTACTATCACCTGGTCGAATATGGATGTATTGGGTTGTAGTTGCCAAATCCGCATGTCCCATTGTTTGCTGAATTAGCGGTACAGGCGTTCCCCTCTCGGCATTATGCGTCGCATGGCTGTGTCTCAACCAATGGCAGGACACCTTTTCACTCAAACCCGCGCGCTCTGCTGCATCTTTTATAATGGGGTCAACATTTTGGCGATTGAGAGGCTTATTCTTCCCATTGCGACTGGGGAAAACATAATCACGTTCGGCTGCATCACCTTTATAATCCATCATCTCCACCCACAAATATTCGGGCAGTAAAATGTGGCGCGTCTTATTCCCCTTTCCCACCACCGTCACCTGCCCAGTGCGGTCGCGCGGTGTAAAGTCCTTCCATCGCAATCCAACCAACTCAGAAATCCGCATCCCAGCCACATACAGTAGCTTCAATATCAATACGTCTCGTATTTTTAACGCTTTGTATCTATATTCTGCCCGTTCGGTAAGTCTTATCATCAACGCAACATCGGTTTCATTTAACACCTTTTCATGTAGACGGTGGTCGAGCTTCTTCAATTTAATCGCGGCGCCAGGGTTAAATTGGATGTACCCAGTTTTGTACGCAAACGATAGTAAACTTCTGACCGCTGCCATATAAGTATTGATGGTCGGTTCTTTTAAATTGCGCTGGTACAAAACCTCGGAAAATTCCACCAAATCTTCCACCGTCGCCTGTGCTATAGTTTTCCCCACCCCACCCAGGTGTGCTGTAAACGCAGTAGCGAACCGTGTATAGCGTTCTTTTGTACTTGGCGGCTTGTCATGGAGCCATAGTTGAACCATCCGCTGCTGGGCATCAACGGGCGCCAGATGCTTGAGTTGTTTTCTACGTTTACCGACGACGGCGACTACATTAGACATATTATTCTATGCCTTGAGACAGATAAAAGTGTAATTTTGTCTGCTAGATACACATATAACTTTACGCGATTGTCTTTCCTTTTTTGCACTCTTCTATTTACGATTTTTCTCCACTCAGGAACGTGCCAGCAATTATCCGTTTAAAATCCAGCTGTTTGTGTGATTTTACCCGGAGTTCGATGTGATATCTTTACTTCACGCATTCTGCCAAATTTTTGTACCCCGGATTCAAAGACACCCAAGCACGCTTGGCTCAATTTCCTTTTCAAGGGAGCGCGCTCATGCACGGATTGTCTTACTAGAACGTAGTACGAATTTTGATTAAGCATCTTACAACTGAGTCCTGGTTGGGTAATAAAATCCTGCCAGGTGCAGTAAGACGGCATAAGACATGGCAAACAAGTTACTCAATTTTAGATGCCCCGAAACCCTACTGGAAGCCATTGATAAAATAGGTCAGGAATACTACCCTGCCGACAATGATAGCGGCTGCGACCGTTCTAAAACCCTTATCGATATCCTCAAGGCAGGGGTTGAGGCATTAACTAATGGTGAGGTTGTTTTACAGAAGCCTGGAACTGTAAGACAGGAAGTAAGACAAGTAACCGAAGCTGATATCAAGGCTATGGTTGAAGCTTTGGTTGAGGAGAAGGTACAGAACTTGGTACAGAACTCGGTACAGAACATTTCCAACATCCCCACCAGGAACGAGTTTCATGATTTAAAGGAACTGGTAAACAGTTATAAATTAGGTTTAATGCGTGAGATTCAAAATAGGGATAAAGGCATTGGTTTGTTGGCGGAACAGGTTGCGGAACTTACTGCTCGACTCGATGCGGCGCCTCAATATGGCGAACTTTCCCCCGAAGTTCTGGAAACCGCAAAGGAAGCTGTTCTTAGAAAATGGCGAACAGCTAAGGCGCCGGAGAAGAAAGAGAGAATCGAACAGGCACTCGATAAATTTATTGATGCTATTTCCCTACCTGAACCCGAAACAAATGATGTGCCTGGGGAAGAAACTAAAAAAACTAATTTCAAGCCTGATAGCAAACCTGATATCAAGACTAATATTAAAAAGAAAAAACCCCTCACCGCTTGGGAGGAATGGGAAGAAATTTGTACCGATAATATTATTGAATTGGATGAGCTTTGGCATGAGAAGTAGAAAAGTTAAAACTCCCAAAACTCCCCCCAATCCCCCTTCAAAATCCGAATCTACGCCTGTTGATATGCGTTTGATGGGCACTGAAGAAGATTTAGAAAAATGGGCTTGGTTCCTTGAGTTGGTAGAATCAAAAGGTATGATTACTGTGCTGGAGAAAGGCAAACTTTACAAGAATCGGGGAGAATCAAAGCTTTACAGGTTGTACATTAAAATTAAACTGAATCGATAGTATGAACTGCCCAATTAATTTAGAATGTCCTCAAAAAAATTGCCCTAATCAGTCTCAATGTCAAGATGCATCTTTAGCTTGGGAGTTACCATTTTACCGCACTGACGATGGTTTATTTGTAAAAACTTCTTACCGCACCAGGTGGCAGAAACAATCGCATAATTCGATAGTTGGAGATATGCTTTATTGCCCCCTCCCTAGCGGTGACTATCAACCTATTTGGGATGGAGGAGAACAAGAATATTTAATCAAAATGCGTATCCAAGATTCTTTAATCGAATCTGGGTGGTGTGCTGCAATGCCCTTACCTAACCAGGTTGTTGTAGAGTCGGAAGAGAGTTTTGAAAGTGTTTTTTGAAATTAAATTGAATCGTTAATTTATAATGTATGTATCATTTATTTTATATTACCCCCAAAAACTGAAACAAGCGCGTAGTAAAAAAAGTACATAACATTCTCCTAACATTATTTCGTTCTTTGTAGAGGTATTTTGTATTACCGGAAGGTCGCCGCATCAAAACCGGAACCCGGCACGTCCCGGCGACTCTCCGGCGGTTCCCGGTTTTGTAGTGATTTCTCCCGGCGGCTCTGTGTAAGGTTCCCGGCAACTTCCGGCGTTATGCGACTTTCCCGGCGCCAGGATGAAAAACCCTCAAAAGTATCCATTTATGGAGAGAGCCGGGAACCACTAAAATTCATTTGGCTCAAAGTTATCACGGTCTGTTAGCGTTCCATATTCTTTGAGGGATAGCTGTCTGAAAATGTACCGAATTGCATTGACTCTACTAACTTCTGGATTGTCAGTTTTAATCGCTTTCAGGTTCTTAGCAGCAGTAGGAGCATCATAAGGTTTACTATCTTTTTTACGCTTCTTAACCCAATCCAAAACCAGCTTCTCTGCTTCATCCAATAACTTAGAAGTGTTGAGCATTCCCTCAAGAGTTTTGATGTCAGTTACAGGATTGGTGTCACTACTTGGTAACGATGCATTTTCAGGTTCGATAGTTTTATCCTTACCCCCAAGCTTAGGCATTATACCCGCAAAATAATCACCGCAGTAAGCAACACAAACAGGTATCATTTCGGTTCTAGAATAAGCTTTGAGTTGGTAATATGTATTTATCAATGCTTGCCTTATATTAGGGTCTGGACAGAAAAACCGACTAGTAATTATCTGTTCGATAACTCCATAACTTTCTTTCTCCCTGCCTTGTTTTATGTATCTATTCCCAAGAAATAGTAAATTAAATATTTGGCGTAATTGAGCATCCAAATCTTTAATACCCAAAGCACTTAAATTAAAGCTTTGAAGGGAACAAATAAATTTACTGTTAAAGTCACGTCCGGTTGTTAGTACCTCAACAAGTTTTGAACCAAAATCCCAAGTAGGGTATTTAAAAGTTAACTGACTCGATAAAGCTATCCAATCATCAAGGATAAGAATGTCAGGTGTCAGGTTCTCTCTTTTATCTTCAGGAAGTGCAGCACGGTCTTGATACCGTTTAAACCAATCATCGAATTGCTGCTTAATTGTTTCTAAGTCAGTAGTAGAAGATGGGAATACACAACCTTGTTCCGCCAACCCACAAAACTTGTCATTCTTCACAGACAAGACGGTAATTTTAGCACCTGGTATTGATTTAACCTGACGTATAATTTCATTAAGCGCAACCGATTTACCGCTTCCTGGTGCAGCAATTAATGCTGTTGAACCATCTTCTTTCACAATCCGGGATAATAATTCTGCTACCTCTTTTTGGCTGTTTTCAATATTAAACTCGCCACTTTCTAACGCGCGTGATGCCATTTCTTGATACGTTCCTGGTGCCCCTGGTTCGAGTTGTGCTTGCTGGTATTGAGTAGTTTTTGGAGGAACCACCCAACCAAAACGCTCTCGGTCGGCATCAGAAATGTGGAGCATTATTAAATCTTTCTCGGTTTCTGATAACGCAGCCCACATTTGTTCTCTGAGCTTGGCTTCCTGTAATCCCGCATAAAGATTAATCATTCTTTGTGCCCACTGCTGTAAAGCTTCGGATGTTAGATTTATATAATTGTGAGCAGTTAAACGCTCAATCTCCATCGATTCCCAATACGCAGGACGTATTCGATTCAATGCCTCTACTTCGCGTTTACAAATATATAAAGTAGCTAGCCCAAAAACTAAACCGCTCGCAGTTGCAGCATCTTTAAAAGGATTTTCAGGTATTAAATTACGAAATTCGTAAACACCTTTTGATGCAATCCCAGCTACTGCTAACGAACCGTAGGGATTATAATCAGGATTGCTGCTTTCTCTCTGTGCCTTGCGAATATAACCAAGTGGGATTGTGTGACGTTGACGCGGCTTACAATAGCGGTTTCCGAGTAATAAATTCTTCTCCGATTGAACCTTACCCTGCATATTGAATTTAACTTCGCGCTTCTCCCTAATTACATCGTCGTAACGCTGTGCTGATTCAGGATAAAAACATATTTCTGTTTTGGTAATGCCGTCACCTAATAGAGAAAAAGGTAAACAGGTAAGGGCGCCTGTAATGAATAATTTTCTTACCCAAGTTAACGAACCTGCACTATACTCTAATCCCTGTGGCGCGAACTGGCGATGTACCCTATTATCCAATCTTCCTAAATCAGTTAATTCCTCTGATTCAGTACTTTGAGAACTTTCAACAATTTCAGCTTCTTCTGCCATAACGAAACCTACTTTTTAATCAAGAATTTGTACGCTACAACTACTAAAATTGCGACTCCAACTCCTATACCTAACCCACTGTAAAAGCTATTATCTTTTGGTTTAGGTTGTTTGATTCCTTCATAAATATCTATCTCACCTTGAAAACTTTTAACTCCTTTGGCGGCTATCTCCGAGGCTTTATCCTTATCATTGAAGTGTTTTACTGCTAGTAATATGCCGAATGTTGTTGTAGTTGCTGATGCTGCTAACTCAACTGGACGCTCTACCCGAAACGGTTTGAAAGCAATACATGACAGTGTGAATATTGCGCTCGTTGCAGGGAAGAACGCAGTGGTTGCACCTGTAAACCAACCTAAATAACCTGCATTAAATAGAGTTTGGGTGACTAATTGTTGGGCACAGAGAATCGTGATTGTTCGACCACATATTTTTATTAGATTTATTTGCTTATCAGTACTGGTAATAACTTGAGATACTTGTTCGCGTTGATATTTATTAAAATCAAAACCAGCGTCTTTGGTGATTTCATCAGTATCAACCGAAATCGTAAATTGTGGTGATGGTGTAAACCCAAATAACCCTTGTGTGGAGCTTTGTTTATTGTCTTCCATGCTGATATAATCCAGAATGCTTATTTCGTCCTTCGGACAAACTTCGTTAACGCGTGTACTATTCCCGTAGAAGTTAAAAACACGGCTTTCTACGGGAAATAAAATTATCTAGAATCGCGCTTACCACCTAAATTTCTAAACCAGTTACCAACACCGCGAACAGCATTATCAATCGCGTTACTACCTGGTGTCGCTTTCCATTGTTCGCGTCGAGTTGTGTTGCGTGACTGTTTTTTGACCTGAGAAACCTTCGCATCAATTTGACGTAATGCTTCCTTATGTTGGAAGGTTGCTAAATTTAATTGCTTACCAGTTCGGTATTGAGTCGAAGCAATGCGATTATTGCTGATAGCTTGGTTCAAAATAAATCCGCTTTTAGTTTGTTCATCAGTTTCACGAACAGAGTTGATAGATTTTTGGGTATTTAAAAGATTACCCGCAATCTTTTGAACACCACCTGCGCGTGTTCCAGCAACAGATGAAACTTTATCTGTAATTTCATTAACAACACTCCACACAACCTTTGCATTCTTATCTCGAACATCCCACTGATTGAGTATTTCTCGTAGTTGAGTAAGTGCTGCTGTATCTCCACATTCCGCACGGTCAATTAGAATTGGGTCAATTCCCAGAGATTGCAGTGCCGAGAATATTGTTGGCGCCGTGAACGTAAATCTAAACTCCATTATCTCTCTCCATTAAAAAACCTGAAAATACCTGAACTAAGGGCACTGGAACCGTTACAGAAAGGAGAATTAATTTTGAACTGCTTACAACTTTCTGTAACTGGGAAGCTTGCTAATCCTATTAAGGTGGCGAACGCGATGAGGATAAAAATCCTCGGAAACCTACCGTAAAAATACATTTCAACTCCTAATAAGTACCATCACCCCAGGTATCCGCGAATGGGTCAAAGTCATTGCTTTTATCATTTTCGCTCTGCCAATTTTTATTCCAAGCACCCGCATTATCTAACTCTTCTATTCTTCTAGATGCCCAAGTGCGGGTAGTTTCATCCTCAATACTTTCTAATGCATCAAAGTTACCTTGCCCAAGTTGGAAGATGACATCTGGCGCCACCTTTCCTGCCAAATGTGGCAACAATTGACCGTGAGCTAGTGGGTAATCAGTATCATCAATTGTTTGAAAATCATCGTAAGGATTAAAGTCCTTTCCGTAGCCTGGAATAATATCTGAAAAATCTGTCAACTCATTATTTGGATTGTTTAAGTCGGGGATTTCTAGTTCTGAGGACATTTGTTCGGTAAAAATATCCAGTGCTGTTGCCCATTCCTCATCGGTAGCGAAATCGTCCTTGTTTAAAATCCCTGTCTCATAAGCCTTGTGTAGGGCATCGAAATTAAAACCATTAGTCATGATGTAAAATCCTTGTGTTCATTTCAGTGGACAACGACCGCTTTTACTCTTGGCGGAGGGGCGGTCGTTTAAAACCTATCTACGAACATTGCTATCCTCTCTATCACCGGGTCAATTTCCGGTTCTAATTCGGATAATGGTTCGGAGATAATCTCTTTTTGCTGGTTCTGAATTTGACTTTGAATTACTGAAACTTCCGCTGCTGGGGAAGTTGTTGGTGCAGTGGGTAAATACTGTCCCAATCCAGGTTGTGAGATATTCCAACTCGCTTTGAGATGGTGTCCGTAGCGGGTAAGAAATACTACAAATAGATTTGAAAGCGAATCAATTCCTGTAACCTGCAATAACTCCTCCGCAAACGGTTTGTGCTTCTGCGGTAGCACTATCCGCGTTTGGGTCATATGTGTTCGTATCCGTGTTGGGGATTTTTTGGGCTTTGGGTGTGCAGTTCGCGTACTCCTGTTAACATGTTAACAATGACTCATTTCTGTTAACATGTCAACAGGCTATCTATGTTGATTTGTGAAGAAGTAAACTGGATTTACACAAATTATGGAAAATAACTATTTAGACGTGGCAGCCAAACGCAACGACCCCGACTACATGCAAATAGCCGGAGATGTAAAAAAAGATATAGGTTTAAGGTTCAAAGCCGCTTGCACCTTAAAGGAAATTAGTTTAGGCGAGGGACTGGAACAAGCTTTAAAGGCATGGTTAGAGCAGGATGAGCAGCCGCGTGCGAAATAATTCTGCTAAATCAAAGGTTTAATCTTTAGAACAGGGGGTAAAAATTGACTTTTAAAAATTAAATGTTCAAACCGACTCAAATTGTCGTATAAAAAAATAACCCAGTGTTTGCACCACTGGGTTCAAATTCTTTAGAAAATAAATCAGATTGATTAAAGCTTTATCTCAGTGTGTTTAATTACACAATACGAGGAATGCATTGCGAGAAACAAGAGATAGATATAACCTCATAATATCTTTTTTCAGTCATTTTTCACAATAGTTTCTCAGTATTAATCTTAGATTAATTAACGCGCTTTAGCTGAAAGTCAGTCTGGACAAGGAGAAACATGACTGACACTAGTATCAAAGAATTAGAATCCTGTCAAGATACAAATATTACATGCTCTACTGAGCCATTATTAGACAAATCCGAAATAAAAAATGTAGAAACTTCCAGGTTGAACGACAGGCATTATAGAGAGTGCGTGGTTAAGAGGGGGTTGAACCCTGAGTGGATAGCGATGAACGCGCGTTCAATGGATGCTGCATATGCATCCGAACGTTTGGGATATAGTGCGAAGTCAGATGGTATTTGGCTTGAGGGCTTTAACGGATTTGGACAATTCCGCCCAAACAAACCCTGGAAGAATGAGGGAGATAAAAAGGCGCCCAAATATCGAACCGCAACCGGGGAAGAGTACGACGCAATGTTGCCCAAACATCCAACAAATAAACAGTACTGGACGGATTATGTAGCATTACGGGAATTGGCATGGAAGATTAACGGGCATCCTTGCTTGCCTGTAACCGAAGGAATGTTTAAAGCAATTTGTGCTTGCAGCAACGACATTCCGTGTGTTGCGTTAGCGGGTGTCGAGCAAGGTTTAACGAGTGCTAAATTAGACCCCCAAGGGAGACGCTACTTAGTCGAGACACTTGAACGCCTTGCGCGCGAAGGTTTTGGATTCATAATTATTTTTGATGCGGACAGCCAAACCAATGAGAATGTGAATAACGCCCAATACAAATTAGCCAAGCAACTGGATAAATTCAAGGTGCCTGTATATATTTCTAGTGGATGGGATATTGAGTTGGGTAAGGGCATGGACGATTACATTAAAAATAACGGTATCGAGCAATTTAAACGTGAGGTAATGGGTAAGGTTGTTGACCTCTCAACCTGGGAGAAGCAGTTTAAAAAGGATGAAACTGATAAAAAATTACCACCAAGAGCTATTGCGTGCGAGTTGGCTCTCGAATTTAGAACACTCTGGAAATATGACTTAGAGCAACAAACTTGGCGCCGATACAATGGTAAGGTTTGGGAAGCGATTGATAGCATAGTTTTTAAAACTGAAGTTTACTTGCAACTAAAAACAATGTCGAATGCTGAATGCAATTACTCTTCCTACGTCGAGAACGTTATTTATTTCCTGCAACTGGAGTTATTACAAAAAGAATGGAACTCGTTCGACCGTAGTAAATGGATTGCGTTTTCAGATTATGTTTTAGAAGTAGAAACTGGGAAAAAACACGAACATAGTCCAGGATTTATGTTCACTTCTCACCTTAGTCATAAATGCCCAAAACTGGCTTGGGAGAAAGGAGGAGATATACTAGAATTATCAAGGCTTCATGCTCCAAACTTCTACGCTTATGCGATGTATGCTCAAAACGGAGATGCAATTAAAGTACTAAAAATGCTTGCATTTATAAACGGTACTTTGACTTATCAATTTTCTGCTTTGCAAATGTTTATGCTGTTATTAGGAGCGCCAGGTGCAGGGAAAGGAAGCTTTGTCAGAATCTTAGAAACATCTGTAGGAAAAGGGAATCATACAAGTGCTAAACTGCATCGCTTGGGAGATGACAATGTAATTGCAGCAATTATAGACAAGCAATTAGTAATATGTCCAGATGAGAAAAAACAGAGTACAGATATTTCGGGTTTGTTATCCTTAACCGGAGGGGACAGTATACCCTATCGTCAAATTTACAAACCAGCAAGTAGTTCAAAGTTCCCAGGTTCTCTAGTTGTGGTTGCGAATAATAATCCTTTTATTGGCGATACAACCGGAGTTGATAGACGCATAAGTTTATTGCAATTTGATAATCCAATTCTAGTTCGTGATTCTGGGATGGAACAGAAAATGCAAGAAGAGGTAGGGATACTAATTTCTTTGGCATTGTCGATGGATTGTGTGCAAGTCAAAAATTTAATTGCTGGAGTTGACTCAGGGTATAGTCCAGATATTAAGCGCTTAACCTGGTTGCACAAAACAGATAATGATTCGGTCGCAATGTTCGTGGAAGAAATGTTAGTTCCTGCACCACAAAACGAATACGTAATGCTTGGAGGGAAAGGAGACGATGCAAAATCTTTGTACGGCGCCTATCTAAAAATGTGTGAGGAAAACGATGGACGCAGTAATTACACCAGGAACAATTTCAAGAAACACTTAATTGAAATATGCCACGAAATTGGTTGGGTACAGGTTCGTGAAACCAGATGCGGACCAGGCTTTAGAGTTTATGGTGTAAGGCTTAGAACCGAAAATGATAATAGCCCTAGGGTTAGTGATTGGTTTGGTAGTACAGATGGTCAGTGTAGAGAGTGTAAATCCAGTGTAGATGTTAGTGTAGACCTCAAACCCTTACAGGATAAGGAAAGTGTAGATAGTGTAGATAATTCCTTACCCAAAGTAAACAGTGAGAACAGCAAGCAACCAATGCAAGTAGATGAATCTGAGAACCCGTCGGGTGACTCGAAAACCTACACTGCCTCTCAAGCTATACAGGATAAGGATTTGAAGACTACACCAGTATCTACACCAACCTACACTCCTACACTAGGAGAACAAATAATACAGACTTTTGATAATACTTCTGCACTAGGCAAAATAATCCTTGATGCAGCCGATACCCTAGAACTAGACGCTTTTATCGCAACTTGTACACCGGAACAAATCAAGAAAATCAAAAGTGCTGCGAAGCTTGTTTGGCGCCCAGGATGCAATTCGTTTGGTGAGTACCGAGGTGAAAAATGCGAATTGATGGAGTTTGGTACTACGAAACGCACCTGGAAAGTTCGCCCTGTAAGTGGTTCCGAGACAATCAGTGTCAGTGTTTATGATGTGGCACCTTGGTTGGGGGTTTAGAGTTTGAGTTATTTCACTTATTTGAAGTTGTAAAACCCCGCTGCCAGGTTACTATTCCAAAAATCCCAAAATTTGGGGTAGTAGCGGGATTTAAAATGATTTGGTTATGGAAATAGTGAGGGGTGCGAGTTATGGCATTGAGGGTAAAAGTTACGCGGGCGGATTTTGAATCAGCATCTTCAGACGGATGGGTTGATGGATTGGTACAGGGGAGAAAAGGGTTTTGGGCATATGTGGAACTGGGTTCTGAGCAGGAATACATTCCCAGCTCAAATGATGACCCCAGAACTGAGTATCGACTTTTTAGGGGGTGTGATGTATTTCTTGCTGAGAGTCAGGAGCAGTTGGAGTCTGTAACTGACAATAGCAATGCTAAATTAACTAACATAACCGTAATTTTGTACTGCTAACCAACGGAGCTAATTTCGGCACTAAGTTTTGAGCGAACCGGTCCACGTCGCTTAATTGTCTGAGGTTGGATTTTATCTCGGTTCGCTTCGAGATAATCTCCCAGTTCGTCCATAGAAACCTCGACTTTTGAACCGTCTTTCAGGTAGACAGTAGCCATTAGTTCGCTCTCGGATGAAGGAATTTGTTCCATTGTTGTTGTGTAACTTGGTTGGGAACCGTAACTTATATTATTGTATTACCTTCCCATACGCTCCTGACTACTGCGCGCTGCGGATTGATAGGTACAGTATCGGGGGCAATTTTATAGTCTTTCTTGTCGCAGTTGGCGCTCAAACCCGTAGCTCTGTACTGTTTTCTGAGCAAGTAATAAATGGTAAACAGTAGTCATGCTTTTTGCGCTCCAGGTGAGAATCCATAACTTATATTGTTAGGCTATCTATATATATATTAATTTTGGCGCCTGTATCGGGTAAGCATTGCGACGGGTGTAATGGTACGCTCCTCGTACACACTCGAACGTCAATTTACTAGTATTCTACTCCCCGATTCATTTTATTTTCTGCTGACTGGCGCCCTGTACTTTCTTGCCGCGAATACTCCAACAATTCTGTATTCCAATCAGATGTTTTTGGTCGCGCGGTAGTTGTTTGTGGCAGTAACTCTTTAATGGCTTGCCCCATAGAGCGCCCCGTTTCATCGTTGTCGCAGGCAACAGTAACAGCAGGAATGTCTTTGAGAAAATCCAACGGTAAGCTTTTGGGACTATCAACCGCTAAAAACATTGTCCGTGTTGGGGTCATACCAGAATGTGCAGTAATAGATAACGCAGCACATGAAAGCGCATCGATGGGAGACTTACAGATAACTACTTTTTGTAATTCATCAGTTGGCTTACCACCTAAGTGGAAGTAAAACCATCCCTCTGTCCGTTTTGTACCAAGCGCATATCCCATAAACGAATTGTCTTCTCCCCGTGTCCCTCGCAGAAATGCACCTGTGGTTTTGAGTGATGGCGCCTCCCTTGGAAGCTCGCGCATTGTAAACACAGCATTTTGCTGGTCGTCAGCATAAAGCCACCCGTTGGAGCGAAGGGCAGTGAGAAAATTTTCTGGCAGTCCCCTAGCTTTAGTCAAGTAATTATGTACTGCTTGCCACTTCTCATCATCCTTAGAGGGAGCTACAAACTGTGGTGTTGGTTCTTCTGCAACAATTTTAGTGGCTTGTGTTTCTACGTAAGCCCTGGTAGCTCGTACCATTCCCTCTGACCCAAAACGGTCATGCAACCAGGCTAAAGATTGGCGAAAGTTACATCCTGCAACGTGCATAACAAAATCAATAGCCCCACCACCACCTTTTTCTGCTGTAAAGTCGTACCATTTAGAATCATTAATATTGATAACTCCCCCCAATCCCTTCCAACGGTTTTCTCCTTTATCAGCTTTATCCAACCCTAAATGCCACGCTA
>ERZ1066118.1242-NODE-1242-length-17089-cov-7.903957_pt1 | contig 17089 bp, 16 predicted proteins | sample MGYA00382765_ERZ1066118 | MGnify/ENA primary metagenome ERZ1066118 (study PRJEB33369, sample SAMEA5778348) | biofilm metagenome | biome: Industrial cooling water; feature: Water cooling tower basin; material: Biofilm | place: United Arab Emirates | collected...
GACCACATCACCGCACTCACCCATGGCCGCCCCCCAAATCATCAGCACGTGCAAAGTTCGAGAGATCCCCGCCGGGGAATCGCTCAAGGATTTCATCGACCTCAGCTGGGCCATCAATGCTCGGGATCCGCACTGGGTTCCGCCGCTTCGTATGTCGGTAGAAGCAGCGTTGGATCGGAACAAGCACCCATTCCACAAGCATTCGGACGTCGCGTACTTCATCGCCGAGAAGCGCGGGACACCCGTCGGCCGCATCGCTGCGATCCATAACAAGCGGCACAACGACTTCCACGAGGATACACTGGGCTTCTTCGGTCTCTTCGAGTGCGTCCACGAGCAGGAAGTCGCGGGGGCGCTGTTCGACGCTGCCGGGGAATGGCTGCGCGCGAGAGGGCGGACGGCGATGCAGGGGCCGATGAACTTCTCCACCAATGAGGAGATTGCGTCGCCTGGGGCACTGATCGAGGGGTTCGATTCTCCGCCCTTTCTTATGATGACGCACAACCCGACCTACTACGGTGAGCTCCACGAAGCGGCGGGGTTTGGAAAGGCCAAGGATGTCCTGGCCTTTCGGTTGGACCGCCCGGACGAGCCCCCACAGCGTGGAATGCAGGTCATCGACAAGATCCTGAAGCGGGAGGGCGTCACCGTTCGGCCGATCGACCTTAAGAACTTCCGCAGGGACGTTGACAAGCTGAAGGCGGTCTACAACGCGGCCTGGTCAAAGAACTGGGGCTTCGTCCCGATGACCGATGACGAATTCGAGCACCTGGCCAAGGAGTTCAGGCCCTTCGTCGAACCCGACATCTGTCTCTTGGCGGAGCAGGAGGGTGATCCCGTCGGCTTCTACCTGGGGCTGCCAAACCTGAACGAGGTGCTGAGCCGCTTGCCTGACGGCAAGCTTCTACCGTTCGGGTGGGTCAAGCTTTTGTGGTACAAACGAAAGGTCCGGTCGATGCGCGTGCTTACAGTCGGCTTCAAGCCGCATCTGCACCGTGCCGGGCTGGGGCCTGCCTTTTACGGACGCGCCTGGGAGTCGTGCGTCAAGCTCGGGTTCGAGCAGGGCGAGGCTTCCTGGATCCTCGAGGACAACCTCGAAATGGTGCGGGCGCTCGAGCGGATGGGCGGAAAGCCGTACAAGCGCTACCGCATCTACGAGCGGGCGCTCTAGCCCCCGGCGCTGCCGGTGGACGATGAGAGGGGTGCCGCCCTCGTGCTCTCATCCGTGCCCAATCGGAGAGGACTCGTAAAAGTCGGAATGGGGGTAGTGTCGGCTTTATCGAGCGACGAAAGCGGCTTTTTCTGATACAAACGTTTCCAAACGACGTTCCCCTAAACCTTTGACCTGTAAGGAGCTGAGTCGCCGCGTCCGTCGGCGTGGATCGTGCTTTAGAAGGGCCTCAACCTCAACTCTGGCAAGGTTCCATGGAATCGAGAACCCCGCGGCGTCACAACGGATATCTGCTGCTCGAGGTGGCTCTCATCCTCGCCCTTCTTATTCTGGCGATACTGCTCTACTGGCGGCCTGCGTCCGATGGTGACCTGCGGCCGAACTGGTGGAACTGGCCCACGCTGGCAGTGCTCTTCTTCTCGATCGTCGCGCTGCACACCTGGAGACGCAAGCGCGCTTTGTAGCCTTGTCCCTATCGGAGATGAAGCCGCCCTAGTCGCTGGACCCTCTCCGTCCTCTGCCGCGTCGCTCCGCGTGTCCCTGCTCTCTTACCATGCCCATTCCTCTCCCGTAGATTCTGCCGCGCGTTATCCCCTGGTAGATTCGAAATGAGAGTCGCTTACTTCACCGAAAGTCTGTATCCGCTCGTCGACGGCGTGTCGCGCACTCTCGCGCGCCTATTCGCCACGCTCGAGGAGAGGTCGATCGACTTCAGGGTCTACTCTCCCTTCGTTCCCGACAAATCGGTTCCTTGGAGCGGCCGGGTACGAAGGAGCGGCTACGTTCACTTTCCTCCCTATCCCGACTACCGCATCTCGCTCCCGTACACGCGGGGGGTGCTGGACGACGCCCGCTCGTTCGAGCCTGATCTCGTGCACGTGGTGAGTCCCACGCCAATGGGCCTGCGCGCAACACGAATAGCCCGCAGCTTGGGGGTTCCGGCCGTTACCAGCTTTCATACGCACTTCGTCTCCTACTTCCGCTACTACGGAGTCGGGCCGCTGGAGCCGTTCGGGTGGTGGATGATGAAATCGTTCTATGGACGCTTCGAGAAGGTTTATGCGCCCTCGGAGAGCATCATCCGCGAGCTGGGGGAGCATCAGATCGACAATGTGGAGCTCTGGTCGAGGGGGATTGATCTCACCCTGTTCTCCCCCGCAAATCGATCCCCGGAGACTGTGAAAGCCGCTGGTGGTGACGACTCTACCCCTGTTCTCCTTCTGGTCAGTCGGCTGGTGAAGGAGAAGGACCTGCTCGACCTGGTCGAGGTGGATCGGATCCTGAGAGAGCGGGGCGTTCGCTTCGCGTTCGCGTTCGTCGGAGATGGGCCGCTGCGCTCGAAGCTGGAGCAGGCGCTCCCGGCCGCCGTGTTCGCCGGCCACCAGTCGGGGAAGGATCTGGCGCGGTGGTACGCCTCGGCCGATGTCTTCATCTTTCCTTCCACTACCGAGACCCTTGGCAACGTCGTGCTGGAGGCTCTCGCCTCCGCGCTTCCCTCGGTCGTGGTGGATCGCGGCGGGCCGCAGGATCTCATCGATCACGGCGCCAACGGCTTTGTTGCGCGTGCGAATGACCCTGCAGATATCGCCGGTTACCTGCAACGCCTGCTACAGGATCGGGAGCTCAGGACCAGGATGGCGCTGAGCGCGAGGGAGTCTGCTTCGTCCAGGAGCTGGAGTGAGGTGAATGGTGGTCTGATCGAGAGCTACCGCCGGGTAATCGCCGCCGGTCGTGGAAGAGCTCGGGATGCCTGAGTCGCTGCCGGAGGAGGCTACACGCGTCGAGGTGTCTCAGCCGCAGCATTCCCCGATGGTGCGGGGAATCGACAAGCTCTTCAGGACGGCGTTGATCGTCATCCCCATCGGGGTGATCGGCAACGTTGCCTTCTCCCTTCTCTTCACCAACCGGGCGCTGCTCTCGGCGCTGACCAGCTTCGACAAGTCTTACCTCGCGCTGGCCCTGGCGCTTGGGATACTCCCCTGGTTTACCAATGCGATACGCCTGCTGATCTGGACCCGATTCCTCGAGCATGAGATCAGCTTTGTCGATGCGTTCAGGATCACTCTTGCGACGGACCTCGGCTCGGCGGTGAGTCCGCAGGCGGTCGGTGGCGGCTTCTTCAAGTGGGGATTGCTGGTGCAGCGCGGTGTGAGTCCCGGAGCCGCCGCATCAGTAACGACTCTGACGCCCCTGGAGGACGGGGTGTTCTTCGCCATCGCAATACCGATCGCCCTGCTCTACAGCGCCTCGTTGGGGAAACTGGACTTCAGCTCGGCCACGGAAAGCCTGGACGGGAGTGCGGCCGGATTCGGAATCGGCGCTTTCGTATTCCTCCTGCTGGTTTGGGCGCTGATCGTCTGGGTCCTCAAAGGCGGTGTGGGGGTGAGCGCGCAAAGGCGATCCCGGAGGATGGTGAGCAGCTTCCGCCGCAGTGCGCGCTCCACCTGGACCGACGCGAAGCAGGTTTTCAGGTTGATCCGGAGGAACGGTAAGAAGCGATTCGCCCTCAGCCTCACGCTCACGGGGATCCAGTGGATAGCGCGCTACTCGATCATCACCGTGTTGCTTGCGTTCCTCGGCATTCCGATTCAACCGGTCCTCTTCTTCGTTCTGCAGTGGGTCGTGTTCACCCTCGCCTCCTTCGTACCGACCCCCGGCGGGGCAGGCGGAGCCGAGGCGGCGTTCTACGTCCTCTACAGCCCATTCGTGCCACCTAACGCGCTCAGCCTTGTAACCGCGGCGTGGCGCTTTTTCACATTCTACCTGCTTCTCGCGCTTGCGGCGCTCGTGTACATACTTGTCGGCCACTGGATGCGGTTTCGCCGCAAAAGAGCGCGCGCGTAACGACACCCTCGGGCCTCCCGAAGCGTCCTCCAAAAGGGTCGACATCGCACGCTTCGGCCGTTATCTTTTTCGACATGCAGAGTTCCAAATAGCGCTGTGAGTCTCACATCCCAAGTCGCGGCTCGTCGCATCGTTCGGCACCGCATCTCTCTCTCCCCCGGGTCGCATGACAGAGCTCACTGACGAACAGCTCTTCCAGTGCTACACGGACGGGAACGAAAACGGGTTTCAGCTCCTCATGGAGCGCTATGAGCCCCGTATCCAGGGCTTTTTGCGCAAGCGCCTCAGCGACGAGGAGCGGGTGGAGGACCTGACCCAGGACACCTTCCTCCGGATCCATCGCGCTCGTGAGAGCTACGATCCCAGCAGGAAGTTCTCGACCTGGATCCACACGATTGCGAACAACCTTCTGAAGAACGAGTTCCGTAACCGCTCCCGCAGGCGCGAGACTGTCTTCTCCGAGCTGCGTCCCGAGGCTTCGCCGAGTGGTGGCGCATCACGTCCGGTCGAGTTTCAGTCGGACGTGGCGGATCCGGAGCATGAGACGTATCGAAGCGAGCTCAGGGAAGCGATCGACCTGGCGATCGAGAAGATGGATGAGCATCACCGCATCCCCTTCGTCATGCGGGAGGTCGAGGATTTGTCTTACGAGGAGATCGCTGAAGCGATCGGCATTCCGGTGGGGACGGTGAAGAGCCGGCTCAACCGCGCCCGCAATGCGTTTCGAAGCCTGTTGCCGGTGCCTGTTTAACTGGTCGAAGGCAGATGTTCTTCTGGCCTCCTCTTCGTGCGAAGTGGAGGCCCTTTTTGTTCAGGGCACCTTTATTCCGGTTGGTGGCTGCAGAGACAGCACCTGATAAAAGATGAAGGAGCAGATGAACGAGGGTAGACCTCATGTGGTGATAATTGGCGGCGGGTTTGGCGGACTCGCCGCGGCGAGATCTCTGGCGAAAGCTCCAGTCGCCGTAACGCTGGTCGACCAGCGGAACCATCACGTTTTCCAGCCGCTCCTCTATCAGGTAGCGACGGCCGCACTTTCTCCGGCAGAGATCGCTTCACCTATCCGAAGCATTCTACGGAAGCAGGCGAATACGGTTGTGGCGATGGCCCAGGTGACGGACATCTCCCCTCCATCGCGGACGATCACGTTCTCCGATGGCGGGGGCATCACCTACGACTACCTCATCGTCGCAACCGGAGCTGTCGACCAGTACTTCGGAAACGAGGGTTGGGAGAAGCTGGCGCCGGGGCTGAAGAGCATCGACGACGCGATCGAGATTCGGAAGCGCTTCCTGCTTGCGTTCGAGGCGGCGGAGCGGGAGGCAGATCCGCGAGCCCGCCGCTCCCTGCTCACAACGGTGGTGATCGGCGCCGGTCCGACGGGAGTGGAGATGGCTGGTGCGATGTCGGAGATGGCGCGGCACAGCCTCACGCGCGACTTCCGCAACATCGATCCATCCACTGCGCGCATCGTTCTCGTCGAAGGCGGCGACCGGGTTCTGGCTGCGTACGAGGGTGAGCTGTCGGAGTGGGCGGAGGTGGCGCTCGAGGACCGCGGCGTCGAGGTGCTGAAGAAGAGCAGGGTTAGCAGGATTACACCCGAGGCGGTTTTCATCGGCGACGAGGCCATCAATACCAGCAATGTCGTCTGGGCGGCCGGTATAGCCGCCTCTCCGATCGGTGCGCGGCTCGGGGTCCCGGTCGACCGAATGGGCCGCGTCATCGTCGAGCCGGATCTCTCCATACCGGGCCATCCCGAGGTGTTCGTGATCGGGGACCTCGCCAGCTACACCGACGAGAGCGGCAGCGTGCTGCCGGGCCTCGCGCCGGTGGCTACGCAGCAAGGTGAGGCAGCAGGTGCGAACATCATCCGGCGCCTTCGAGGCCAGGAGACAGCGCGCTTCGTCTACAACGACCGCGGCACGATGGCAACGATCGGCCGAGGCGCTGCCATTGCCGAGATCGGGAAGATCAAGCTTCGCGGGTTCATCGCCTGGCTTGCCTGGCTTTTCATCCATGTCATGTCGCTGATCGGCTTTCGGAACCGGGTCGCGGTTATGCTGGAGTGGGCGTGGGCGTATCTCAGCTGGCAGCGTGGTGCGCGCCTGATCACGGGAGAGGTCGGTCATGGGCGCAATGTACCCGCGGAGCGCACTGCGGCCGTCACGCCTGAGCCCGCGCCGACGCCGGTGCAGGAAGAGCAGAAGGGCTGGATGTCCGGAGACGCGGCACAGGCTGGATGACCGAGTTGCGTCGGCTGCTCCCGTTCGAGCAGCGGTTCAGGGCGTGGATGCTCGCGCGCGGGATGGGGTGGGGGGAGGAGGAGTTCCGCTGCGGAGAGCAGCACCCTGCCGTTTCCTACCGGCTGCGTCCTGCGGGCGAGGTGAAACGGGTCGTCTGCGCATTCCACGGAGCCGGCAACGACGCGCTTTTTGGATGGATAGGGCTGTTCAAGCGCCTGCTCACCGGTGGCGCCGAGATCTTCACCTTCGACCTGCCCGGCCATGGCCGCGGCTGCGCCACCAGCTTCAGTGGCGCATCAGTCGCCGAGGCCGTCGCAGGCGCCATCAACGCCGGCAGGCGTGAAGACGTTCCCTTGCACGCCGTCGGAGTCAGCCTCGGGGGATCCGTTCTCCTCTCGCAGCTTCCTAGGCTTCAGGCGGAGCTCACCTCGGCAGCCCTCGTCGTAGCGCCACTTCAGATCGCCCTCTCGAGAAGCTCGATAATGAATGAGCTCGGAATGGGTGGTCTGAGCCTGGTATGGCGTGAGCGCGAGCACTACGGGCTTTCCGGGCTCATTCCGTCATTCGGCGGCTTCAAGAGGAGCATCTATCCGTTGCACCTGGCAACTACTCCTCCCTCCGGGGCGTTTGGCTATGTGGAGGCCTTGAATCTGGAGCTACGTCACATGGAGCTTCTTCCGGCGGCCAGGGAGGTGACGCTGCCCACTCTCCTGGTCTACGGAGAGCGGGACGAGGTCGTTCCTGCTTCGCAGGGTGAACAGCTGGCGAAGGCGATGTCTGCCGCTCGTCTGGAGCGTATTCCCCGCGGGACGCATCTGACCACGCCCCTCGATCGCGTAGCCCTTGACCTCCTCGTCTCATGGTTGGAGGAGGAGGGATGATCGAGTCAAGCGACCGCCCTCTCCGCTTCGACGTCCATGTCCACCTCGCCGGAGTCGGGACGCAGGGCTCCGGATGCTGGACCTCTCCTGCGTTCACGCGGCGCCCGAGCTTTGTCGGCCTTCGGCTGCTGCTAGGCATTTCGGACCGGCAGTTGGAGACCACGATCGATCAGGACTGGGTCGCGATGATCTCATCACTGACGGCGGAATCGAATCTGGACTATGCCGTGGTGCTCGGGTTCGACGGGGTGTACGACGCAGCAGGACAGCTGGATCAGAGTCGCTCGCAGCTGATCGTTCCGTCGGCCTGGGTGTTCGAGTCGTGTGAGCGGTACGGAAACCTGCTCCCTGCGCCCTCGATCAATCCATATCGGCATGATGCTCTCGATCTGCTGGAGGAGGCCGGGGCGCGCGGTGCCGTCCTCATCAAGTGGCTGCCGATCGTTCAGGCTTTCGATCCTTCGAGCGCGCGGAGCCGGCCGTTTCTGAGGCGGGCGGCGGAGTTGGGGATCCCTCTGCTGATCCATGCGGGAACGGGTGAGGTCACTTTCAAGACAATCGATCCCACGGTCGGGAGCCTTCGCGGGCTCATTCCGGCGCTGGAGATGGGGATAACAATCGTCGTCGCCCACACGGCAGCTCCGGTTCACTACTCGCGCGACCCCAGTGAGCTACCTCTCCTCCGGGAGCTGCTTCACCGGTACCCCAACCTCTGGGTAGACAATTCCGGGCTCGCGAACCCGTCGAGATTCCTTCATCTCAGCCGTTTTGCGGATGACGAGTTCATCGGTTCCAGGACCTTGCACGGCAGTGACTTCCCGATAATTTCGAACGCCTTTTACTACCCTCATCGGCTCACGCTTCGGCAGATGCGGCAGGTCGAGGGGGAGAAGAACAGACTGGAGAGGGAAGTACTGTTGAAGCGGGCAATGAGGTTTGGCGAAGAGACATTCACCCGAGCTGGCGGCGTGTTGAGCAACCTGGATCGCTGGGTCAGCTGAAGGTGCGGGGATGTGGAACGGTGGGATGCGCGTTCTGGGCGCTCGCTCTGACCGCTGCTGCAGGGTCGCCTGCCGCGGCCCAACTACGTCCGTACGATCCGATTGGATGGGAGATGTACGCATCCGAGACGACGCTGTCCGCCCGCACGGGGGTTTCGGGCTTTTGGGGGCAGCGCGCTACGCTCCTCGGCACGGAAGGGCGGCTGGTCGAGGTGGGGACCTTCCGCGCTTCGTGGCGGTCCGGCCGCATCGTACTGGAAGCCGCGGGAGTCCCGCAGCGCTTTTTCCGGGAGGAGGAGCGGTATGCCGATCCGCAGGCTGAGGTGGAGCCTGGGAGCGGCGACCGGCGCGATTCCGGGGATTATCTGGTGTCCACAACGGTGCTGCTGACGCGGGGGGAGGCGCCGTATTTGGCGGCTCTCCGCTTCGGGACCAGGCTCCCGACAACCGATAACCGGATCGGCCTGGAGCGCGATCAAACCGACTTTTTTGCAATGATCGGCGGGAGCTATGCCCCGGGTGCTGTGAGGGCGAGCGGCGAGATCGGCGTCGGGCTACACGGAACGCGCGACCCGCGATTCGAGCAATCCGACGTTCTGACTTACGCCTTCAGCTTGCAGCTTTCAGAAGCTCTGCTCCAGCCGGAGCTGTCGGTGGTTGGGCATGCGGACGGACTGCCGGATCGTGCCATACGCGGCAATGAAGAGCTTGCGGAGCTGCGGCTGCGGCTTCGTAGCTCGGGCCCCCGCTGGCTGGAGATCCAGCTCGCCCGCGGCCTTACGGCGTTCAGCCCTGAGCTGGGGGTGACAATCTCAGGAGGAGTGACACACTAGCACGCGCTTTGCACTGCAAAGCACTTGACACAGATTGGCCGTTCCCCGAGTATACTGCCATGGCAACCGTACATCAACTTCGCCGCAAGGCCAGACCGGAAAGCGTCGCGCTGCACGACCGCGCGATGGACAACCTGCGCTTCATCCGCGAGACGATGGAGCGGGCGGGGAGCTTTACCGCGGTTTCGGGTGGGGGTCAGGTTGCGATCGGGCTCACCGCTCTGCTGGCCGCGACCGTTGCCGCCGCACAGCCGAGCTCCGAGCGCTGGCTCGCCGTCTGGATCCTGGAAGCGGCGGTAGCGCTTGCGATCGGCGGCTGGACGGTAGCGCGGAAGGCATACGACGCGGGCATGCCGCTGCTGCGGGGACCGGGGCGAAAGGTGGCTCTAAGTCTGGCGCCGCCGCTGATCGCGGGCGCGATGCTGACGGCCGTTCTGTTCGACGCAGGGCTCCTCTGGCCGCTTCCCGGAATGTGGCTGCTCCTCTATGGGGTCGGCGTGGTCTCGGCCGGTGCCTACTCGGTTCGCCTCATTCCTTTCATGGGGCTGACATTCATGACGGCCGGCGTCTTCACGCTCCTCGCCCCCGATGCCTGGGGTGACGCGCTGATGGGCGCCGCTTTCGGTGGACTTCACATCTTTTTCGGCCTCATGATCGCCTGGAGGTATGGTGGCTAAGCCTACCCCGATCACACGGCCCTGGGGTGATGACGAAGGGCCGGAGCCAAGGCTTCGCAGCGAGCCCGGCGGCTCACCCGATGCCAGCCCAGTCGAGCTCGACCGCCTCATACACGAGCGGATCCGGCTGGCCATCGTCAGCGCACTCGCGGTGAACGACTCGCTGAGCTTTACCGAGCTGAAGGAGATGCTCCGCACTACGGACGGCAATCTCAGCGTTCACGCGCGCAAGCTGGAGGAAGCGGAATACGTCGAGTGCAGGAAGACCTTCATTGGGCGGGTTCCGCGTACCGATTACCGACTGACAACGACGGGTCGAAAGGCTTTCGAGCGCTACCTTGACCATATGGAAGCGCTGATCGACGCCATCCGTGAGTCATGATTCATCTTATCTGTTTGTCGAACCTATGAAGCTGAGCACACTAGCTCCCCCGACTGGTCTGCACGTGGGGATGATTATGGATGGGAACGGGCGCTGGGCCGTCGCGCGTGGAATGCCGCGGGTAGCCGGGCACCGCATGGGCGCCAAGATCGTGAAGCGGCTCGTCGAGGTGGCGCCAGATCTCGGCATCGGCGTACTGACCCTCTACGCTTTCTCCGCCGACAACTGGAAGCGGCCGTCGCGTGAGGTGTCGGGTCTGATGCGCCTCTTCCGCGCGTATCTCGCGTCGGAGACGGCGCGATGCGTACAGAACGGCGTCCGCGTCGCCATCATCGGCCGCCGCGACCGCCTGTCGCCGCAGCTGCTGCGCGCCATCGAAGCCGCTGAGAGCGCTACCATCCACGGAACGCGGCTCATCCTCCGCATCGCCATCGATTACTCGGCCCGCGATACCATCGTCGCTGCCGCATCCCTGAATACCCGGGTCGAGACTCGCGAGGAGTTCGCGGAGCTGATGTCGAGCGTGATCAACTCGCCAGTCGTTCCGGAGGTGGACCTGCTGATCCGCACCGGCGGCGAGCAGCGTCTGAGCGACTTCCTGCTCTGGGAGTGCGCCTATGCGGAGCTGATGTTCGAGAGCTGCATGTGGCCTGAGTTCGATGAGGGGAGGCTGAGGGATGCGCTCCGCGAGTTCCAGCGGCGTGATCGTCGCTTCGGGGGGTTGACGGCGGCTGCGGCAGGGTGAGGAGCGCGGCTGCCTTTTCATTTCCGCATCAGCCACTCCGGGAGACACACGATCGCATCGGCCTTCGAAACATCATCTAACGAAAAGCGGTCCACCAGCTCCGCTGCGGAGACCGGCCCGGGGTCCGGATTGAGCCCGCAGCTCCACGCCAGCCACCCCACCAATCGCTTCGCATCCGCCCCCACTTCCCTGAGTTCCCGAAGCGTCAGAGCTCCCGACCTCTTCGCCAGCCGCTCCCCATCCTCCCCAAGGATCAGCGGCACGTGAGCCCACCGGGGCATCGATAACCCGAGCGCCTTGTACAGCAGGATCTGCCGCGGCGTAGATGTGAGCAGGTCCGCGCCCCGCAGCACATCCGTGATTCCCATCGCCGCATCGTCCACAACCGCTGCAAGCTGGTACGCGGCGACTCCATCTTTTCGGCGGACCACGAAATCCCCTCCAACGCGCGAGGGATTCAGGCGCTGCTGACCGTGCACCCGGTCAATGAATGCCACCTCTTCCTCTGGCACTCGGAACCGGACGGCTGTGTTGGGCGAGACGAGGGGGGATTCGGCTAGAGGGACAGGGCGACAGGTGCCGGGGTACGGCGGCTCAGCATCGTCCGCGGCATGAGGAGCATTTACCGCGGCAGCGATCTCCTTGCGGGTGCAGTGGCACTGGTAGAGGTAGCCGGCGCGCCAGAGCTTCTCCAGGGCCTCATCATAGAGCTCGGCCCGCTGCGTCTGTAGATACGGCCCGACCGGCCCTCCCACGTCCGGCCCTTCATCCCAATCGAGCCCCAGCCAGCGCAGGTCCAGGAGCTGGGACTGCAGGAACTCGGGCCTGACCCGTCCCGGGTCGAGATCCTCCATGCGCAAAACAAAACGCCCGCCGGCGCTTCTCGCCTGTAGCCAGGCGAGTAGAGCTGTGCGGGCGTTCCCAATGTGCAGGTCCCCGGTGGGGCTGGGGGCGAACCTGCCCCGGACTTCCGACATTCGATCAGACGCTGGACGACTTCGAAGGCAAACTAAGGCGCTCTACAGATCCTCCAGCATCTTATCGACGCGCGCTTCGAGGACGGGCTTCGTCACACCCGAAAGCGCGGTCTCCAGCAGGTCCGCCAGCTCCTCAGCGAAATCGAGAGGGAAGCGCCGCTTGATCCGCACCAGCGGAGCGAACGCGAGGAGCGCAGTTCTGGGAGACGCCGACTCTTCCGGCACGTCGGCGTCTTCCCCCCGCCATGCTTCGCTGTCGCCAGCGCTGGCACGCCACGGCTCGAGATCCTCCTCCTCCGCTTCCGGACCGGGAGCATCCTCTTTCGAGATCGGAACGGCGAGCCCCACCATCGCCCGAATCTCATCACCGACCTCTTCCGGTTCCTCAGCCAGAACCCCGAGGGTGACGGGCTCGTCCAGCGCGTCGCGGAGAACATCCACGGTGTCCGGCGGCAGGAGCGCGCGGAAGCTGGGATGCTCGTTCTGATCGGCGTAGAAGGCCATCGGGACGAGGTCGGATCCGTCAGGCACGAGTCCCGCTCCGTCGACCTCCTCCATCCTGAGCCGAACTTGTTCGTCGCGCAGATATACGTGCATGTCTCTTTGTGAGGTTTTGCGTCAGGTGCTTCCTTGATATCGCGGCGCTTCGGTGGAGTTCCATGACCGCTCCGGACCAGCCTAGCGCAGGCCTACCGCCTCCGTATTTTACCTGAAGTTCGTTTCCCCTACGAGAGCTTTCATGTTGCCAGTGATCGATATGCGCCGTGACACGAAGAGTGTGCGGCTTGAGAAGGCGCTGCGGGAGAGGATCTCAGGCGAGGTCCGTTTCGACGATAAATCCCGTCTTCTTTATAGCACCGACGCCTCGCTTTACCAGCTGATGCCGCTCGGCGTCGTGCTCCCGCGTACGGAGAGCGATGTCGAGTGGACGATGAAGGTCGCTGCCGAGATAGGAGTTCCGGTTCTTCCGCGAGGCGGCGGAACCGCCCTCGCCGGACAGACCGTAGCGCACGCGATCATCATCGACTTCTCGAAGTACATGAACCGGGTGCTGGAGCTCGACGTGGAGCGGAAGCGCGTTCGTGTTCAGCCTGGCCTCCGGCTCGATCGCCTCAACAGAGCAGTCGCGCAGCACGGGCTCCAGTTCGGGCCTGATCCTGCGACAATCCGACAGTGCGCCCTCGGGGGCATGATCGGCAACAACTCGTGTGGCGCACGCTCCCTCGTCTATGGAAAGACGGGAGATCATGTGCATTCGCTGAAGTGCTTCCTCCCGGACTCCATCTGTGTGGATCTGCGGCCGGTCTCGCGTGACAAGATACCCACGCTGCCTGGCCGGGAGGGTGAGCTCGCACGTGCGGTGCTGGGCATCCTGGAGCCGGAGCGCGAGCGCATTCTCGCCCGCTACCCGAAGGTCCCGCGGCGAGTCTCCGGCTACAACTTCGACTCGATGCTCGAGGACGAGGAGCTGAACCTCGCGAAGCTCATCGTCGGAAGTGAGGGGACGCTCGCGACGGTGGTTGAGGCCGAGCTCGGCCTGGTAGACGTCCCCAAAGCCAGAAGTCTGGTCCTGCTCTCCTTCAAGGAGCGCTGGACTTCGATGGATGCGATCCAGTTCATCCTCCCTGAGCGTGGCCTTTCTGCGCTCGAGATCGTCGACTCGCGCGTGCTTCAGGGCGCCCGCGAGCTCTTTGAGTTCAGGGCGACCGCGGCGATGGTGCATCCGGAGGCGCTTGGGGTGCTCTTCTGCGAGTTCTCGGGCGACACTGCGGAGGAGGTGGCTGCGCTGGCGAACGACTTCGCCCGCCGTGCGCCTTCTCTTCCCGGTACGCCGCACCCGGGGGTTTACCTCGCGCCGAAGGATCAGACGGCTGCCTGGTCCCTGCGGCAGGTGGCGACAGGACTCCTCTATAGAACCACCAAGACTCGAGACATCAAACCACAGGAGTTCGTCGAGGATACTGGAATCGCCCCCGAAAAGCTCGGGGCGTACACCCGGCGATTCGAGGAGATCGTCCATCGCAACGGCACCACCCTCGGCTTCTTCGGCCACGCCGGTCAGGGCTGCCTCCACATCCGCGTCGACCTCAACCTGAAGAAGGGGGAGGACGTTCGGCGGATGCAGGCGATCGCTGAGCAGATCGCCGACCTGGTGGTCGAGTTTGGTGGCTCTCTCTCCGGCGAGCACGGGGATGGACTCTCCCGCAGCGAGTTCCTTCCGGTGATGTTCGGACCCGAGATCATGGACCTTCACAAGCAGGTGAAGAACGCCTTCGATCCCGACAACCGGGCCAACCCCGGGAAGATAGTTGCTACTCCCAAGATGTCTGACAGCCTCCGCTTTGGTGAGGAGTACCGCGCATACCCGCCAGTCGAGACGTTCTTCGACTACTCGATCGATGGGGGGTGGGACAAGGCTGTCGAGAAGTGCAACGGCATGGCCGTCTGCCGGAAGCTGGACGCTGGAACGATGTGCCCGTCATTCATGGTGACGCAGGAGGAGGAGCACTCGACTCGCGGCCGCGCGAACTCGCTGCGCGAGGCGATGCGTGGAAACCTTCCGGGGATGAAGAGCGAGGAGGTGCTGGAGGCGCTCGACCTCTGCCTCGCCTGCAAGGCGTGTAAGACGGAGTGCCCCGTCGGCGTCGACATGGCGCGCTACAAGTCCGAGTTCCTAGCCCAGCACTACAAGGCAACGGGGAAGACGCCGCTAGAGACGCTCTTCGTCGGCCGCATCCGGGATCTCGCGATGGTCGGCTCGATTGCACCCGGGCTGGCGAACTTCGGCAACCGGCTGATCGCGCCAATCCTCAAGCGAGTTTCGCATACTGACCCGCGGAGGTCCCTGCCGGACCTGGCGCCGAGACCATTTCGTCGTCCTACGGAGAGGGGCATCTCGGCTCCTCTCCGGAAAGTGCGAAACGGTGCTGGGGCGGGCGTCGCGAAGAAGGTGATCCTGCTCGATGACACCTTCCACAACTACTTCGATACCGGTCCACTTTCGGCGGCGGCGAAGGTGCTGACGCGTGTCGGCTTCGATGTCGAGCTGCCGAACCGCCAGGTCTGCTGCGGCCGCCCAATGATCTCGAAGGGAATGCTGGACGACGCACGGAAGTACCACGCGAGCCTGCTGAACGTGCTGGGACCAGCGATCGATGCAGGCATTCCAGTGGTTGGGCTGGAGCCGAGCTGCATCCTCACCTTCCGGGACGAGCTTCCTGACCTGGTGAAGGATCCGCGGGCGAAGAAGCTCGCAGCGAACAGCTTCACCCTCGAGGAGTTCCTGGCGAACCAGCCTGAGCTCAAGCTGGGGAAGCTGGAGCGGCGCGCGGTGGTCCACGGCCACTGCCACCAGAAGGCAATGGTCGGGATGGAGCCGACGCGGAAAGTGCTGGAGCGGGTAGAGGGGCTCCAGTTCACGATCCTCGACTCGGGCTGCTGCGGAATGGCGGGCTCCTTCGGTTACGAGGAGGGTCACTATGACGTATCCAAGGCGGCTGGGGAGCGGGTGCTGTTCCCGGCGGTGCGGAATGCTCCGGACGATCTCATCGTAGCTCCCGGCTTCTCCTGCCGTTCGCAGATCAAGGACTTTTGCGACGGCCGAAAGGCGCTGCACACCGCCGAGCTCCTGGCACTCGCCGAATGAGTGGCGCCGAGCGGCCGCGCCTCAGCGTACTGATCATCACGCTGAACGAGGAGCGGCTTCTCGAGCACGTCCTCGAGAGCGTACGCTGGGCTGACGAGATCATCATTGTCGACAGCGGCAGCACGGATCGAACAGAGGAGATCGCAAGGCGGTTTACAACCCACTTCCACTTTCACGCTTACGGAGGCCACGGCAGCCAACGGCGGCGATCTTTCGAACTCTCAACTGGCGATTGGATCCTGTACATCGACGGGGATGAAGTCGTCACTGAGACACTAGCCGGGTCCATCCAGGCTGCGATCGCCAATCCCGGAGAACACAGCGGCTTTCGTTTCCAGCTTCACACCTGGTTTCTCGGTCAGTGGTTCGGAACGAAAGGGTGGCGCAAGGAGTGGAAGGTGAGGCTGTTCAGGCGTGATCGGGGCACGTTTGACGATCGTCCGATACATGAGGGAGCATCCGTAGAAGGGTCGATTGGAACCTTGTCAGGAGCCTTGCTCCACTACCCGTATGCGAGCGTCGCCCACTACGTCGACAAGATGAATCGATATTCGTCATCCATGGCCTCCGTCGCACGAGAGGGCGGCTCCATGAGCTCCCCGTTGGTAGCCGCATTCCGCGGGCTAGCCAGGTTCCTTCGCGATTTTGTATTTGGTGGGGACTTCCTTTATGGGGCCGCCGGACTGATCCGCTCGAGCGTTGCCGGATACTACACATTCCTGAAGTACGCGAAGGTCTGGGAGGACGCACACCTGGACAGCCACGGCTCCCACCTCGCTGCGATCAAACCAAAAAGCGATCGACAGCCATGATAAATCCAGCAGCTGCAGGGCGTGCCGCCATACTTCTACTCCTCACGGGCTGCACGCCCCCCGCTGTCGTTGCCACGCCTACGGCGCACTCAGTCTTCACGCCGAACCCCCTCGTCGCACAGCTCGAATCCATCTTCGATGAGCCCTCCCTCGCTCATGCGCGAATCGGAGTGCAGGTAAGATCGATCTCTACGGGCGAGGTGATCTACGAGCGGGATGCGGAGCGGCTGCTCACACCTGCCTCGAATCAGAAGATCCTTAGCGGCGCGGCGGCGCTCGAGACACTCGGGCCGGAGTACCGCTATCGCACGTCGATCCTCGCAGGTGGAGAAACGCGGGCGGGAGTGCTCAACGGGCCGCTGGTTATCGTCGGAACCGGCGATCCGAGCTTTGGCGCTCGCTTCCACGATGATCCGGTAGCGCCTTTTCGCGCATGGGCAGACTCGCTCCGCGCGCACGGCATCACACGCATCGCGGGCGGCGTCATCGCGGTCGATACCGCCTTCGCGGACGGCTACCTCGGCGAAGGGTGGATGTGGGATGACCTGGGCGGCAACTCGTCGTCGGAGTTCGGGGCGCTCCAGTTCAACGACGGCCTGATCGATCTGGACGTATTCCCCAGCTCGACAATCGGTCAGCCCGGGGTAGTCGTCCTCACGCCTGCGACGCAGTTCCTCCGCATCGTAAATGAGACGACGACGGTGCCTGCCGGTGGGTCCAGCTCCATACGCGCCGATCGGACTAGTCCCGGAAGCTTCGTCCTCCGAGGCACTGTCGCGGCAGGTTCTCAGGGCGTGTCCCGTTCTGTCGCGGTAGGGGAGCCGGGTCTCTACTTCGCCTCGGTCCTGCGGGAGACGCTGCGCGAACAGGGAATCGC
>ERZ1066118.1247-NODE-1247-length-17016-cov-20.646424_pt1 | contig 17016 bp, 14 predicted proteins | sample MGYA00382765_ERZ1066118 | MGnify/ENA primary metagenome ERZ1066118 (study PRJEB33369, sample SAMEA5778348) | biofilm metagenome | biome: Industrial cooling water; feature: Water cooling tower basin; material: Biofilm | place: United Arab Emirates | collected...
CGGCGATCCGCCGCGTCCCGGGCACCGCCGAGGTGTTCGTCGAGGCCACGTCGGGGCAGGGGTACCTGTCCGTCCGCATGAACCGCGCGGCGCTCGCCCGGCACGGCATCCCGGTCGAGGACGTACGCCAGGCGCTCGCCGTCGCCGTCGGGGGCCAGCCGGTCGCGCCGGTGGCCGACGCGGGGACCTACACCATCGACGCCGTCGTGATGCTGCCGGGCGCCTACCGCAGCACGCCGGAGGGGATCGCGAGCATCACGGTGCCGTCGGCGTCGGGCGCGCGGGTGGCGCTCGCCGAGCTGGCGGACATCCAGATGGAGTCGGGCCCCGTCCAGATCAGCCGCGAGCGCGCGCAGCGGCTCGTGATCGTGCAGGCGAACGTGCGCGGGCGCGACCTGGGCGGCTACGTGGCCGACGTGCAGGCGGCGATCCGCGACCGCGTGCAGCTCCCGCCCGGCGTCTTCCTCACGTACGGCGGGCAGTTCGAGAACCAGGAGCGCGCGATGGGCCGGCTGCGCTACGTCGTGCCGCTCTCCATCGCGCTGATCGCGCTCCTGCTCTACGCGTCGCTGCGGTCGTGGGCGCTCGCGGGGCTGGTGCTCGTCAATCTGCCGTTCGCGGCAGTCGGCGGCGTGATCGCCCTCTTCGTGCGCGGGCTGCACCTGAGCATCTCGGCGTCGGTCGGCTTCATCGCGCTCTTCGGCGTCGCGGTGCTCAACGGGCTCGTCCTGCTCTCGACCATCCAGCGGTTGCGCGCCGACGGGTCGGCGCCGGACGTGGCGGCGACCGACGGCGCGCGGGCGCGGCTCCGGCCGGTGCTCATGACGGCGCTCGTGGCCAGCATCGGCTTCATTCCCGTGGCCGTGTCGCGCGGGACCGGCGCCGAGGTCCAGCGGCCGCTGGCGACGGTCGTGATCGGCGGGCTCGTGACGTCCACCCTCCTGACGCTGCTCGTCCTGCCGACACTCTACGCGTGGATCGAGGGTTCGGCGGCAGCCCGCCGGGCGCGTCGAGCCCTCCGGGAGGGCGACCGCGTCGGGGGGGCCTCCCCAGAGTCGCAGGCGTCATTCGGCGCCCCCGCCGCCGCGCAGACGCGGGCGACATGAGCCCCGGGGCGACGTGCAGGGACGACACGAGCGACGCTCCTGCGGCGCGGGCGTGTCCCCTGCCGCGGCGTGCCGCGCCGCCGTCGCCGCGCGGCGACGCCTGGCACCTGCCGGGCACCTGCCGGGCACCTCGGGCACAGGTGGTCTGCACGCCATGGCGGAGCATCACTCCCATGAAGTCTAGTAGCCCACGGCGCCCGGAGGCGGACCAAGCCCCAGACGTCGCCGACTCACCGACCACCCGCGCCTGATCATGTCGGAACGGCCACCCGTAGCGCCGCGCCAGTCGGCGACGCCGCCGGCGGACACTCCGTCGTTCACGCCAGCCCTGGGTCGCCTCGGATGGACGGCGGCCTATGACGCGGCGGTCGCCCTGTTCACCCGCGAGCGCCGCTGGCGGGCGGCGCTGGTCGCGCTGGCGGCCCCCAGCCCCGGCGACGTCCTCGTCGACCTCGGCTGCGGGACGGGCACGCTGGCCGTCCGGATCAAGCGGATGTGTCCGGCGGCCGCCGTGCACGGCGTCGACCCCGACCCCGCAGTGCTGGCCATCGCACGCCGGAAGGCAGCGCGCGCGGGCGTCGACGTTACCTGGCACGAGGCGATGGGGGATCGACTGCCCGACGTGCTCGGCGCCGCGAGCGTGACCACCGTCGTGTCCTCGCTCGTCTTCCACCAGTGCGCGATGCCCGTGAAGCGCGCCCTGCTCCGGGCCGCCTTCACTGCGCTGCGCCCGGGGGGCACCCTGGCAGTGGCCGATTACGGGCTCCAGCGCACCCGCGTCATGCGCGGGCTCTTCCGGATCATTCAGGCCCTCGACGGTGCGGCGGACACGACACCGAACGCGCGCGGCGTGCTGCCCGACCTGATGTGGGACGCCGGGTTCACCGAGGTGGCGGAGCGCGACGTCGTGTCCACGCCGACCGGATCGATCTCGCTCTACATCGCGCATCGTCCGGCCGGTCCGTCCGGCGCGGCGGCGTCGGCGCGGGGCGAAGGCGATGGGTGGCGCGCGGGGCGGCGCGATCTGCGGGGCCAGTCGTGACAGCCGTCCGGACCGCCGTCGCATGGAACCGGCTCCGCTACACGCTCTACGCGCCGGTCTATGACCTCGTGCTCGAGCACCTGCCGCTCTTCCGCCGCGGCCGCCAGCGCTCGCTTCACCTGGCGGAATTTCGGCCTGGTGAGCGCGTGTTGCTCGTCGCCGCAGGAACGGGGCTCGACCTCGACTATGTCCCGGCTGACGTCCAGGTGGTCGCCACCGACATCACGCCTGCGATGGTCGAGCGTGTGCGGGCGCGGGCTCGGGCGCTCGGGCGGGACGTGACAGCCGAGGTCATGGACGCGGGCCGACTCGCGTACCCCGACGCGAGCTTCGATGGGGTGGTGCTGCACCTCGCCCTCGCGGTGGTGCCCGACCCCGTAGCGGCGATTCGCGAGGCGGCGCGCGTGCTGCGGCCCGGCGGGCGCGTCGCGGTGTTCGACAAGTTCCTGCCCGACGGTGAGGTCCCGTCGGCGCCGCGGCGGGCGGCGGCGGCCGTCGCGCGCGTGGTCGCCACGGACCTCAACCGGCAGCTCGGGCCGTTGCTCCGCGCGGGCGGCCTCCGAGAGGTGCGTCGCGAGCCCGTCGGGCTGGCCGGCGCCTTCGTCGTCGCCCGCGCGGAGCGCAAGGCGTCGAGCGGCTAAGGGGTACGATTTGAAAGGCGGTCTCAATAGGTCGCTGCACCGGGGGCGGGCTAACCTAACGACGTCTGTTGTAGCTCGAGGAAGCGTTGCGTGGGGGTGCGCCAACCCAGGGTCTCGCGCGGTCGGCCGTTCATCTCTCGCGCGATGCGGTCCAGCTCGCGCTGCGTGACCGCCGTGAGGTCCGCCCCCTTCGGCAGGTACTGTCGCAGCAGCCCGTTCGTGTTCTCGTTCGTGCCGCGCTGCCACGGGCTCTGCGGATCGCAGAAGTAGACCTGTACGCCAGTGTCCACCGTGAAGCGCACGTGCTCCGCCATCTCCTTCCCCTGGTCCCAGGTCAGCGAGCGGCGCAGCGCGGCCGGCAGGCGGCGCACCGCGCGGGCGAGCGCCGCACGCGTCGGCTCCGCCTTGTGGCCGTCGGGCAGCGGGAAGAGCAGGACGTAGCGGCTCGTGCGCTCGACGAGGGTGCCGACGGCCGAGTGCCCGCGGCCGAGGATCAGGTCCCCCTCCCAGTGCCCCGGCACCGCGCGGTCCTCCACCTCGGCCGGCCGCTCGCGGATCGACACCGTGTCCTTGAGCTGCCCGCGCCCCTGCCCGGCGCGGCGGCGCGCGGCTGGCGGCGTCCGCAGCGCGCGTCCCGTGCGCAGGTGCTGCGTCAGCTCGCGCCGGAGCGCCCCGCGGCTCTGCACGAACAGCGACAGGTAGATGGTCTCGTGCGAGACGCGCATCGTCAGGTCGTCGGGGTAGGCCGTCGGCAGCCAGTGCGCGATCTGCTCCGGCGCCCACCGCTGGGCGAGCTTCGCCTCCACGACGCGCCGCAGCCGCCCGTGCGTGGCGAGGCGACTCGGCTTCGGGCGCTTGGCGCGGCGCCAGGTCGCCGCGTCGGCGTCGCCCGCCCGATACTGCGCGGCGCCCCCTTTGCGCGCCACCTCGCGGCTGATCGTCGTGTGCGCGCGGCCCAAGCGCGCCGCGATGGCGCGGCACGACTCGCCTGCGGCGAGCCCCCGCGAGATCTCCTCCCGCTCGGCGGTGCTCAGGGCCGTCGGCGCACGCGTGAGCGCCGGGCGGCGCTGCCCGCCCGTCATGCTCAGGAAGCGGCGGACCGCGTGAAGGTGGGTGCCGAAGTGCCGGCCGATGGCGCGGATCGACTCGCCCTGACGCCAGCGGGTCCAGATCTCGTCCTGCTGCGCGGCGGTCCAGCCGCCGGGAACTGCTGCGGTCATGCGCTCGAACGCTCGGGTCGCGTCAACCTATGCGGGGGTGGTGCAGCGACCCATTGAGACCGCCAACATTAAGAGGCTCGTGTTGTTCGCAGCTCACGGTCGGCGGAACCCGACGTTCCAAGCTGAGCCGCTGGCGTTACCAGGTCAATCGCCGCCGACCGGCTCGGCGGCGAGACCAAGGGGCGGACGTCCCACCATGTGACCTCCGTTCGCTGTCTTGGTCTCCTTTGCCGAGGGTCGGTGAGACCTGGCGATGAGCGCTACGGGCATCGCGCGGCACGTCCACACCGCCCGTCGGCGACCAACGCCGCGGGGTGCCCGCACCACGAACCGTGGCCGGCCGCCGGCACGAGTTCGCGCCGCTTGGTGGGCAGCGCACCGCGCGGGGCGCCGACGGGCCACGCCCACGGACGCGTCGTGTCGGCCTCGACGACGAGGACCGTCGCCGTCGTCACCGCCCGCCACCGCTAGCCGCCCCCTCGCGGCGTACCGCGGCGCTCTTCCCCGATATCGGCGCGGCACGTGCATCGCTACCATTCGATACTTGGCCCCTTCGGCGTCCGTCCGCCGGACCGCCGCACGCCCCGATTCGTGGGCGTGCGGCCGATTCCGCGCGCGCGGGTCCGGAGCGGTGCCCGTTCCGTGCTCCCTCGTGTACTGCCCGCGCTATGTCCGACGTCCCGCCGCCCGAGTCGCCCCGTCGGTCCCGTGCTCCGCGCCCGGTAGCGGGACCGCTGGCGGAGCCGGCTGGCGCAGCCACGGACGCTGCGGACCGCGCAGGGGACGACGCGGCTCGGCCCCTCGGCGCGCCGAATCCAGGGCTCGTGGGCGCGCGCCCGGTGCCCGCGCTGCCGACCGCCGATCCCGGCCGCGGTCGCGTGCTCGTCGACGGCACCACGTTGGCTGACGCGATGCCCGCGATCGTCTGGCTCGCCGATGCGACGGGGCGCACCACGTACCTTAACGCGCGCTGGGCGGACTACACGGGCGAGCCGTCGACCACGACGCTCGCCGCGGGCGACGGCGGCGCCCGCTTCGTCCACCCCGACGATCGCGACCTTATCGCCGCACGCTGGGCCGAGCACCTCCCGGGTGGGTCGCGCGCCGGGCAGAAGTTCACTTTCGAGTACCGGCTCCGCCGCCACGACGGGCGCCACTGCTGGCACCTGGGGCGCGTGCTCCCCGAGCACGACGCCGCCGGCACGCTCGTCGGCTGGATCGGCACGGCGAGCGACATCGACGCGCAGAAGACGACCGCCATCGAGCTGGCCGAGCGCGAGGCCCTCTTCGCCGGCGTGCTCGCCGCGGTCGACGCGTTCGTGTACGTGAAGGACCGCGACGGGCGCTACCTCGTGTGCAACGACGCGCTCGCGGCCTTCTTCGGCGCGCCGCGCGAGCAGATCCTGGGGCGCGCCTTCGACCTCGCCTACCACCCGCCCGAGGTGGCGGCCGCCATCGCCGCCAACGACGGGCAGGTGATGGAGGGCGGGCGCACGGTGCGCGTCGAGGAGACGACCGTGGTGCGCCACCCCGACGGCACCGAGGAGCGCCGCACCTTCCTCTCGGTCAAGAGCCCGTTCCGCGACGCGTCGGGCGCGGTGGTCGGCGTCGTCGGCGTGACGACGGACGTCGAGCCGCAGGCGCGCCTCGCGCGCGGGATGGCCGCGGCCAACGAGGCGCTCCAGGAGCAGCAGGTCGAGCTCGAGGCGCAGGCGGCCGAGCTGGAGATGACCAACGAGCAACTCCAGGAGCAGTCGACCGAGCTCGAGGTGACCAACCAGACGCTCCAGGAGCAGCAGGTCGAGCTTGCGACGGCCAACCTGACGCTGCAAGCGCAGGCCGACGCGCTGGCGGCGCAGGCCGACGCGCTGCGCGCGGCGAACGCCGAGCTGGCGCAGACGAGCGAGCGCCTCGCGCTCGCGACCACGGCGTCGGCGCTCGGCGTGTTCGACTGGGACCTGGCGACGAACGCGCTGCGCTGGGACGCACGCACGCGTGCCGTCTTCGGGCTGGCGCCGGACGCGCCGGTGGACATCGACGTCTTCTACGCGCGGCTGCACCCGGACGACCGCGACCGGCTCGCCGCGATCGTCGCGACCGCGCTCGATCCCGCGAAGGCGGTGCGCGACGGGGACGGGCCGTGGATCGGCCGCTACGACGCGACCTACCGGACCGTGTGGCCGGACGATGCGGCGGCGGAGCCGGGGGCAGTGGCGCCCGGGGCCGTGCGGCACGTGCACGCGACCGGGCACGTGTGGTTCGAGACGGACGCCGCGGGGCGCCCCGCGCGCGCCCAGCGCTTCACCGGCACCGTGCGCGACGTGACGGCCGAGCAGGCGGCCGCCGACGCGCTCCGGCGGAGCGAGGCGCGGCTGCGGCGCCTGGTCGAGAGCGACATCGTCGGCGTGCTGTTCTGGGACGTCGACGGCCGCGTGCTCGACGCGAACGCTGCGTGCCTGGCGCTGCTCGGCGTCACACGCGAGGACCTCGTGTCGGGGCGCGTCGACTGGCGCGCGATGACGCCGCCCGAGTGGGCCGAGGCCGACGCCCGCGGCGTCGCGCAGCTCCTCGCGCGCGGCACGATGGACCCGTTCGAGAAGGAGTTCCGGCGGCCCGACGGCACGCGCGTGCCGGTGCTGCTCACGGCGGCGACCTTCCCGGAGGAGCCGGGGCGCGGCGTGACGCTCGTCCTCGACCTCAGCGCGCGGAAGGCGGCCGAGCGGGCGCTCCACGCGGCGCGCGCCCGCACCGAGCGGCTGCAGGCGGCCACCGCGGCGCTCTCGCGCGCCGCCACGCCCGAGGACGTGGCGCGCGTGGCCACCGCGCAGATCGTCGCCGCGCTCGGCGCGCAGGGCGTGGTCGGGGCCTCGCTCGCGGTGCTCGAGCCCGACGGCGCGACGTTGCGGCTCCTCGCGGCGAGCGAGCACCCCGACGGGATCCAGGCCGCGTGGAGCACCTTCCCGCTCGCCACCGACGCGCCGATCGCCGTCGCGACGCGGACGGGTCGCATGGTCGAGGCGTGGGGCGCGGGGTCGGGCGCGGGCGCGATCTACCCGCGCTGGGCGCACATGCGGCCGGTGTTCGACGCGATAGGGCTGCGCGCGTTCGTCACGCTTCCGCTCCTGCGCCCCGACGACGCCGGCGGGACCGCGGCGGCATCTGCGGGCGCGAGGGTGGCGACCGGTGCGGGCGACGTGCTGCCCCCGGTCCCGGGTTCTCCCGCGTTCGGCGCGATGGCCGTGCTCTTCGGCCCGGGCGCCGACGCGGCCGGGCTGGACGAGGCGGCGCGAGCGATGCTCGACGCGCTCGCCCAGCTTACCGCGCAGGCGCTCGCCCGCGCCGAGCTGCTGGCCGCCGCCCGCCACGCGCGCGCCGAAGCGGAGCGCGAGCGCGAGCGGGCGGCAGAAGCTAACCGCGCCAAGAGCGAGTTCCTGGCGAGCATGAGCCACGAGCTCCGCACGCCGCTCAACGCGATCGCCGGGCACGTGCAGCTGCTCGAGATGGAGCTGCACGGCCCGGTGACCGACCCGCAGCGCGCGGCGCTGGCGCGCGTCGAGCGCGCCCAGCGCCACCTGCTCGGGCTCATCAACGACGTGCTGAACTACGCCAAGCTGGAGGCAGGGAAGGTCGAGTACGACGTGCGCGAGGTCCGCGTGGCGGACGTGGTGGCCGATGTGCTCCCTATGGTCGAGCCGCTGGTTGTCGCCAAGGGGCTCCGGCTCACCGCCGGCCCGCCGGACGGCCTGCCTGGTGGTCCGCCCGCCGAGTCGACGGGCACCCGTGCGTCGGACGCGCTGGTGTGGGCCGACCGCGAGAAGCTGACCCAGGTGCTGCTCAACCTGCTGTCCAACGCGGTGAAGTTCACGCCGGCGGGCGGCGAGATCGCGCTCGCAGTGGGGGCGGACGGGGGCGCCGTGACGCTCGCGGTGCGAGACACCGGGATCGGGATCCCCACCGAGCGGCTCGCCGACATCTTCGAGCCGTTCGTGCAGGTACGCGCCCGGCCGGCGGGGCCGGCGGCCGCGTCCACGACCGCCGCCACGCCCGCGTTCGTAGACCGCGGCCTCACGAACAAGCAGGACGGCACGGGGCTCGGGCTCGCCATCAGCCGCGACCTCGCGCGCGGCATGGGCGCCGAGCTGACGGTGGAGAGCACCGAAGGCGTGGGCTCGACGTTCACGCTCCGGCTGCGGCGGGCGGTGACGCCCGACGGCGCGCCCACCGACCGCCGCACCGGCGAGGAACGCCGCGATGACGAGGAGCGCCGCAGCGGCGACGATCGACGGAGCGACGAGCCCGCGTGATGCCTGCCCACCCGCCAGCCGACGTCCAGCCCGCTATGCCGGCTGTCGGTGCCACGCGGCGCACCGTGGTCCCGGGCCGCTCGGCGAGAACCCGGCGCTGTCGCACGCTCGACCGGGCGGCCACGCCGCTCGGCCCCGTCGACCGATGGCCGGCCGCGGTGCGCCCGCCCCAGATCCCCACCCCTGAGTCGACACGCAAGCGGTGCCGGCGGGTGCGAACGATCGAGTCCCGGTTGGCGCTGGGCGGCTCTATGGAGCGCGTCATGCGAACCGCCACAGGAGTGATCGGCGTTGCGTTCGGCGTCGCCGGCTGCGGCCGATCGGAGCCGGCACCGGCGGCGGGCGCGCTAGGCACCGCGCTGCCGCCGTCCCGCGTAGCAGACGCGCGAAGCATGGCCGCGCGCGACACAACGATTGGAGATATCGACAGCCGCGCCACGGCCCGTGGGGGCGAGTTCGCAGCCGGTGACCGGCGGGTGGCGTTCCGATGTGACGACGGCCAGGCGATCGAGGTGCGCTTCGCCGCGCGCGCTGGCGTCGCGGCGCTCGCGCGGGGCGGCCGGACGACCGAGCTCCAGCAGCAGCCGTCGGGCTCCGGCTTCCGCTACGAGGGAGCGGGGGTGACGCTGACCGGCAAGGGCGACACCCTCATGCTGGCGGTCGGGCAGGCGGCACCGGTCCGGTGTCGCGCGGTGCGCTGAGCGGACGCCGAACAGAAGCGGCAAGTTCTTGGCAGCTCGCGTAACGACGGTCAGTTGTAAGACGCCGGTTCTGCCCAACGGATCGCGTTCCCCCCTGCTGCGGCCGGGGGTGTCGCACTACCCCGTCTCGAAATCAGCGTCGCAGGGATGAGGGCGTACACGGCGGGGGAGACGCAGCCCCTGCCGGCCTCTTCCCTTCCCTGCTGACGACTACTCGCAGACACGCCCCGGACGCCGATGACTACACCAGAGCCACGCGCGTCGATAGGGCGCCGTCACGTGCTGTACGCCGACGACGGCCGGTGCCGAGCAGACACCTGCCGAAGTCGCCACGATCAGCTCGGGTTCCGCAGCATGTCGGCCATGAGCCGCATGTCGCGCGCGGCGGACGGCACCTCGATGCCGTACCGGCGCAGCTCGTCCTTCGCCATCCGCACGAACGCCGCCCGCGGCACCTCGGGCCGATCCGCGCGCACGGTCGCGACGATCCGGTCGTACGCCTCCTCCGGCAGCGCCTTGCACAGCGCGGTGTAGAGCCCGACGTTGCCGCGATCCCCGCACAGCTGCTGCACCGCGAGCACGCGCTCGTGCAGCTCCGACCGCCCGGACGCCTTCGACGGGCCGATCCCGAGTTGCGCGAGCAGCGCCGCCTTGTCAGCCGCCATGCCGGAGCCGGTCGCTCCCGACACGGCAGACCCGTTGGTCACTGCCGTGACCGCGCCCGCTGACCGTCCGTCGCCCGTCACTTCACGCATCACCTCGCGGCCGCCCGTACCGCTCCCTGCCCCGAGCGCCGGCTCCGAGACGATCTGGTAGACCGCGCTCACGAGCTTCGCGCGCTTGCCCGGGTAGGTCGGGAACCGCCGCAGGTCGTCGGCGAGCGTGTCGCCGTAGGTCGGCATGGCGGCGAGGAAGCCCACGCGCACGAGCTCCTCGTGCATCACGTCGAGCTTGCGGACGATCTGCGCCGTCTTCTGTTCGTCGATCGGGATGCGGTCGCGGAGGAAGTGCACCGGCACGCGCACCTGCCCCGTCCCGCGGTGGTCGTGCGCGTAGCACGCCCAGTCGAGCAGCCGGTAGAGCCGCCGCGCGGGCCCGGAATCGACCAGCCAGTAGCGCGTCGTCTCGAGCAGCCGGAAGTCCTCGGCGAACTGCTGCGCGAGGTCCTCCGAGATCGTCAGCTTCACGCGCGTCTCGCCGGGCTCCTCGACGATCTCCAGCCGGTCGATCAGACCCGTGACGATCGTGCGCTTCGTCCAGCGCTTCCCTTCCCGCCCGGCGCCGCCCGACGCCTCGATGCGGAGCCGCGCGAGGCGGAGCAGCGTCTCGCGGAGCGACTTGTAGTACTTGCCGCCGTCCGACTTGCCGATGCGCGCGAGCAGCTCGGTCATGCTCCACTCGAACGTGCGCTCGGCGTTGTCGCGCAGATTCCACCGCCGCCCGCGCGTGCGCGCGTTCGCGTCCTCGCCGACGACGATCAGGAGGTCCTGCGCCATCGGGCCCGGGAGCTTGTGCGCGTGCTGCAGCGCGGTCTCGCGCCCCGCGTCGCTCTCGCCGCCCGGCACGTCGGTCGGCACGATGACGACCGTGTCGTTGTCGGCCGTCACCCGCCAGAGCGCGGTCCCGCCGTCGCGCGGATACTTGAGCTCGAAGGCGAACTGCCCCGGGTCGTCCGGGGCGAAGCGACGCGCCTGCCGTCCGATGCCGTGCGCCTCGACGGCGACCGGGAGGCGCGCGCGCGACGGGCGACCGTCGGTCGGGACCACACCCTCTCCGCCCACCCCCTCCGATGCGATCCTTTCGGGCGCACCGCCGCCGATCGGGCCATCGTCTGGAAGGTCGGGCTCCGGCGCACCAGGCGCTTCGAGAGGCGGTGCGGCCGCCGATCCCGCGGCCGCGAGGAGGTCGGTGCCGAGCAGCTCGCCGATCGACGGCATCGCCGACCTCCCGCGACTCGCCAAAGCGCGGGGCGCTCGTGGAGATGGGGACGCGCTCGGGGGCGCGCCGTCGGATGGCGGTGCGGTGCCCTTCCCACTCTCGAGGTCCCGCGCGCCGCCCGTCGTGGCGCGACGGCTCGGACGCGGCGACGGCTTCCTAGTGGGCTTGTCAGCGGGCACTGTTCACACCGATGCTCTTCGGGGTTGGTGCGCGGTGCGGGCGGGCCCTCGCGGCCCGCCCGTACTGCATCTGGTTCTACATACTCTGCTTCCTACTACGTACCGCGATCCGGGCGAAAGCAAGGGTGGCTCAGGTTCGGGCCACGGCACGGGCCGGAACACCTCACGGTCCTGCCACCTGCCCGGCTTGGGGTGGTTCGGGTTCGGAGTACGGGTACGCCCGCGTCCAAACCGCGCCGGTCGTCGCGCACGCGATGGGTGGTTCAGGTTCGGTCAACGGTCGGCGAGCGCCGCCGACCTGTCGATCGCACGATGGGTGGTTCCGGTTCGGTAGACGGGTGGCTCAGGTTCGGCCCAGGGGTGGCCCGGGTCCGGTGGAGGGGTGGCTCGGGTCCGGCCGAGCGGTGGTTCGGGTGCGGGCCGGGGTGGCTCGTGATCGGTACACGGGCGGTCGTCCCCGTCGGAGCTACCACCTGGTCTCCCATCGGGTCAGCGGCTGGCTCCTGACGATCGGTCGAGGACGCCCGCATGGCCCGATGCTCTCTGAACCTGCCCCGGCCTGACGGACGCCCAGATTACCCCGGCTAGCTTGCTGGGGTGGAGGTGTCTCGATGGCCGAACAGGACGGCAGCAAGCGCCGGTACTTCAGCCCGGAGTTCAAGCTGGAGGCAGTCCGGCGCCTGGCGGAGCGGCGGGCGCAGGGGGTGAGCGTCACCCAGGTGGGTCGGGAGTTCGACGTGCGGCCCGACATGCTCCGCGCGTGGACCCGCCAGGCGCGGGAGCGCGAGGGGGCGCCGGTGGCCGACGTGTTTCCCGGGCAGGGGCGCCTGCCCAGCGACGACGAGGCCCTCCGCCGGCTCGAGCGCGAGAATGCGCGGCTCAAGCAAGAGGTGGCGTTCCTAAAGTCGGCGGCGGCGTACTTCGCGAGGGAGTCGCGATGAGCGACAGGTACGCCGCGATCCAGGCCCACCGGGCCGAGTACCCCGTGCGCCTCATGTGCGAGGCGCTCGGCGTGAGCGTGAGCGGCTTCTACGACGCGATGGCGCGCCAGGCCGCGCCGGCCTCCGCCCACGCGGTCGCCGACGAGCGGCTGCGGCTCCACGTGCGGGCAGCGCACACGAAAAGCCGGCGGCGCTACGGCGCGCCGCGCGTGCACGAAGAGCTCAAGGCCGCCGGCATTCCGGTCGCCCGCAAACGCGTCGCGCGCCTCATGCGCGAGGACGGCTTGGTCGGCCGGCGCCGGCGCAAGTTCGTGCGGACGACCAACTCGGATCATGCGGAGCCCATCGCCCCCAACCTCCTGGCGCGGCGCTTCGACCTGGCCGCGCACCCGGTGCCAGATCGCGCTTGGGTCGGCGATCTGACCTACATCCCCACGCGCAGCGGCTGGCTGTTCCTCGCCGTCGTGCTCGACCTGGCGACGCGCCGCGTGGTCGGCTGGGCGACGGGCACCACGCTCGCGACGACGCTGCCGCTCGCGGCGCTCGAACGCGCGCTGCACGCCCGACGTGAATCGCTCCGGGTGTTGAGGAGGCTCCCCACCTTGTGAGATTGGGAGCCATGAGCAGTCCGAAGCCGCAGAAACCGTCCCGTCCGGCCCCGAAGCCGTTCGCCCCCGAGGTCCGGGAGCGGGCCGTCCGCCTGGTCCTGGAGCACCAGGCCGAGTACGAGACGCAGTGGGCCGCGATCCGGAGCATCGCGGAGAAGATTGGCTGCTCCGCCGAGGCGCTCCGGACCTGGGTGCGCCGGGCGGAGCGGGACACCGGCCAGCGCCCGGGGCTGACCACCGACGAGCGCGCCCGGCTCGCCGCCCTCGAGCGCGAGAACAAGGAGCTGAAGCGGGCGAACGAGATCCTCCGGAAGGCGAGCGCCTATTTCGCCATGGCGGAGCTCGACCGCCCCACGCGCTGATGTCCGCGTTCGTCGACGCGCACCACGAGACCTACGGCGTCGAGCCGATCTGCCGCGTGCTGCAGATCGCGCCGTCAGGCTACTACCGGCACCGCCTCCATCAACGCGCCCCCGAGCGCCGCGGGCCGCGGGCGCAGCGCGACGACACCCTGCGCGTGGACATCCGGCGCGTGCACCGCGCGCACCACGAGGTGTACGGCGCGCGGAAAGTCTGGCGGCAGCTCCGACGCGAGGGGGTCGCCGTCGCCCGCTGCACGGTGGAGCGGCTGATGCGCGCGGAGGGGCTGCGCGGCGTCGTGCGCGGCGCCACGGTGCGGACGACGCGGCCCGGCGAGGACGGGGGCGCGGCGGCGCAGGACCTCGTGCAGCGCCAGTTCTCGGCGACGCGCCCGAACCAGCTCTGGGTCGCGGACTTCACGTACGTCGCGACGTGGCGCGGCTTCGTGTACGTCGCCTTCGTCATCGACGTGTTCTCGCGGCGAATCGTCGGCTGGCGGGCGCACACCACGATGCGGACGGAGCTCGTCCTCGACGCGCTCGACCAAGCGCTGCACGACCGCGAACTCGATGGGCAGCTCGTCGTGCACTCCGACAGAGGCTCGCAATACCTCGCGATGCGCTACACCGAGCGGCTGGCCGAGGCGGGCGCGGCGCCGTCGGTCGGCAGCGTGGGCGACGCCTACGATAACGCCCTCGCCGAGAGCGTGATCGCGCTGTTCAAGACGGAAGTGATCCGGCGCCGCGGGCCGTGGCGCAGCTTCGACGACGTCGAGTACGCCACCCTTGAGTGGGTCGCCTGGTTCAACCAGCAGCGTCTGCTCGAACCGCTCGGCTACCTTCCCCCTGCCGAGTTCGAGGAGCAGTTCTACCGCGCCCAGGCTACTCAGCCCGTGGCCGCGGCACTCAACTGAACGAGCCTCCTCAACACCCGGGGCGATTCAACGTCCGCCACCGGGGCTGATCTGTCACTTGGACCGCGGCTGTCAGTTCGCGAGCCAGGAGTACCGCGCGGTGCTTGCGGCGCACGGCTGCGTGCAGAGCATGAGCCGCAAGGGCGATTGCTGGGACAATGCGGCCGCCGAGAGTTTCTTCGCGACGCTCGAACACGAGCTACTCGCCGACGCCGACTTCGCCGGCCCGCGCGAGGCGCACGTCGCCGTGGCCGCCTTCATCGACGAGTGGTACAATCCCGAGCGGCGGCACTCGACCCTCGGCTACGTGAGTCCCATCGCGTACGAGCAGCAACTCCGCCGCGCCGACCGGCCGGCGAAGGCAGCGTAAACCACGCGTCCGTCAAACCGGGGCAGCTTCAGTCGCAGGCGGCGCTCGAGTGGCCAGCGGTCGCCCGTGAAAGTGTCGCGCTGCGCCCGCCGGGCAGGGACACGTCATCCCGGGCGTGCACGCGCGCAGCGGCGCGGCGTGCGGCGGGAGGCGCGCCGAAGATGAGCGGCCACAGGTCCGCGTCGTTCTGCAGGAGGCTCACCCCCTCGGCCGCGCGGGCGCTCACCATGAACGGCGTGCCCTCGCCACAGAGGGCGGCGATTGTGGCGCGGGGAACGCCGGCGGCGTCCGCGGCATAGACGGGCCGGCTCATCGGATGTGAGGCGCTCACCGCAGCCCGTGCATCGGCGTTCGTGCACATGTTCGCTCCGGCGGGGCCGCGTCGCGCGTCTTCGCATCATCCCCAGCACGCCCCTCTCGCTGTGGCCGGAGCAGGAGCCACAGCGACGCGAGGAACAGCGCGCTGAGGAGGCCGATCACGACGCCGAGATGCTGGAGCATCCACACAGTGCCGGCCCCCCCTCCCACCAGCAGCAGGAGCGGCACCGCGTGGCAGGGACACGTGAGCGCGACGCCAATGACGCCCAGGGTTCGCCGCGTCGGCACGGCGGTCAGCCCGCGGTCGGGGTGGCCGTGTAGCCGAGCGTCTTGATCGCGGCGATCATCTGCTCGACAGTCACCTTCCGCGGGTCGTACGTCACGACCGCCGTGCCCTTCTCGTAGCTCACGTCCGCCTTGCTGACGCCGGGCAGGCGCGTGAGGACCTTCCTAGTCCCGAGCACACACCCGCCGCACGTCATCCCCTTCACGGCGAGCGTGACCGTCTTCAGCGCGGTCGCCTGCGCCGGCGCCTGGGTGCTGGCCTGCGGGCGCGCCGGCAGGGACGGACCCGGCACGGGCGCGGCGTAGGCGACCGACACGAGGCCGCCCGGCAGGGCGCCGGTCGTGGAGGCGGCCGCGGCCTCCGGCCCGCAGAGATCGCAGAGGGAGAGGGCACCGGCGACGCCAAGGAGACCGAAGGTGGCGAGCGTCTTGTTCATCGGGAGCACCTGCAGGAGCGGGAGAGGATTCATCGGGGCGTCGGGCGGCGCCTTGAACGCTGCGGCGGTGTGTCCTCAGACGAGGAGCACGGACCAGTGGGGGAACGTCAGGAACACGAGCGCGACGACGGTGGCGATCCACAGCAGGACCTTGTCGCGCGTGCGGTCGCGGGGGCTCCGAGGGACGGCGCACGTCCCGTCGGGAGCACATGCGGCGCTTGTTGCCGCGTCCGCTGCCGTGGGCTTCTTCCCGTAGACGACGTAGAAGCCGACCGCGAGGAGCGCGACCGTCAGGAACGTGAACACCGGACGCAGCGGCTCGAAGGTGCTCGCGAGCCCGGCGCCGACGCCGAAGGCGACGAACGCGAGCGGCCCGACGCAGCAGAGCGAGGCGAGGAAGGCGGCGCCGATGGCGCCCGCTGCGGCCGCGAGGCCGCGCCGCGCGCTCGGCGCGGCGGCGGAGCGGGCGCCCGAGTCAGTCGGGGCAGTAGTATGGTCGGCCGTGCGGTCCATCAGTTCACCAGTGATCATGGTCGCTAACGTGGTGCTGCGCGTGGTCACGCGCAGCAGCTCAGCTTCTGGACGCCGGCGGAGCCGCCCTGCGCGACGAGCTTCAGGCTCTCCACCCACGTGAGGTACGGGTGCAACGTGCCGCTCAGATCCTTGGCGGTCAGGCCGAACCGAAGGGCGACGGTCGCCTCGCCCATGAACTCCCCGGCGTTCGGAGCCACCGCGTGCACGCCGAGGATGCGGCCGGAGCCGGACTCCGTCACTAACTTCACGAGACCCCGGCGGTCGTAGCTGACGAGCGCGCGCGGCACGTCGGCCATATCAAGCGCCGCAACGTCGACGTGGTACCCCGCCGCCCGCGCCGCGGCCTCGGTGAGCCCGACGGAGCCGACCTGCGGCGCCGTGAAGGTCACGTTGGGCACGGCCGTGAGGTCGAGTTCGCGCGGGTCGTCGCTCGCGGTGCCAGAGGTCCCCGTGGCGTGCAGCGCCTTGAGGGCGTTCTCCGCGGCCACGCGCCCGCCGGCGGCGGCCACGTACACGTAGCCCGGCCCACCGATCACGTCACCGGCGGCGTAGACGTTCGGGTTCGCGGTCCGCATCGTGGCGTCTACCTGGACGAAGCCCTTCGGCGTGAGCGCCACGCCGACGTCCTCCAAGCCTAGGTCGCGGGTGTTCGGCCGCCGCCCCGCGGCGACGAGCAGCCGCTCGGCGCGGAGTTGCCCTTCGAGGCTGCCCTGCCGCACATGGACGACGACTTCGGCTCCGTCGCGCTCGACGCGCACGGCGGCGGTGCCGGTGTGTACCTCCGTCCCCTCGGCCTCGAGCGCCTCGCGGAGCACGTCGGCGATTTCCGGGTCCTCGCCGGGCAGCAGGTGCGCGCCGCGCTGGACGATGACGACCTTCACGCCGAAGCGGGCGAACGTCTGCCCGAGCTCCACGCCCACCGGGCCGCCGCCGAGCACGATCATGGAGGCCGGCAGCGCCTCAAGCTCCATCGCGGTCGTGCTGGTGAGCGCGTCGACCGTTTCGATGCCGGGGATCGCTGGAAGGGCGGCGGCCGACCCGGTGGCGACGAGCACCTTCCGGGTGAGGTGCTCGCGGGCGGCGTCCCCGTCGCTGACCCGCACGCGCACCACGCCCTCG
>ERZ1066118.1248-NODE-1248-length-17000-cov-7.152847_pt1 | contig 17000 bp, 18 predicted proteins | sample MGYA00382765_ERZ1066118 | MGnify/ENA primary metagenome ERZ1066118 (study PRJEB33369, sample SAMEA5778348) | biofilm metagenome | biome: Industrial cooling water; feature: Water cooling tower basin; material: Biofilm | place: United Arab Emirates | collected...
CTCATAGCCCTTCCTCCCACCGGCTTTCAGGTCGTCGAGGAGCTTCTCTACCCTGAGCTGGATCCAGCAGTCCGCACCGAGGCTGCCGACCAAACGGAGATTCTTCGGGTGACGGTCCAAAGGGTCGCACAGTACGCTGCTGAGCGCGAGTTCAGCGACGAGAACATCTGGGAAGCAATGAGGCTGGAGATCGGGAGGATCGTCGCCCTTGGGATTTCGGGGTTCGATTCGCCTGTCGCGCTCAGGTCTGTCCCCGAGGCGCGTGAGGCGCTGGTTGGGCTCAGGACGTTCGCCTCGCTATACGACGACGAAGCGGGATCCGTGCAGCCTCTGCTCGACAGGATTGCTGCCGCTGAGGCCTTCCTGACGAGCGGAGGGGATTTCGACGCTTTCGACCGCGTGAGCTTTATCCGCACCCATGTCGATCCGCTGACCTCAGCCATGGTCGAGGCTCGCGATGCACTGGGGGTGGGGATTCCGGAGGAGGGAAGGGCGTGGAATCCGAATGCGCGTCAGCTCTTCACGTCAGCGGCTTTTGATCCGCACTTCTTCGCTGCGCCCGGAACTCCCCGGCCGTCTGCCGGCGAGATTGAGCTCGGTCGCCGCCTCTTCCTCGACCCGCTGCTGTCAGGAGAAGGAGATCGTGCCTGCTCGACATGCCACGTGCCCTCCAAGGCGTTCACGGACGGGCAGGTGCGCAGCGTAGCACTCGGCTCCGGTGAGGGTGCCGTCCTGCGCAATTCCCCGACGATGCTGAATGCTGCTTTGCAGGCAGGGAGCTTCGCCGATCTGAAGACGGCGTACCTGGAGGACCAGATTTCGGCCGTCGTTACGAACCGCGACGAGATGCACGGCAACCTGGACGAGGCTGCGGTAGCCCTGCGGACTCACCCATCCTACGCCGCCGTTCTGGTTGATGCGCATCGGGGGGGTGAAAGCGCTCTGTCCGGCGATGACTTGCAGCGGGCGCTCGCCGCCTATGTCCGCACGCTCGTAGGGATGGACTCGCGATTCGACCGGCACATCCGCGGCGATGAGGAAGTTCTCACCGAGTCGGAGAAGAACGGCTTCAACCTGTTCATGGGCAAGGCAAAGTGCGGGACGTGCCATTTCGCACCTCTCTTCAACGGAACCGTTCCGCCGACTTATACGGAGGCCGAGGTGGAGGTGCTCGGGGTGCCGGATCGCAAGGGCTCCCTGACGATCGATCCGGACGTGGGCCGATCTGCCGTCTCCCGGAATCCGCTGCACCGGCATGGCTTCAAGACGCCGACCGTGCGGAACGTCGAGCTTACTGCCCCCTACATGCACAACGGCGCTTACGCGACGCTGGAGGAGGTCGTGGACTTCTACGACGCCGGCGGCGGAGTTGGTCTTGGCATGAAGCTCGATAATCAGACGCTGCCGCCGGATTCGCTCCGTCTCACCACGGATGAAAAACGCGACCTCGTCGCGTTCATGAAATCTCTGACCGATGCTGAGGTTCGCTGACGAGGGTTTCAGCGATGCTCGAGGGATCCGATGCTTGAGCTTTCGCCATCGTTCGGGTTGCTTCACTAACGCGCTTTGATGGTCGAAGAATAGCGATTAGGTCGATCAACCCATCCCCCCCTCCGAGCTGCAGCTCATATTCGACCCAAGTCAGCGAACTATGGGCGAAACCTGGCAGGAGAGAGAACCATGAAGACGAAGACCATCGCAGTTTCCAGGATCATCACGGCCCCCCGATCGATGGTCTACAACTTTCTCGCGGACTACGTGAACCACCACTCCAAGATCCTTCCGCGGAAGTACTTCGATGGTATCGCAATCGAGCAGGGCGGCTACGGCGAAGGAACGCATCTCCGCTATGACGTGAAGGCGTATGGCGCTCGGCACACCTTCCACTCGGTCGTGCACGAGCCGGAGCCGGGATACACGATGCTGGAGCTCGAGGTCGAGTCGGGTGCCTATACCGTCTATAGCGTTCAGGACCTGGGGGAGCGCGGCAGCAAGGTCACGATCTCGGCGCGGCCGCAGACGGGCGAGGGACTGCTTTCCGCCATCGAGAGCGTGCTGGTGCGACGGCTTCTACAGAATGTTTTCGCCGAGAGGCTCAGGCTGCTGGAGAAGGCGCTCAGCTCCCCCGCAACCCGGCCAGCGGCGGTGCCGCGCCCCGCAGTTATAGCGGCTGCGATCTCCAACAACGACTGGCTCAAACAGGGGATCAGACACCTTCGTCCGGCGCCCTGGGTGCTTCAGCAGCCTGCCATCGCCACTTCGGAGAGCTTCAGGGTCGAGGCTACGGCATAGGCTGAAAGGCCAGCGACCCACTCGCCGCCTCGCCGCCCACCAGCTCAGCGGCGTCGGTACTCACCAGGAGCAGCCACGGCTTATGAAAGGCCCCTCCAGCGGCGGAGGGGTTTTTTGTTGATGTTCTTCCGACCTCTGAGTCAGGTCTTCCGCCATTCTTTTCGACGCCGAACGCTGGAAAAGTTGCTGGCTCTGCCTGCTGCGGCCGCATCTGTTTACTCGCAAGTCAGGGACTCGTCCGGAGGAGACGCGGACCGCGGCGGGAGACCGGTTGGAATGAACTATCTTTGAGTTTGCAGGGCAGGGCCGCTCCTCTTCAGAACAACCAGCAACGCACCGACAGCCTGGCGCGGCAAGAAAGCTCAGCAGCTAAAAACCCTCGGCTGGCCGCCGAGGGTTCTCACGCGGAGCTCAATGCCTACTGAACAGGCCGTCGCTTCCGTCCAACGATGATGCGATAGATCGCCAGCAGGATGAGCGCTCCAATAACGGACCCGATGAGTCCGGCAGGTCCGCCATCCGCGCCCAGCATATCCGCGACAGCTCCACCAACGACCGATCCAGCGATACCCAGAATGATGGTGACGATGATGCCGCCTGGATCCTTCCCCGGCATGATCAGCTTGGCCAAAGCGCCTGCGATGAGACCAATGATGATCCAGGCCAGAATACCACGTTCCATGTGTCCTCTCCGGTGGGTGTATAGACCGACCACTGGAGGGGGGTTCCGAGCAAGTTGGATACCGGTCAGCCGTGAGTCGCTGATTATTCGCCCCTGAAGTCCATCCCTCCGGGTGGATCACCGGTAAGCAGAACAATCGTTTCGCCAGCGACGTTTGCGCTCGCTCGTGCCTATGCGGAGCAGCTCGAGCGGTCCAACCGCTGGTGCTGGTCGGTATCGCGAGTTTCCGGACTGAGCTTGCGGCCGCGGGAAGGTGCGAGTGGCTCCGCGCGCAGCACCGCGCTGACTCGATCTGCCCCAGGCATCCCCGGATATCAATTAATGAAACGGGATCGTAACTGTAGGTGAGAACGTTGAGATCAGACGCATTTCGCCATTGATTCGGCCGTCGCTGGTGCATATCCTGTTGCGGCTACAGAAGAAGGCCGCGGGAGCACACGGTTCGTAGTGGCTCCGCCCCCTCACGCCGTCCATCCGACTATCCCGTGACTCAGACTTTCGCGGCGCCTTTAGAGGTGCGTGCTTCCGATTGGCCCGGACCTGGTCCGATCGATCTCAACAGACACGATCTCCCGCATCGCTCCTCCACCCTCGAGTGGTGGTATGTCAACGGCCATGTGGAAGACGCACGGGGCCGGCCATTTTCCTTCTTTGCCTCCTTCTTTCAACTCCGTGTTGGCGAGGTCGAAGGGGCCGGCGAGCCGATCTATGCCCACGCCCTGAGCTGGGCGCTGATCGACGCGAGTGGCAAGCGATACATCAGCGAGTCGCTGGTCGACCGAGACGCGCCGGAAATCGCGCTCGAGCGGCTGAAGCGCGGCCTGGGTCCGCGTGACGCGAGGCTGCGGCGGGCTCTGCGTGAGACGCTGGAGAAGGGTGAGCTACCGTATCCGGATGTGCGCATGCACTTGCGTGCGACCGTCCTGTGGGACCGCCTGAATCTCGACTACGACGGCCGCACCTTCGAGAAGCTTTCAGAGGGTCGATACCACCTGCGGTTGAGCCACAGCGAGCTGGAGGCCGGGGTCGACATCATTGTGGAGCTGGAGAAGCCGGTCGTGCGGCACGGCGATGATGGCCGGGTCGCAGGGACGTCCGCCGAAGAGATGTTCTACTACTTCTGTCCGCGCTGTTCCGTCTCCGGCACGATAACGCTGGACGGTGAGACGACACCGATCGCAGCGGGATCAGCCTGGTACGATCACGAGTTCGGCGCCGGAAATTCTGAAGATGACGATCTCCGTTCCGTTGCGTGGAACTGGCTCTCGACGCAGCTCGACAATGGCTGGGAGATTACGGTATACGATCTCTTCGAGGAGGGCGAGCCGCGCGGTCACTTCGCCATCGTCATCGATCCCCAGGGGAAGCGTCACGAGTTCCGCGAGTTCCAGCTGACCGGCCGATCGCCCTGGACCAGCACCCGGACGTTCGACAGCTACCCGCTGCACTGGACCCTGAGGATCCCGGCAGCGGGCATCCATCTGGAAGCCGACGCCGACTTCGAGCAGCAGGAGTTCATCACCTTCATCTCGAAATCAGCCTTCTGGGAGGGCCGGGTTCGTGTGAGAGGGGTGATGGGGGCTCAGGCGGTGCACGGCCCGGGGTTCGTGGAACGCGCTAACTTTGGCGCCTTCGAGAAGCTCGACGATTTCTACGCCGCCGTAAGCCGCGAAACGCGGGCGGCGATCGAGCGCCTGCTTCCGCAGGAGCCGACCACCGCCGACGTGCAGCGGCTGGTGTGGAATGAGCACGAGCCCGAATGGTCGAGCGGCGTCTCGCCTGAAGCCTATCGAGACGCGATGATCCGTCCGATCCGCGCGATAGCGGATCGTGGTGGAAAGGCGTGGCGCTCATACGCCGCGCTCGTCTGCTGCGATGCGGTCGGCGGTGATTCGGACCGGTGGCGTGAGTGGCTCGCCCTCCCGGAGCTTCTGCACGTGGGATCTCTGATGGTCGACGATGTCCAGGACCGTTCGCAGATCCGACGTGGGGGTCCTCCCGCTCACCACCTGTACGGCGAAGGGCCGACGATCAACGCGGGAAACTTCTGCTACTTCCTTCCTCATCTCTTCCTGAACTCGAGGGAGCTGGACGATCGGCAGCGGCTCTTCCTCTACGATCAGTACCTGCTGGCGCTGAGGGCGGCCCATGCCGGTCAGGCGCTCGATCTCGCCGGAGCGACAGACGCCGTCGATGCCGCTTTGGAGTCGGGAAACTCAGTCCCGCTTCTGGAGCGCGTCGTTGCGGTCCACCGGCTGAAATCGGCGGCACCGGCGTCAAGCCTGGCGCAGACGGGTGCGGTTCTCGGCGGCGGGTCGGATTCCCAGATACGCGGGCTCGGTGACTACTTCCAGCAGATCGGGATTGCATTCCAGATCATGGACGATGTTCTCAACCTGCGTGGCTTCGAAGGTGACCTGAAGATCAAGGGCGAGGACATCGCTGAGGGGAAGGCCACGATGCCGGTGGCGAAGGCGATAGCCCTTCTTCCCCTGGACAAAGCACGTGCGTTGTGGAGCGCGATTTTGGCTCGTCCCACCGACCCGGCTGAAGTAGCGCGGATCATCAGCATCATCCGCGATTGCGGCGGCTTGGATGCGTGTGAGGAACTCGCGTCGGAACTGGTGGAGAGTGCTTGGCAGCGCCTCGACCCGCTGATCCGGGACTCCTGCTACAAGCTGAACCTTCGCGCTTTCGGCTGGTATGTCCTCGAGCGGCACTACTGATCCGGCCCCTGGCGGAGGGAGCTCGGCAGCAAGGCCCCGCATCGACGTTGTCTATTTCGATGCGGGCTCCGGCCATCGCTCCGGCGCGCTAGGACTGGCGGCGGCGCTCGAGCGCCAGTTTGATGTCGACGCTCGTGCAGTTGACATCCTCGATGTGATCCGCGGCCACCGGGTCTTCCACTCGACCGTTCGAGCCGGGATCGACTACTTCAATTTCTGGCTGCGACGCGAGCGGGTCTGGGATCTGAAGGGCCTCATAAATCTCTCGCTGATTTGCCACGACCTCGTGTCGCACCGCGGGGAGGCGTCGATCGCCGAGTACTGGAAAGCGGCGCCGCCCGCCTCAGTCGTCTCCGTCACCCCGATGTACAATCCCGTCCTCGCGCGTGCGCTCCATCGCGTGCGGCCGAATGCCCCCTATGTCGTTGTCCCGGTGGACTTCGAGGAGGGGAAGCCCCGCTACTGGTTCGACGGCGGGAGCGATCTCCACTACGTGCTGACGCAGCCGCGCCAGCGGGAGCAGGCAATCGCCCGCGGGGTGGCGCCCGAAAGAATCGGAATGGCGAGCGGGATGGTTGTTGACCCGGCCTTCCATGATGCCCCCACCATCGATCGGGAGAACGCGCTGATCGAGCTGGGGCTCGACCCGGAGCGCCCCACGGGCGTGGTCAGTTTCGGGGGACAGGGCTCGGTGCTGGTGGAGGAGTGCGTCCGGGCGCTGGAGATGGTCGAGCGGCCGCTGAATCTGATCGTGCTATGCGGGCGCCACGCTGCTCTGCACGAGCGACTCGGGGAGCTTCCTTCCCGTCACCGCTTGCTCGTTCTCGGCTTCCAGCCGGAGCCGCCGGTGCTGCATCACCAGGTAGCCGACTTCCTCATCGGCAAACCCGGATCGATGACGATTACGGAGGGGGTGCTTACCGGAACGCCGGTACTGGCGATCCGCGCCCGAGGGATGTGGGTCGTCCAGCGGGGAAATGAGCGGTGGTTGGAGGAGAAGGGAGCTGGTGAGGTCGTTCCGACGCCGCGCGATCTGCCCGCGGCAGTTCAACGAGTCCTTTCCCATCCGGATCTACCCGTGCGCCTCGACCGCCTTCGTCACGACGGAGTTTTCTCCGCAGCCCGGCTGATCGGAGAGATTTCGGGCCTGGAAACGACCGAACATTGCCGCAGACCCGGCAAGGTCCTGGAGGCTCTTTCCGCAGCCGCTGAGACAAAGGGAATGTGGTGAGCGACGGACGCTCGATCTGGCTCGTATCGATCCCGCTCATGGGCCACCTCGGACCGCTCCTGCAGCAGGGCAGGGAGCTCGCGCGGCGGGGCTGGAACGTCAGCGTCGCCACCTCGGAGGAGGGAGCAGGAGCGGTTGCCCGGTTCCCCGAGCTCGAGTTCATCAACCTTGGTCCGTCTCACGTGGACCGTGAAGGTGCGGGCCGCCTGCTCGAGCGCGTCACGGCCGAGCCTGATTTTGGGCGTGGACTCTGGCTGATCGTGACCGCTTTGGCGGAGCCCTGGGGGACGATGTACGACGGTTTGAGTGCGGAGCTGAAGCGCCGGCGCCCCGACATCATGGTCGTGGACCTTGCGAGTACTGCTGGTCTGGATGCTGCTGACGCGGCTGGCGTCCCCTTCGTGGTGAACAATGCAGACCTTCTCACCACCCTGCCTGCCGGTCTTCTCCCCGCCGCCCCGCACGTCCCGCCCGTACTCTCCGAGCGTTCCGCGCGGAAGCCGCTATCGGCGGCTGCGACGGCGCTCCACCCCCTGCGCCGGGTGCTGGAGCGCGGCGTAGTGTCCGCGACTGTGGGGCGCATGCACAACAAGCTGCGCCGCTCGCGCGGCCTCCCGCCTGTCGATTTTCACCAACGGCTCCTTGGTCGCCTGATTCTGGTAAACTCCGCCTTCGGATTGGAGTACCCGCGGCCGCTCCCACCGCTGATCCGCATGGTTGGCCCGATGCTGCCCGAGGTCGAGACGCTCCCTCCGGAGCTCGACGCATGGCTGAACGACGGACCACCGGTCGCGCTGGTCAGCTTCGGGACCGTCTCGGCGCCCCCCAGCGAGATGCTTCGGCGTGTGGCCCAGGGGCTGGGCTCGGAGAGCTTTCGGGCTCTCTGGGCGCTTCGCGCAGATCTACACGGCGAGCTGCCCGACGACCGGCCTGCCGCAGTCCGGGTGGAGGCGTGGCTACCCCAGCTCGCCGCGGTCCTGCGTCACCCGAACGTGCGGGTCTTCGTCTCTCATTGCGGTACCAACAGCGTTCAGGAATCGCTGGTGAACGGCACCCCGGTGGTCGGCATCCCGTTGTTTGGGGTGCAGAGAGATATGGCAATTCGGGTGGAGGACGCAGGGGTGGGAGTTCACCTGCCGAAGCACCGCTTCACTCCCGCCGATCTTCGGGGTGCAATCGAGCGGGTGATGGATGAGGCCTATCGCGCGAATCTACCGGCGCTGCAGTCGAGCATGAGACTCGCCGGAGGTGTGACCAGAGCTGCGGACCTGATTGAGGAGGCGGCGCGGGTGGGGGTCGCGCACTACGCCGAGGAAAGCTACGGGCGAAGATTGGCTGACGGAGCCGGTTCTCAGGAGACGCTGGAAGCGCGCCGGGCGAATAGCGTGGTGATGCCCAGCAGCCGGTGGACGGCCCACTCTTCAGGTTCAGTCACAACGTCATAGCCGCGGGTTCGCAGCATGGATCTGAGCTGCTCAGCCCGACCATCGATATCGTGCACTTCGGCGACGATCTGTTTGATGCGCGGCCAATCTGCCTCTGGCAATCCCTCGATCACCTCGAGCTCGGCGCCCTCCACATCGATCTTCAGCAGATCGACCTCCTTGATCACCTGCTCGCGAAGGAAGTCGCTGAGACGCATCACCCGACATTCGACTTCCTTCACCCGGCCTGCCTTGGCCCGGCTGTCGAGCTTCAGCAGAACGCTGACGAGAGTCAACGCAGCCCTCCTGGTCAGGCCGTTCTTCAGCGCTGCTGCGGCCGCCTGAGCGAGACGGCTTCCGGGGAAGGTGCGGGGTAGATCCAGCAGGACCGCCTCCGCCCACTCCGCCTCGTGCCTTACATCCCGCCTGCTACCCTCCACCACATCGGTGCGCATGCTCGCCGCGAAGCTGAGCTTTGGGTCGACCTGGAAGGTGACCGATCCCGGCTCCGCCGCCAGTCCCACGTTGTGAAGATGCAGATCGATCTCCCCACGCAGGCCGCCAACGTTCATCTCCAGTAGCTCGAAGGTGCTCGGGACCGGCTCCAACATATGGATCGTTGCCCGTGGGAAGTTCCTGGCGATGTAGAGCCCGAACATGCCGATATTCGCCCCTACATCGACAACAGCGGCATCATCCCGTAATGATATGCCATGTCGGAAGTACGAGCGCTCCACGAACATCTCACGATGGAGAACCTGGGCTTCGAACCGATTCGGCGCCCAGACGATGAGCCCGTCCGGGAGAGAGTAGGTATCAGGCACGTGAAAAGGAGCTCTTTAGGTCTGGTTGAGGTGGGCTTCGGCTAGATGCAGCAAACACCGGCGCAGGAAGGGCTGCGAGGCAATGCCCCCACCGCGGGTGGTCTCCGACCTGAACTACGCCAGCGACGTTGCGCCAGAAGGTGATCCGGTCCCGCTGCCACGAGGGCTGATCGGCCGCAGCCGCCAGCGCCCGTAGGCAACAGACGACGCTAGAAGAAAGAGTATCGCAGTCGTAACCGCTGAGCTCGTTTCTCCCCGATACAGATGCAGCAAGGTCGCACTGGCGACGACCAAGGCGAGACAAGCCCCGGCCAGCGGAGTCAACCATGGGAGCTTGCGAGTTATTGCCGGCAGAAGAATGCCGATTGCACCGGCGATCTCGGCTACGCCGAGGAATATCCGAAAGGCCACGCCGAGCTGCTCGTTCATGATAGCCAGGAGGTCCGGCGGCGGCGCAACAAGCATCCATCCGTGGGCGGCAAAGGCGGCGGCGAGCAGGGCCTGCAGGATCCAGAGTACGATGTTCATGGCTGGCTCTTTGTGTAAGTGTCTTGAGCGCTTCACCTATGCGTCGAGCGGATGCAGGCGAAATGGACACCCCCATCGGAATCGAGAGTTCCGGGCGTCTACCCGCCGAAGTGGCGCCACCTCATAAAGGAGCGCGTTGATCTTAGCTGGATCGATACGCGGATGTCGACTCCCACATTGTCGGCGAACGGTCGATGTCAGTTCTCGTTTCAAGGCCGTCTTCACGAAAAGAAGCGGGCTGCTGGTCGAAGCCCATCTTCACTGCTTCAGTAGCCCGCCGGCAAGGGGGCGGGAGCTCAGCGCTGGTACGCGCGACCAGACTGAATCAACCGCTGGCGCGCCATATCGTCGGGAGCCGCGATGTGCGTCGCCGGGTCGTACTCCTTGCCGGCGGCGGGCTCACTGCGGCATCCCGTCTCTGGCACGGTGTTCGTTTAGCTGACCGGCAGGTAGCGGACGTAGTAACCGTCCGGATGAAGAGACCATCTTCGGCAGCCACGTCGCAATGTCCTCACCGACACCGACAATTCCCCCAGAACCTCCACCCGCTCCCTCCGCCAAGCTGCCGGCGGGTTTGTCGCCAGCTGCAGCTGCCCTTCGGCCTCCAGCACCTGCAAATGCCCGGGCCGGAGCGCCGCTGGGCATCGCGCGGCGCCCCGCATCTGACGACCAGACGAACATGCGGAGAATCCTATGATCAGGCGCGATGTTGAGGCGACAACGGTATCGCACCGGGACCACGCGAACTCTATCTTACCCGTCCTGTTACTCTCTCCGGCCCTCAATAGGCGCTAGCCATGACAGCCTTTTTCGCCCTCCCCCTCTGGCTCCTCGCCACAATCATCCTGGGTCTCTCGATCGTGGTCGGTCTGGGCGGGGTCAAGCTCGTTCGCGACCGCGGCTGGATGATGGAAGCAGACGATACGGGCGCCGCCGGTCTCGTCCACGCTTTCATCGGGGTGCTGTATGCGGTGGCGCTCGGTCTCATGGTTGTGGCGGTTCAGGGGGATTATGCGGAGGTGGACAGCGTAGCCATGCGCGAGGCTAACATCGCTGGCGACCTCTACATCGATCTCGAGGGGCTGCCAGACCCGGCGCGGTCCGAGCTGCAGGGCTTGGTCAAACGCTATGTCAGTGCGGTTGCGGACGATGAGTGGCCGGCGGTAGCGCGCGGCGCCACGAGCGACGCGACCTGGGCCTTGGTCGATTCGATCGCGCGCGGCATCATAACATACGAGCCCCCCACCCCCCATGCAGAGCTGGTCTATCCCGAGATTCTCACCGAGGTGAACCAGCTGATGGATCACCGGCGGGAGCGACTCTTCCTTGGTACGGGCGGCGTTGGCGCGGTCACATGGACCGTGGTGCTGATCGGCGCCTTCATCACGCTCAGCGTTGCATGGTTCTTCCACACCCCCAGCGCCCGAGCGCACTACTGGCTGTCAGCCGCAATGTCGGCCATTTTCGGGCTGATGATCTTCCTGATCGTAGCCATGGATCACCCGCTGCTCGGGGACTTCAGCGTCCAGCCCGATGCATTTCGCGGGGTGAAGGAAAACATGGATCGGTGGGACCGGGATAGAGACGGGGCGATGCGCTGGTCGAACCTGCAGGGTAGGTAGAAGCGCAGTTCGCTGCACACGGGCACGACGAGAAGAGGGATGGCGCGGTCGCCATCCCTCTTTCTTTCGATCTACCGGCCAATGAGGAACCCGAGCTCGGGGTCAGCCCCGCCGCTATCATCCCTCCCTACCGCTCCTTGTGATACATCCGCATCGCCAGCGGAGCGAAAACCGCCGTCACCACCGCCGAAGCGACCAGGACCCAGATCACATCCGACGCGAGCACATTCCCGTGCATCAGCCCGCGCGAGGCATTAGCCAGGTGCGAGACCGGGTTCACCGCGACGACGCTCTGCAGCCAGCCCGGCATCGTCCGAGGATCGACGAAGATGTTGCTCCCCATGGTCAGAGGGAAAAGCAGCAGGAAGCTCGAAGTCATCACAGATTCGGGCGACTTCACCATCATCCCGACAATGATCCACATCCAGGAGAGGGAGAGGGCGAAGACAACGATCAGCGCCACTGCCAGGACGACACCGACCAATCCAGCCGCCGGGCGGAAGCCCATCACGATCCCCAGCGTGATCACCATCGTTGCCGCCAGTGAATAGCGGAAGATGTCGCCCAGCAACGCGCCAAAGATCGGCGCTGGCTGCCAGATCGGTACTGAACGGAAGCGGTCGAAGAGGCCCTTGCTGATGTCGGTGTTGAGCCCGACACCTGTGTAAACGGTGATGAAGACGATCGTCTGCACGACGATACCCGGGATCAGGTACTGCACGTACTCACGCGGGCTCCCGGCGAGCGCTCCGCCGAAGAGATACGTGAACATCAGCGTCATCATCAACGGGAAAGCCGTGACGTCGAAGAGCTGAAACGGCACATGCTTGATCTTCAGCATCGCGCGCCAGCCGAGCGTCAGCGTCGCCGCCCACGCGCTCGCCCGTGCGGGGCGCGGGGTCGTTGCCAGCATGCTCATACGAGGGCCTCCTCAGGTGCGGGTTCGCTCCCCTTGCCGGTAAGAGCGAAGAAGACGTCATCAAGGCTCGGCTGACCGAGCGTAAGCTCTGCCACCCCGATGCTCGCGGCCTCGAGCGAGGAGAGGGCCTCAGGTATTCCTTCGTTCCCATCGATGCGCACCGTCAGCGCGTACGAGTCGCTGCCCGTGTGCACACTGGTGCCGAGTACCCGGTGGAGAATGCGCTCAGCCTCGTCTCTGCGCTCCGCGTCCTCGAGCCTCAGGTGCAGCGCGTTGCTCCCGACCGAGCTCTTCAGCTCCCGGCTCGTGCCCTCGGCGATGATCCTTCCGTGGTCGATCACCGCGAGCCGATCGGCCAGGCGATCTGCCTCCTCGAGGTACTGCGTCGTCAGGAGCACGGTCGTACCACCAGCCGCGATCGTCCGCACGATGTCCCACACCTGGCTGCGACTGCGTGGGTCCAGACCGGTCGTTGGCTCGTCCAGGAAGAGAAGCTCGGGAGTGACGACGAGGCTCGCAGCGATATCGAGCCGGCGACGCATACCGCCCGAGTAAGTACGAACCTGCTTCGCCGCCGACTCCGTCAGGTCGAACGCTGCAAGAAGCTCATCCGCCCGGATTCGCGCCTCCTTCCACGAGTAGCCGAAGAGGCGGCAGACAAGCACCAGGTTCTCGTGCCCCGTCAGATCCTCATCCACCGACGCAAACTGACCGGTGAGGCTGACCTTCGCCCGCACCTTGTCGGCTTCCTTGGCAACGTCGTGACCCAACACCCGGGCCGAGCCGCCGTCAGGGCGGAGCAGCGTGCTGAGGACGCGGATCGTAGTGGTCTTTCCGGCGCCATTGGGCCCGAGAAGCCCGTAGACCGAGCCCCGCTCGATGCGGAGGTCGATTCCGTCCACCGCTCGGGTTGAGCCGAAATGCTTGACCAAGCCACTGGTTTCGATAGCTGATGTCACAGGATTTTCTCGGGGTGGGTGAAGCGTGAGCGACTTCGCGTGACCGGCGATACAGCTGCCGCCATCCGGGTTGGGAGCAGATCAAAATGCCGGTGGTGCTGCGCCTGACGCAACAGGGAGAAGTCGCGCGGAGCGGTGCGGGACGCGTCTGTTTCCGAGCCGTAGGCTCGGCGTTACCTGCAACGGTAAGAAGGCGCGGATCCTCAGGAACCGATGATCTGCCCAGGAAAGAGAGGCACCCTTTCCCAGGCAGCATGGATGGATCAGCTGCTTCTTCTTTACCCCCACTTCTCATCAGCTGTCGGGCCGTAGATCTGCGGAACGGGAACGTCGATCAGGCGGGCATAGACCGTGAGCTGGCCGCGGTGGTGGCAGAAGTGGTTGAGATGCTGTCGAACAGCCGCGCGCTTCGGCAACGACATGATCGTCTGGGAGCCGATCTTCAAAGTCCATGTCTCGTCCAACCTTGCTCCTGTCACATTCTGTAGGGCCTCGCGTGCTCTCCGGACGTTCTCATCGAACAGACTCACCAGCTTCTCGGTCTCCTCGAAGCTGTAGCCGCCGGACTCTCCTCCGCCCGCGATGTCCATTTCGGGCTTGTTCAGGGTCTCAGCGATCCAGCCCGGCATCCATGCTACAAGCTGAGTCAGGTGTCCGAGTGCAAAGGACTTCTCGTGCGGCTTCCACTGCGCTTTCTCGAAGGGGATGCGCTCCAGCAGCCGGCGGGTCGAGGCCATCTCGGGATCGAATTCGCTCAGCGGAATAGCAACTTCGGCCATGGGTATCTCACGGTTGGAGGTAAAGGCTGCGTCTGCCTGTACGCAGTCCGGCTCTCAATCCTGGAAGACGATCAGCTTTGGCAAAGGGCCCGGATGCGTAGCGAGGGTGAGCGTTTGAGTGCGCCTAACGAACGTGTCACACGCCTCTGCAGGTCGCTTCATGCGAGCTTGGTCGGATCACCCTCGGCCCTATTCAGACGAACGGCTTCGTGCACCAGCGCGCTGACCGTCGCGGCATCGATCGTATCTCCAGGCCGAAGCTCGATAGACGCCATCTCCTACTTCCCACCGGGTTTCAGGCGCGGCTCGATGTCCCGCAGCCGCTTTCCGCGCCAGAAGCCGAAGAGAACCCTGTCCTCCTCGGCGCGGATGAGCAGGGCCGGACCGTCCGACTGGTAGACGAGATGTCCCCACTTCACGAGCTCCTCGAGCGGGGCGGCGTCGAGTGTCTCCCGGCGCAGATGCTCTACCAGGGAGCGGCGCCACCCGTGGAGAGCTCCAACGTAGAGCTCCGGCGAAGAAGCAGGCGTCGATTTCTTCATCTGTGGAGAGCGCTTCTGTCAGCCCTGGCTGCGCTGGCCGATGATGATCTCATTGCCATCCGGATCGAGGACGCGCGCTTCGTTCGCCCCACGGCTGGTTCGCTGGTTCAGCCGTGATCCGGATGCCCGCGAGCCGAAGAACCTCCACAGCGGTATCGCAATCATCCGTGTAGACCCAGAGGCTTATTGGGCGGGAGGATGCGGTGTGCGCATCAGGGCTGTCTGCCAGGCCGAGCTGGGCCGAGCCGATGTCGAGTGCCACATACGCCGGCTCCCCGTCGGGACCGGGAAACTGATAGCTGATGCTGCCGCCCAGCAGGTCCCGGTAGAAGCCGAGCGCCCGCGGCATGTCCGATGTCAGAACGATCGGAAATAGCTCGGAGAACATCCTCTATTCTGAGGGAGGGAGCGCTCGGTCGGTTCCAGGCCTCAGCTCGGCGATTGCAGCGCACTGGTCGGCTGGGGCTAATCCGCGGCAGCCATCCCTGGTTAGAGACGCTGCGACTGATCAAGGTTTCTGCTGTCCGCGCGAGATCTTCGCCGGAAGAAGAAGAATCCTGTCAGGCCGAGGAGAATGAGCAGCAGCGGAATCGCTCCGGGTTCACCATCGAAGTACATCTGCCTCACCATGAGGACTAGTCCGGCTCCGAAGATCCAGAGGGCTGCGTTCTGCAAACGGCGATGATTGGTCCCGGGCATTCTGAAAGCTCCTTGCAAGTCGTTCCCAAACACGGTTGCACCGTCACAACCTACGTAAATCCCTCTTTACAGCTGGAGCTATTTTGGCCTTGCTCTCCCTGCGCGCAGCCAGGTGTGAAAGGACCACCAGCGAAAGAACCATCAGGTTCGCAATGAAAGTTGCCGCGGGACGGATGCCGACGGGTAGCCAGCGGGTAACGAAGGGCACCAGTGAAACGCCATGAAACAAGGTGGCGTAGGGGATGAGCAGATAGGCAGCGATGTACCCCCAGCTGCTACCCGTCAGGAGCCCCACGACGCTCGAGAGAAGTAGCACCAGAAGCATAGCGACCACAATGAAGACCGCCGGATTGCTCCATTGGAGCAGAAAAGGCGCGAGTCTCCAATTCGCTGCGATTACCATGAGGAGAAGGAGAGCGATGATGCGTCGAAGCTTCTCGGCCACTGAGTTAAGCGGCGTCCACGACCGCTACCTTCTTCTTTCCGAACCGCTTCTCAGAGCGTGCCATCCCCTTTCGGCGCTCCTCCTCCCGGTCCCGCGGCGGTGACTTCGTCTTCACCGACTCCACAAGGATCCGCGCCGATGCTGTTATTTCATCCACAGCCCTGTTGAAGGCTTCTTCGTTCGTCCTCGACGGCTTATTCATCCCGCTGATCTTCCGCACGTACTGGAGGGCCGAGTCGCGAATCTCATCCTCCGTCGCGGGTGGGTCGAAATTCGCGAGCACCCGAATATTTCTGCACATGGGCTAGCTGATCCAGTAGGCAAGAGGAGGACACTTGCGACCTCAACGCTTTCAACGGCCCCCGGTCGAGAGGGTGCGCGAACTACCTTAGTCAGGCACCTACGGGGACGGCAACAGTGGATCCGCTCCGGGTGTCGTAGGTCAGGGCTCCCTCGGATGATCCGTCCAACTGCGACAGCACCTGGCCCGCGCGGCCGAGCGCCAGGGTGCCTCCCCCCGCAGCCTTCCCCTCGCACGTTCCTACGCTGTTGACCATCAGCACCGGAATTCGGAACCGCCTGGCGGTCCGCGGAAGCGTCTCTCGAGCCCGTTCAACGCCACCTGCTGTCTTCGCGGCGCTCGCCAGATAGAGATCTGTACCGGATGAGCAGACCTACAGTCCAGGCGGGAGCCACCCACCGGTCAAGGCAACGTTCCGACTTCCGGCCTCGAAGCTCGGCCCCGACGCGCGTTCAGTTGAACTCGCCCGATCCGGAGAATCGGGTATTCACGATGTTGGTGAACGCAGAGCCCCAGCGGTAGCTAAGGCCTACTCGCGCAGTATACTGGTAGCCCGACGGCAGTGCATTGCGACCGAGAAGGATGTCCTCATCGGAAAACTCGGAGAGGGGGATGTGGATCTCGTCACGAACCCATGAGGCACTCCCGGAGAGATTGAGATCGAGGCCGCGGGCGATGCGAAAATCGAGATCCCCCTCCAGGTCCGCCCGATACAGCTCGACGTCGTGTAAATACTGCGAGACGCTGATCCCCGCACCCGCGCTTCCCCATCCCTCCTGTGCACTGTAGCGGGCCTCAACTGCGTGTTGAGGTCGCGTCTCGTCGGAAAGGTGGAAGATCGTCTCCTCCCGATATCTGGAGTATTGGACGCCGCTCGAGTATTGGACGGTGAGCTGACGACGGTTTGCCATGCTGTATGGGAAATAGTTGTATTCGACTGCGGGTGCGAACTCCACGCGTGCATGCCCGTTCTCCGCCACGGAGCTCTCCGCCTCGCAAGTCGCACCCACGGACACGTGATTCGATG
>ERZ1066118.1250-NODE-1250-length-16958-cov-45.066497_pt1 | contig 16958 bp, 11 predicted proteins | sample MGYA00382765_ERZ1066118 | MGnify/ENA primary metagenome ERZ1066118 (study PRJEB33369, sample SAMEA5778348) | biofilm metagenome | biome: Industrial cooling water; feature: Water cooling tower basin; material: Biofilm | place: United Arab Emirates | collected...
ATCGTGCCGACGTTCACGTGGGGCTTGGTGCGCTCGAACTTACCCTTGGCCATGGTTGGTTACCTGATTGTTGATTCGTTTTATGCGGAGCGAGTCGCTCGCTGCGCGAGCTGTAAGTTCGGCCGCTTCGCGGCCTAGCAAGAAGTCAGCAACAGCAACCGCGCCCTTTCTGACTTTCAACGTCCTTACAGGCGGCAACGCCGCCGACTCACGGCTTCAATTCTTCTTGACCACCGACTCGGCGATGTTGGTCGGCGCCTCGGCGTAGTGGTCGAACTCCATCGTGAACGTCGCGCGGCCCTGTGACATCGAGCGCAGCGTGGTCGCGTAGCCGAACATCTCGCCCAGCGGGATCATCGCGTTGATGATCTTGCCCGACGGGCTGTCGTCCTGGCCCTGCAGGATGCCGCGGCGACGCGACACGTCGCCCATCACGTCACCGAGGTAATCCTCGGGGGACACGATCTCGACCTTCATCATCGGCTCGAGCAGCGCGGGCGACGCCTTCATGAAGCCTTCCTTGAAGGCCATGGAGCCGGCGATCTTGAACGCCATTTCAGACGAGTCGACCTCGTGGTACGAGCCGTCGACCAGCTTGACCTTGACGTCGACGACCGGGTAACCCGCGAGCACGCCGTTGTTGACCGCTTCCTTGATGCCCTTGTCGACTGCCGGGATGTACTCCTTCGGCACGACGCCGCCCACGATCGCGTTCTCGAACTCGTAGCCCTTGCCCTGCTCGTTCGGGGAGAGCTCGATCCACACGTGACCGAACTGGCCCTTGCCGCCGGTCTGGCGCGCGTACTTGCCTTCGACCTTGACCGACTTGCGGATGGTCTCGCGGTAGGCGACCTGCGGCTTGCCGACGTTGGCCTCGACGTTGAACTCGCGCTTCATGCGGTCCACGAGGATGTCCAGGTGCAGCTCGCCCATGCCGGCGATGATGGTCTGGCCGGATTCCTCGTCGGTGCGCACGCGGAAGGACGGATCCTCCTGCGCCAAGCGGCCGAGCGCCATGCCCATCTTTTCCTGATCGCTCTTGGTCTTGGGCTCCACCGCCATCGAGATGACGGGCTCCGGGAACACCATGCGCTCCAGGGTGATCACGTGGTCCATCGCGCAAAGCGTGTCGCCGGTGGTCACGTCCTTCAGGCCGACGGCCGCGGCGATGTCGCCGGCGCGCACTTCCTTGATCTCGTCGCGCTGGTTGGCGTGCATCTGCAGGATGCGGCCCACGCGCTCCTTGCGCGACTTGACCGGGCTGTAGACCTGGTCACCGGAGTTCAGCACGCCGGAATAGACGCGGAAGAAGGTGAGCGAGCCCACGAACGGGTCGGTCATGATCTTGAAGGCGAGCGCGGAGAACGGCTCGGTATCGGACGCCTTGCGGGTGTCCTCCTTCTCGTTCTCGTCGATGCCGGCCACCGGCGGGCGGTCGGCCGGCGACGGCAGCAGGTTGATCACGCCGTCGAGCATGGCCTGCACGCCCTTGTTCTTGAACGCGCTGCCGCAGAACACGGGCACGATCTCGACCTTCAGCGTGCGCTGGCGCAGGCCGTCGATGATCTCGGTCTCGGACAGGTCGCCCTCGTTGAGGTACTTGTCCATCAGCTCCTCGGACGCCTCGGCGGCGGCCTCGACCATGAAGCCGCGGGCCTCCTCGGCCTTGGCCTGGAGCTCGGCGGGGATCTCGCGGTACTCGAACTTGGTGCCCTGCGACGCGACGTCCCAGTGGATCGCCTTCATCTTGAGCAGGTCGACCACGCCCTCGAAGCCGTCCTCGGCGCCGATCGGCACCTGCATCGGCACCGCGTACGCGCCGAGGCGCGCCTTCAGCTGCTCGACGACCTTGTCGAAGTTCGCGCCGGTGCGGTCCATCTTGTTGACGAACGCCATGCGCGGCACGGAGTACTTGTTGGCCTGGCGCCACACCGTCTCCGACTGCGGCTGCACGCCGCCGACGGCGCACAGCACGAACACCGCACCGTCGAGCACGCGCAAGCTGCGCTCGACTTCGATCGTGAAGTCGACGTGCCCGGGGGTGTCGATGATGTTGAAGCGGTGCTCCGGCAGGGACTTGTCCATGCCCTTCCAGAACGCGGTCGTCGCGGCCGACGTGATGGTGATGCCGCGCTCCTGCTCCTGCTCCATCCAGTCCATCGTCGCGGCACCTTCGTGCACTTCGCCGATCTTGTGGCTGACGCCGGTGTAGAACAGGATCCGCTCGGACGTGGTGGTCTTGCCCGCGTCGATGTGGGCCATGATGCCGAAGTTGCGGTAACGCTCGATGGGAGTGGTGCGAGCCACGGGACCCTCTCAGACTTTTGCGAATTCCAAATGGCCGGACGCCGCCTTGCGGCGGCCTCCGGTGTGCATCGCGGGCGGCGGGCGCCTGCGTCGTGCGCGGGTTGCGCGCGGCCCCGCGAACGGGGCGCTACATCACCAGCGGTAGTGCGCGAAGGCCTTGTTGGCTTCGGCCATGCGGTGGGTTTCCTCGCGCTTCTTGATCGCGCCGCCACGGCTTTCCGAGGCATCGATCAGCTCGGCGGCCAGCTTGCGCGGCATCGAGTTCTCGCCACGCTTGCGCGCCGACTCGATCAGCCAGCGCATCGCCAGCGCCATGCGGCGCGACGAACGCACTTCGACCGGCACCTGGTAGGTCGCGCCGCCGACGCGGCGGCTCTTGACCTCGACCGCGGGCGAGATGTTGGACAGCGCCTTCTCGACCAGCTCGAGCGCGTTCGGGTTCTTCTCGCCGATCACGTCCATCGCGCCGTAGACGATCTTCTCGGCGACCGACTTCTTGCCCGACTGCATGACCATGTTGATGAAGCGCGCGATCGTCTCGCTGCCGTGCTTGGGATCGGGCAGGACGGAACGCTGCGGGGTGGAGCCTTTACGGGACATAGGTTTTTGCCGGTAAGTCGGCCGCTGCGCGGCCTGTAAATGGTGAATGGTCAAGAGTGAGAGCACATGCTCTTCACCCTTAGCGGCGCGCAAGGCGCGCGACTTGACCCTTTACGACTTGGGACGCTTGGCGCCGTACTTCGAGCGGCGCTGACGGCGCTTGGCCACGCCGGCGGCGTCGAGCGAGCCGCGCACGGTGTGGTAGCGCACGCCCGGCAGGTCCTTGACGCGGCCGCCGCGGATCAGCACCACGCTGTGCTCCTGCAGGTTGTGGCCTTCGCCACCGATGTACGAGATGACCTCGTAGCCGTTGGTCAGGCGCACCTTGGCGACCTTGCGCATCGCCGAGTTCGGCTTCTTCGGGGTCGTGGTGTACACGCGGGTGCACACGCCGCGACGCTGCGGGCAGTTCTCGAGCGCCGGCGAGGTGCTCTTGAAGGTCGGGGCCTGCCGCGGCTTGCGGACGAGCTGGTTGATGGTTGCCATGGATGCCTGTGGGTTCTTCGGCTAAGGCCGTGCGGCCTCGTGAAAACGAAGGCAGGCCGGAACCCGGCCCACCTAGACGGAAAAGTATAGCCGGCGGTTGACTTGAGCGTCAAACACGCCGGCGACACCGGTGGACGCCACCTGCACGCACGCGTGCGGGGGCATCACGACTGCGATCCCACCGTCCGTGGACCGAAGACGCGGCGCGTCCTGCGCCGCCTTTCGGGGTCTGGGACGGCCCGGGGGCCGTCGGATGCTGCGGGTCAGGCGGTGCTGGACTCCTCGCCGGCCTCGGCCTCGACGGACGCCTCGCCGGACGAGCCGGTCAGCGCCTCCATCTCGGACTCGGTCAGCCCCGACGCGTTGCGGCGGCGGGCGGTGTGGTACGCCAGGCCCGTGCCGGCCGGGATCAGGCGGCCGACGATGACGTTCTCCTTGAGGCCGCGCAGCCCGTCGCGCGTGCCGCGCACGGCCGCCTCGGTGAGCACGCGGGTGGTCTCCTGGAACGAGGCCGCGGAGATGAACGACTCGGTCGCCAAGGAGGCCTTGGTGATGCCGAGCAGCACCGGCTCCATGCGCGCCACGATCTCGCCCTTGCCCTGCAGGCGCGCGTTCTCCTCGATGAAGCGCTGGCGCTCCACCTGCTCGCCGTGCAGGAACTTCGAGTCGCCGCCATCGGTGATCTCGACCTTGCGCAGCATCTGGCGGACGATCACCTCGATGTGCTTGTCGTTGATCTTGACGCCCTGCAGGCGGTAGACGTCCTGGATTTCCTTGGTCAGGTACACGGCCAGGGGCTCGACGCCGAGCAGGCGCAGGATGTCCTGCGGCGTGGGCTCGCCGTCCACCACGGTCTCGCCCTTCTCCACGTGCTCGCCTTCGAACACGATGATCTGGCGGTACTTCGGGATCAGCTCCTCGTGATCCTCGCCATTGGCCTGCTTGATGATCAGGCGCTGCTTGCCCTTGGTGTCCTTGCCGAACGAGACGATGCCCGAGACCTCGGCGAGGATCGCCGGATCCTTCGGCTTGCGCGCCTCGAACAGGTCGGCCACGCGCGGCAGGCCGCCGGTGATGTCGCGGGTCTTCGACGCTTCCTGCGGGATCTTGGCGACCACGTCGCCCACGCCGACGGGCGCGCCGTCCTGCAGGTTGACGACCGAGCGCGGCGGCAGCAGGTACTGCGCCGGCAGGTCGGTCCCCGGGATCGACATGTCCTTGCCGTTGCCGTCGACGATGCGCACCAGCGGACGCAGGTCCTTGCCCTGGGTGCCGCGACGCTTCGGATCGGTGATCTCGCGCGAGGCCAGGCCGGTCAGCTCGTCGGTCTTCTCGATGACGGTGATGCCGTCGACGAAGTCGATGAAGCGCACGAAGCCCGCCACTTCCGACACGATCGGGTGGTTATGCGGATCCCAGGTGGCCACGGTCTGGCCGGCCTTGATCTCCGCGCCGTCGCTGACCGCCACGGTGGCGCCGTACGGCAGCTTGTAGCGCTCGCGCTCGCGGCCGTGGCCGTCGAGCACCGACAGCTCGCCCGAGCGCGACACCGCGACGAAGTGGCCTGCCGAGTGTTGCACGTGCTTGAGGTTGTTGAACTTGATCGAGCCGGTGGTCTTGACCGTCACGTTGTCGATGGCCGCCGCACGCGACGCCGCGCCACCGATGTGGAACGTACGCATGGTCAGCTGCGTGCCGGGCTCGCCGATCGACTGCGCGGCGACCACGCCCACGGCCTCGCCGTGGTTGACGAGGTGCCCGCGGCCCAGGTCGCGGCCGTAGCACATCGCGCACACGCCGAAGGGCGCCTGGCAGGTGATGGTCGAGCGCACCTTGATCGACTGCACGCTGGCATCGTCGAGCTTCTGCACCCATGCCTCGTCGAGCAGCATGTTGCGCGTCACGATCGGCGCATCGTCGTTGCCCGGCAGGTACACGTCCTCGGCCACCACGCGTCCCAGCACGCGATCGCGCAGCGGCTCGACCACGTCGCCGCCTTCGACGATCGGGGTCATGGTCAGGCCCTCGACCGTGCCGCAGTCGGTTTCGGTGATGACCACGTCCTGCGCCACGTCGACCAGGCGACGGGTCAGGTAACCGGAGTTCGCGGTCTTCAGCGCGGTATCCGCGAGACCCTTCCGGGCACCGTGGGTCGAGATGAAGTACTGCAGGACGTTCAGGCCTTCGCGGAAGTTCGCGGTGATCGGCGTCTCGATGATCGAGCCGTCGGGCTTGGCCATCAGGCCGCGCATGCCGGCCAGCTGGCGGATCTGCGCCTGGCTACCACGCGCGCCGGAGTCGGCCATGATGTAGATCGAGTTCATCGACTTCTGGTCGACCATCTCGCCCTTGGCGTTCTCCACCTTGTCGGTGCCGATCGCGTCCATCATCGCCTTGGCCACGCGCTCGTTCGTGCGCGACCAGATGTCGACGACCTTGTTGTAGCGCTCGCCGGCTGTGACCAGGCCCGACTGGTACTGCTCCTGGATCTCCAGCACCTCGGCCTCGGCCTCGCCGAGGATCCCCTTCTTCTCGTCGGGGATGATCATGTCGTCGATGCCGATCGACACGCCCGCGCGGGTGGCGTACGCGAAGCCGGTGTACATCAGCTGGTCGGCGAACACGACCGTGTCCTTCAGGCCCAGCGAGCGGTAGCACGAGTTGATCAGGCGGCTGATGTTCTTCTTCGACAGCTCGGTGTTGACCAGCGCGAACGGCAGGCCGTCCGGCAGGATCTCCTGCAGCAGGGCGCGGCCGATGGTGGTGTCGACGATCGAGGTACGGCGCTCGCGCGAACCGTCCTCCTGGACCACGTTCTCGGTGATGCGCACCTTGACCTTCGCGTGCAGCTTGACCACGCGGTTGTCGTAGGCGCGCTTGACCTCGGCGACGTTGGCGAACGCCATGCCCTCGCCGTCCTGGTTCTCCAGGGCGCGGGTCATGTAGTACAGGCCGAGCACGACGTCCTGCGACGGCACGATGATCGGCTCGCCGTTGGCGGGCGACAGGATGTTGTTGGACGACATCATCAGCGCGCGCGCTTCCAGCTGGGCCTCCAGCGAGAGCGGCACGTGCACGGCCATCTGGTCGCCGTCGAAGTCGGCGTTGAACGCGGTGCAGACGAGCGGATGCAACTGGATCGCCTTGCCCTCGATCAGCACCGGCTCGAACGCCTGGATGCCCAGGCGGTGCAGCGTCGGTGCGCGGTTGAGCAGCACGGGATGCTCGCGGATCACCTCCTCGAGGATGTCCCACACCATCGGCTCTTCGCGCTCGACGAGCTTCTTGGCGGCCTTGATCGTCGTGGCCAGGCCACGGCGCTGCAGCTTGGCGAAGATGAAGGGCTTGAACAGCTCGAGCGCCATCTTCTTCGGCAGGCCGCACTCGTGCAGGCGCAGGGTGGGACCGACCACGATCACCGAGCGGCCCGAGTAGTCCACGCGCTTGCCGAGCAGGTTCTGGCGGAAGCGGCCCTGCTTGCCCTTGATCATGTCGGCGAGCGACTTGAGCGGGCGCTTGTTGGTGCCGGTGATGGCGCGGCCGCGGCGGCCGTTGTCCATCAGCGCGTCGACCGACTCCTGCAGCATGCGCTTCTCGTTGCGCACGATGATGTCGGGCGCATTGAGTTCAAGCAGGCGGCGCAGGCGGTTGTTGCGGTTGATGACGCGGCGGTACAGGTCGTTCAAGTCCGACGTCGCGAAGCGGCCGCCGTCCAGCGGCACCAGCGGGCGCAGGTCCGGCGGCAGCACCGGCAGCACGGTCATCACCATCCACTCGGGACGGTTGCCGGACTCCAGGAAGGCCTCGACCAGCTTGATGCGCTTGGTCAGGCGCTTGAGCTTGGTCTCAGAACCGGTGGACGCGATGTCCTCCTTGAGCTGGACCATCTCGGCCTGCAGGTCGATGGTGCGCAGCAGGTCATAGACGGCTTCCGCGCCCATCGCGGCCTCGAAGTCGTCGCCGTGCTCCTGGCGCGCGGTCATGTACTGCTCTTCGTTGAGCAGCGTGCCGCGCTCGAGCGGGGTCAGGCCCGGCTCGGTGACGACGAACGCCTCGAAGTACAGGATGCGCTCGATGTCGCGCAGGGTCATGTCCAGCATCAGGCCGATGCGCGAGGGCAGCGACTTGAGGAACCAGATGTGGGCGACGGGCGAGGCCAGGTCGATATGGCCCATGCGCTCGCGGCGCACCTTGGCCAGCGTCACTTCCGTGCCGCACTTCTCGCAGACCACGCCACGGTGCTTCATGCGCTTGTACTTGCCGCACAGGCACTCGTAGTCCTTGATCGGCCCGAAGATGGCCGAGCAGAACAGCCCGTCACGCTCGGGCTTGAACGTGCGGTAGTTGATGGTCTCGGGCTTCTTCACCTCGCCGTAGGACCACGAGCGGATCAGGTCCGGGGAGGCCAGCGCGATCTTGATCGCATCGAAGTCGATCGCGGTGCGCTGCTGGTTGAAGAGGTTGAGCAGGTCTTTCATTACTTGTCTCCGTGGAGGAGGAATGTCGTCAGGAGCTACTGAAGAGCGGGAACGGGGAACTGGGAACGGGGAAGCGGATGCTGAGGCGCGTTACGCGGCCGTTGCTTCCCTGTTCCCCATTCGCTGTTCCCGCTTCAGGTTTCTTCCAGCTCCATGTTGATGGCGAGCGAGCGGATTTCCTTCACCAGCACGTTGAAGGACTCCGGCATGCCCGCGACCATCTCGTACTCGCCGTCGACGATGTTCTTGTACATCTGGTTGCGGCCCTGCACGTCGTCGGACTTGACGGTGAGCATTTCCTGCAGCGTGTACGCCGCGCCGTAGGCCTCCAGCGCCCAGACTTCCATCTCGCCGAAGCGCTGGCCGCCGAACTGCGCCTTGCCGCCCAGCGGCTGCTGCGTCACGAGCGAGTACGGACCGGTCGAACGCGCGTGCATCTTGTCGTCGACGAGGTGGTTGAGCTTGAGCATGTGCATGTAGCCCACGGTCACCGGGCGCTCGAACTGCTCGCCGGTGCGGCCGTCGAACAGCAGCGTCTGGCCGCTGGTCGGCAGGTCGGCAAGCGTCAGCATCGACTTGATCTCGGCTTCCGCCGCGCCGTCGAACACCGGGGTGGCCATCGGCACGCCGTCGGTGAGGTTCTGCGCCAGCACCAGCAGCTCGTCGTCGCTGAACTGCTTGAGGTCGACGCGCTGGCCGCCCTCGACCGCGTCATGGTTGTAGATCTGGTCCAGGAACGCGCGCAGCTCGGACACCTTCTGCTGCGCCTCGAGCATGCGCTGGATCTTCTGGCCCAGGCCCTTGGCGGCCCAGCCGAGATGCACTTCCAGCACCTGGCCGATGTTCATTCGGCTCGGCACGCCCAGCGGGTTGAGCACGATGTCCACGGTCTCGCCGTTGGCCATGTACGGCATGTCCTGCACCGGCACGATCGTCGACACCACGCCCTTGTTGCCGTGGCGGCCGGCCATCTTGTCGCCCGGCTGGATGCGGCGCTTCACCGCAAGGAACACCTTGACCATCTTGAGCACGCCGGGGGCGAGGTCGTCGCCCTGGGTGATCTTGCCGCGCTTGTCCTGGAAGCGACGCTCGAACTCCTTCTCGTGCGCCTCGATCTGCTTCTGCGCGCGCTCGATGGCGTCGGTGGCCTCCTCGTCCTTCATGCGCAGGCCGAACCACTCCTTGCGCGGCAGGCTGTCGAGCACCAGCGAGGTCACCGTGTCGCCCTTCTTGAGGCCCGCGCCGCCGTTGGCGGTCTTGCCCAGCAGCTGCGAGCGCAGGCGGTCGTAGATCGCCGCCTCGAGGATGCGGAACTGGTCGTCGAAGTCCTTCTTGACGCGGCGGATCTCGGACTCCTCGATCTGGCGCGCGCGCTTGTCCTTCTCGATGCCGTCGCGGGTGAAGACCTGCACGTCGATGACGGTGCCGTCCATGCCGGGCGGCACGCGCAGCGAACTGTCCTTCACGTCGGATGCCTTCTCGCCGAATATCGCGCGCAGCAGCTTCTCCTCCGGAGTCAGTTGGCTCTCGCCCTTCGGCGTGACCTTGCCTACCAGGATGTCGCCGGCGCGCACTTCGGCGCCGATGTAGACCACTCCGGACTCGTCGAGGCGGCCCAGCGCCTGCTCGGAGACGTTCGGGATGTCGGCGGAGATCTCCTCGGGGCCCAGCTTGGTGTCGCGGGCGACCGCGGTGAGCTCCTCGATGTGGATCGTCGTGTAGCGATCCTCCTCGACCACGCGCTCGGAGAGCAGGATCGAGTCCTCGAAGTTGTAGCCGTTCCACGGCATGAACGCGACGAGCATGTTCTGCCCGAGCGCCAGCTCGCCGATGTCGGTCGACGGGCCGTCGGCCAGCACGTCGCCGCGCGCGACCACGTCACCGACCTTCACCAGCGGGGTCTGGTTGATGCAGGTGTTCTGGTTGGAGCGCGTGTACTTGATCAGGTTGTAGATGTCGACGCCGGCATCGGTGACGCCGGTGATCTCATCCTCGTTGGCCTTGACCACGATGCGTGCGGCGTCGATCTGCTCGATCACGCCACCGCGGCGCGCGTTCACCGTCACGCCCGAGTCGCGCGCCACGGCGCGCTCGATGCCGGTGCCGACCAGCGGCTTCTGCGCCTTCAGCGTCGGCACGGCCTGGCGCTGCATGTTGGCGCCCATCAGCGCGCGGTTGGCGTCGTCGTGCTCGAGGAAGGGCACCAGCGCCGCCGCGACCGACACGGTCTGCATCGGCGAGACGTCCATGAAGTGGATCTCGGACGGCGGCCGCAGCATCGACTCGCCCTGGTAGCGGCAGGCGACGAACTGCGCGGTGATCGTGTTGGCGTCGTCGGTGGGCGCGTTGGCCTGGGCGATGACGTACTCGTTCTCCTCGATCGCCGAGAGGAACTCGACGTCGTCGGTGACGCGGCCGTCCACGACCTTGCGGTACGGCGTCTCGAGGAAGCCGTACTGGTTGGTGCGCGCGAACACCGCCAGCGAGTTGATCAGGCCGATGTTCGGGCCTTCAGGGGTTTCGATGGTGCAGACGCGGCCGTAGTGCGTCGGGTGCACGTCGCGCACCTCGAAGCCGGCGCGCTCGCGGGTCAGGCCGCCCGGGCCGAGGGCCGACACGCGGCGCTTGTGCGTGACCTCCGACAGCGGGTTGTTCTGGTCCATGAACTGCGACAGCTGCGAGGAGCCGAAGAACTCCTTGATCGCGGCGGCCACCGGCTTGGCGTTGATGAGCTCCTGCGGGGTCAGGCCTTCGGACTCGGCCATCGACAGGCGCTCCTTGACCGCGCGCTCCACGCGCACCAGGCCGACGCGGAAGGTGTTCTCGGCCATCTCGCCGACCGAACGCACGCGGCGGTTGCCCAGGTGGTCGATGTCGTCCACGCCGCCGCGGCCGTTGCGGATCTCGGTCAGCGTGCGGATGACGTCGAGGATGTCGGACGTCGCGCCGAACTCCCCGGCCAGGCGCTTGGACTCGTCGTCCTTGCGGTCGCCGAAGTACTTGCGGTCGTAGAGCACCGACGCGCCCACCGTCTCCTTGCGGCCGATGCGGCGGTTGAACTTCATCCGGCCCACGCCCGACAGGTCGTAGCGCTCGAAGGTGAAGAACAGGTTGTGGAACAGGTTCTGCGCGGCGTCCTTGGTCGGCGGCTCGCCGGGACGCATCATCCGGTAGATCTCGACCAGCGCTTCAAGCTGCGTGCGCGAGGGGTCGATGCGCAGCGTGTTGGAGATGTACGGGCCGCGGTCGAGGTCGTTGACCCACAGCGTGCCCACCGCGTCGACGCCCGACTTGCGGAACGCGGCCAGGTGGTCGGCGGTGATCTCGTCGTTGGCGGTGGCCAGGAGCTCGCCGGTCTTCGCGTCGACCACGTCGTGCGAGAGGATGCGGCCGAGCAGGTAGTCGTCCGGCACCGCGAGCGCGGCGATGCCGCTCTGCTCGAGCTGCTTGACGTGGCGCGCGGTGATGCGCTTGCCAGCCTCCACGATGACCTTGTCGCCATCGGCCAGGTCGAAGCCCAGCGTCTCGCCGCGCAGGCGCTCGGGCACCAGCTCGAGCTGCACGCCCTCGTCGGGGTTGATGTGGAACGTGTTGATCTCGAAGAACTCGCGCAGCATCTCCTCGTTCGTGTAGCCGAGGGCGCGCAGCAGCACGGTCACCGGCAGCTTGCGGCGACGGTCGATGCGGGTGAACAGCGCGTCCTTCGGGTCGAACTCGAAGTCCAGCCAGGAGCCGCGGTAGGGAATGATGCGGGCGCTGTAGAGCAGCTTGCCCGAGCTGTGGGTCTTGCCGCGGTCGTGGTCGAAGAACACGCCCGGCGAGCGGTGCAGCTGGCTGACGATGACGCGCTCGGTGCCGTTGACGATGAAGGTGCCGTTGTCGGTCATGAGCGGGATCTCGCCCATGTAGACCTCCTGCTCCTTCACGTACTTGATGGCCTTGGTGCTCGACTCGCGGTCGTAGATCACCAGGCGCACGGTGACGCGCAGCGGGGCGCCGTAGCTCATGCCACGGGTGCGGCACTCGCGCTCGTCGAATGCCGGCTCGCCGAGCTTGTAGCCGACGTACTCGAGCGCTGCGTTGCCGCTGTAGCTGACGATCGGGAACACCGACTTGAGCGCCGCGTGCAGGCCCTTGTCGCCGCGCTTGGCCGGATCGGTGTGCTCCTGCAGGAACTCGCGGTAGGAATCGACCTGGATGGCCAGCAGGAACGGCACTTCCAGGATCGACTTGCGCTTGCCGAAGTCCTTGCGGATGCGCTTCTTTTCGGTGAAGGAATACGTCAGGTTCGACGCCGTGGTCATGTTTTGCTGCGGCTTGGCCATGGTGCGCGATCGCCTCTCGTGAAGCCGGGATTCGGGATTCGGGACTGGGGATTCGTCAGGAGCCATAGAAGCGGCGTGTCCACGCTTCTACGAATCCCGAATCTCGAATCCTTCAATCCCGTGTTCGAATGAACTGTCAGTTGGAAGCCGCGCGTATTGCCGGCACGCGCACGCCTTCTGGTGCTGCTTCCAACTACCAACTCGGTGGGTTTTTCTACTTCGTCATCCCCGCGAAGGCGGGGATCCATGGACGTTGCTTCGGCCATCGATCCACGTCATGCGGTGTTGCGGTGCTGCACTTGCGGTGTATCGGTGACTCTTGAACGCCAAAGGCCGAGGGCTTGCGCCCCCGGCTTTGGGTTTTTGCCGTCATCCCCGCGGAGGCGGGGATCCAGCGACTTGCAACCCTTGAAGCAACATCAAGAGCTGGATCCCCGACAGAAGCACTCGGGGATGACGTCTCGGCAAAGGCGGCTGCGCGAAGCGCAGCCGCGCCGAGACGTCACTTGACCTCGACGGTCGCGCCGGCGGCTTCCAGGTCCTTCTTCATCTTCGCGGCGTCGTCCTTCGACGCGCCTTCCTTCACGGTGCCACCGGCCTCGGTGAGGTCCTTGGCTTCCTTCAGGCCCAGGCCAGTGATGGCGCGGACGGCCTTGATGACCTCGACCTTCTTCTCGCCGGCCGACTTCAGCACGACGGTGAACTCGGTCTGCTCCTCGACCGGGGCGGCGGCGGCGGCCGGGCCGGCGGCCGCGGCGACCGGGGCGGCGGCGGAAACGCCGAACTTCTCTTCGATGGCCTTGACCAGCTCCATCACTTCCATCAGCGACATGCCGGCGACGGCGTCGACGATCTGCTCGTTGGACAGGGACATGGGATTACCTCTTGGAAATTGAACTGTCGGATTGGTTGTAGGTCGCGTGCGTCGATCCCGGCATTACGCCGGTTCGGCCGCCGCTTCGGCTTCGCTCGGGGCCGCTGCATCGCCACCGCCCTGCTTGTCGGCCACGGCCTTGACGGCACGGGCGAACATCGCGGCGGGTTCTGCGAGCACGCGGGCGAGCATCGCCAGCGCCTGGTCGCGGGTCGGCAGCGAGGCCAGGACGTCGACGTGGCTGGCCGGATACTGCTGGCCACCGACGACGACGATCTTGGGCTGCAGCTTGTCGTTGCCCTTGGCGAACTCCTTGATGAGGCGGCCGGCGGCGCCGGGCTCCTCGAGGGAGAACGCGTAGAGCAGCGGACCGACGAGCGAGTCCTTGGCCACCTCGAACTCGGTCCCGGCGACGGCGCGCGCGGCGAGCGTGTTCTTGACGACCTTCAGGAACACGCCGCTTTCGCGTGCCTTCTTGCGCATCGCGGTCATCTGGCCGACCGTCGTGCCCGCGTACTCGGCTGCGATCAGCGAGTGTGCCGAGGCGGCGACGCCGGAGACTTCGGCGACCACGTCTTGCTTCTGTGACAGGTTGAGAGCCATTGCACTCCTCCGTGTTGGAACGCCACCGCGTAGTGCATTGCGGTGGTCCTCGGTCGGCACCGTGTGGCGTGGCGCCGGGAACGCTCGCGCGTTCCGGGTGGTGGCCGTTTCCAGAAGGATCCATGACGCGATCCGTCCGAGGGTCGGCAACCATCTGCGCAGGCCCGGCCGCAGTGATGCGGCTGGATTAAGCAGTCCCGCTTGCATCGACGGCGATTCCCTGCCGCGCGAGCCTCCATGCCCGCCATCGATACGCGCTGACCGCGCCTGCGGTCTTTGACGGCGGCCGCGCGGGGTTTGGGGCCCGTTGCGACGCCCTCAAAAGGTTCGATGCCGGAACAACGGGGCCGGCATCGTTTGAAACACTCCGCGGACAGCGGATTTGCCTTTGCTCGTCGTCCCCGCGAAGGCGGGGATCCATGGACGTTGCCTTTCGGCGACGTCCGGGTGACACGAGCTAAAGCAACAACGAAAGCTACGTCCATGGATTCCCGACTAAAGCACTCGGGGATGACGCAGCGGCAAAGGCGCTCGCGCTAGGCGCGAGCGCGCCGCTGCGTCACTTGAGCGTCAGGCTCGACTGGTCGACGGTGACGCCGGGGCCCATCGTCGAGCTGATCGCGATCTTCTGCAGGTACTGGCCCTTGGACGTCGCCGGCTTGGCCTTGATCAGGTCCAGCAGCAGCGCCTGCAGGTTGTCCTTGAGCTTGGCGTCGTCGAAGTCGGCCTTGCCGATCGTGCAGTGGATGATGCCGGCCTTGTCGGTGCGGTAGCGGACCTGGCCGCCCTTGGCGTTCTTGACCGCCTCGCCCGGGTTCGGCGACACGGTGCCGACCTTCGGGTTGGGCATCAGGCCGCGCGGGCCGAGCACGGTGCCGAGCTTGCCGACCACGCGCATCGCGTCCGGGGTGGCGATGACCACGTCGTAGTTCAGGTCGCCGCCCTGCATCTTCTCGGCCAGGTCGTCCATGCCGACGATGTCGGCGCCGGCGGCCAGGGCCTCGTCGGCCTTCGCGCCCGCCGGGGCGAACACCGCCACGCGCACGTTCTTGCCGGTGCCGGCGGGCAGCACGGTCGAGCCGCGCACCTGCTGGTCGGACTTCTTGGCGTCGACGCCCAGACGCACGGCCACGTCGACGGACTCGACGAACTTGGCCTTGGTGGCGGTCTTGATGATCTTGATCGCCTCGTCGAAGGCGTAGGCCTTGCCGGGGACGGTCGCGGCCTGGATGGCCTTCTCGCGCTTGTTCAGTGCCATTGCTTAGCCCTCCACCACCAGACCCATGGAACGGGCGGAGCCCGCGATCGTCTTCACCGCCGCGTCGAGGTCGGCCGCGGTCAGGTCGGGTTCCTTCGCCTTGGCGATGTCCTCGAGCTGGGCGCGGGTGACCTTGCCGACCTTGTCGGTGTTCGGGCGCTTGGAGCCGGACGCGATGCCCGCGGCCTTCTTCAGCAGCACCGATGCCGGGGTCGACTTGGTGACGAACGTAAAGGTGCGGTCCGAATACGCGGTGATGACCACCGGCGTGGGCAGGCCCGGCTCCAGCTTGGAGGTCGCGGCATTGAATGCCTTGCAGAACTCCATGATGTTGAGGCCGCGCTGGCCGAGGGCGGGGCCCACGGGCGGCGACGGGTTGGCCTGGCCGGCCTTGACCTGCAGCTTGATGTAACCGACGACTTTCTTTGCCATTTTGCTATCTCCTGCGAGTGCGAACGCCTGTTGAGGGCTCCTCGCTTCTGTGGGAGTCAGTCGCTCGCTGCGCTCGCTGTGAGTCGGCGGCTGCGCCGCCTGGAAAGAGCCAGCGAGGCGCCGCCCTTCCCTACTTACAGCGCACAAAGTGCGCGACTGACCGACTTACAGCGCTCCGCAAGGAGCGCGACTTACCGCTTTTTACTTCGCTTTCTCGACCTGGCCGAACTCGAGCTCGACCGGAGTGGAACGGCCGAAGATCAGCACCGCCACGCGCAGGCGGCTCTTCTCGTAGTTGATTTCCTCGACCACGCCGTTGAAATCGTTGAACGGGCCATCGACGACGCGGACCATCTCGCCGGCCTCGAACAGCACCTTCGGACGCGGCTTCTCGACGCCTTCCTGAACGCGGTCGAGGATCTGCGCGGCCTCGGTGTCGCGGATCGGCAACGGGCGGTCGGCGGTGCCGCCGATGAAGCCCATGACCTTCGGCGTCTCCTTGATGAGGTGCCAGCTCTCGCTGTCGATGCGCGGGATGCCGTTCTCGTCGTGCGTGGCGATCTGCACCAGCACGTAGCCGGGGAAGAACTTGCGCTCGCTGCGGCGCTTCTGGCCGGCGCGCATCTCCACCACTTCCTCGGTAGGCACCAGCACGTCGCCGAAGCGGTCGGCCATGCCGGCGCGCGCGATGCGGTCGCGCAACGCCTGGGCGACCGACTTCTCGAAGCCGGAATAGGCATGCACCACGTACCAGCGCTTGCCGGTGTCCTGCGATTGCTGCACGTCAACGTTCTCCATCACGACCCCAGCAATGCACGGACCGCAGCCCGGATGACCACGTCGAACGCCGCGAGGATCAGGGCGACGATCACCACCGCGATCATCACCACCCACGTGGTGCGCATAGCCTCCTGGCGCGTCGGCCAGACCACCTTGCGCAGTTCGAACATGGATTCGGACAGGAACTCGCGCGTCTGCGCACCCTTGGCCGTCACCATGAACACGGCGACGCCGGCGACCAGCCCGGCCAGCACCAGCAGCGCGCGCAGGCCCGTGGCCCACTGCGCGAAGTAATAGAAGCCGACCACGCCGCCCACCACGAGGGCGATCGCAAGCGCGTACTTGGCGATGTCGGCCGCCGAGGCGGTCCGGGGTTCGACCCGCATGTTCACTGGCCGCGTATCCCTCGCAGGAGCCTGCGCGTCCTGCGCCGGCTTCCCATCAAGCATGTCTGGACGGTCATCCGGGGACCGTCGCGTATGTGGCACGCCAGGAGGGACTCGAACCCCCAACCTGCGGTTTTGGAGACCGCTGCTCTGCCAATTGAGCTACTGGCGTATCGGTTTTTCGCCGTTTTCTAAGACGGCGATGGCGAGCCGTCGCCGGCTCGCCTTCGTTTCGGTGCGTCGCTTTCCGGTGCGGCGTGGAAGGCGAGGTTTTTTGCTTCGTCATCCCTGCGGAAGCGGGGATTCAGTGACTTTTTGCCCGGGGCGTTGCGGGGAGCAAGAGCAGGAGCAACGTCCCTGGATCCCCGACTACGGCATTCGGGGATGACGATCTGACCAAGCCGTGCGCGCGTTCGCGCGCACGGGTCA
>ERZ1066118.1251-NODE-1251-length-16952-cov-19.196248_pt1 | contig 16952 bp, 10 predicted proteins | sample MGYA00382765_ERZ1066118 | MGnify/ENA primary metagenome ERZ1066118 (study PRJEB33369, sample SAMEA5778348) | biofilm metagenome | biome: Industrial cooling water; feature: Water cooling tower basin; material: Biofilm | place: United Arab Emirates | collected...
CCGACGATCTCGGAGTGCGCGTGCTGGCTCATCATGCGCACGAGCTGCCGGCGGTAGCGCTCGGGCATCCAGTCCTTGGGCTCGATGCTCTCCCCGCGCGCGATCCGCGCCTCGAACTCGGCAAGTTTGACCGGGTCCTCGGCCGGCGCGGCGGGCGCCGTGGGGGTCGAGACGAGCTGCGGGGCGGGTGGCGTCACGGGCGGCAACTCCGGGCGGAAGTCCAACGGGGACAAGGGGTTCGGCGGGCGGCACGGACCGCGGACTAATATACCCCGCCGCACCGCCCGTTCCCTCCCGCCCGTCTTGCATGTCGAACGCCACCACCGACGCCCCGGCCGAGGGCGCCGTCACCACCCACGTCGCCAGCGGCGTCGCCACCGTCCGCTTCGGCCACCCCAAGGGCAACTCGCTCCCGGGCGCCCTGCTCCGCCGGCTCGCCGACGCAGTGCGCGCGGCCGGCGAGGACCCGGCCGCCCGCGTGGTCGTCCTCGCGAGCGACGCCGGCCCGGCCGGCCGCGCCCCCTGGTGCGCCGGCGCCTCGTTCGACGAGCTGGTCGCCATCTCCGAGGCCGGCGACCGCGCGGCCGGGCGCGAGTTCTTCTCCGGCTTCGCCCGCGTCATCCGGGCCATGCAACGGTGCCCGAAGTTCGTCGTCGCCCGGATCCACGGGAAGGTCGCCGGCGGGGGGGTCGGGCTCGCCGCCGCGGCCGACTACGCCATCGCCGTCGAGGGCGCCAGTTGCAAGCTGAGCGAGCTGGCCGTGGGGATCGGGCCGTTCGTCGTCGGCCCCGTCATCGAGCGAAAGATCGGCCTCGCCGCCTTCACCGCCATGGCCGTCGACGCCGACTGGCGGACGGCCGCCTGGGCCCACCAGCACGGCCTCTACGCCCGCGTCGTCCCCGACACCGCGGCGCTGGACGCGGCGGTCGACGCGCTCGCCGCCCGCCTCGCCGCCAGCAACCCCGAGGCGATGGCCGACATCAAGCGCGTCGTCTGGGAGGGCACCGAGGACTGGGACGCGCTGCTCGCCGAGCGCGCCGACGTGAGCGGGCGGCTCGTGCTGAGCGACTTCACCCGCCGGGCGATCGCGGCCTTCAAGAACGGCTGAGGCGCGCCCACCCGCGGCGCCCACCCGCAGCGCGCACGTTAGGCGCGCACGTCAGGCGCGCAGCCGCGGGTGGTCGCGCACGTGCGCCAGCGCCTCGGGGTTCGCGAGCGCGTCCAGGTTCCTCACCGGCCGCCCGTGCACCGTCTCCCGCACGGCGATCTCGCTCAGCTTCCCGTTCCGCGTGCGGGGCAGGTCGGGCACGGCCAGGATGAAGCGCGGCACGTGGTGCGGGGTGAGCGCCGCGCGGATCCGGTCGCGGAGCCCCCGCTCCATCGCCGGCGTCAGCGCCGCCCCGTCGCGCAGCCGCACGAACAGCACGAGGCGTGACGTCTGGTCCACCCCCACGCCGAGCACCTGCTCGACCGCGAGCGCCTCCACCACGGCCGGCTCCTGCTCCACCACGCGGTACAGCTCCGCCGTGCCGATGCGCACCCCGCCCGGGTTGAGCGTCGCGTCGCTGCGGCCGTGGATGACGAGGCCGGTCTGGCCCCCGTGTGGCGACGCATGCGCCGTCAGCTCGGCCCAGTCGCCGTGGCGCCAGACGCCGGGCGCGTGCTCGAAGTACGCCGCCCGGTACCGCACCCCGTCCGGGTCGTTCCAGAACGCGACGGGCATGCTGGGGAAGGGGCGCGTGCACACCAGCTCGCCCGGCGCGCCGCGCACCGGCTCCCCGTCCTCGCCCAACACGTCCACCGCCATCCCGAGCCCCAGCGCCTGCAACTCCCCCCGCCACACGGGCAGCGCCGGGTGCCCCAGCGCGAAGCACGACACGATGTCCGTCCCCCCCGAGATGCTCGACAGCCGCACCCCCGGTTTGACGCCGTCCGACACGAAGTCGTAGCTCTCCGGCGCCAGCGGGCTGCCGGTCGAGAGCACGGCGCGCAGGGCGCCCAACGCGAACGACTCGGCCGGCCGCGCCCCCTCCTTCTCCAGAAGCGCCAGGTACCGCGCGCTCGTCCCGAACACCGCGACCCGCTCGGCCTCCGCCATCCGCCAGAGCACCAGGGGGTCCGGCTGCATCGGGTGCCCGTCGTAGAGCACCAGCGTGCAGCCGAGGGCGAGCCCCGAGCACAGCCAGTTCCACATCATCCACCCGCAGGTCGTGAAGTAGAACAGCCGGTCGCCGGCGCGCAGGTCCGTGTGCAGCGCCAGCTCCTTGACGTGCTGCAGCAACGTCCCCCCCGCGCCGTGCACGATCCCCTTCGGCAGCCCCGTCGTCCCCGACGAGTAGAGCACCGCGAGCGGGTGGTCGAACGGCAGACGGGCGAAGCGCGGCCCGGCCCCGGCGTGCGGGGCCAGGTAGTCGTCCCACGCCGTGATCGGCGCGCCCGCGCCTGACGCGGTGCCTAACGTCGCCCCGCCCGACGCCGCCCCGTACGGCACCACCACCACCCGCCGCAGCGACGGCAACTGCGCGCACACCTCCGCCACCTTGCCCGTCACGTCGTGCGCCCGCCCGCCGTGCCGGTACGCGTCCCCCGCGACCAGCACCGCGGGCGCGATCTGCCCGAGCCGGTCCACCACCCCCGCCGCCCCGAAGTCCGGCGAGCAGCTCGACCACACCGCCCCCAGGCTGGCCGCCGCGAGCATCGCCACCACGGCCTCCGGGGCGTTGGGCAGGTAGCCGGCGACGCGGTCCCCGGGCCCCACGCCGTCGGCGGCGAGCGCCGCGGCCAGCGCCGCCACCTGCGCCCGCAGCCCGCCCCACGTGACCGCGCGCTCGCGGCCGCGCTCGGTCCACCACACCAGCGCCTCGTCGTCGTCCGCCACGCCCAGGTGCGGGCGGAGGAGGTTCTCCGCGTAGTTGAGCCGCGCCCCGGGGAACCAGCGCGGGCCCCCCGGGTCGCCCGGCGGCACCATGCGCGCGCCGCCCGTGAGCACCGCGTCCCACGGGTCGTCGCCCGGCCGCTCGTCCGCCACCAGCTCCACGTGTCGCCACACCGCGGCCCAGAACGCCTCAGGGCGTGCGACGCTCCACGCGTGCAGCCGGTCGTGGTCGCGCACGTCCAGCCCGTCCAGCTCAGGATGCGCCGCCATCAACCCGGCCACGAACGCCGCGAGGCGACTCCCCGTCACCTCGGCGTCGGTGGGGACCCAGACGGGCGCGGCGGATGATGCGGTAGGCGGGTCGAGCGGCACGGGCGCGGGGACGAGAAGGCGGCAGGCGCCCGCCGGGTCAGCCCCGGGGCACCTACCGCCCTACCCTAGCGCACCGCCCGGCCAGGCGCAGCCCTGGCCCGGCGACCGCCCGCGCGCACGGTCAGACCGCTGTCAGGCCGCCCGCGCCCGGGGCTCGCGCCCGTCGCGGGTCTCCAGGAAGCGGATCGCCTCCTCAGCCGCCTGCTCGGTGAGGCCGCCGCTGAGGCGCTTGCGCACCCCGGCCGTCACCCGCGCGTCCTCCACCCCGCCCAGCAGCGTCTCGATGCGCGCCACCTGCGCGGCGCTCGCCGCGCGCGGCCCGGGCACCGCCCACGTCGGCAGCTCGGGCGGGTCCCACTTGAACCAGCCGCCATCCTTGGCCTTGGCCGAGTAGCGCCCGCCGTCGTGCACGCGCGCCCAGCCCTCCTCGAGGTCGTACAGGTACCGGCCGATCCCCCACATCACGGCGGCGCGCTTCATCGCCCCCGACAGCCCACCCTTCACGGGCTCCACGTCGGTGTTCTCGGCGCCGTCCCACTTCGTCACCCACTCGGCCGACCCGTCGGGGCGCGCCACGCGCACGCTCAGCCCGCACACCACGCCGCCGGCCGGGCCCTCCTTGAACACGTTCTGCCACCCCTCCGGCCCCACCACGTCGTCCAGCCGCTCCATGATCGCGCGGTTGGTCACGTAGGCCAGCACCCGCGCCCACGGGCGGCCGTTCTTCTCGCCGGCCTGCTGCACCCGCCACTCGATGTCCTCGGGCGCAAACGGGTCGCGCAGTCGGGCCAACTCGGTCGTGTTCGTCGCCATCATCGTCGTCATCCCCTCTCTCCGCGGTCATCCGTCCTGGGCGACGCCGACAGGACGCCGGCGCCACGGTGCTCGTACCCCGAACACCGCCCGAAAGATCGTGGCCGCGACCGCCGAGCGCGAGGCCCCGGCGCGTCGCCCTGGGCGGTGTAGCTTTTGCCCCGTGCCCCCGCGGATGACGCCCCGATGACCACGACGCTGCCCCCGGATCCGTCCGACGCCGGCCCGGACGCGGCCACGGGCACCCCCGCGCTCGTGGGCCCGCTGGTCGACCCGCTCAGCGACCGCCGCACCAGCGACTTCCCGGTCTACACGCCCGGCGAGGCCATCGACGCCCCGCCGCTCGCGCCGCCCCCCGCGCGCGGCCTGCGCCCGCGCCGCCGCTCGCGCGTGCAGCGCGTGCTCATCGGCCTCTCCAGCGGCACGCTCCTGCTGGTCGTCGGCGGGGTGCTCGGCCTGGCGACGGTGTTCTCCCCGATCGGCTCGCGCCGCGCCGCGCGCGCCGCCGCCGAGGCCGAGCTGATGGCCGAGTTGGACCCGGGGGAGCGGGTGCTGGCTCGGTCGTACGTCTCGCAGCGCAACTGGTCCGACAACTTCCGCGAGTCGTTCGGTGTGCTCGCGGCGACGGACCGGCGGCTCCTGTTCGTGGCCGCGCCGCCGGCGCCCTGGATCCGCTCGACGGCCGACGGCCCGTCCGAGCTCCGCGCGCAGAGCTTCTCGTACGACGCGCCGTTCACCGCCGAGCCCACGCGGCTGCTGCTTGGAATCCTGCCGGCCGTGGTAGTGAAGACGACCGCGGGCGACGTGCCCTTCCTCGTCCCCCGCGGCGAGCGCCAGCACGCCCGCGAGATTGCCGCCGTCGTCGACCGCGCGCTCGGCGCCCAGACCGAGGCCCTCGCGCGCGACCAGCAGTCGCGCGTCGCCCCGCCGCCCACGCCCACCGTCTACGGCTCGCACCGCGTCAGCTCGGGCGAGGCGGTGACGACCATCGCGCGGCGGTACCGCACCACGCCCGACGTCATCCGCCAGCTCAACCGGCTGGCCAACGACCGGATCCGCATCGGCCAGCGGCTCCGCGTGCCCCTCCCCGCCGACTCGGCGGGCGCGGCCCGCGCCGCGGCGGCCCCGCCGCGCCCGGCGACGCCGACGGCGTACTGACGGCGCGAAGCGGCGGGCGGGTCGGGGACCCGCCCTACAGGCCTAACACCATCGCGAAGATCAAGGGCGCGCAGATCGTCGCGTCGCTCTCGATCACGAACTTGGGCGTGTCCACCGCCAGCTTGCCCCACGTGATCTTCTCGTTGGGCGGCGCGCCCGAGTAGCCGCCGTAGCTCGTCACGGCCTCCGAGATCTGCGCGAAGTAGCCCCACACCGGCACGTTGTCGCGCTGCAGGTCCTGGTGCAGCATCGGCACCACGCAGATCGGGAAGTCCCCCGCGATCCCGCCGCCGATCTGGAAGAACCCGATCGACCGGTCCGCCGACGTGCGCGTGTACCACTCCGCCAGCATCTGCATGTACTCGATGCCGGTGCGCACGGTGTGGACGTTCTTCACGTCGCCCGTGATGACGTGCCCCGCGTACATGTTGCCCATCGTCGAGTCCTCCCAGCCGGGCACCACCATCGGCAGGTTCTTCTCGGCGGCGGCCACCATCCACGAGTCCTTCGGGTCGATCTGGTAATATTGCGCCAGCTTGCCCGACCGGATCACGCGGTACATGAACTCGTGCGGGAAGTAGCGCTCGCCGGCCGCGTCGGCCGCCTGCCACTCCTCCAGCACCGCGCCCTCCAGCCGCCGCATCGCCTCCATCTCGGGGATGCAGGTGTCGGTCACGCGGTTCAGGTGCCGGTCGAGCAGCTTCTGCTCGTCCTCGGCGCTCAGGTCGCGGTAGTTGGGGATGCGCTCGTAGTGGTCGTGCGCCACGAGGTTGAACAAATCCTCCTCGAGGTTGGCGCCGGTGCAACTGATGAAGTGGACCTTGTCCTGCCGGATCATCTCCGCCAGCGACAGCCCCAGCTCGGCCGTGCTCATCGCGCCGGCCAGCGTCATCAGCATCGCCCCGCCGCCCTCGACGTGGGCCTGGTAGCCGCGCGCGGTGTCCACCAGCGCCGCGGCGTTGAAGTGCCGGAAGTGGTGCGTGACGAACTGCGTGATCGGGCCGGGCATGTGATCGGGGTCGCGCCGCGGGCGGCGGTGGAGACGTCGGGTGAGCGGTCGGGCGCGGGCAAGCTAACCCGCGCCGCCCCGCCCCCTCCCGCCAGCGCCGTGCCGCGCCCGCCCCGCCGCTACCGCACGGGCTACTGCACGGGCTACTGCACCGGCGCCCGCCCGGGCGCCGCGCGCACGAAGGCCCGCAGGTCGTCCAACGTGTCCGGCACCGGGTAGGCCACCGGCCCGCCGTACACCTCGGCCACCAGCGCCGAGAGCAGCCACCGGCTGAGGGCGGCGTGCACCACCGAGTCGGTGCGGCGGAAGAGGCGCGCCCACGCCCGCGGCAGCCGCAGCAGCACCAGCCGGAGCAGCCCGTGCACGCCGTCGTCCGGCAGGCCGAGGCGCGCGTACCCCGCCTCCCCGGCCAGCGTGCGCACGTAGAAGCGCGGCACCCGCGTCCACCACGACTCGGGAATCCACGTGGTCCGCGTGGCGTGCTGCAGGAGGTGGCCGAGCATGTGGACGTGCGAGCTGGCCAGCGCGTAGCCGGCCGGGTTCGCGGCCCGGGCCGGGGCGCGGTTGGCCGCGCGCACCTGCTCCGGCCCCACGTAGTTGCGCCGCTTGTACGCGGCGTACATCGCCCGCGCCGCCTCGAGGTCCGGCGGGAAGTAGCCCGGCTCGTCGACGTGACCGGGCGGGTGGATCCCCATCAACACCCCGAACGTGCGCCACACCTCGTAGTACGCGGCCGCCTCGGCCGGGGTGAACGGGATGCCCAGCTCCTCCAGCCCGTCCACCACCAGCAGCGAGAAGCCGATGATCGTGCCGAGCATGTCCTCGTGGTTGATCGGCAGCCGCGGCGCCCGCCCCGCGCCGCCGGCCACGAAGGCGGCGTAGCCCGGCCACACCTCGTACTCCGGCCCGGCAAGCCCCTCGCCCTCCCACTCCACCGGCATGCGCACCGGCTCCGTCGCCCGCGGCGCCACCACCGACCGGATGCTCGCGTGCAGCAGCCGCATCTGCTCCGCCGCCACGAACGCCGGGAAGTGCGGCCCCTCGAAGCTCCCCGGCGTGCACACGGTGACCAGCAGTTGCAGCGTCCCCATCAGCCGGTGGTACGGCCGCCGCGCCAGCTCCCCCGACAGGTTGAGCACCTCGGCCATCCCCGGCGCCGCGTAGCCTTCCGGCAGGCTCTTGCACAGCAGCACGAGCACCGACGGCAGCATGCGCGTCATGAACGCCCGCTGCCCCGCGAGCACCCGCGCCCGGTCGATCCACGCCGGCCGGTGTACCCCGTCGCACGTCGGGCAGAGCCGGAGCCGGGTCCGCAGGTGCGCCACGAGCGGGGCGAACTGCGGGTCGGCCTCCATGCGCCTGAGCGCCACCGGCAGCGCCGGCGTGACCGCCGTGCCGGACATCATCGGGTCGGGCGCGAGCGCGGCGAAGAAGGCCCGCGCCTGCCGTCCGAGCCCCGCGCGGCCGATGCCCCGCGCGTCGTCGTCGGCGGCCGGATCGCCGCTCGCGCGCAGGGCGTCGAGGAAGGCGTCGAGCGGGCCCGGACCCGGCTCGGCGCCCGTGAGCCAGAGGGCCCGCGTCGGCACGGCCGGGGCCGCGGTGGGCGGCCCGTACGCGGGAACGGCGAGGGCGGCAGCGGCCAGGGCGGGAGCGGCCGGGGCGGCGCTCGCAGGCAGGTCGGTCATGGTCCCGAAGGTGGCACGAGGTCGCACGCCGCGGCCCGACGCCGCGGTGCGGCGCCAACATAGGGCATCCGGCGCGGCGAGCCAGACGTCTGCGGTGCGGGCGCGCCGGCTTTCCGCGCCTCGTGCACACCCAACACGCCGCAGACGCCGCAAGGCGCTGGCGGTGCGTCGCGTCACCTGTCATCCTACCGCGCGTGACGCCCCCGTTCCGCATCGTCGGCGCCGGCCCCGCGGGGCTCGCCGCCGCCATCACCCTCGCCGCGGCCGGCCGCGCGGTCGAGGTGTTCGAGCGCCGGCGCGAGTGCGGCGCCCGCTTCGGCGGCGACCTGCAGGGCCTCGAGAACTGGACGGCCGACGAGGACGCCGAGGCGGAGCTCGCGCGCACCGGCCTCGACGCCGACTTCTACCGCGCGCCCTTCCGCGAGGGCTTCCAGGCCAACGGCCGCCGCGTCGACCGCATGACCTTTCCGCGGCCGGCCTTCTACCTCGTCAAGCGCGGCCGCGACGCCGACACGCTCGATCAGGGGCTCAAGCGCCGCGCCCTCGACGCCGGCGTCCACCTGCGGCTCGGCGAGAGCTGCGACCCGGCCACGGCCGACGTCCTCGCCACCGGCCCGCGCGGCCGGCGGCCGTTCGCCGTCGACCGCGGCGTCGTGTTCCGCACCGACGCGCCCGACCTCGCCGTCGCCTACCTCGACGACCGCGTGGCGTACAAGGGCTACGCCTACCTGCTCGTGACGGGCGGCTACGGCTGCCTGTGCACGATGCTCTTCGACCGCTTCGCCGAGCTCGGGCGGGCGTTCGCTGACGCGCGCACGGCGCTGCTCGACCGCTGGCCCATCCGCCGCTGGGACGAGCGGCCGGTGGGCGGCGTCGGCCACTGGGCGGGCGTCCCCACCTGGACGAGCGGCCGGACGCTCGTCGTCGGCGAGGCGGCGGGCCTGCAGGACTTCCTGTGGGGCTTCGGCATCCGGGCCGCGCTGCGCTCGGGCGTGCTCGCCGCCCGCGCCCTGCTCGACGCGCCGGCCAGCGCCCCGGCCGGCGCGTCAAGCGAGGCCGCGGTCGCCTACACGGCCGCCGCCGACGCCGCGTTCGGGCCGTTCCTCCGCGGCGGCGTCGTCAACCGCGCGCTGTGGGAGGCCGGGCGCGTGGCCCGCTACGCACCGACCATGACCGCGCTCCGCTGGGGCGGCCCCTACGCCCTCCTGCGCGCCCTCCACCGCGACACGCCGGTGCAGCGCGCCCTCTACCCGGCGGCCCGGCGCTACGTCCGCCGCGCGTACCCGCACCTCGCCGTCTAGCCCTCCCCGCCCCGCGTGCAGCCCGGTACCCGCGTCGCCCACTTCGACATCGTCGCCCCCCTCGGGGCCGGCGGCATGGGCGAGGTCTTCCACGCCCGCGACCCGCGCCTCGGCCGCGACGTCGCCCTCAAGTTCCTCCCCGCCGCCCGCACCGACGACCACGCGACCGAGCGCTTCATGCGCGAGGCCCGCGCGACCAGCGCGCTCAGCCACCCCAACATCGTCACCGTCTACGACATTGGGGAGAGCGCGCGCGGGTGGTTCATCGCCATGGAGCTCGTGCGGGGCGTGACGCTGGCCGGGCTCGCGGCGGAGTACGACTTCGGCCCCACGCCGCTCGCGCTGGTGCTGGACCTCGCCACCCAGGCGGCGCGCGCCCTCGCGGCCGCCCACGAGGCCGGCATCGTGCACCGCGACGTGAAGCCCGAGAACCTGATGCGCCGCCACGACGGCTACCTCAAGGTGCTCGACTTCGGCCTCGCCCGCCTCACGCACCGCGAGCCCGAGGCCCCCGTCTCCGAGCGCCTCACCGCCGCCGGCACGGTGTTAGGCACCCGGCGCTACTTCGCCCCCGAGCAGGCCACCGGCGAGGTAGCCGGCGCCCCAGCCGACGTGTTCGCCCTCGCGGTCGTGGTCTACGAGCTGCTGAGCGCGGCCCACCCGTTCCCCGGCGACTCGCCCATCGCGCGCCTCACCGCGCTCATCACCGGCCGCCCGACGCCCCTCCGCGAGCACCGCCCCGACGCGCCGCCCGCGCTCGACGCCCTGCTGCAGCGCATGCTCCGCCCCGAGCCCGACGAGCGCCCCGACGCCCCCGCCGTGGCCGCGGAGCTGGCCCGCATCGTGGCCGGCGCGGGGACGACGGAGCCGGGCGGCGGGCTCGCCCCGCGGCCGCTGGCCACCGGCTACGCGCCCATCGCGCTCGCCGTCCCCGAGCGGGCGCGCGCGGGGATCGTCGTCGGCCGCGAGCTCGCGGCGGCGCAGATTCACGGCGCCATCGCCCGCGCCCGCGCCGGCGACGGCGGCTTCCTGCTCGTAACAGCCGAGGCGGGCGTGGGCAAGACGACGCTGGTCGAGCACTGCCTGGCCGCGGCCGCCGAGCCCGACGACGGGGGCCCGCCGCCGCTCGTCGCCCGCGGGCGGTGCTCCGAGCGCCTGGCCGGCACCGAGGCCTACCTCCCCGTCCTCGAGGCGCTCGACGCGGCCCTCGTCAGCGACACGTCGGGGCGGCTCCGCAACCTCGTCCGCCGCGTCGCGCCCACCTGGTACCAGCTCGTGGGCGACGACGCGGGCGAGCGGATCTCCGACGTCACCCCGGCCCGCGGCGTCGACCGGCTCGGCGACCGCCCCGCGGAGCGAGCGCCCGATCGCGACGGCGGGCTCCTCGCCGCGTCGCCCGAGCGGGTCAAGCGCGAGATGGTCTCGCTCGTCGTCGAGACGGCGCGGGCCGCGCCACTCATCCTGTTCGTCGACGACCTGCACTGGGCCGACGCGTCCACGTCCGACCTCATCGCCTACCTCGCGCCGCGGCTCGCCGGCACGCGCGCGCTCCTCGTCGGCACGTACCGCGCGGCCGACATGCGCCGCACCCGCCACCCGTTCCTCGACGTCCAGCTCGACCTGCAGGCCCGCGGCGCCTGCCAGGTGGTCGCCCTCGACGCCCTCGACGCCGCGGCGGTCGACGAGTTCCTCGCGCGCCGCTACCCCGACCACCGGCTCCCGCCCGAGTTCGGCGCCCTCCTCCACGCGCGCACCGAGGGCCACCCACTCTTCCTCGGCGACGTCCTCCGCGACCTCGGCGCGCGCGGCGCCATCGCCGTCCGCGACGGCCACTGGCGCCTCGAAGGCGCCCTCGCCGACATCGCCCGCGACGTGCCGGCCTCGGTCCGCAGCATGATCGAGCGGAAGATCGCCCAACTGGGCGACGCCGACCGGCGCCTGCTCGCCGCCGCCAGCGTCCAGGGCCCCGAGTTCGACGCCGCCGCGGTAGCCGCCGCGCTCGGCGAGAACGCCGCCGAGGTCGAGGAGCGGCTCGCGGCCCTCGACTACGCCTACGCGCTCGTCCGCCGCGAGGGCGAGGTCGAGTTCCCGGACCGCACGCTCACCGTCCGGTACCGCTTCGCCCACGCCCTCTACCACGACGCTCTCTACGCCGCGCTCAGCCCCTCGCGCCGCGTCGACCTGGCCGGCCGCGTGGCGGCGGCCATCGAGCAGCGCCACGGCACCGGGCCGAGCGAGGCGTCGGCGGCGCTCGCGGCACTCTGGGTGAGCGCCCGGCAGCCCGTGCGCGCGGCGGCCGCCTATGCCGCGGCCGCCACCCGCGCCGCTCAGCTCTACGCCTACGCCGAGGCCGAGGCGCTCGCCCGCGGCGGCCTGGCGCAGGTCGCCCTGCTGGGGGACGGCGCCGAGCGCGACGCCGCGGAGCTCCCGCTCCGGCTCTCGCTCGGCTTCACCAACCTCGTCCGCCGGGGCTTCCACCACCCGGACACGGCCGACGAGATGCGGCGCGCGCTCGCGCTCTGCCGCGCGCTCGGCAACGTGCCGCAGCTCGCCCCGGTGCTCTGGGGGCTGTGCGTCTTCCATATCGCCAGCGGCGATCCCGCTAAGGGCGTCGAGGTGGCCGAGGAGTTACGCCGGGTGGCGGACAGCTCGGGCGACCCGGTTGTCCGGGCGATGAGCGACAGTGCGCTGGTCTCCAACCTGTACGTCGGGCGCTTCCGCCCGGCCCTGGCCGCCGTCGAGCAGACCGCGACGGCGACCCCCGAACTCCGGCGCGCGCTGCGCGCGATCGTCGGCTCCGACCCGCTGGTCATCAGCCGGTCGGTGGCGGCGCAGGCCGCCTGGCGCCTCGGCGAGTTCGCGCGGGCCGACGCGCTGGTCGCCCAGGCGCTGGACGACGCCGCGCGCTCGCGGGACCCTCGCGAGCGCGCCTTCGTCGTGCTGCACGCCACCGAGTTGGACGTGCACGCCGGGCGGGCCGAGCAGGGCGCCCGCCGCGCCGCGGATGCCGTGGCCCTGTGTGACGAGTACGGCGTTGTGTCGGAGCGCTATTGGAACGAGGGGTTCCTCGGCATGGCGCTCGGCGCCATCGGCCGCCGCGCCGAAGCCATCACCACGCTCCGCCGCGCCATCGGCACCCTCGAGGCGATGCAGAGCTGGGTGGTGCTGACCGATTTCTATGCCGCCCTCGCCCACGCCCTGCTCGGCGAGGGGCGGACCGACGAGGCCGCGGAGGCGGTCGCGGCCGGACTCGGCATCGCCGAGCGCACCGGCGAGCCGCTCGGCGTCCCCGACCTGCTCCGCGCCCGCGCCGCCACGCGCGGCAGCGCCGCAGCGCACGAGGCGCACGCGGACCTGGTGTCCGCGGCCGCCCAGGCGCGCGCCATGGAATTCCGGGTCGCGCAGGCGTGGGTGGCGGTGGACCACGCCCGCCTGTTCCTGCGGGAGGCCCGCGAGGACGAGGCGCGGTCCGTCCTCGCGGCGGTCCGCGCCGACTGGCCGGCGTGGCCCGCAGTGCCGAGCACGCGGGCGGTCGACGCCGTCGCGGCGAGCCTCGCATCGACCCGCACCGCGCGCACGGGGTGAGCGACGCGGGTCATCCCCCGAACGCACGACGCCCCGGGCGCGCGTGGCGGCCGGGGGCGTCGAAACGTCGGCGTCCGACGGCCGTGGAGGCGCCGGACGGCATGGACCTGAGTGGAGTTGAACCACTGACCTCACGCTTATCAGGCGTGCGCTCTAACCAACTGAGCTACAGGTCCGGAAGAACCGAAAAGTATACTTTCGCCCCGGTAACGCGTCAACGTCGAACGCGTAGCAGTGCTGGGGCGCGTTGCGCCCCGCGACCGGCGGGGCCAACTTCGTCCGGCTGTACGGGTGCCGGCGCACCGTTCCCCTTTCCCGTTTCGTCGCACGCGGATGCCTGACGGACCCGTCGTTGCCCTCGCCCTGCTGCTGGTCGGCGGCGCCCTGGTGGGGCTGTATTTCTATATCGAACACCGGCGCCACGGCCGCCCGCGGGGGCGCACGCGCGAGGTCGCGCGCCTGCCGCTGTTCGGCACGGACATGCTGGCCACACGCGGCGAGGACGGGTCCGTTCACGCCGCCCCGGAGCCCGAGCCGGGGGCGGCGCGCCCGCCTCGCCGGGCCGCCGTCCCCCGCGCGACCGTGCCGCGGCCGACGCCGCCCGCCTCCGCCGCGCCCGTCGCCCGCCCCGTCGACGCCCGTCCCGCGCCCCGTCCCCCGCAGCCGGCCGTCGACCGCCCGCCCGCCTTCGCGCCCGCACCCAGCCCCGTCCCCACCGCAGCGTTCGCTCCGCTCGGCGCCGCGCCCGCCACGGCCCTCGCCGCCGACCCGGCCGACCCCGCGCTGGTCAACGGCGAGACGCTGCGCTTCGCGGTCGCCGACGAGGGCACGCTGCGCTTCCTCCCCGGCCGTTTGGAGGTGAGCGCCGGCCCCGACGCCGGGCGCGAGGTCCGCTTCGTCGCCCCGCCCGGCGGCGACGGGCCGGTCGAGATCACCTTCGGACGCACCGAAGGCCCGCCCTACCGGCACATCCAGCTCATGGCGCGCACCGTGAGCCGCCGGCACGCGCGCATGCAGCTCACCGACGACCACTGGTCGCTCCAAAACCTGAGCGCCACCAACCCGGTCGTCCACAACGGCCGCCGCCTCGCCGCCGACGAAGAGGTCCCGCTCCTCGTCGACGGCGACCGCATCGAGATGGGCGAGGTCGTGTTCGTCTTCCACGGTCGTTAGCGCCCGCAGCCCGCCCGCACCACACGCACCGCCCGGACCCGCGGCCCCCCTCCCGCCGCGGGTTGTTGCCAACCCCCCGCCCCCCTCCCGCGGACATGAGCGCCCCGTTCGGACTTCCGGCCGAACTCGCCGAGTTGCAGGCCGACTACGAGGTGCTCGGCGAGCTGGGGCGCGGCGGCGCCGCCGTCGTCTACCGCGCCCGCGACCGCGCCCTCGGCCGGGACGTGGCGGTCAAGGTGGTGCACCCACGCCCCACCTCGCCGGACGACGATCCGGTCTCGCGACTTGCCCGCGAGGCGCGGATGGTCGCGCAGCTCCAGCACCCCAACATTGTCGCCGTGTACGCGGTCCGGCGGCTCCACGGGGGCGGGCTCGCGCTCATCATGCAGCTCGTGGCCGGGGGCACACTCAAGTCGGCCGTTCAGGCCGACGGCCCGCTCCCGCCCGACCGCGTCGAGGGCGTCCTACGCGACGTGGCCGCCGCGCTCGCCTACGCGCACGCCCGCGGCCTCGTCCACCGCGACGTCAAACCCGAGAACATCTTCCTCGACGAGGAGACCGGGCGCGCCCTGCTGGCCGACTTCGGCATCGCGCGCTCCACCGAGTCCGACTCGATGACGATGACCGGCACGGCGGTGGGCACGCCATTCTACATGTCGCCCGAGCAGGTGGACGGCGGCGTGGTCGACGGCCGCTCCGACCTCTACAGCCTGGGGCTGGCCGCCTGGGAGGCACTCACCGGGCGGCGCCCGTGGGACGGCGAGTCGCTGTACAACGTCATCTACAAGCAGAAGTTCGAGGAGCTGCCCCCGGTCGAGGCGCTCCGGCCCGGCGTGCCCCGGCGCCTCCAGTACGTGGTCGAGCGCATGCTGCAGAAGCGCCCCGGCGCCCGTTGGGCCGGCGCCGACGGCCTCCTCGCCCAGCTCGACCACCCGATCCTCCCGGGCGACTACACCCGCTGGCAGCGCGCCCTCGCCGGCCGCGTCGAGCGGTTCCGGGAGGCCGAGGCCGAACGTGCCGCCGAACGCGCCGCCTCCCCCACCGAAGCCCTCGTTTCGGCGTCGACCGTCCAGTTCTCCCCTGGCTCGATCCCCGACCGGACGGCGCCGCCCGCACCGGTCCTGGGGTCGACCACGGCGTCGGGGCCTGCCGCATCCCGGCCGTGGGTTCCGGGACCCGTCGCGGGGGTTACCGCGGGCACCGTCGCCCCGCCCCGCCTCGCCCCGCCCCCGAGCGACGTGGAGCTGCCGCAGCCCGGCACCACCGTCGATCTCCGCGCGACCCCCGCCAGCCCCGCGCTGGCCTCAGGCGCGGACGGCGCACCCCGACTCCCCCAGTACGTCGACACGGTCGAACCGAGCTGGGACGAACGGCGACCGCCTTCGGCCCAGCGACGCGGCCGTCGTCTTCGCCGCAGTGTCCTCGCGACGGCACTCGTCGGCGTCGCCGGCGCCGGGTGGCTCGGGGCGTCCGGACGCCTGACCATGCCCGGTGCGGCCACGGGATGGCTTCGAGAAGCCGGCGTCGACCTCGGTCAGCCCACGGTGGCGCAGGCGTTTACCCCGGCAGGCGCCGCAGTCCCCGTTGCGGCCACGGTGAACGCGACGGGACCCACACGACCCGCCAACGGGCCGGGCTTCCTCCCCCCGGGTCAGGCACTCCTGGCCGCCGGGGGCCGGCATAGCTGCGCCCTTACCCTCGCCGGTCGCGCGCACTGCTGGGGCGCCAACGAGCGCGGCCAGCTCGGCGACGGCGGGCCGGCGCTCAGCCGAGCGATCCCGGTCGCCGTGACGGGCGTCCTGAGCTTCGCCGCCCTCACCGGTGGGTTCGCCCACAGTTGCGCCGTCACCCGCTTGGGCGACGTCTACTGCTGGGGCTCGAACACGCGCGGGCAACTCGGCGACGCCACCACCACCCGGCGCAACGCGCCCGTTCGGATCGCCGGCCCCGGGGCCTACGCCGCCGTCGCCGCCGGCTTCGCCCACACGTGCGCCCTCACCACCGACGGCGTCGTGCGGTGCTGGGGGGACAACGCCCAGGGGCAGGCCGGTGCCGGCCCGCGTGAACCACAGCCGGTGCCATCGTCGGTGCGCGTTGGGAGCGCCGTCGTCCAGGTCGCCGCCGGAGGTCAGCACTCCTGCGCCGTCACCGACGCCGGCCGCCTGGTCTGCTGGGGTAGCAACGCCGACGGCCAGCTCGGCGGCCCGCCCGGCCCGGGCTCACCAACGCCGCAGCCGGTCTCCCTGCCAGGGCGCGTGACCTCCGTGGGACTCGGCCTCGCCCACAGTTGCGCCGTCACGGACGACGGCGCCCTCTGGTGCTGGGGACGCAACGACGCGGGCCAACTGGGCGATGGGACGCGTCTGTCGCGCGCCCAGCCCGTGCGCGTCCCACTCGGCGACGGGCGTCGCGCGGCCGGCGTCATCAGCGGCGCCGCCCACACCTGCGCCATCGACACGGACGGGGGGCTCGCCTGCTGGGGTCGAAACACCCGCGGGGCCGTCGGCGATGGGAGCGTCGCCAGCCGATCCGTGCCGGTCGCCACCCGCCTCCCGTCGCCGGTCGTCGCGGCCGCGGCCGGGACCGGGCATACCTGCGCGGTCACGGTCTCCGCCGGCACCCTGTGCTGGGGCGACGACACCGACGGACAACTCGGCGATGCGAGCGTCACATCGCGCACCCTCCCAGGGCCGGTGCGCTACCCGGCGGGCGTAGTCGCACGAACACGCGCGAACGCGGTGGCCTCGAACTGACTCCCCGATCTGCGCCCAGTTCGGGGTGAGCGCCGGCCGGCCGAGACGAGCCGGATGACGGGCTCTGTGGACCGTCAATTCACGTAGGTGCCGAACGCACTGCACCCCGGACCGCGCGAACGCGACCCGGGGTGCAGGGATGAGAACAATCGAGAGAGAGGGTCGTGCGAGGCGCGACTTCCGTTGAGGCGTTTCGTCCGGGGGTCTCGCGACCCGCCGGCGTACTCC
>ERZ1066118.1253-NODE-1253-length-16914-cov-11.024853_pt1 | contig 16914 bp, 9 predicted proteins | sample MGYA00382765_ERZ1066118 | MGnify/ENA primary metagenome ERZ1066118 (study PRJEB33369, sample SAMEA5778348) | biofilm metagenome | biome: Industrial cooling water; feature: Water cooling tower basin; material: Biofilm | place: United Arab Emirates | collected...
GTCGCGACGCGCCCGGCGGCGAGCGCCGCGGCGGCGAGCGCGGGGAGGGCGAGCGCGCCCACGGCCGCGGCGACGAGGCGCCCCGTCGGGCGTGACGACGCGACGGCCGCCGGCCGGGCAGGGGCACCGCGCGCCCCACCGCCCCCGGGGAGGGACATGGCCTGCCATTCCGCCGTGTGCCCGGTGCGGAAGAGCACCCCGTCGGGCGCGCGGAGGAAGAGCACCGGCGTCCCCCACTCGACGGACGCGCGGTCGGCGCCGGCGAGGGCGACGCGGGCGGTGGTCACCGCGGCGTCCACCGGCACCCCGTCGGCGAGCGCCCCGTAGAAGGCGTGCGCGAAGCGCACGGCGGCGCCGTCGGTGATCGGGTACTGCATCGCGACGACCGCGGGGATCCCGCGGCGCACGAGCGTCCCGGCGGTGCTGGAGAAGACGCTCGACTCGCTGGCGCGCGCGCCGTCGCAGGCGTTGAGCACGGCGAGTCGCAGCGAGGGGTGCCCGGCGAGGAGGCGGCCGAGCGTCGCGCCGGAGACGGGGTGCGCCCGCCCGTCCTCCCCCTCCAGCAGCAGCACCCCCTCGTCGTGCTCGGCGTCGAAGCCGCCGTGGCCGACGTAGTGGAGCACGTGCCACGGACCGCGCCGCAGCGCCGCCTGCAGCGCGGCGAGCGTGCCACCCTCGATCCACTCCAGCTCGACCTGCCCGCCGTCGCGCAGCTCGGCGAGGGCACGCCCGACGCGCTCCTGCTCCGCGCCCTTGTCGAGCGTGGCGTGGTCGGTGGGGGAGGCGACGACGGCGAGGACGCGCAACGGGCGCTCGATCGCCAGCGCCTCGGGGGCGCGCGCGACCTCGACGTAGCGCACCACCGGCGTCTCGAGGGAGAGCGCGGTGAAGTCCTCCTGCCCCGGATCGTAGAGGTACTCCCACGGGAGCGCGGCGAGCTCGGGGGGCTGCAGGCGGAGCTGCACGCGCACCCCCATCCCGCGCTCGCGCGCCCTGGCGAGGCAGACGCGCCAGCACTCGGCCACCTCGTCGACCATGACCGCGCGGAAGAGCGTCGTGCCGAGGGCGCGCACGTCGCCGGCCGGCGGCGGCGACCGCTCGGGCTCGGCATCGTAGACGGCGATGTCGCGCCGTGCGACGGTGACGGCCGCCGGGGTGCCGGCGCCGGCGGCGGCGAGGTCGGAGGCGGGCGCCGGCGGCGGAGCCGGAGGCGCGCGCAGCCCGCGCACCGCGGCGTCGTAGGCGCGCACCTGCCGCTGCAGCTCGGCGCGGTCGAGGCGCAGCGGAGAGCGGGCGCGCGCCTCGCCGGCGGGGGAGCGCGCCCCGACCGCGTACTCGCCCTCGACGAGGCGGTCGACGGCGAGCTCGAAATCGAGGTAGCGCATGAGGGCTCCCGGCGGGGGCACCGCGACGCGCTCCCTGATCGCGCGGTCAGGCCAGTATCCGGCCGCCATCACGCGACGTCAAGCACGGGGCGGCGCGTCGGGTGCGGGTGATAAACACGTGCGACCGGTAACGAGGTGGTCACGGAGGCGTGACGTTTCGGATCAGGGGGGGCAGGTTGGGGCGTTGCGATGGCGACGGCCGGGGTCGGCCAGGCACCCTGGCCGGCGCCGACCGTCGCGTCCCGCTGCCGCTCGCCCGCCGCTCGCCCGCTGCTCGCCCCCCCCGATCACCCCCCCAGGAGAGTCCCCGCATGCCCAGCGCTCGTCGACGCACGTCCCGACCACCCCTGCTCCTCGCGCTGCTCGCCGCCGGCGGGGTGGCGGGTGGGGCCGCCGCCGCGGGAGTCGCGCCGGCCGCGCTGCACGCCCAGGCGCAGGCCACCACCGGGATCGTCCGCGGCACCGTCGTCGAGCGCGGCGGGGCGCCGGTGGGGGGAGCGGTGGTGACGCTGCGGAACCTCGAGACCAACGTCACGCGCACCGTGCGCACCTCCGACCGGGGGCTCTACGTCGGGACGCTGCTGCCGCTCGGGCGCTACGAGGTGAGCGTGCGGGCGCTGGGCTACGGGGCGGCGGCGCGGCGCGACGTGGTCGTGCGGCTGGGGCAGGTCGTCGAGGTGCCGTTCGCCCTCGAGAAGGTGGCCGCGGAGCTGGCCGCGGTGCAGGTGACCGACCGCGCGGACACGCCGGTGAACACCTCGCGCACCGAGGCCGCCGCGCGGCTCTCCGAGGAGGCGGTGAAGGGGATCCCGAACAACGGGCGCAACTTCCTGGCGCTGACGCTCGTGACGCCCAACGTCGCCGTCACGCAGGGCCCCGACGGCGACGTGCTGAGCGTCGCCGGACAGCGCGGGATCTTCAACAACGTCTCGGTCGACGGCGCCGACTTCAACAACCCCTTCTTCGGCGAGCAGCGCGGCGGCCAGCGCCCGGCGTTCACCTTCAACCTCGACGCCGTCCAGGAGATGGTCGTCACCACGCAGGGCGCCAACGCGGAGTTCGGGCGCTCGGCGGGGGGCTTCGTGAACGTCATCACGAAGAGCGGGACCAACGAGTACGCCGGCACCGTGCACTACTTCGGGAAGAACGGCGCGCTCTCGGGCGACCTGCGCGGCAACGGCGTCACCCTCGACCCCGACTTCCGCCAGCACCAGCTGGGCTTCACCCTCGGCGGGCCGATCGTCCGCGACCGGCTGTTCTTCTTCACCGCCTACGACCAGCAGGTCTACGGCGAGACGAAGCAGCAGACGCGCCCGCGCACCCCGCAGCTCGACTCGCTCACCGGCTTCCTGCGCACCGCCTTCGGCGGGGCGCTGGCCGACGACTTCCGCCCGATCGACCGCACGAACGACGCGCAGGTCTTCCTCGCCAAGGTCGACTGGCGCGTCAGCGACCGGCACCTGTTCTCGGCCAAGTACAACTTCACCAACAGCCGGCAGGAGAACGGGACGTTCGACGTCGACACGTGGGGGGCGAGCGCCAACGCCACCGAGCGCGCCTTCAGCAACGCGCTGAGCGGGCAGCTCTCCAGCCAGCTCGGCGACGCGGTCTCGAACGAGTTCCGCTTCCAGCTCGCGCGCGAGGACCGGCCGCGCGAGTACGACGCGCCGACGCTCCCCGGCGGGCGCGACTTCCCCGACGTGGCGATGGACTTCGGCAACGCCTTCCGCCTCGGGCGCCCGTTCTTCATCCCGGTGGCGTACAACGACACGCGGCTGCAGCTGCTCAACAACGTGAGCTGGGTGCGGGGGACGCACCTGTTCAAGGCGGGCGCCGAGGTCAACTGGGTGAACTCGTCGCAGACGTTCGTCGGCTTCGCCAACGGGCGCTTCATCTTCAACAGCGTCTCGGGGTTCATCAACTACGCCACGCGCGGCAACGGCTACGTGGAGTGCAGCAACGGGACGACGAGCACCACGGGCGCGTGCCCGGCCGGCGCGACGATCACCGGGCCGGTGCTGCTCTACCTGCAGCAGGCCGGCGTCGGCGGGCGCACGGTCGAGCAGTCGGGGACGCAGGAGATCCCGCAGACCGACCTGGCGGTGTTCGTCCAGGACACGTGGAAGCCCACGGCGACGCTGACGCTCAACTACGGGCTGCGCTGGGAGGGGCAGCGGCAGCCGGGCGTGCTCACCGACCCGTCGCAGGTGTTCTTCGCGCCGTTCATCGGGCGCACGGTGACCAACGCCACCGGCACCTACACCTTCCCGTCGGACGGGCGCATCCCGTCGGACCTGCGGATGTTCCAGCCGCGGCTCGGGCTGGCGTGGGACCGGCAGGGGACGGGGCGCGAGGTGCTGCGGCTGAGCGCCGGGGTGTACCACGCGCGGCTGGCGGCGCTGAACTTCGCCTCGGTGCGCAACAACAACGGCTCGATCGGGCAGACGATCTTCCGCAACAGCGAGCTGACCGGGATCCTCGGCCGCCCGCCGCGCGTCGAGGAGCTGCTCCCGGCGCCGGCGGCCAACGCGGTGCCGTTCCAGCCCGGGATCTTCGTCGTCGATCGCGACTTCCGGAACCCGCGCACGCTCAGCGCCACGGCCGCCTACGAGCGCGCCCTCGGCCGCGCCGGGCTCACCGCCTCGGCGGCGTACACGTACGCGAAGACCGACCGCCTGACGCGCTTCGTCAACCGCAACGACGCGGTGTTCGGCCGCCCGTGGGCGACCGGGCTGCCCGGCGGCAACGGGATCGGCGACCTCACCACGGTCGAGAGCACGGCGCGCAGCGAGTACAACGGGCTCACGCTCGGGCTGGCGCGGCGCACCGGCGCCAACTGGCAGTTCGACGTGAACTACACGCTGGCCTGGGACCGCTCGGACGACGACAACGAGCGCGACCCGTTCACCTTCCGCTACGCGCGCGCCGACCGGCTCGACCGCGAGTGGGGCTACAGCGACCGCGACCAGCGCCACCGCCTCAACGCCTTCCTCCTCTCGCGGCTGCCGGGGTCCTTCCTGCTCAACAACCGCTTCAGCTACGCCTCGGCGCAGCCGGTGAGCGAGTCGTGCGGGGCGAACAACCAGCCCACCGGGCAGCGGGCCGCCAACGGCGCGGCGCGCATCTGCCCGAACGGGACGATCCTCGAGCGCAACACGCTGCGCCGCGACAACGCCTTCGCCACCTGGGACCTGCGCCTCTCGCGCCCGTTCGCGGTGCGCAGCGGGCAGACGGTCGAGGCTCTGGTCGAGGTGTTCAACGTGCTCGGACGGAACAACTTCCGCGACCCGGCCTTCGGCTCGCTCCTGTTCAACTTCGACGGCACGATCCGCAACGGGCTCGGCGACCCGCGGCAGATCCAGGCCGGGCTGCGCTACGCCTTCTGACCGCGGCGCCGCGCGGCAGCCCCGCCGCCATGTCCGCCGCCCCACCCGTCGACGTCGTGCCGCTGTTCGCCCCGCTGCACGCGGCGCTGCTCGACGTGCTGGACGGGCTGGATGCGGCGGCGTGGGTGGCGCCGACGCGGGGCGGCGCGTGGCGGGTGCGGGACGTGGCGGCGCACCTGCTGGACGGCGAGTTGCGCGAGCTGACGGTGCGGCGCGACGGGGCGTGGGGGGATCCGCCGGAGGGAGCGCTCGACTCGCACGCGGCGACGATGGCGTACCTCGGACGGCTGAACGCCGACTGGGTGCGCGCGTGGCGGCGCGTCAGCCCGCGGGTGCTGCGCGACCTGCTGGCCGCGAGCGGGGCAGAGGTGGCGGCGCTCTACGCGACGCTGGATCCCTGGGCGCCGGCGCCGTTCCCCGTCGCGTGGGCGGGGGAGACCGCGTCGCCGACCTGGTTCGAGCTGGGACGGCAGTACACCGAGCGGTGGCATCACCAGCAGCAGATCCGCGAGGCGGTCGGCGCGCCGGGGTTGGTGGAGGCGCGGTGGATGCGCCCGGTGCTCGAGGTGTCGCTGCGCGCGCTGCCGCACGGCTACCGCGACGTCGCCGCCGAGCCCGGGACGACCGTCGCCATCGTCGTGCGCGGGGAGGGGGGCGGGCGGTGGACCCTCGCGCGCGGGGTGCACGGATGGGCGCTCGCGCCGGGCGTGGCGGAGGGGGCGGCCGCGGCGATCACGCTGGACGCGGACACGGCGTGGCGGCTGCTCTTCCGACAGCTCGCGCCCGAGGAGGGGGCGCGACGCGTGGCCGCGGTGGGCGACCCGCGACTGGTCGCGCCGTACCTGCGCACGCTCGCGGTGATGGCCTGAGCGGCGGGACCGCGCGGTCGCCGGCGCGGGCATCGACGGCGGACGCGCCGCCGCGCATCATGCGGCCGCGCGCCGCGCGCGGCGGCGCCGCGCGAGCTCACCGGAGCTCGCGCGACCGTTTGGCCACCGTCCCGCCACCGTCCCACCGTGCCCGACAGCCCGGCCGATCCGATCGTCCTCCTGCACGGCGCGCTCGGCGCGCGCGCGCAGCTCCTCCCCCTCGCCGCCGCCCTGACCGACGCGGGACACGCCGCGGTACACGTCGTGGAGTTCGGCGGGCACGGCGAGACCCCGGACGACGGCGCGCCGTGGGAGGTCGCGCGCTTCGGCGCGCAGGTGCTCGCGGCGATGGACGCGGCGGGCGTCGCGCGGGCGACGGTGTTCGGGTACAGCATGGGCGGGTACGTGGCGCTGCAGCTGGCGGCGGCGCACCCGGCGCGTGTCGCCGCGGTGGTGACGCTCGGGACGAAGCTCGCCTGGACCCCCGCGGTGGCGGCCCGCGAGGGCGGACGGCTGGACGCGGCGACGATCCGGGCGAAGGTGCCGCGATTCGCCGATCAGCTGGTCGAGCGCCACGCCGGGAGCGGCGGGTGGGAGCGGGTGCTCGCCCGGACGGCGGCGCTGCTGCGGGCGCTCGGCGACGATCCTCCGCTGACCGAGGCAGCGCTGCGGACGATCGCCTGCCCGGTGCGCGTCCTCGTGGGCGACCGCGACGGGACGGTGACGCTCGAGGAGTGCGCCGCCGCCGCCCGCACCCTCCCTCAGGGTGCGCTGGGGGTGCTGCCGCGCACCGGGCACGCGCTGGAGCAGGTGGAGCTCGACCGGCTGGTGCGGGAGGTGCTCGCCGCCGCAGCCGAGGCGGCGCCGGGCGTGTGAGCCCCCGGTGACCGCAGTCACCGGGGGCGCCAGATGGACGCTGCACGGCGGCGACTCCGGCGGCTAACGAGGAACGGCCGACTCGTCGCGCTCTCGCCGCGGACGAGTTCGCGTGCTACCTTGCGAACAGTCGGGTTCGGCAGAGACACGCCGACGTCGGCGCGGAGGGTGATGGGGGAGGGTGCCCGCGAGAGGGGAGTCGCCGTCCGGACTCGTAGCTGTCGTTTCGACGTACCCATGGCCGTGCTCGACGAGGCGCTCGTACGCGCCCTGCTCGCCCGGACGGAGGTCTGCGCCGTCTTCCTGACGGACGTGCGCGGCACCCCGCGCACGTGGCACCCGGGGGTCGAGCGGCTGCTCGGCTACACCGCCGAGGCGTGGGTCGGACTCGATCCCGGGCGACTCTTCGGCGACGAGCTCGCCGCCGACCGCGCGGCGGTCCCGCCGGCCGGAGGCGCGGTCGCGTGCCGGCTGCTGCATCGCACCGGCGAGCGGCGGGCGCTCGCCGGCGTCGTGATCCCGCTGCAGGGAAACGAGGGGGAAGCGTCCGAACTCGCCTGGGTGCTCGCCGCGGCGGCGCCCCAGGGGGTGCGCGCCCCGGTGCACCCCGAGGGGCTGGACGTCACCGCCCGACGCGAGGCAGAGGAGGCGCTACGCGAGAGCGAGCGGGCGCTGCGCACGGCGCAGCGGCTGGCCGAGGTGGGGAGCTGGACGTGGGAGCTGGACGGCGGCGCGATCCGGCTCTCCGAGGAGCTGCTCCGCATCTACGGGTACCCGGAGAACCGGGTGGCGCCCGGCGGCGACGCTGGCGCCGAGCCCGAGGCGGCGGTCGCCCCGCAGCCGATCAGCGCGCAGTGGTTCCTGTCGATCGTGCACCCGGACGATCGCGAGGCCGTGCTGTCGGTGGGGCGGGCGCTGCGCCACGGGCAGACGCACCAGGCGCGCTACGAGTACCGGGTGGTGCGCCCGAGCGGGGAGGTTCGTGCGTGCCTGGGGGTGGCCGAAGCCGAGCTGGACGACGCCGGGGTGGTGCGCCGGGTGAGCGGCGCGGTCCAGGACGTCACGGCGATGCGCATCACCGAGGCGGCGCTACGCGAGGCACAGCGGGTGGCGGGGCTGGGCTCGTGGGCGGCGGACCTCGCGACCGGACGCACCGAGTGGTCCGACGAGCTGTGGCGGATCCTCGGCACGGCGCCATACAGCTTCCCACCCTCGCTCGAGCGCTTCCTGACGTTCGTCCACCCCGAGGACGTCGGCAGCGTGCAGGCGACGATCGAGCAGGCGCTGGCCGAACGGCGGGCGGCGTGGGCGTTCGAGGCGCGCATGGTGCGCGCCGACGGCACGACGCGCGTGTGCGAGGGGCGCGGGGCGGCGACCTACGACCCGGCCGGGGAGCCGGTGCGCCTCTTCGGGACGCTGCTGGACGCGACCGAGCAGCGGCTCGCCGCGGCGGAGCGCCGCCGGCTCGAGGCCCGGCTGCAGGAGGTGCAGCGCCTCGAGAGCGTCGGCGTCCTCGCCGCCGGGGTGGCGCACGACTTCAACAACCAGCTCGCCGGGATCCTCGGCAACGCCGACCTGCTGCGCGAGCACGTGCGGGGGGGCTCGCTCGCCGAGGTGCTGGTGGACGAGATTGTCCAGGCGGCACGACGCTCGGCGGAGCTCACGCGGCAGCTGCTGACGTACGCGGGGAAGGCACCGACGGTGCTCGCGCCGGTGGACGTCGCCGAGCTGGTGCGCGACGTGGAGCCGCTGCTCCGCTCGGCGGCCGCCGCCAGTGGCTCGCTCGCGCTCGACGTCACCGGCGGGGTGCTCGTTCGCGGCGATCGGGGGCAGCTGACGCAGCTGCTGCTGAACCTGGTGACGAACGCGGCCGAGGCGCTCCCTGCCACGGGAGGGAGGGTGGAGGTGCGGGTGGTGGTCGAGATGCTCGACGCGACGGCGGTGGCGGTGCTGGCGGGCTCCGCACTGACGCGTCTGGCGCCGGCACAGGCGGGGCGACACGTGCGCCTCGAGGTCCGCGACACGGGGGCGGGAATGACGGCCGAGGTCGCCGAGCGGGTGTTCGAGCCGTTCTTCACGACCAAGTTCCTCGGGCGCGGGCTCGGGCTGGCGGTGACGCTCGGGATCGTGCGCGCCCACGAGGGGGGGGTGGCGATCGACACGGCGGCCGGGTGCGGCACGACGGTGCGCGTCTGGCTGCCGACGCTCGAGGAGCCGGAGCCGCCCGCGGGAGCCGGGGGTGGTTCCCGGGCGGCGGAGCGTCCGCCGGCCGCGCCAGGAGCCCCGACGAGCGATGGGGCGCGCCCGACCCCCGCGCCCCGAGCGTCCGCCGAGCCCGCTCGCGACACCCCCCCGGGACCGACCGCCCCGATCGAGACGGGCGCGACGGTGCTCGTGGTCGACGAGGAGCCGTCGCTCCGGCGCACGGTGCGACGGGTGCTCGAGCGCGCCGGGCTGCACGTCATCGAGGCGGCGGAGGCGCGGGAGGCGCTGGCGCTGCTCGCCGGGCGCACGACCAGGGTGGACGTGGTGCTGCTCGATCAGCCGGCGCCCGGGCTCGGCGGCGTGGCGACGCTGCGCGAGCTGGCCGAGCGCACCGACGCGGTGCCGGTGGTGCTGATGAGCGGCTACGCCGAGGACACGGTACGGCGCTGGGCGGGAACGCACGCAGCCGGGTTCCTGGCCAAGCCGTTCTCGGCGAGCGAGGTGCTGCAGCAGATCCGTGCCGCGCTGGCCGCGCGGCGCTGAGCTGCCCGGCGCCTGGTGGCGCGGGCAGCGGTGATCGACGGCGCTACAGCTCGCGCTGCCCGAGCGCCGCGGGTGCCGCGACACGGCCGGAGACGGAGGCGAGCACGACCAGGGTGAGCAGGTAGGGGAGGGCGAGGAAGAGCTGGTAGGGGAGCGTCCACCCCATGGCCTGGAAGAGGTACTGCAGGGCGCTCGCCCCACCGAAGAGGAGGGCGGCGCCGGCCACGCCGAGCGCCGACCAGCGCCCGAGCACGACGATGGCGATGGCGATGAAGCCGCGTCCGGCGCTCATCCCCTCGGCGAAGGTCCCGGCCTGGGCGACCACGAGGGTGGCCCCGGCGAGCCCGCCGAGCGCCCCGCCGAACAGGGTGGCGGCGAGCTGGACGCGGACGGGGCGGATCCCGGCGGCGACGGCGGCGTCGGGGCGCTCGCCGACGGCGCGCAGGGCGAGCCCGGCGTGGGTGCGCCGCATCCACCACCAGAGGGCGGGGACGAGCAGGTAGACGGCGTAGGTGGCCGGCGGCTGGGCGAAGAGCGCCCGCCCGACGAGCGGCAGGGCGGAGAGGCCGGGGAGGGAGAGCGGCGGGGTGGTGGGGGTGGCGAGCGCCGCGCCGGTCTCGCCGAAGAGGGTGCGGTAGAGGGTGCCGGTGAGCCCGAGCGCGGCGAGGGTGACCGCGGTGCCGGTGATGATCTGGTCGGCGCGCAGCCACACGGCGAAGCAGGCGAACAGCGCCGCCGCCGCCAGCCCGGCCAGCGCCCCGCCGGCGAAGCCGAGGGCCGCACCGCCGAGCCCGCCGGCCAGCCCGGCGCCGACGAGCGCCCCGAAGGCACCGGCGAGGATCGCCCCTTCGAGCCCGATGTTGATGACGCCGGCCCGCTCGGTGACCGTCTCGCCCAGGGCGGCGAGGGCGAGCGGGGTGGCGGTGCGGACGGTGGCCTCGAGGAAGGCGGCGATCGGCTCGAGGGTCACGGAGTCGCCTCGATGGGAGCGGTCTCCGCGGCGAGGCGGGGGGCGGAGCGCACCGGAGGGCGGCGCAGGACGCCGCGGGCGCGGAGCTGGTCGGCGCCGAGGACCAGGAGGACGAGGAGCGCCTCGACGGCGACGACGACCACGGCGGGGACGCCGGCGTCGCGCTGCATGGCGCCGGCGCCGGCCTCGAGGGCGCCGAAGAGGGCGCCGCTGGCGAGGACGCCGAGGGGGTGGAGGCGCGCCAGCAGGGCCACCGCGATCGCCGTGTAGCCGTAACCCGGGGAGAGGTTCTCGTAGAGGGCGTAGGTGACGCCGGCGACCTCGACGGCGCCGGCGAGCCCGGCGAGCGCGCCGCTGGCGAGGAAGGCGCGCATGCCGACGGCGGGGACGTCGATGCGCCCGGCGCTCGCGGCGGCCGCCGGGTTCAGCCCGACCATGCGCAGCCGGAAGCCGGCGGCGGTGTGGCGGAGGACGACCCAGACGGCGGCGCACCCGAGCACGGCGAGGGCGAAGCCCACGTGCAGCCGCGTACCCGGGACGAGCGCCGGGAGGCGCGCGACGTCGGGGAGCGCGGGCGACTGGGGATAGATGCGCAGCGGCTCCTGGAGGGGGCCGCGGACCAGCCAGCCGACGGCGTGCAGGGCGACGAAGTTCAGCATGATGGTGCTGATGACCTCGAGCACGCCGAAGCGGCGGCGCAGGAGTGCGGCGACGCCAGCCCAGAGCGCCCCGGCGGCGGTGCCGCCGACGAGCGCGAGGGGGGCGGAGAGGACGCCGAGCGAGGGGGCGCCGAGGGTGCCGATGGTGGCGGCGGCGGCCCCGCCGGCGAGCAGCTGCCCTTCGGCGCCGACGTTCAGGATGCCGGCGCGAAAGGCGAGGGCGACGGCCAGTCCGGCGAGCACGAGCGGGGTGGCGCGGACGAGCGTGGCGGAGAGCAGGGCGTCGGTCGACCCGAAGGCGCCGTTCCAGAGGGCGGCGAGCGCCGGCGCCGGGGGAAAGCCGCTGGCGGCGAGGAGCAGGGCGAGCGCGGCGGCCGCGGCGGTCGCGGTGGCGGCGCCGAGCAGGAGGGGGCGGAGCATGCAGGGCAGTGACGGCCGGACGGCTAGAGCGCGCAGCCGAGTGGTGCGAGGGGGGAGCGGGCGCGCACGTCGCGCAGGGCGGCCCGGAGCACCGCGTCGCGGGTGCGCGCCAGCGCGCCCTCGGCGGCGTCCGGGCGCCAGGGAGCGCGGTCGACGGCGCGGGCCTGCCAGTTCCAGATCCCGTAGCCGGCGCCCCGGGCGGCCTGGGCGCGCAGGATGCCGCGCGCCCGCGCGTCGGCGGCGATCCAGAGGAGGCGGTGGTGCCAGGGGGCGACGGTGCACGGCGTCGCCGAGCGCCCGAAGGCGAGCGCGGTGGGATCGGGGGCGAGCCCGGCCGGGAGCCCGACGACGCGCAGGGTGCGCTCGTCGGTCCAGACGGGGACGGCCTCGAGGGCGGCGCGGGCGATGGTGAGCGCCGAGGGTGGGGCACCGTGGCCGAACCGGGCCAGGAACCAGCTCCGGGTGGCCGGGGCGATCGGGGTGACGTCGGCGAGCGCCTCGACGAACGACTCGGCGGTGCCGTCCCCCGGTTCGGCGGGCTGGGCGCCGGCGTACCCGACCAGCTGGTCGTCCTGAGCGACCGTGAGGGCGCCGTTCATCCGCCCGTGCCGGGCGAGGGCGGCGGCGGTGAACCAGTCGGCGCTGCGGGCGAGCAGCTCCGCGGGGCGGCGCGACGGCGGGGCGCCGGGGGTGGGGGCGCCGAGGGCCCGCGAGAGGGGCGGGCGCGCCGCCGCGAGGGCGCGGACCCCGTCGGCGAGCGGGCCCATGCCGGAGCGGGCCGCCCGGTCGGTGCCATAGGAGCCGACGACGGCGAAGCGGGCGCGGGCGGTCTGCCAGTCGAGGTCGTGGACGATCTCGTGCGCGAGGGTGCCGGCGGCGGTGGACGGGGGGAGGAAGATGGTGCGCGTGCGCGGGTCGTGGAGGGCGAGGGCGCTGTCGCGCTTGGGGGTGTCGCCGATGCGGACGGCGGCGCCGTCGAGGGCGAGGGCGGGGAAGACGAGGCGCAGGTCGGCGACGGCGTCGAGCAGCTCCCGGGCGACGGCGCCTCGCCACTCGCGGGGGACCTGCCGGTCGAAGGTGAAGGCGCGGACGCCGGTGCGCAGCGCCACGGCGGAGAGCGCCACCGAGTCGCGACGGGTGGCGAGGCGGACGGGCTCCTGGGCGAAGGGGCGCAGGGCGACGGCAGCGGTGTGCAGGCGGGCGGCCAGATGCGCGCGGGCGGGGGCGTCGAGGGTGTGGCGGGCGACGGCCCATCGGGCGGCGAGCGCTTCGGGGGTGTGTGCGTGCAGGACGAAGCGCATGGACGCATCGGCCCGCCGGCGCTCCCCGGCGTGAGCAGCGGTGGCGCCATGATCGAGCCGGAATCCACCCAGTGACACGACGACGGCAGGATGGGGGCGGTCGGTGGTCACGGACGGGAGGGCGGCGAGCCGTCGCGCGGCGGCGCAGGGGAAGAGCGCGCCGGCATCGGTGCACGCGTCGGTGGGTGCGGTCGTCGGGGGAGGCGCCGATCCCTCGGGGCTCTGCTCGACGGTCGCAGCGGGGGCGGGGCCCCCGTCGGCCGAGTCGATCCTGCTCGCGTACGTGGACGGTGTCGCGGCACGAAGGCGCCACTCGACCAACAGCCGCTCTGCGCCGGCCGCGGCGAGGGCGTCGAGGGGCTGCATGTCGTCGGCGAGCAGCGGGCGCTCGACGCGAAAGAGGCGGGCGGCGCGCCAGCGGAGGACGAGCGTGAGCGCGTCGGGGATGGTGTCTGCCCCACGGGCCGAGGCGTCGAGCAGCCGGGTGGCGTCCTCGCGGGCGAGGCGCCGGTCGCGAGCGAGGGCCGCAGCCGGGAGGGCCGCGGCGGCGATCTCGCGCGGCACCAGCCGTTCGGCCCGGGCGAGCGCGTAGGCCAGCCGCACGGTCTGCTCGCCGGTGCGGGCGTCGCGAGCGGCGGCGACGACGCTGTCGATCGTCGCCTGGTGGGTGGGGCCGTCGGTGAGGGACGAGAGGTCGTCCGCGGTGGGGGCGCCGAGCGCGGCCGGATCGACCGTGAAGCCCTGCCCGCCGGCGGTGCGGGCCAGGAGCGCCCAGGCCAGGGGGCGTCGCCGGTCGACGGGGAGGCGGGCGTCGGTGAGCGCCAGCTCGATGAGCCGGAATGGCGAGCCGAAGCCGAGCCGGAGGCGCTCGAGGTAGCCGAGGGTGATCGCGTCGGCGTCGGAGACCGGGGCAGACACGGCGGCGACTGCGCGCGCGTGGGTCACCAGCGAGTCGATCACTCGCTCCCCGCGAGCCAGCTGGGCGCGATCGTCGGCGGCGATGCGCTCTCCCGTGCGACAGCCGACCGACAGTGTCACCGCGCCGACGAGACTCCAGACCACACTGCGCCGGCGACCCACCCGGCGTGCGGCAGGACGTCCGGCATCGAGCGTCGGCGTGTGGCGAAGTCGACCGTACATGGTGGCGGGTTCTGCAGGAGCCGTGCGGGGAGCTCAGCCGGAGCCGAGCAGGGCGCCCGGTGCGGCGCCGAGCATGGCGCGCCCGACCGCGTCGCGCTGCGGGGGGAGGGGGGTCACCTGGCCGTCGTACACCACGAGCACCCGGTCGGCCAGGGCGAGCACCTCGTCGAGGTCGGTGGAGTACACGACCACGGCCGCGCCGGCGGCCCGGGCGGCGCGCAGCCGGGTGTGGACGGCGGCGGTGGCGCGCACGTCGAGGCCGCGCGTGGGGTTCTCGGCGACCACCAGCGCCGGCGGCTCCCCGTCGGCGGCGTCGAGCTCGCGGGCGACGACGAACTTCTGCTGGTTGCCACCCGAGAGGGCACGGGCGCGGACGGTGCCCGGGTCGCGGCCCCGGGCGCCGACGTCCGGCTCGGCGGCCCGATCCGGATCCCCGATCCGCACGTCGGCGGCGGCGACGAGGGCGGCGGTGCGGGCGGCGACGGCGCGCCAGGGAACGAGCCCGCGCAGCCGGGCGGCGTCGCGCAGGGCGAGGTTCTCGGTGAGCGGCGCGTCGAGGGCGAGGGCGTCGCGGTGCCGGTCCTCGGGGATGAAGGCGACGCGGTCGGGGCGCGCGAGCGTGCCGCCGGTGGGGGCGAGGCGGCCGGCGAGGAGGCGCAGGAGCTCGTGCTGCCCGCTCCCCTCGACGGCGGCCACGCCGACGAGCTCGCCGGGGTGGAGCTCGAAGGTGACGTCGCGCAGGCGGGGGACGCCGCCGGCGTCGCGCAGGTGGACGTCGCGGGCGCGGACGACCGGGGGGCGGCCGGCCGCCGGAGATGCGGGAGCGGTGGCGGCGTGGGGTGGCGGCTCGTCGGCGCCGAGGGTGGCGAGCGCGGCGGCGTCACCGTCGGCGGCGTCACCGTCGGCGGCGCGGCGATCGCCGGCGCCGAGGACGAGGTCGGCGAGCCGGGGCTCGGAGAGGTGGCCGGTCGGGGCGGTGCCGACGGTGCGACCGCGCCGCAGCACGGTCACGGCGTCGGCGAAGCGCAGGGCGTCGCGGAGCTTGTGGGTGACGAGCACTGCCGTTCGCCCCTCAGCGACGAAGCGGCGCAGCCAGGCGAGGAGCTCGTGGGCCTCCTGCGGGGTGAGGACCGCAGCGGGCTCGTCGAGGACGAGGATGCGGGCGTCGCGGGCGAGCGCCTTGACGATCTCGAGTCGCTGCTGGCCGGCGACGCTCAGCTCGCCCGCACGTCGCGCCGGATCGAGCGCCAGCCCGGTGGCCTCGCCGATGCGGCGCACCTGGGCGGCGGCGGCGGCGGGGTCGTGGAGGCCGCGTCCACCGAGGGCGACGTTCTCGGCGACGGTCATCGTCGGGACGACGGTGAAGTGCTGGTGCACCATCCCGAGCCCGGCGGCGATCGCCGCGGCGGGCGAGGCGAAGCGGCGCGGGGTGCCGTCGACCCGGAGCGTGCCGGCATCCGGGGCGAGCATCCCGAAGGCGACGCGCATGAGGGTGGTCTTGCCGGCGCCGTTCTCTCCGAGCACGGCGTGCAGCGTTCCCGGCCGGACGACGAGCGAGGCGTCGTCGAGGGCGAGCACCGCCCCGAAGGCGCGGCGGATGCCGGTCAGCTCGAGGGCGGGGGGGCCGGCGGACGACGCGGGGGCGGGGAGGGGCACGGCGGTGGAGCGGGGTCGGGAGGGCGCGCGGGGAGGACGCGGACGCCGAAGCGGGGCGCCCCCGACGCACGGGGCGGGCGGTGCATTGTACCGTTCCCCTGCCCGCGAGGGAAACGACGGCCGGTGGTCGACGGCTCCCATCTCCTGCTCCCTGCCAGATGCCCGCGCCCGTCGAGGCCGCCGAGGCGGTCGCGTTCGTCCGTTCGGGCGACCGCGTGTTCGTGCACACCGCGGCCGCCACGCCGCAGCAGCTGCTGCCGGCGCTGGTGGCGCGCCCCGGGCTGGAGCGGGTGGAGTTCGTGCACCTGCACACCGAGGGGGCGGCGCCGTACGTGGAGCCGGCGCACGCGGGGCGCTTCCACACGAACGCGCTGTTCGTCGGGGCGAACGTGCGCGCGGCGGTCGAGCACGGCGAGGCGGACTACGTGCCGGTGTTCCTGAGCGAGGTGCCGCAGCTGTTCCGGCGCGGGATCCTCGCCCCGGACGTGGCGCTGGTGCAGCTCTCGCCGCCGGACGCGCACGGGTGGTGCTCGCTCGGGGTCTCGGTGGACGCGGCGCGGGCGGCGATCGAGGTGGCGGGCCGGGTGATCGCCGAGATCAACCCGCGGATGCCGCGCACGCACGGCGACGCGCTGGTGCACGTGCGCGAGCTGGACGCGATGGTGATGGTGGACTACGCGCTCCCCGAGCGGCGCCCGGAGCCGGCCACCCCGGTGGAGCAGGCGATCGGGTGGCACGTCGCCGGGCTGGTGGAGGACGGGGCGACGCTGCAGCTCGGGATCGGGTCGATCCCCGACGCGGTGTGCTCGGCGCTCGCGGAGCATCGCGACCTCGGGGTGCACACCGAGATGTTCTCCGACGGCGTGGTGGAGCTGGTCGAGCGCGGGGCGGTGACGAACGCGCGCAAGCGGGTGCACCGGGGGCGGCTGGTCGCGACGTTCATCCTGGGGTCGCGGCGGGTCTACGACTTCGTCGACGACAACCCGGTGGTGGCGATGCTCGGGGCGGACTACGTGAACGACACCGCGGTGATCCGACGCAACCCGCGGGTGACGGCGATCAACAGCGCGATCGAGGTGGACCTGACGGGGCAGGTGGTGGCGGACTCGATCGGGACGCGGCAGTTCTCGGGGGTGGGGGGGCAGATGGACTTCATCCGCGGGGCGTCGCTCTCGGAGGAGGGGCGGCCGATCATCGCGCTGCCGTCGACGACCTCACGGGGGGAGAGCCGGATCGTGCCGCTGCTGCGCCCGGGGGCGGGGGTGGTGACCACGCGGGCGCACGTGCACTACGTGGTGACCGAGTACGGGGTGGCGCACCTGTACGGGCGGAACCTGCGCGAGCGGGCGCGGGCGCTGATCGGGGTGGCGCACCCGGGGCATCGCGAGGCGCTGGAGCGCGCGGCGGTGGAGCGGTTCCGGCGGTTGCCGGGCTGACCCGGCGCGCGGGCGGGCGCGCGCCCGCGCCGGCGGGGGCGCGCCGGCGGGGGCGCGCGGGGGTGGGC
>ERZ1066118.1255-NODE-1255-length-16865-cov-26.316776_pt1 | contig 16865 bp, 14 predicted proteins | sample MGYA00382765_ERZ1066118 | MGnify/ENA primary metagenome ERZ1066118 (study PRJEB33369, sample SAMEA5778348) | biofilm metagenome | biome: Industrial cooling water; feature: Water cooling tower basin; material: Biofilm | place: United Arab Emirates | collected...
GGCGCGCCCGCCGCGCCGCCCGGCACGACGGCGCGGATGCCGGCCCGATCGGCGGCCCGGCGCTGCCGGCGCCAGGCGGAGCCGGCGCGTGAGTCCCGCCCGCCGCCGCGTCAGTGCCGGCGGCGCGGCGCCGTTTTTCACAGTCCTGCGCCGCGCAGAACCCTTCCACCAGGAGCACGCGATGCCGCACCTCCCCGCCGGCCGGCCGTCCGATGGCGCCGCGACGCTCGACCTCCCGCTCCGTGGCCTCGCGAGCGACGGCGCGGACGCCGTCGTCGGGCCGGCGCTGCGAGCGCTCCCCGGCGTCGTGGCGGTCACGGTGCTCGCGTCCGAGTTCCGCGTACGCGTCACGTATGACCCCGCGCGGATCCCCCCGGAGGCGATCCGCGAGGCGCTGCACGGGATCGTCCCGCCCGACACCGCGCACGGCGCTCCGGCGCGCGGCGAAGGTGGCCGGCCCGCGCAGGGGAGGGATTGATGGCCGGCACGCACCACCCCCCCGCTGGCGAGCATGCGGACCACAACCACGCCGGCCACAATCATGGCGCTGGCGAGAGCGGTGGTAGTCACGCCGGGCACGGGCACGCGGGCCACAGCCACGCGCCCGCGTCGTTCGGCCGCGCGTTCGCCATCGGCATTACGCTTAACCTGGTCTACGTTGCGATCGAGGCGGTCTTTGGCCTCCGCATCGGCTCCATGGCGTTGCTGGCCGACGCGGGGCACAACCTGAGCGACGTCCTCGGGCTGGTGGTCGCGTGGGGAGGAGCGACGCTCGCGCGGCGCAGTCCCACACCCCGGCGCACCTACGGGCTCCGGAGCTCCACGATCCTCGCTGCCCTCGCCAACGCGGTCTTCCTGCTAGTCGCCATCGGCGCCATCGGCTGGGAGGCGGTTGGCCGCTTCCAGGCGCCGGAGCCGATTGCCGGCGGCACGGTCGCGTGGGTCGCCGGCGTCGGCATTGCGGTGAACGCGCTGACGGCGTGGCTCTTCATGTCGGGCCGCAAGCAGGATCTCAACATCCGAGGCGCATACCTGCACATGGCGGCCGACGCCGCCGTCTCGGCGGGCGTCGTCGTGGCGGGCCTCACCATCGCGGCGACGGGTTGGCTGTGGCTCGACCCCGCGATCAGCCTGGGCGTGGCGCTCCTGATCGCCGTCAGCACGTGGGGCCTGCTCCGCGACTCGGTGAACCTCGCGTTGAACGCGGTGCCGGCGCACATCGACCCCGACGCCGTCCGCGCCTACCTCGCGGGGCTGCCAGGCGTGCGCGAGGTGCACGACCTGCACATCTGGGGCATGAGCACCACGGACGCAGCGCTCACCGCACACTTGGTACGCCCGGCGGTAGAGGACGAGGACGCGCTGCTCGTCGGGGTGAGCCGCACGCTCCGCGAGCGCTTCGGCATCGCGCATCCCACGGTGCAGATCGAGCGCGGGAACGGCCCCCACGGCTGCGACCTCGCGCCGGCGGACGTGGTCTGATGGACCGCTGGATGCGCTGCGCGGTCCGCGCTCTCCGCGCCCTGACCCTACTCCCCTCCGTCGCCTTCGGCGCCGGGTGCTACACCGACCCCGGCTACAAAGGCCGCCCCAGCGAGGTGTGGATCGCGCAGCTCGCCGAGCCGGGGCTGGATCGCCGGATCGACGCGGCCGCCGCGCTCGGCGAGGTGCTGCGCCTGCAGCCGAACGCACCTAAGGTCGTCGACGCGCTCGTCGCGGCGCTCGCCGACACGAGCGACCCAATGCGCGTCGCGGCCGCCTCGGCGATCCGGCACGCGGGACGCGGGGGACGCCGGGTGCGCGAGCAACTCGAGCGCGACGCGGTGCCAGCCGTCGCCGAGCTGCTCGCCGACTCCGCGCATCCAGCCGTGCGGACGCAGGCGGTCGCGGTCCTGCGCGACTTTGGCCCAGATGCGGCGCCTGCGAGTGCGCCCGCGCTCGCCGGGGCGCTCGCCGATTCGGACCCCTTCGTGCGCCGTCCGGCCGCGGAGGCGCTCGGTGCGTTGGGCGAAGCGGCCCGGCCGGTCGTCCCGCGCCTCGCGAGCGCGGCGACCCGCGACGACGACTTCCGCGTGCGGCGGGCCGCCGCTCGCGCCCTAGCCCTGGTCGGTGGTCCCCCGCCGACCGTCGGGCCGGCGCTCGCCGTGGCGCTGCGGGACACGGTGGAGCTGGTGCGCGAGGCGGCAGCCGAGGGCATGGGCGAGCGCGGCGCCGACGGGTTGCCTGAGTGGACGGCGCCGAACGCGGGAGATCCGCTGGGGGCGCTACGCCGGACGGCGACGGCAGACGCCAATGCTCGAGTGCGCGTCGCGGCCGTCACGGCGCTCGGCTTGGTGGGCGACCGTGCGAGCCGCCCGGTGCTGCGCGAAGCGCTCGCCGACCCTGACGCAGCCGTGCGGCGGGAGGCCGAGCACGCGCTCTCCGCGCTGCACCGGCGCGGCGGCGAGGACCCGGAGCAACACGCGCTGCCCGAGCCGACCCAAGGGGAGGTGTGCCGGTTGAACCCGCGTGCGACGGGGTGTTGAGTCCTCGCGATCGACGCCACTCGCGTCGGCGCGCGCCGACGTCGGCCAATGTCCTCCCAACGCTCAGTTTTGCGCTTCGCTGGTCCGGATGCGCGGCCCCTTCTGGTGCGCTGAATGAGCACCTGCTGGGAGTAGGCGAACGGACGTGTCCCGGTCCTGCGCGCTTCGCGGCAATTCGGAGACTCGGTCACCTCCTACGGCAGCCGCGGGGTGATGGGTGCGCTTGCACCGAACGGCGACCGGATCAACGTGGGGTGGCCCGGTGTTTCTGCCCTCGTCTCGCAGGTGCCCCATGTTGGTCGGCTACGCGCGCGTGTCCACCGCCGAGCAGTCCCTCGCGCTGCAGCAGGACGCCCTCATGACGGCTGGGTGCGACCGCGTCTACACCGGCGTGGCGAGCGGCGCCGACCCCAACCGCGACGGCCTCGCCGAGGCGTTCGACTACGTGCGTGGCGGCGATACGCTCGTGGTCTGGCGCCTGGACCGGCTCGGACGCTCTCTCAAGCAGTTGATCGAGCGCGTGACTGCGCTCGAGAGCCGCGGCGTGGGGTTCCGCTCGCTCACCGAGGCCATGGACACGACCACGAGCGGGGGGCGGCTCATCTTCCACGTCTTCGGGGCCTTGGCCGAGTTCGAGCGCGCGGTAATCCGGGAGCGCACCCTTGCGGGGCTCGCGGCGGCGCGGGCCCGCGGGCGCATGGGCGGCCGCCCGCCGGCGCTCACCGCTGCGCAGGTGGAGATGGCGCGGGCGCTCCTGGCCGACCGGACGCGGCCGATCCGTGAGGTGTACACAGCGCTCCACGTGTCCCGGTCCACGCTCTATCGCCACGTGCCTACGCACACGGTCCGCACCCCGCTTCCGGCCGCGACCGACCCGCCGGTCCAAGGGCCGCAGCCGCTCGCCGCCGCGACCCTCCGTGCAGGCGTCGCGGGCGACGCGGGCGACCTGGGCCGCGCGTGACCGGGCGCGAAGAGCCCGAGGGGCATCCCGGCCGCCGTCGCAGTCCCAAGCGCAGGCGCCCGCGCGTCGACGCTGCGGTGTTCCGTCGCGTGCGGGAGGGGTACGGGCTGACGCCGGCCGAAGCCGCGCGCTTCCTGCGCATCGGGCGCTCGACGTACTACAAGTGCGAGCGCCCGGGCGGCGGCGGCCCGCCCGGGCTTCTGCTCGCGCTGGCTGGTCTCGGCGTGATGCGATTCGGGCGGGGCGTGGCCGAGATAGCGGCGCTAATGGGCGTGGACCCCGACGCCGACGTGGCGCGCGGGCCCGACGGGCGACTTCTCCCCATCATCCCCTCCCCAGATCCCGAGCCCCCCGCGCCGGCGCGGTCGCACCCGCCGCGGAGCTCGGGCGAAGGGCCGTGAGCGTCCCGGGTGGCCGCGTCCCGCAACGCGTGCCGAAACTGGCACTGCAGGCGGAGGCGGATGTGTCACCAACCAGCCGTTTCGAGCTGGCGATTGCTGGCTGGCCGACGCGATGAAGGGCAGCGTTCTCGGCCGGGGACCGGCCGCCCGCATGGTGAGAGCAAGTTGAGGACGCTGCGTCAGGGTCGCCGACGTAGCGCCGGAGCCGGAGCGCGTCGCGATCCGGGTAAAAGACACGGGGATCAGCATCGTCCCCGACGAGCTCCCGCGCGTCTTCAAGCCGTTCGTGCAGGCGGAGACGGGCAGGGCCCGGCGGTACGAGGACGCGGGGCTCGGGCTTGCGATCAGGCGGTATCTCGCCCGCGGGATGGGCGGCGACCTCACCGTGACGAGCGCCCTCGGCGCCGGCTCGACCTTCACGCTGATGCTCCGCCGAACGGTGGGGAGTGACGGGGAGCCCACCGACCGCCGCAAGGCGGAGACGTGGCGCAAGGTTCAGGAGCGCCGCGTCTAACCGGAGCGGCGCGGTCAGGAGCCTCGCGGCGGGGACCGCCGCGAGGCCGATCGGTAGGAGTCAGACGTGCCAGTCGTCAGTCCGGTGCGGCGGGGACGCTGACGTGCGGGAGGTCGTCGCCGACCGTCAAGGGGGGCTGCTGGTTGTCCTTCGCGACGTCGTCGGCGAGGCAGTCACCGACGTCTAGCAGCGAACCGAGCTCCACGCGCCCGTTCCCGTTCGATCATACGCGGCGCGGGCGCACACCCCGCTGCCCGGGTAACCGGCACGATGTTGACGTCGAGCGTGACCAGACCTATCGCCTGCCGGTGTAACGGTTCGGCAGGGACGTCCATCGCCTATCCCTCGGGATCGGGTTCGGTCTCTGCCAACAGGGTGCGCAGGTTCGTGCGGACGACGCCGGCCATCTCGCGCACGCTCCGGCTGTGCAGCCGGGCCAACCCCTCGACCGCGTGGACGACGTCCTCGGGCCGGGAGGGGCGCCCCGCCGTGGCGGTGAACGGGCCGTCGGTCTCCGTGAGCAGCCGGTCGATCGGGAGCGCCGCGACGAGGGGCCGGTGCCGCTCGGTCTGAAGCATCGCGGCGTTCACCGAAAAGTAGCAGCCGAGGTCCGCGGCCCGGCGGGCGTCGGCCTTGCTGCCGGTGAACCAGTGGAGGACGACGCGGCCCCGCGGCGGGGGGAGGTGCGCCTCGATCAGATCGAGCACGGCCGCTGCCGCCCGCACGCTGTGCACCGTCAGGATCTTGCCGCCATGCCGGGCGCACGCCTGCAGTACGCGCGTGAACACCGCCTGCTGCGCTCCGAACGAGCCGTAGAAGCGGGGGCCGGCGTCGAGGCCCACCTCGCCGACGTAACGCGTCTCCGCGAGGTACCCCTCCCAGATCGGGAACTCGCCCGCGCGCTCGCCTACCAGCTGCGGGTGCAGTCCGAGCGCCGCGCGCACGTGGCGCGTGCCCGAGGACAGCGCGTGGTTCCGCGGCCAGGCGCGGGGCGTCGTGGTCACCGCGAGCGTGCGCACGCCCGCCCGCTCAGCCGCGGCGACGGCCGCCGCATGATCCTCGTACAGGTCGAGGTGACAGTGGAAGTCCACGAGCCCAACCGCGTCGGTGCCGTCGGGTACCGGTGCGGGCGAGCCGTCGCGCGAGTTGTGAGGCGATCCGTTAGGCGAGGCGTCGCGCGACGGCTCCGACGTGACGCGCGACGCCCTGTGGGGGGCGCGGTTGAGGGCGGACATCAGCCCGGCTGGGTCTGCGCGACGCGGACGAGCCGGGCGACTTCGTCCAGCCCCCGGGCGTACACGCCGGCGAGCGCGTCCCACCCGACTGGGTCGGGCGGAAGCGGGCCCGGCTTGTGGATCAGGAGCTTCGCGAGCTCAGGACGCGCCCGGAGGCGTGCGGCGGCGACCTGGAAGGAGCGGACCTGCTGCCCCTCCGACTGCAGCGTGTCGAGCGGGCGCGCCGCCAGGTCCTGCAGCGTGTACGGCGTCGGGTCGGCGCCTGGCCCCCAGGCCGCCTCGATCGCCGCGCGCCGGATCAGGCACGGCAGGCAGTAGCCGCAGTGCTCTATGCCGCGCCCCTGCCACCGCCCCTTGGTAGGGGCGGCGCAGGAGAGCGAGAGGGACAGGACCTGCCGCGCGAGCGCGGCGTTCCGGCACGCCGCCATCATCTCGCCCTTTGTCGCGTGCGCGTACGGATTGCTGACGCAGCCGTCGATGCCCAGGGTCGCCAACAGCGCGCTCCAGCACGAGAGATAGAACGGGTGCGTCGTCTTCGTACTGAGCGAGCCGAGGCGTAGCGGGTCGAGCGGCACGTTGAGCGCGATGAAGCCGTTCTCCGGGACCGCAAGCGTGAAGGGGGCGCCCAGACCCGTGCCCGCGAGCACGCCCAGCGCGATGAACAGGAAGGACCGCCCGCGCGTCGTGGGCTCCGTCCGCACCCCGGCGACGAGCTCGTCGGGGAACGCCATCCAAACCCGCAGCCGGTCGAACGCCCGCTTCGGGTACGCCGCGCGCAGCGCGCTGACGCACTGGGTCTGGGCGTCGCTGGTCGCCCCGTCGCCGGCGTGACTCACGAGGAGCGGGGTGCGCCCGGCTTCGAGGAGGTCGATCGCGCCGATCAGGCTGTCCGCGCCGCCCGAGAAGAGACTCACCCCGTCGAACGGCGGACTGGGAGGAGATGCCCCAGGCGCGCGGCTCGGCGCGGACCGCTGCGCGTGCGCCTGCGCGGCGTGCTGCGCGTACTCCTGCGCGGCGTGTGCGAACCCGGCGGGGCGCGCGCGCACGCCGATCGACCAGCGGTCGCCGGTCAGAAAATCGAGCATCCGGGTGAGCAGGGGCAGCGCCGCGGACCACCGGGCCGGATCGCTCACCGGGACGACGAGGCGCAGCTGCCGGGTCCAGGTGTCCTCCGACTCGGTCTCGCGCGAGACCCGCGTGTCGGTGGCGTGCACGAGCGCCGCCAGCACCGCGACGTCGAGCCCGAGCTCGGTCGGGACCACCCCCATCGCGGCGAGGTCCTCCAGGGCCTGCCCAAGGCCGTGGGCGAGCCGGCGCTGCGCGGCGACGAGGTCCACGTCGGTCGCCACCTCATCGGCGGCGGTGGGGATCGCCGTGCGGTCGAGGGGGCCGAACCTCCCGAGGAGCACGTGCCGTCTCATGCGCGGGCCTCCTGGTCGCCGAGCAGTTGGAGGATGCCGAACGCCGCCTCGTAGACGCCTGTGACGAAGCCAAGGACGCGGTCAGGGGTGAGGGACCGTAATGCAGCGCGCGCGGCGGTCAGGGCGTCGCTGACGCCCCGACGGATGAAGTCGCGCAGCTGCGCCTGCACCCGCGCGGCGTCGCGCACGTCTGGGGGGACCGAGACGACCTTCATGCCGATGTCGTTGCAGAGGCGGGCCTCGATGGCGTGCGTCGCGTAGAGCTCCAACACCGTCTGCATCTGGTCGGCGGTCAGCGCGTTCAGGTCCGTGATCCCGGCGCCGGCGAGGTCCGCGATCGTCTCGACGAACGCATCGCGGGCGATCCCTTCGTCGACCGTGCCGCCGTCCGGGCACACGTAGTCGGCCAGGCCGAGGAACACCTCCTCAATCGGGCGCCCCGCGAGCGCGTCGAGGTTGAGAGCGCGGAGGGCCTCGCCCGCACCGCGCGCCCGCGCGTCCGCCAGGAAGTCGAGCAGCCTGCCGGCGGCGCGGCGGGAGGACCCCATCCGGCGGGCGGCGGTGCGCGCGCCGCCCGACGATGTGGCGACGTAGCCCGACACGGCGCGGCCGAGGCTCGCCCGGTCCCGCCCGCCCGACGCGGCGAACCGCGAGAAGTTGCTGCGCGGCGCCGCAAACCGGGCGGGCACCGGCGGCTGCGGCGGTGGCGGGTGCGGTGCCGGCGCGGGCGGCACGTCCGCCGGCGCGCCTGCGTCACCCGAAGGCGCCTCGCCCGGAGACGGTGTGGGGGAAGCGGGCTCGAGCCACGATGGGACGAGGGGGGTCCCACCGGTAGGGCCGCGGTAGGCGCTTGAGGTTCCCATCAGCGACCTCCGGTTCGCGTCCGCAGCACCCCGGCGGCCGCGGCCTTGAGGATGAGGTTCGTGTCGGCCGCGGTGGCCCACGCGTTGAGCAGTCGCGCGAAGCGGGCGGCGTGGGCGGGGTCGGTCAGGACGCCCTCCCAGCCGCTCACCGCCCACGCGCCGAGGCGCTCCCGCGGCAGGGCCTCAAGGAAGTCGACCAGGGTCCCCTGGAGCGTCGGGTGCGCGCGCACCAGCACCGTCAGCCCCGGCACGCCGGCCGGCTCGGTCTCGAAGCTGTCGCTGCCGACGATGCGCCCGCGTAGCGCCTCGAACACGCGCGCCGCCTCGGCGACCGCCAGCTGCTTGAGGTCCGGGCCGAGCGCCTGAACGCCGAACTTGGGGCCGAGCAGCTGCTCGACGACCGTCGCGAGGTGCCCCAGGGCGGAGGCCGCGCCGAAGTAGTCCTTTCGGTCCTTGGCCACGAACAGGTACGGCCGCAGGTCGACGCCGGCCAACGCGGGCCTGACCCTCGCCCAAGCGAGGATTGGGGGCGACGCCAGCCACTCGGCCAGCGTGGCGCTGGCGGGCGGCGGCACCACCTCGCGTGCCGTCGTGGGTGGGGTCGTGAGCGGCGTCGCCGCCTTGCCGGCGCGACCTTCCTTCGCGCGGACCGCGGTGGACGGCGCGTCTATCCCGGCGCCGGTGCCGACAGTGCCAGCGGCCGGCGCGGACGGGGCAGGGCGGGCGACCGCCTTGGAGGCCGCACCCGGCGCCGGTTCGGCGCCGTCGGTCGTCGCCTCGGCGGCCGCTTCGAACGCGGCCACGTCGTCGCTCTGGCCGCTCGGGTGGGTCGCCGCCGCGCTCGCCAGCTGATCGAAGAGCCGCGGGAGGAACCGCTCCGCCAACATGAGCTTCCCGAGAACGGGGAGCTTGACATCGTCCCCGAACCCCCGCGCCGCGGCGATCCGCTGCCGGAGGAGCAACGTGTTCAGGAATCGCTTGATCTGCCGCGGGTTGCCTCGCGCGTAGGCGGCCAACAGGGGGCCGATCTGGTCGCTCAGGGTGAGCGCCGTCTGCGCCTTGGACGCCTCGGCCCCGAGGGCGGCGTTCACAGCCGAGGCGTCGAGCACCCCGCCCGTCCACGGGCGCGCGAGGAGCGCGCGGGCCTTCGCGAGCAGCGTGTCGTAGCCGGGCGACGTCTCGCCCACGTCGGCCCCGATGAGCAGCAGGGTGACGTAGATGCGGGTCTCGGCCTCACCGAGGGCCGGGAGGCGGAACGGCACCTGAATGAGCTTCTCCAGGTAGTTCCGCGCGTAGTCTCGCGGGCCCGTGGTGTCCGGCAGGTCGGGGAAGTGCTTCCGCACCGCGTACTCGATCATCGCTTCGTCCGCGGCGACGACGAACGCGGTGCGAGACGTGAACACGAAGAGGCGCACCGCCTCGAGCGTCTCGATCGCGGTCTCCGGGAGGCAGCGGTCCAGGTCATCGATGAGGACGACGAGTTGGCTGACGCCGGCCTTCTCGAGCAGCTCGTCGAACGCCTTGCGGAACGCGCCGATCTCCTCGGGCACGTTCTTCGTATCGCTCTCGGGCTTGAGCAGCGACTTGGCGCCCTCCAGAGCCGCCTCGACGTTCGCCTTCGTCGCGAGCTTCGCCGGGTCGGCCAGCACGCCGTTGATCGTGCCGATCACAGCCTGGATCTGGTCGGGCGTCGGGATGCCGGTGTACGCCGTGAGGGCGAGCCCGCCGGCCTTCTTCGCCACCTTCAGCCAGTCGATGCGGCGGAAGACGTTCCTGACGGCGTCCGCAGCACGGGTGAGCGCCGGCCGCTTCTCGACGAGCCCCGTCACGATCCCCTCGATGAGGGCGATCTTCGCGTCCTCGAAGCCCTGGAAGCGCCAGCCGTTGAACTTGAGGCACAACACGCCCGACACGTCGTCGAGCTTGGTCTCGATCATCTCGAGGACGCTCGACTTCCCCGCGCCCCAATCCCCGTGGACGCCGATCGTGACGGGGCACTCCGGCGTAGATCGGATGAGCTCAACGATTGTCGTGGCGATCGCCTCGTTGTTGAGCAAGTCGACCTTCGTCTCGCTGTCCGTGAGCAGCATCGCTTCTGGTATCCGGTCTGGCGTCCGTTGCGCCGAAGGTAGGACATGAGATGGCGCACTCCCCGGGGACGTGCCGTCGCGTCGCCGTGGAGGCCGTCGCCGTCAGGGACGTGCTCAGCGCGCGACGGCAGCCGACCCACGTGCACTCGGAAGGCGTGTGAAGACACGGCTGGCGCTCTGACGAGAATAGAGCGTCAGAGCACCAGCCTTCTCCGCCAAAGTGCCGCCGATACTGCAGAGCGTCCAGGTGCTATCTGGGAATCGGTAGCCTTACCTTTGATCAGCTGTGGTCAGTGGTGAGACGCCGGTGCTGCGAGACGGATCGCGTTCCCCCTACGGCGGCGGGGCGTGAGGCACTGCTCCGTCTTGAAATCAGCGTTGCGAGAATGCGGGGCGTGCACGGCGGTTGAGACGCAGCCAGTGCCGGCGCATTTCCTTCCCTGCTGACGGTTACTCGCAGACACGCCCCGGACGTCGATCTCTTCATCAGCGCCACGCGCGTCGACGGGGCGCCGTTACGTGCTGCGCGCCGACAACTGCCGGTGCCGAGTAGACACCCGCCGAAGTCGCCAACGATCAGCCCGGGTTCCGCAGCATGTCCGCCATGAGCCGCATGTCGCGCGCGGCGGATGGCACCTCGATGCCGTACCGGCGCAGCTCGTCCTTCGCCATGCGCACGAACGCCGCGCGCGGCACCTCGGGCCGGTCCGCGCGCACCGTGGCGACGATGCGGTCGTACGCCTCCTCCGGCAGCACCTTGCACAGCGCGGTGTAGAGCCCGACGTTGCCGCGATCCCCGCACAGCTGCTGCACCGCGAGCACGCGCTCGTGCAGCTCCGACCGCCCGGACGCCTTCGACGGGCCGATCCCGAGTTGCGCGAGCAGCGCCGCCTTGTCAGCCGCCATGCCGGAGCCGGTCGCTCCCGACACGGCAGACCCGTTGGTCACTGCCGTGACCGCGCCCGCTGACCGTCCGTCGCCCGTCACTTCACGCATCACCTCGCGGCCGCCCGTACCGCTCCCTGCCCCGAGCGCCGGCTCCGAGACGATCTGGTAGACCGCGCTCACGAGCTTCGCGCGCTTGCCCGGGTAGGTCGGGAACCGCCGCAGGTCGTCGGCGAGCGTGTCGCCGTAGGTCGGCATGGCGGCGAGGAAGCCCACGCGCACGAGCTCCTCGTGCATCACGTCGAGCTTGCGGACGATCTGCGCCGTCTTCTGTTCGTCGATCGGGATGCGGTCGCGGAGGAAGTGCACCGGCACGCGCACCTGCCCCGTCCCGCGGTGGTCGTGCGCGTAGCACGCCCAGTCGAGCAGCCGGTAGAGCCGCCGCGCGGGCCCGGAATCGACCAGCCAGTAGCGCGTCGTCTCGAGCAGCCGGAAGTCCTCGGCGAACTGCTGCGCGAGGTCCTCCGAGATCGTCAGCTTCACGCGCGTCTCGCCGGGCTCCTCGACGATCTCCAGCCGGTCGATCAGACCCGTGACGATCGTGCGCTTCGTCCAGCGCTTCCCTTCCCGCCCGGCGCCGCCCGACGCCTCGATGCGGAGCCGCGCGAGGCGGAGCAGCGTCTCGCGGAGCGACTTGTAGTACTTGCCGCCGTCCGACTTGCCGATGCGCGCGAGCAGCTCGGTCATGCTCCACTCGAACGTGCGCTCGGCGTTGTCGCGCAGATTCCACCGCCGCCCGCGCGTGCGCGCGTTCGCGTCCTCGCCGACGACGATCAGGAGGTCCTGCGCCATCGGGCCCGGGAGCTTGTGCGCGTGCTGCAGCGCGGTCTCGCGCCCCGCGTCGCTCTCGCCGCCCGGCACGTCGGTCGGCACGATGACGACCGTGTCGTTGTCGGCCGTCACCCGCCAGAGCGCGGTCCCGCCGTCGCGCGGATACTTGAGCTCGAAGGCGAACTGCCCCGGGTCGTCCGGGGCGAAGCGACGCGCCTGCCGTCCGATGCCGTGCGCCTCGACGGCGACCGGGAGGCGCGCGCGCGACGGGCGGCCGTCGGTCGGGAGCACCCCCTCGGCACTCCCTCCTTCCGATGCGAGGATCTCGGGTGCGCCGGCGGCGATGGCACCGCTAGGGGCGTCGTCCGGAAGGTCGGGCTCCGGCGTACCAAGCGCCTCGAGGGGCGGTGCGGCCGCTGACCCCGCGGCCGCGAGGAGATCGGTGCCGAGCAGCTCGCCGATCGACGGCATCGCCGACCGTGCACGCGCGGTCGACGTGCGTGTGCCACGCGGGGACGGGGAGGTCCTCGGGGGCGATCCCTCGGGCGGGGCCTCGGTGCCCTCCCCACGCGCGACGTCGCGCGCGCCACCGGTCGTGGTGCGACGGCTCGGGCGCGGCGATGTCGTCCTGGTGGGCTTGTCAGCGGGCACTCTTCACACCGATGCTCTTCGGGGTTGGTGCGCGGTGCGGGCGGGCCCTCGCGGCCCGCCCGTACTGCATCTGGTTCTACATACTCTGCTTCCTACTACGTACCGCGATCCGGGCGAAAGCAAGGGTGGCTCAGGTTCGGGCCACGGCACGGGCCGGAACACCTCACGGTCCTGCCACCTGCCCGGCTTGGGGTGGTTCGGGTTCGGAGTACGGGTACGCCCGCGTCCAAACCGCGCCGGTCGTCGCGCACGCGATGGGTGGTTCAGGTTCGGTCAACGGTCGGCGAGCGCCGCCGACCTGTCGATCGCACGATGGGTGGTTCCGGTTCGGTAGACGGGTGGCTCAGGTTCGGCCCAGGGGTGGCCCGGGTCCGGTGGAGGGGTGGCTCGGGTCCGGCCGAGCGGTGGTTCGGGTGCGGGCCGGGGTGGCTCGTGATCGGTACAGGGGGCGTTCATCCCACGATCCGGGTCGGCGTGGGATGAACGGCCACGGACCCGACGGCCAGCCGGCTGACCACGGAGTTCGAGTGCGGCCGGGAGATCGTGTTCGACAGGCAGGGGGCACGAGCGTCTACGACCGCTCTACGATCGGCTGAACGGGGCGGCCGCGATCGGGCTCGGGAGTCTCGTGGCAGCCCGCGACGGCGCCGCGGGCCACGGTGTCGCGGACACGCCCGTCGTCCCCGCCGGAGCTACTACCCGGCCTCCCATCGGGGTCACCGGTTGGGTCCTGAGGATCGGCCGACCGCCCCCGCGTGGTCCGATGCCCTACCGCGCCGCTACCGCGCGCCGCCCGTGCGACGGCTGGCACCCACGGCGTGGTACTGGGCGATCGCGCCCTGCGCGACGCGCAGCCGCTCGGTGTAGCGGGCGACCATGGCGCTCGACTTCCACCGACCCGCCTGCATGATGGCGGCGAGGTCGAACCCCGCCGCGACGAGGTCCTGCGCCATCCCAACCCGGGCCGAGTGACCGGAGAGCCGCTCGGGGTCGACGCCGAGCCGTCGGAGCCGGGGGGCGGCGCGCCGCGCGAGCGCCTTCAGCCGATCGTGGATGTTGGTCGGGTGCATGGCGCCGCCGACGCGGCCGGTCACGTGCACGGCGCGGAAGAGCGGGCCGGTCAGGGGGCCGGTCAGCGCCGGACCGTCCGGCGCTCCGGTGGCCGTGCGGACGACGGCGAGCCAGTCCTGGACCGCGGCCCACGTGGCGGGGCCGAGATAGAGGTAGGTCCCCTGCCCCGCCTGGTCGGTCTTCGAGCGCGCGATGAGCACCGTCGCGCCGCCGTCGTCTGCGGGCTCGAGGTCCTCGACGCGGAGCGCGGCGAGCTCGCTCCGGCGGGCGAGCAGGTCACGGGCGACGAGGAGGAGCGCGCGGTCGCGTCGGTCGATCGGCCGGTCGCCGAGCGTGGCGAGCAGCGCCTCGCACACCGGCGCGGTGAGGCCGGCCGCCTGCCGCTGCCGCCCCTTGCCCATGTCGGCGCGCCGGCGTGCGGCGCCCTTCATCGCGACGCGCACCTCCTCGTCCTTGGTCGGATCGGCGAGGGCGAGCACCCGATGCACGCGCGCGAGCGAAGCGAGGCAGCGCCGGAGTGTCGCCGGGGTCCAGCGCTCGGCGTGCGCGTCGACGAAGGCGGCCAGGTCCTCCGGACGGGCGGGCAGCGGCAGCCGGCGCGGTGCCTGGGCGCGGCACCACGTGGTCCAGCGGCGCACGTCGGTCCGGAGCGCGCGGAGCGTGGCCGGGGCGACCGACTGCTCGTAGCGCCGGCCGATGCGGGCGAGGCGGGCCGCGGCGTCCGGGCCGAGGTGGAGGAGCCCGGCGACGTCGACGGCCAGGCCGATCGCCGAGTCAGAGATCGCCGACTCGGGATCGGGAGCGGTCCCGCCCTGTGCCGCCTCGACGTCTGCCGCGACCGGGATCGCGCGCGAATCAGCGCCGGGTGCCTGCTGAGACGCCGTGGTCCCGCCCCCACCGGGCGGCGCGTGGGGCACTCGCGGGGCGCGGACGTCGGATGGGGGGCGCGGACTTGGAGGCATCGACCGCAACGTACTCGTGGACAACATGAAGGAAAAGCGGTTCTCACATACAGTCGCTTGCCCCCTCAGCGTTTCCGGAGTAAACACGATCACCACTCCGCACCGACCCGATCTCCCGTGCCAAGCACTCGCCGGACACGCACTTCCGCCCGTCGCCCAGCCGAGCGGGCCCGCGATGAGGCGCTCGCATCGGCCGTTCCGACCGAGGGGGGCACGCCCGCGCTGGAGGTTCCGGCGGCACGTGCGTCCGACATGGCGCAGGAGCACGCGCGCGAGCACAGGACTGAGCACGCGCCTGAGAAGTGGGATGGGCGCCGGACGCACATCGTCGATCGCGCGGCCGACTACGTCGCGCTCCACGCGCAGGGGCTCACGGTCGCCCAGATCGCCCGGCGGCGTCGGCGCTCGAAGGGCTACGTGAGCATCCTGCTGCGCCTCGGCCAGGTGCTCGCCGGGCTGCCGGCCGGCGAGGTGGCCGCCTACCGCTCCCCGCGGATCACGTGGGCCCTCGCCCAGCGCCTGGTCCGCGCGGACACGCCCGCGGTCGAGGTCCGGGCGCAGCTCCGCTACGCGCTCGGCGGCTTCTCGACGCACAACGTCGACCGGCGCCGGCGCGGGCTCCGGGCCGGCACGGCGGCCGGGACGGCGGGGGCCGCGAAATCGGGTGCCGCCACGCGCCCGTCGACCGTCGCGAGTCCGCTCCCTGGCAGCATGCCGACGGGCGGCGTGCCGACGGGCGGCGCGCCGACCGGTGGCGCGGCGAGCGCGCCCGCCGGCATGCTCGCGGGGTGGGGCTTCGATCAGGCGCTGTTCGACGCGGATGCGGCGGCTTTCGCCCGGGCGCATCTCGAGCGGCTCGCCGCCGTCCACCAGGCGGTCGCGCGGCGCACCGCACGGGCCGTCCAGCAGCAGGCGGCCGGGCGCCTCGCCGTCGGGCAGAGCCTCCGCCACCTCAGCCGCCAACTCAGCGGGCAACTCAGCCGGCCGGTCGGCTCGTCGCCCCGTGAAGCCCAGGCGCCAGCGCACGCGTCGACCGACGGACCGCCCGGCATCGGGTTGGCTACCCGCGCGTCCGGCATGCTCGACGCCGCGCCCCCCGACCAGCGCGCCGCGCTCGCGGCGTTCGCGGTGTTCGAGGCCGGGTTGATGGCCGCCGTGCGGGGCGCGCTCGCCGCGCTCGACGAGGCAGCCCAGGAGGCGGGGGACGCTGCGACAGCCGTGAAACACGCCCCCGCCGTGGGAGCCGCGCGGCGGCCGGCGGGGGCCGTGCGCCCCGCCTCGGCACCGTCACCGCCCGAGATCACGCCGGACGAATGGGACGCCGAGCTCGCTGATTGAGCCGCCCGGCGTTCGGACGGCCGCGGTGGCCGCATCGCCGCCGTATCGCGACGGCGGCTTGCTGGTCGCGCGCCGCGAGCCGCTGACGGAGGGGTGGTTCAGGTACGGACGACGGGCGCCGGACCCTCCCACTGCACGGGGAGACGGGTGCGCTCCGCTCGCCAGGACCGGCAGCGTGGGTGGCTCACGTTCGGCGTAAGGGTGGCTCAGGTGCGGCCGAGGGGTGGCTCGGGTGCGGAGGAGGGGTGGTTCAGGTGCGGACCAGGAACGCGCGTGCCGCATCGACCCCGATGCAGGCCTGGCCTGTGTGACAAGTGTTCACTTGTGGTATTTTGCCTGGCCCGCGTCGACGGTGGGCGGGGACTGCCGGCGTGTCGGCCCGACCTAACAGGCGTGGGGGCTGGCCGCTGGCAGGGCGCCGTGACCGCGTGCCGTCGATGCGAACTCAGCGGAGCGGACGCCCCTGGCGCACCGGTCGCGGGCGCTTCGGGAAGGCCGCGCCGCCGTTCTGCTCCTGCTTGAGCTGCTCGAGGAAGCGTCGCACGGCGTGCTCGCCGAAGGCCGCGAGCGTCAGGTAGAGCGGCGGCCCGGCGAGGTGCACCACGGCGTCCCGCATCTCGTCGGCGAGGTCCGTCGGGATGAGGAACGTCTCGCGCTTCTTCCCCGCGGGGACGCGCTCCTCCTCGACGTCGAGCCCCACGACGGGGGCAGACCAGGACTCGGCCGCCGCAGCAGGCGCCATCGTGGGCGCCGCTGTCAGCATCGCAGACGCAGCGGGGGGCGTGGCCGGCACGGCAGCGGCAGCCTCCGCAGTGGCCGTTGCCGTGTTCGGGACGGTGGGCTGCGACGGAGCTGGCAGGGCGGCGGACACCGGCAAGTCAGCGCCGACTGGCGCGACGGGCGCCGGCCGCGGCACAACTGCCACGTCCGCCTGAGGCGCGAGCGAGTGGACGGGGGGTTCGGCCACCGGCGCATCACGGTCGGCGGCGACTGGCTCGGACGTCGCACGTACGGCAGGCGCGGCCTCCGCAGGGGGCATCGCCGGCACAGCGGCCGGCGGGGCTCCGACGACGGGCGCCGACGTCGCGACCGGCGTGGTGGTCGGCGCAGCCTCGGG
>ERZ1066118.1257-NODE-1257-length-16854-cov-11.636228_pt1 | contig 16854 bp, 14 predicted proteins | sample MGYA00382765_ERZ1066118 | MGnify/ENA primary metagenome ERZ1066118 (study PRJEB33369, sample SAMEA5778348) | biofilm metagenome | biome: Industrial cooling water; feature: Water cooling tower basin; material: Biofilm | place: United Arab Emirates | collected...
TTAGCTAAATTAACGGGTTGGAATATTCAAGAGATTCGTAAAAAAGCTAAGGTTGCCGACTACCAGCAAACCCCTTGGTGGAAGAATTTGTGGGGTAAGTAGGTATTAAGAGTGAAAATCAATCGGCAAGGCGATTTCAATTCAAACAGTTGCGATCGCCTACTAATCGTTGTTCTTCGAGCTAAACAGCTTACTAGTTCCGATACCTATTCCACCAAGACCAGTAAATAATATAGTTATAATATCTTTTGCTAAATTACCATCCTTGGTAATAGTAGCATATACAAGCACAATCCCTAAAACCACAACTATTATTCCCAAAGCAATTCTTTTGGTATTTTCAATTGCCAGTGCTTCGTTATGTCTATTTCCCTCTTTCAAAGCATTCAGTTCAGCAAGTCTTGTATCATTAGTATTTAAAAAATCTAAAAACTGTTCGGGAGCGTTGCGTGCTAGTGCATCAATCGCATCTGGGTTGACTCTAGCTACATATACTGATTGCAAGTTTGCCTAACCTTCCATAGGAAAGACGACACTAGGATCGATAAAATCCGTGCCGTCTCTCTCATACTTGAAAAGAGATGAATCTTCCCTACCCGTAGATGAAGCTGCTTGTTTTAATTCATCTACGTTTGAGTCTTCCCTGGTTTCTGGCGATTGCTCTGGTTCTGACTTACCTGACATACAGACCAAATAACGATCTCGACAAAGAGGCGGCTGCTAAATATGCAGCACGACGCTTATTATAGTCTTTGTCTTTTCGGAACGCTACGAAAGCTTCATCCTCATTTTGTTGCGACCAATCAGGAATAATCACCAAATTAGGGTTAGCTGACTTTATCAGTTCGAGTCGATGTCTAAACTGACGACGTTGACTAGCACTTGCATTTATAGGCAGAGCAAACCTATAGACAAAGTTGGCTTGCTGTTTTACACTATCTCCTCTAGTAATTTCTCTAAATATCATTTATTTTTAGGTTTGAGCGAGGCAAGTAAAAGTAAAACGATTGACGTTTGCTAACAGGTTTTTTCTAAACAGCAACCGTGGATTTACGGTTGTTATCTACATATATATATAGTGTACATCAATGAGAACGGTATTAACTTCAGCAAATATACGGCTAATAAATAAGCTATGGTGAATTTTATCAGCCTTAGCGTAGAGAGTTGGATTGCACCAGAAGAACAGAAGGTTGTGATGCAGATAGTAACAAGCTGGATGGAAGAAGGATTGCAACAAGGATTGCAACAAGGAAGACAGGAAGAAGCTCTCGCGTTGATTCTGCCTCAGTTACCGCGTCGAGTTGGAACTGTTAAGCTTGGCTGACAAGAGCGCATCCGCCAGCTATCTTTAACTGGCTTGGAGAATTTGGCTGAAGCGTTGTTGGATTTTTCTAGCCCAGAGGATTTAGTCAACTGGCTGGAAAAATCAGCCAACTAAGAATTTATACGTGTTCTCACCTACTGCTACGCAATTGATGTTTCTTTCGATTTTTACTAGTTGCAGTAGGTTATACAGCAAGTCCTTGCAAAAATTGTTAGATTAGACAATATTAAGATTTCGCATAATTCAATTTTATTTTTTGCTACAAATGACTTATCAATTCTTTTTGTAGAATTGCGAACAGACTGCAAATATGTAGGTTCGTTTAAATTTAGTGTCAAAAAGCTTTGATCCCCAATAGATTAGAAGAGAAACCAATAGCTGTAACTGCCTCACAGAAATTGGTTCGAGCGCAGTAGCAATTATTAGAGAGGGAAATAGCTATGGTAACGGCGGTGACAGAAACAACCTCCCCAGCAGCAAAAGAGCGATCGCTCATTCTTTGGTTTGAGGAGGTAGGAATTCACGATCTTGCTTTGGTAGGCGGGAAAAATGCCTCTTTAGGGGAAATGATTCAACAACTCACACCACAAGGCATTAACGTTCCCAACGGCTTTGCCATCACCGCCTATGCCTATCGCTATTACATTCAGCAAACTGGTTTAGACACCAAACTGCGATCGCTATTTGCCGACTTGGATGTAGAAGATCTGAATAACTTACGCCAACGCGGCAAACAAGCAAGGTCGATGCTGCGGTACACGCCTTTCCCCAAAGACTTAAAAGAGGCGATCGCTGCTGCCTACGAAAAGTTATGCGAAAATTACGGAATCGATACCGATGTTGCCGTTCGTTCCAGCGCCACAGCCGAAGACTTACCCGATGCCAGTTTTGCCGGACAGCAAGAATCCTATCTCAACATTAACGGTGCTGAAGGCGTGTTAGTTGCCTGTCACCGCTGCTTTGCTTCCCTATTTACCGACCGCGCTATCTCCTATCGCCACAGTCGAGGCTTCGACCATTTCAGCGTTGCTCTCTCGATTGGCGTGCAAAAAATGGTACGTTCTGACTTGGCTGCTTCTGGGGTGATGTTCTCCATCGATACGGAGACTGGATTTAAAAATGCTGCACTGATCACTGCTGCCTACGGTTTGGGTGAAAATATCGTCCAAGGGGCAATTAACCCTGACGAATACTATGTATTTAAACCGACGCTGAAATCAGGATTTCGCCCGATTTTAGGCAAAAGATTGGGTTCTAAAGAATTCAAAATGGTCTACGATACAGGCGGATCGAAAGTTACCAGAAACGTTCCCGTCGTACCTAGCGATCGCGGTAAATATGCCCTCAAGGATGAAGAGGTTTTGCAATTAGCGCGATGGGCTTGTGCGATCGAAGATCATTACTCCAAAGTGCGCGGTACTTATACCCCGATGGACATCGAGTGGGCAAAAGACGGCGTGACCGAACAATTATTTATCGTCCAAGCCCGTCCCGAAACCGTACAATCGCAAAAAAGCCTCAATGTCTTACGGAGTTATCACTTAGTAGGGGCTAACGGCGATAAACCCATAATTACAGGTCGCAGTGTCGGCGAGGCGATCGGTCAGGGGAAAGTCAAAGTCATTACGGACGTGCATAGACTCGACCATTTTCAAACAGGAGATGTGTTAGTTACCGATAAAACAGACCCCGATTGGGAACCAATTTTAAAAAAAGCCAGCGCCATTGTGACCAATCAAGGTGGTAGAACTTGTCACGCCGCAATTATAGCTAGAGAGATTGGTATACCTGCCATTGTTGGCTGTGGCGATGCGACTAGCGTGTTGCTTTCTGGGCAAGAAGTGACGGTTTCTTGTGCCGAAGGCGACGAAGGAAAGGTTTACCAGGGATTATTACCGTTTGAAGTCCGAGAAGTCCCCTTAGACGACCTGCCCCGCACTCGTACCAAAATTATGATGAACGTGGGCAACCCTGCGGAAGCTTTCAGTCTCTCAGCAATTCCTAATGATGGTGTGGGGTTAGCGCGGTTAGAGTTTATTATTGCCAACCATATTAAAATTCATCCTCTGGCGCTGTTGCATTTTGACCGATTAGAGGACGAAGCAGAAAAAGCCAAAATTGCAGAGATGACGGCATTCTTTGCAGAGAAGTCCCAGTATTTCGTCGAGAAATTAGCCCAAGGTGCGGCAACGCTGGCGGCTGCTTTCTATCCCAATCCCGTCGTGGTGCGGATGAGCGATTTTAAGTCGAACGAATATGCCAACTTACTAGGCGGAAAGCAGTTTGAACCCAAGGAAGAAAACCCTATGCTAGGGTGGCGAGGAGCAGCGCGTTACTACGATCCGCGTTACCGAGATGCTTTTGCTTTAGAATGTCATGCCATCAGACGGGTACGGGAAGAGATGGGATTGACGAATCTGATTCCGATGATTCCGTTTTGTCGCACTCCTGAAGAAGGGCGTAAAGTCTTGGCAGAAATGGCAAAACACGGTTTGGAACGGGGTAAAGACGGGCTAGAAGTCTACGTAATGTGCGAGTTACCCAACAACGTTTTGATGGCGGAGGAATTCAGCGAAGTCTTCGATGGATTTTCAATTGGTTCTAACGATTTAACTCAGTTGACAATTGGATTAGACCGAGATTCCGCCTTGGTTGCAGGTTTATTTGACGAACGCACCCCAGGAGTGAAGCGATTGGTACAGATGGCGATCGCCACTGCTAAAGCTAAAGGTCGTAAAATTGGAATCTGCGGTCAAGCTCCCAGCGATTACCCAGAATTTGCTCAGTTTTTGGTAGAACAAGGAATAGATTCTATGAGTCTCAACCCCGATTCCGTATTAAAAACACTGCTGATAGTAGCAGAAGTAGAAAAGAAGCTGGGGGCTAGGGGTTAAGTCATTGCGTCTCTAAAATAGCCTATGTAGGGGCGTACATCTGTGCGCTCCTACGAATATATAGCTTAACTTATGTAAATCGCTATAAATCGTTATCTGCATTTCTGATTGTTTTTACCGTATTTCAGTTGCTCTGAGTTACGTAATTATACGAGAGTGCTTGTATTATTTTTCTTAAAAACAGAGCATCACTTTTACCAAATTTGCATCTCAAAATCGTTGTCGATCGCAGATAGACAATAGTTATTAAGCGATCGCGCGATGTTTTCTCAGTTAAACTGAGTTGCGATCGCTCGCAAAAAAATCGTACAGTTATCTGTCTACTGCTTGCAGATCGGCAATTGTACTGTAATTTAACTTCAGTAAAATTGCCCTTGGTCTATGCGAAAAATAAATATTAACTTTATTTTGTGACGGTTATATAAAGTTCACTTAAACAAGTACGATCGCCTTGATTTTCACAATCGAGCTATTTCATTCTATTTACTTATGTGCCCAGATATACGCGATCGCGTTCTCCAAGTTTCTTCTGTCCCTCAACTCGAATTCAACTAGCAGCAACCTCTGTCTTGCTCGCACTCACTAAAGAGACAAAGTAGATCATGCGTAAGTTTCAAGCTCAGCAAATTGCACTAGCAGCTAGTGTTGTTTTTAGTATTACTATCGGTAGCTGTCATACAACTACTGCAAATAATGAAGGTCAATCTGGCAATCTGTCGCTTCAAAAGCCCAGCCAAGATTTCTTAATTAGCCAGCAAACAACTTCTGGCATTCTAGCTCAAGACCCTAAATCGCGAGACAAATGGCTGTGGCCTTTCTCCTCTACTTCAATTTGGAATATGCCGATTGGGGCTACTGCAACGTATGTACCAGCAAATCTGCCAAAAGCAGGTCTTTTTGGTGCAGATCGGGAATACTTCTATAAGCTAAAAGCTGGCGACCCGATGCGTCCAGTTCTTTCACCTGGAAGTTTTGGTCCTGGACGCTGTACGGGTAAGCAATCGATGGGCATTTCTCTGCCAGTTCCCGACAATTTAATCGTCCCAGATGCAACCAGTCAGCCATACTCTACGCCCAATAACGCCGCTGCCTTTTTGATGCCAGATGGCAAAACGATCGAGCAACTCGAACCCCTTGCCCGGTGTACTGCAGGTGGAAACATTCACGGCTGGCGTAACCCTTGGGGAGGAGTTGACATTTACGGCGACGGAATTAAAGGCACTCACTTCGGGTCTGGTCTGTCGGCGATCGGTGGTTCTATTCGCCGAGGCGAACTCATAGGCGAAGAACCGATCCGCCATGCGCTCAAAATCTTAGTTTGGGGTAAAAAATACCTGCATTATTCTAAATCTGTACCTGGTTATCGCTGGCCCGCCGACCGTACCGATCGCTATGCTTCTAGCGAATATAAAGGTACTAACCCTAAACTCGTGCAAGGGAGTTTATTAGCAATTCCGCCTCATGTAAAGATAGAAAGTTTAGGGGTAAAAACCCCGGCGGGGCAGAAAATTTTCAAGGCGCTGCAAAATTATGGCGCATATATAGTCGATGATGCTTATTGGGACGCTCACTACCTCGCTGTAGAACAAGGAGTTCCAGAGGAATTTCGCGCTCGCTACGGCTATAGTTTTGAAGGTCGTAGCGGTGCTTTTTATGACGATATGATGAAGTTATTTTCAGCACTACATGTCGTTGACAATAACAGACCCGATAATATCGGTGGTGGTGGTAGATTGAGAGCACCTCTCGCACCACCGATCGCGAACTAATCTGGCTAGCTGTAGCAATTGCAATTTAATAATTGCGATCGCACAGGCGATCGCAATTATTGCCATAATTTAATTCAGATCAATTCAGATAGCTCTCAATCAACTGGCGATATTGACTCTTTTGCTTCACGCCTTTGGTTTCGCTGAGCAACTCTTTCTCCTTAAAGAATTGAATGGTCGGCGTTCCCGTGACTTGAGCGTTCTCGGCAATATCGGGATCTGCTTGAATGTCAATCTCGACAAAGTGAATTTTGCCGTCAAACTCATCGACAACTTTATCAAGAATCGGTTTGAGCGTGTGGCAAGGACCGCAACCAGGCGAGACATATTTCACTATTAGGAGGCGATCGCTATCGTGGAATAGTTTGCGTAAAGCATAACCACCATGATGCCGCGTTTGAGCTAGATCGAATTCTTCTGGAGGAGCAGCTGGCTTTGCTTGATGCTCCAGTTCGTTATTGGGAGTCTCTGGTTTTTGGTGGAATTCTTGAATTAATCCATTCACAGACAACCACCGTTCTGCTAGCATTGCTCCCATACAACCGCTGCCAGCAGCTGTAATTGCTTGGCGAAATTCGTGGTCTTGCACGTCTCCAGCCGCAAACACTCCTTCAACGCTGGTTTCTACAGAACCGTGTTTGGTGACAATGTATCCCACGTCATCGAGTTCCAACTGACCTTTAAACAATGATGTGTTGGGATTATGACCGATCGCGTAGAATAAACCCCGCACGTCTAGGTTGCTTTCTTCGCCTGTTTTGTTGTTACGGATCAGTAATCCTTCCATGTGCTTGTCATTGCCAAACACATCTACTGCTTCCGTATTCCAGTGGACGGTGATTTTGGGATTATTTAAAACGCGGTCTTGCATTGCTTTACTAGCACGCATTTTGTCACCCCGCACCAACATATGTACCTCATCGCCATACTTGGTCAGATAAATCGATTCTTCAGCGGCGGAGTCCCCAGCACCAATCACAGCTAATTTCGCTCTGTGAAAGATCGGGGTAGCGCCATCGCAGATCGCACAAGCTGATATACCTCGGCTCCAAAATTGACCCTCACAAGGTAATCCCAGGCGCTTTGCTGTGGCTCCAGTTGCAATGACGATGCTATTGGTCTTAAATTCCCGCTCCTCAGAACGGACAGTAAACGGGCGTTGCGATAAGTCAACTGAAATTACGTCCTCGGTGTATAGCTCTGCTCCCCAGCGTTCTGCTTGAGCCTTCATCCGATCCATCAGTTCTGGTCCTGTAATTCCTTCTGGAAAGCCAGGAAAGTTTTCTACTTCTGTCGTCGTCATCAACTGTCCGCCAGGTAAGCCTCCCGCTTGGAAACCTTCAAAGACCACTGGTTTGAGGTTCGCTCGCGCTGCATAGATTGCTGCAGTGTATCCAGCGGGTCCAGAGCCAATAATCACTAAGTTCTCAACAGCAGGATTAGTCATGGGATATATAAACTCATAACGACTACGTTTTTGCTATTATAGCAGAGCCACTCGAAAGTCAAAAGTCAAACGTCAAAAGCTTGCCCTCGAATGAAATGAATGGTTAAAAGTCAAAATCCAGAAGTCAGGCGTCCTAATTCTTCTCCGACTCCTGACTCCCCCTCAGAAACTCTAATACTGCCGCATTGACTGCTTGATTAGCACCAGCAGAAGCGTCGTGACCGCAGTTTGAGAGGATCTTTAATTGAGAATTGGGGATGCGCGATCGCAATTTCTCACCATCGCTACAAGGAAACCAGGTATCTTGTTTTCCCCACAAAATTAGAGTCGGACATTTAATTTTGTGTAAATGGTTTTGAATCTTATTAATTAAACTTGGTTTTTTTGCCTGCAAGTGTTCGATTTCTGCTGCTGCAATTTGTAAGTCTTCTGCAACTTTAGCGATCGTCCCTGGAAATTCGATAAATGGATAGGTGAGCCAATATACGTCTTCTTCTGTCAAAATTGATGGGTCGAATAGTACCGATTGCCGCTCTAATCGCATCAATTCTCGAATGACGGGGGCGAAAAAATATGGAAACCGAGTCGAGTCAATCGCTTTGACTATTTCTGTTGGTAATTGCGACAGCAACCACATACCCCAATGCGGTAAGCGTTCGGGAAAAATTGGGACATTGACAACGATTAACTTTTCGATCAGTTGAGGATAGGCAAGTGCAAATCCCAAACTAACTAATGCACCCAGGGACTCTGCGACGATGATGGCTGGTTCGTTGCATAAGCCGCTAATAATTCGTGCGAGTTCGATCAATTGGTGATCGTGTCTTTCCCGTCGCAATGGTTTTTCGGAAAAACCATAACCCTTGGCATCGAAACAAATAACGCGAAAGTATTTAGATAAAGGTTCGACGCTGTAGCGCCAGTTGTAACTCCAACTGCCAATGCCATGTATTAAAAATAGCGGCTTACCCGTGCCTTTTTCTCCATAAGCAATAGAAACTGGGTAGCCATTCGCATCGATAATTTTTAATGTTTGTCTCCCTTGGGGAAATGTTGCCTGCCACCAGTCCTTCATTCCTGTCTTGAAACCTCAATTAGCTAGTCACTGTATTTAAGAGCAGTTTAAAAACTAGCACACTAAAGGTTACCAAGCCTATACCAATAATTAAGAACCCGATTACTATTAAAAACATCAACCACCGATTGGCAGGCTTGTTGATATTTGTTACTCCCAAATGTGTCTCTATTAGCTCCAGGTTCTTAACGTTGGCTTTCCAGGCAAAATCAAACCAATCGCCCACAATTGGGACAGTACCGACTACGCTTTCTAACAGAATGTTACCGACCATTTTTCCCAATGTCTCTCTGGGGAGTCCTAAACGCACGGCTTCTATTACTATGTATGCAGAAAGCACCGTACCGACAAAATCTCCTGCGCCTGGCAGCAATCCTAAAATGGGGTCTAAACCGACGCGAAACTTCGTTCCTGGAATTGCGATCGCATTATCCAGCAGGTGTGTTAGTTTACGCAAGCGTTGAATAACCGCAAGTCGGGGATGATTTGTCACAACAGGAATTGGCGAAGTCCGAGACATTTTGATTATTTACAGCAGATTGAACTTTGATAGAAAGGCTACTACTGTCGATCTAAACATAGCTGGATATGCTTTTGGTTGTACCTGTAGCATGATTTACTCTGATAGTAGGGAGTCGGGAATCGGAAGCAGAGAAGACCAGGAGCAGAGGGAGAAAAACAAGAAAGCCTCTCGCAAGCAAGCCTCTCGCCTCTTCCCACGCACCACTTTCTTACCGACAACTAACAACCAACTCCTTGCTTTTGAGCTTGGGCTTGGAGGGCATAATCGCGGAATCTTTCCATATTGGCTTGCAGCGTAGATTCAACTGCACGACCTAAAAATAGGCTATCCATAATTTTGCCTAAAATCCCAGGAAAAGCATAAGCAACGCTAAGCTTGACAATTGTACTGGTATGGCGATCGTAAAACCGAATTGCGCCTTGATTTGGCAGACCATCCACAGATTCCCATTGAATGATTTGGTTTGGCACTTTCTTCAGAATGCGGGAATGCCAGTCAAACTGCAATCCCCCCGTATTCAGATGCCAACGAGACAAGTCAGGGTTATCCTCCAGTACCTTTACCGACTCAATCCACTTCATCCAGCGGGGCATCTGCTCTAGATCTGACCACAATTCCCATACTTGGTCTACGGGAACTGGCACATCAACCTGTACGCTATGCTCTAACCAATCTGGCATTGACTTTTCCTCTAAGTTGTTTAGTGTCTATGCAGTATCGCTCGAAGCTACTACCGCGCTTGCGTTTACCTATACAGCCGACAACTCACCCTGACTAGCCATTTCACTTGCCAGAATTGCTTTCGCCGCCAATCGCCCCGAAAGCGTCGCTCCTTCCATACTATCGATGTAATCTTGCTGGGTGTAGCTCCCCGCTAGGAAGAAATTAGCTACTGGTGTAGTTTGATAAGGGCGATACGGCTCCATCCCCGGTGCTTCGCGATAGAGAGATTGCGCTAACTTGACAACGCTGTACCAAGTCATATTTAATTCCCGCGATGAAGGAAATAATTCATGAACTTGCTGGAGTACGTGTTGGGCGATCGCTTCGTTACTTTCTTTAATAAAAGGATCGCCGGGTGTTAGTACTAGCTGTAATAAAGAACCCTGTCCCTCGCGGTAATAATCTGTAGGGCTAGTTAAAGCCAAATCTGCAAAACAAGAAAAGTCGGCATCTGGCGTGTACAGCAGATTGTCGATGCCTGCTGCTTGCTGTAACTGCTGGCGCTTTTGGGCGTCTTGCAGTTCTGTCACCCAACCATCAAACCGCAACTGTACCGTTGCGACTGGTACTGCTTCTAATTTATAGATGTTGTCAAACTGCGACCATTTCCGCCATGCAGCAGGTAAAAGCCGCTGAATTCCTGGGACATCACAAGCACAGACATAGGCATCAGCAGTAACTGTTTCTTCTGTCTCGCCACCAGCGACAACTATGCCCGTGACGCGGGTTTCGCCTCTGTCTTCGGCATACTGAATTTCTCTAACTCGCCGCCGCGTGAAGATTTTTACCTGCCTGTCCTCTAGATACTTCACGATCGGTTTGTGCAAAAATTCATCTGGCGAACCTTCTAACATCCGCAACACCGAAGCCTCGCTTCTAGCTGCAAACATTTGGAAAATTGTCAGCATACAACGAGCAGAAATATGTTCGCAGTCAATAAAGCCCAAAGCATAGGCAATTGGGTTCCACATCCGCTTGATACTGCCATTGCTACCACCCTGACGGCGGAACCAGTCAGCAAAACTGATGTTGTCGAGGTTGCGGATCGTTTTCATTGCCCCTTCAAAATCGATTAAACCCCGCACGATGGGGCTAGTACCGAGGGCGATCGCATTTTGAACTTTATCTTGTAGAGATAGCTGCGAAGTCGTGAAAAAAGCTTTTAATCCATTAAACGGCGCACCCGTGAGAAAGCGAAAATCTAACGCTCCCGTGCGTCCGCCTTTATTAATAAACGTGTGGACGTGTTCTTTCCGCAGTAGGTGTTCAAATGCTCCTACTTGCTTCATTAATTCAAATAGCTGGTAGTAATTGCCAAAAAAGACATGCAACCCCATCTCAACATGGTTGCCCTCAGGATCTACCCAACTCCCGACTTTTCCACCTACAAAGGGGCGAGACTCGTAGATCTCTACTTCCCAGCCAGCATCTGCCAACGTGACGGCAGTTGCTAGTCCAGCTAGCCCCGCACCGACAATCGCAACCCGCATGTGTTATTTCCCGCTCAGTTTCTTTACATATATTAATAGGGATGGGGGACTGGGGGCTAGGGAGTCGGGAGTCGGGAGTCGGGGAACAGAGCAGAGGGAGCAATTCAAAATTCAAAATTCAAAATTCAAAATTAAGGCACGCACCACGCACCACTTTTTGACCAATGACAAATGACAACTGGTAACTGTCGCTACGCCTAAAAAGTGGCGATCGCAGTAATCTGGGATTAAAATCTGTGAAGCAAGTATTGGCAAAGGTACAGATCTTTGCTTAATCGCGCGATCGAGTCCTGTAGGCAGTAAAAGTAGAGAAAATTTAGCATCTAACTTATGGTAGAACCTATGAAAACTCCTCATAAAGTTGTCATCGTTGGTGGGGGCTTTGCAGGATTGTATGCAGCTAAAGCATTAGGGAAAAGTGGTTTCGATGTCACTTTAGTGGATAAGCGGAATTTTCATCTATTTCAACCCCTACTCTATCAAGTTGCTACAGGGACTCTATCTCCAGCCGATATTTCGTCACCATTGCGGGCGATTTTGAATCGACAAAAAAATACGAGAGTGCTGATGGGCGAAGTCATCGATCTCGATCCTCAACAGCAAAAAATTATTTTGCGCAACGGAGAATTGGCTTACGACAGTCTGATCGTCGCTACTGGGGTAAGTCACCACTATTTCGGTAATGATAATTGGGCAGAAGTCGCACCAGGACTCAAAACTGTAGAAGATGCTTTGGAAATGAGACGGCGGATTTTTCTGGCTTTTGAAGCCGCCGAAAAGGAAACCGATCCAGCAAAACGTCGTGCTTGGCTGACATTTGCGATCGCGGGTGGAGGTCCGACGGGAGTAGAATTAGCTGGGGCGATCGCGGAGCTTGCCTACAGTACTTTAAAACGCGATTTCCGTAACATCGACACCAAAGAAACCCAAATATTGCTGATAGAGGGTATGGATCGCATCCTACCACCCTACGATCCGAAATTATCGGCTCAAGCAGCGCATTCTCTAGAGCGATTGGGCGTAACAATCAAAACCAAAACTCTAGTTACGAACGTCACCGAGGACGCGGTAACAATCCGTCAAGGCGAACATATCGAATCTATTCCTACGCGGACGGTTTTATGGGCAGCGGGTGTTAAAGCTTCATCGATGGGAGAAGCGATCGCTCAACGCACTGGAGCGCAACTCGATCGGGCAGGACGAGTCATAGTCGAACCCGATCTAAGTCTGGCTAATTATTCAAATATTTTCATCATTGGAGATTTAGCAAATTATTCCCACCAAGATGACAAACCTCTGCCGGGAGTCGCACCCGTAGCCATGCAAGAAGGGCAATACGTAGCAGAACTGATCCAACGCAAGCTTCGGGGGCAAGCTGTAACTGCCTTCCGCTATGTTGATATCGCCAGCCTAGCAGTAATCGGGCGCAATGCCGCAGTGGTAGATTTACGCTTTGTCAAGTTTTCAGGAATTTTTGCTTGGTTAATTTGGTTGTTCGTCCACATTTACTACCTGATTGAATTTGACAATAAATTGGTAGTAATTTTTCAGTGGGGCTGGAACTATTTCACCCGCAAGCGAGGAGCCAGGTTAATCACGGGAGAAGAATCTTTACTCCAGTTAGAAATTGATGAAAACGGTAATTACTACACACCATCAGGCGATCGCTCGGCTGTAGTTACTACTCACACCTAGTTGAGTTATCGGCGTGATGGTTGATCGCCTGTCATTTGTCGCTTATCACTGGTACGCGCAAGTTTCTATTGATAGATGACTAATGACTCATTAATTATCGATCTGCCTACAAATGACAAAGAAGAAGTAGTAAGTCATAAGTGGTAACTAAGAACACTAATCATTCACAAATGACCAATGACTCACTTATTAGCAAAATTGCTGGCAACGCAGCCAAACATAAATTTTTTAACTTCTTTGGGAATTTTGCCAGTTGCTCTGTACTTTTTTTCTAGTTTAGAAAATTGTTCGAGATCGTATTCGTCCTGAATCCGATCGAGGACGCAAGCACAGACTTGTTTTTTACCGCTTTTTTCCGTGCATTCCTGCATAAAACTTTGTACGACTTCTGCCGGATATGCATTGGTTGTTGCCTCAGCTCGAACCAATGTAGGAAAGAAAAATGTGGCAGCAGAGAAGAGTGTGTATGTGAGTTGCTTTCCAGTCAGCATTTTCCGTTTAAGTTCAAAAAATTTTCATGAAGCAGACAAATCAAACATAATTTATCCGCACATTTTCTGGGTCAGAAAAATTACTGAAATTAAGATATTCTTAATTGGGAGTACGCGATCGTTAAGTATTAATAGTGAATTGTAAACAAATAATACAAGTCGAAAACACTGATAAAAATCTCGCAAATCTGCGATCGCCCGTGTCAAGATAAAAAGTTACGGTAATATTCCCTTTGTCATCTGTCAGTTATCGGTGAAGAGTGGTAGTGGGAGTTGGTAGACAGTGGTTGCTCCTTTGCTCCTCTGCCCCTCAGCTCTTTTCTTACTAACCCCTATCCCGTAGACTGGTGCAGAACTGGAATCAAGTAATGTGTCAAAGTAAATGCATCTACTCCCATTTGGGTTCTTTCTCGCTCTGCTAGAATTCCAGCTTGGGAGTGCCACCAAGCCGCAGTCGCCACGATCGCATCTACCGAGATATGTTGTGCAGTTGCCTGGGCAAGTAATCCCCCCAGCAATCCAGTTAAAACATCGCCACTCCCGCCCCGTGCTAATGCAGGCGTACTCTCAGGATTAATCCAGACTTGACCTGATGGGTTGGCGATCGCGGTTCTCGCTCCCTTGAGTAATACTACTGCTTTGCTCGTTTGTGCTGCCTGTCGTACCGCACTAATTCTGTCTTGCATCGGACTGGGAGCATCGGGAAATAAGCGCTTAAACTCTCCTGCATGAGGTGTGAGGATAGTTGGTGACGACCGCCGCGATAACTTTTGAGCCCCCAAAATGGCAAGAATATTCAAACCGTCTGCATCTAGAACTAAAGGACAATCGCTATTCAACACTTCTTGGACGATCGGCGTAGCTTCTAAAGTCAAACCAGGACCGCAGGCAATGGCTTGAAATGATTCTAAATCCGTCCCCTCCGGTAAATTGAGCTGGGCGATCGCGCCATTATCAGTTTCCGGGCAACCCACAACTAATGCTTCGGGTAGTTGTGTGTTTAGCAGGGGTTTAATCGCTTCAGGTACGGCGATCGATAGCATTCCCACACCACTGGCTCTAGCACCCAATGCTGTTAGTAAAGCACCGCCAGCGTAGCGTCGCGAACCGCAGATAATTAATACATGTCCTTGCTTGTACTTGTGGGTAACAGGCGGACGAGTCAGTGGCAGAGTGGCGATCGCCAAGTCACTCGTCACGCGCTTGACTTTAGCCGCTTCTAAAACAGCCTGTATATCTGCTACGGGAATGTCAAAATCAATCAGTTCTGCCGTACCGACGTACTCTAATGCTTGGTCTTGTAACAATCCTTGCTTCCACAATCCCAAACAAAAAGTTCGCGTTGCTTTAATCGCCGTTCCTAGCGCTTCTCCTGTATCTGTATGCAATCCAGAAGGGAGATCGATGCTGAGGATGGGCATAGACCAGCGGTCGAGTTGGTGAATATCTGAGGCGATCGGCTCAGTAATTTGGCGTTCCATGCCAAACCCAAACAAGCCATCGATTAACAAGTCACAATCTTGTAAAGGAGCGATCGCTTCAACATGGGGAATGCCCAAACTCTCGGCATACTGTGCGTGCTGGCTGGTTAATTCTTTTAATTTGGCGATCGGACGGTAGATGAGAACTTCATACCCTTGGAAATGTAACTCTCGCGCCACTACCAATGCATCGCCGCCATTATGCCCTGGACCAACTAACACGCCGACCCGCCGCACTTGGGGATAGGGATACAATGTCTGCACTCGTCGGGCGATCGCTCCCCCTACCTTTTCCATCAAAGCCGCTACTGGCATTCCCGCAGCAAATATCCGCGCCTCAATCTCGCGCATTTGCTCCGCCGTAACGACGATTTGCTCGATTTGTTTGCGTCTAGACCGATCTGGTAGCAAAGCTCAAATCCAAAGCTTACTTTATCTAGAGTACCAGCCTTATCGGTTGGCAGCTTAACGCTTGAGTTAGAAAGCTTGAGGCGATCGGGTTTGCGGGTAGTTGTTGTGCGATCGCATACCAGCAGCAACTATATGCAGTTCGGGATGATTGAAAGCAATTACTTGAGAAACGCTATAGTAACAGCAGTCCCATTACCAGAATAGATTGATGTATTCAGTCATGCGTACTGTGGATATGACCTTTCCTCTTTGGGGTCTAGTAATTTTCATATTATGGACGGTCGCTGTCGTTGTCTTTTTGCTTATAGTTAGGATTCAGCATCTATCTGCTGGTGGTTCTGTAAAAGATTTCGCCACACCCAACGATGAAAGCTTGCTCTGGCGGTTATATCGCGTACAAGCTAACTTAGTCGAGAACCTACCTTTATATTTAGGAGTCGTGTTTCTGCTCGCAGTTCGAGGTGTATCTGGAATAGTAGTAGATTCACTTGTTGTTGTGTACATCGTATTTCGGCTTATACACTCACTGATTCACATAGCTGGTTTCAATCCCATGTATCGGCTGTTCAGCTTGGGTATTCAGTTTGTTTGCCTAGTCGCCTTGATTGTGCTAGCAGTCTTCTAGGTGATTAATTAAATTATTAACTACTGCCCGTAATAAACTCGCGCCTTTCTCAGTCCCGAAGCCCGTAAATAGCGCCGCCAATTTTCTGCTTGTTCTTTTGCTAAAAACGGTCCCACTCTTACGTGAGTGCGCGGTTCCTGACGCTGGCTGACTCTAACTGGCATTCCCATTCTCAGCTGTTGTATTCGCTGCTCGATCGCGCCTAATTTATTTTGTTTAGCAGGAATGACGACAAAATAAAATTTACTCGTAAAATCTGTATCTTCTCCAGTTGCAAGATTGACAATTCGCGCGTCAATACCTTGGGCTTCTAAAGCAATCGCTAGTTTTTGGGCGTTAGCAGTGTGTTGAAATATTCCTGCTTGAATTACATTTTTTTGCCGATAAGAGCGCACGAATGCCGATGGTTCAAACTGTTTGATTTGTTTGAGCGTCAATGCATTCGGATTATTCACGTAAACTAAGTAACTCGTAGTGCGACGAGTAGGTACGGGATCGATCGGTACGGGCTTAACTGGTGCAGGGTTAACTGGTACAGACGAAGGTGCTTGGAAGTCGAGTTCGCGGGGAGTGAAATTAGAATTGGAAATTCGGAGTTCGGAATTCGGAATTGCTGTTTTGTTGTCAGCTACGGGTTGCGTTTCAGCAGCATTGACAGCTATTGCTAACCATCCTCCTAATGCTAGTGTCATAACTGGGGCGATCGCCATGTTCCTACTAATATCTAAATTAAAAAATTTGGTTATTATTGGAGATTGAATTTGCCGCTTCATCGTAGCTAGCCTTGTGCTTTACGTCGAGTTTTATTGAATACTAGAACAATTTTTGCTGCATTCCTACCCACAAAACCGAAAATTAGCTTTTAGGTTAAGCACGAGCAACAAAAATATAAAGAAAAAATTA
>ERZ1066118.1258-NODE-1258-length-16828-cov-9.210875_pt1 | contig 16828 bp, 18 predicted proteins | sample MGYA00382765_ERZ1066118 | MGnify/ENA primary metagenome ERZ1066118 (study PRJEB33369, sample SAMEA5778348) | biofilm metagenome | biome: Industrial cooling water; feature: Water cooling tower basin; material: Biofilm | place: United Arab Emirates | collected...
CCGCTCTACCCGCCGCGCCGTGCCGGTTTTTGCAGAATTTGGCTTTGATTTCAACCTCGCCCGCCATATCCTCGCGCGCGCCTTCGCCGCGTTCGAGGTCGAGGACGGTTTCGGCGCCGTATTCGATTTTGCGGCTGCCCGCGCCCGCGCTCAGTCCCCCACCCGTCATCGCGCCCCGGTTGCGCTCGGCAATCGCCAGAATCGGGCAACCCAACGTCGTAGCGAGCCGCTTGAGCGAAAGCAGCGCGGCGTTGAGCGTGTCGTATTCGGTTGCGCCACACGGCGGCGCGCTCTCGGCCCAGGCATGGAGCGAATCCACTATGAGAAGCAGATGTTTGGGTCGCTCGCCACCCGCCTGAGCGCGCACGATTTGCGCGCATTCGTGCAAGTAACTGGGGCTGGCATAGGCGCGCGTGCCGTCCACGAGCGCGAGGTGCGGAACTGTGGCTACGGCGCGGCGCGCGAGTTCGAGCGAATCGCGCGGTGGCATTTCACCGCTTTTGAGGCGTCCCAGAAAAGTTTGGGTCGAGCGCGCGGTCAGGCGGCGCAAAAGTTCGAGCGGCGCCATTTCACAGGTGAGATAAAGGCACGGACAGCCGCAATTCGCCGCGACTTGAAGCGCAAACGCGGTTTTTCCGGCTCCGGGCTGGCCGTGCGCGATATGAAGTCCGGGCGCGAAACAGCCGCCGAGTTCCTTATCGAGCGATGGCAAACCCGAAAGCGGGCCACGCGCAGCACCATTAACGCGCGCATCGAAAGCGCCTTGGGCGTCGGTTTCCCACGCGTCGAGCAAATCGCTCAAGCGGCAAAGCTGCGGGCGCGGCGCGTTTGGTTCATTGAGCTTTGGAGCCTCGCCTAAAGAGGTGGCGGCGCGCTCGGCGGGCGAGGGCGAAAAAGCGGCGACGGGGGGCGGCATTTCGTTCATCGGAGGTTTTGAGACCGGTTAAAGTCGCGCTTTTCATTGTGCAGGGCGCCGATAGCGCCCGCAAGGGTGCGCCCATCGGCCCTTTGTTATTGTTATTGGGGGGCGATTTGAGCGTGAACTCCCACAGTTTTGAGTCGAACTCCCACAGTTTTGAGTCGAACTCCCACAGTTTTGAGTCGAGTGGCCAACGTTATGTAGTGCGCCAAAAAATTCGATGAACGAGCCACCGTGCGCCAAAAACTCCCACAGTTTTGAGTCGGGATTTTTCGCGCCGAAAAATGTGGTAAAGCCTAAAAACTGCCGAAATTGGGCGTTCTGACGAGTGAAAACGCGCGCTTTTGGCTACACGAAGCGCAGATTCGGCCACATGAGCCGCAGCTAAGCGCGCTAAAACGCGGTTTTGGACTCAAAACTGTGGGAGTTCACGCTCAAATCGCGTTTTCAACCCTCGTTTTTGGGGGGTTTTTGGGTTGGTTTTCGCGCGCGTTTTTTGGGTGATTTCGCCCCTAAATCGCGGGTTTTTCGGGCCGGAAGCGCCTTCGCGCAGCCTTCGACCGAGACTTGCAACTTTTCACCGGGCGAAAGCTCGACGCGCTCTTTGAGCCACTGCGATTGCCACTCCTGGCGCGGCAAACGCGCGCGCATTTCGGCGACCGAAAGCGCGGCTTCGCCCGTTTTGGCCAGAAACCCGTTTTCCACCAAAACCTGTAGCGCGCCCTGCCAGTATTCAATTGCGCGAATCGGGTTTTTGCTGTTCAAAACTTCGCTGGGCGGCGCAGTTTTGGGCGGATAACGGTCGAGCAGTTCGCGCCGCGTCGGTTGCAACGAGCCATCGAGCGCCGCGCGCGGTTGGCGCCGCCAAAAACTCGCCAGCGCGAGGCCCAACACCCGCGCCCACGCGCCCGACGGTTTGTTGCCGGGAATCGCGCCCAGCAGCTCGCCCATCGGCAGATATTGCGCGGTTTCGGGCAGCGTCGTCAGCCGCGTCCACGCTTGCGAGGCGACCAAGCGCACCCGCAGCGGCGTTTCCTGAATTTCGGGAAAAAGTTGGGGCTGCGCCGGTTTTTCCTTTTCCAGAATCGCCCAGGGCGGCGAGTCAATCACGGTTTCGATGCGCTCACCGGTGCGCTTGTCCACGTATTGCCCACTGCGCTGCCCGACAATCGAGGCGCGCGCGCCAAACATCAGATACCGCCAGACGCGGCGGCGCATTTCGAGGCGTTCTTTGGTCGAGCGCGGGTCGAACCCGATTTTGCTCATCACGTCGTCGAGGTCAATCCACTCGACCGCCGCCATGTTTTGCGGAATCGGCGAACTCGGCGCCAAAAGCTGCGACACGTAAAGCAGCGTGAAATTGAAATCCGGGTCTTGCGCGACCGTCAAATCTTCCAAAACCTGCAACGGCACGCCCTGAGCGCGCTCATCATCGGAAAGCGCGATTTGCACATGGTGCCGCGCGCCCGGAACGCCGTGCGAGCGCGTCGCGGCGTTTTCATCGGTCGTCCAACCCTGCCCCGATTTGCCGTCTGAAGCCGCGCGCATCAGCGCGTCCACTTCCTGCGAGGTTTGAATCGCGTAGTCTTCGCTTTGCGCCGGAAGCGGCGCGCGCAAACCCAAATCGCTGCCTGCCAAAAGGCTAATATCAGGCGCCACCACCGAATCCGCGACGCGGCGCGAGGGTTTGTCCGCGCCGCGCAACACGACCGGATTTTTGCGCGGCGCTCGCGGCTTTTTGGGCGCCGATTTTTTGGCTTTGACGGGCGAATCGGCCTCAATTTGAGCTGTTTCGCTTTGAACAGATTCGCTCGCAATGGCTTCGTTGGGTGCATCAAAAAGCGAGATGTCGGAGGGCTTAGATTTGGGCATGGCGCTGAATTTTCCATAAAGGTGTCGTTGTGCAACGACACACCGTTTTTAACTTTCACCCAAAGCCGCCTCGATCTGGGCGATGTGCTTTTTGAGGGCCGCCAATTCGCGGCGCGCGGCTTTTTTCTGTGACGCAGAAATGGTCTCGCTCCCGATTTCGCCCAAGGTTTTGGAAAGCAGTTCGCTCGCCGGTTTAAGTGCGCGTTGCAGCCAATTTCCTTTTGGCTCACCCGCTTTTTTGGCGTCCGCAGCATCGGTGTTGGAATCGGCGTCGTTGTGCAACGACACCTCGCCGCCACTTGACTTCTCTTGGGGTTTTTGCGCGTTCTCGATACGCTTTTGGATGGCCGTGATGGGCGCGGCGTCTTCGAGCGTGGCGCGAATCAGTTCAGCGCGCAGGGTTTCGTCTTCGACTTTTTCAATCAATTTGGCTTGCATCAGCGAATCGGGACGCTGCGCCACCATCGCTTGCACATCGGGCCGCGCGCGGCGAAGCGCCAGACGGTTTTCAAGGTAGCCCCGGTCTTTGCCCAGCTTTTTGGCGGTTTCTCTAATCGAAAGCCCGTTGAGACCCATAAAGTGATGAATCGCCTCGCCTTCATCGAGTGGCGAAAGCGCCTGGCGCTGGATGTTTTCGACGAGCGCCATTTCCCACGCGCCCTGCTCGTCCGCGCTAACCACGATGACCGGCACTTCGGCGCAGCCCGCCAATTCGGAGGCTCGCCAGCGCCGCTCGCCCGCAATCAGCGTGTAGGTCGCGCCATCGCTCGCGGCGCGCACCAGAAGCGGCTGCAAAATGCCGGTTGCGCCCACGCCCAAACCGGCTTCGCGGCCTTCGCGGATGTTGTCGGCGAGGCTTTGCAGCTCTTCGGTTGGAAACTGCGTGCGCGGCTGTTTGGTCGGCGCCACCAGTTCGCGTTTGACGAGGCGCAGGGCGCCGGTGAGTTCGCGTTCGTCGGGCGAAGCCGGAAACAAATTTTGAAAAGCGTTGGCCACGTTTTGGCGTTTGGCGTTGGGTTTCATGAATGGAATTCTCATGGCGCGGGGTGTCGTTGCGCAACGACACCCCGCTTAGTTTGAGGCAAAACGGGCGTTAAAACAGCGCCAGAACCTCTTGCGCGAGGGCGCGGTAAGCGGCGGCACCTTTGGATCTGGGCGCGAAGTGCAGCACGCTTTGATGGGCGGCGGCGGCATCGGGAAACACCGCGAGGTCGCGCGCGACCGTCTCAAAAACCGACTTCCCAAACGCCGCGCGCGTTTGCGCTTCGATTTCGTGGCAGTGGCCCTTGCGCGAATCGAAAAGCGTCAGCAAAATCCGCAGGTCAAGCCGCGCGTTGCCGCGCGCCCGCGCTTCCTGCGCGGCTTCGAGAATGCGCGCCAAGCCACGAGCGGCGGCGTATTGCGCTTGAAGCGGCACCAGCGCCAGGTCGCTCACCAGCAGGGCAGCGGCGCTTTCTTGCACCAAGGCGGGCGGGCAATCAATCAGGACGAAATCAACCTTAACGCTTCCAATCGCGCTCGCTAACTCGCTGGGCGCGGGCGAAAGAAATTCGCAGTCGGGCAGGGAAGGCGCATAAATCGAAAGGTCGCGCTGCGCGTCGAGGTCAACAAATAGCACACTTTTTCCAACTTCGAGCAGCGCAGCGCCCAGGTTGAGCGTGGTGGTCGTTTTTCCGACGCCGCCTTTTTGATTGATTACCGCTATGGTTCGCGGTCTGGATTGAGGCAGTGCTTGAGGTGTCGCACTTTTTGAGGACGCCTTTTCGCTTTTTTTCGGCGTCATTTGCCGTCCCCTTTGGAGGTGATTTCGGCCTCTTTCCCTGCGCCAACGCTCGCCAAATCACTCGGCGAGATGCGCCAGACGCGGCCCAATTTGCGGCCCTTGAGTTCGCCCAGTCGCAGCCAGCGCCGCACTGTATCGTTATTGACCTGGAGTAACTCGGCTGCCTCTTCAACGGTAAGAAATTTTTCCATCATCGTCCAAAACAACGCAAAGTTTAACGCTTTCTCGCGCATATGAACGCATATTCAGAATGCCTATCGCTTGCTATAAACTCGACTCTAAACAATGAGAAAAAAGCCCGTCATCAAGTCGCTCGTCGCGTCGCAAAACGACGTCAACCAAATCGAATCCGCAGGCGCCGCGATGCTGCCCGAACTGCGCCGCTTAATCGAGGGCGCCCAAACGCGCGTAGCCGTCGCGGTCAACAGTGAGTTGGTGCTGTTGTATTGGGATTTGGGCCATCGAATCCGCACCGAAATTCTGCGTGAAGAGCGCGCCGAGTATGGCGAACGAATTGTTCAGACAGTGTCTGACAAATTGTCGGCGGAGTTCGGCAAAGGCTATAGCCGACCAAATCTGGTCTACATGATGAAATTCGCCGAGCATTTTCCTGACCGCCAAATTTGTCAGACACTGTCGACAAAATTATCTTGGAGCCACTTCTCCGAGATTTTAAGGCTCAAAACCCCGCTCGAACGCGAATTTTACGCGACGCTTTGCCACAAAAGCGGGTGGAGCGTGCGCGGCCTTCGCCGCGAAATTGCGGGCGCGCTTTTCACTCGAACCGCCTTGGCCAGCAAAGGCGAAGACGTCATTCTCGCCGACCTCGAAAAGTTGCGCGACGAGGACAAATGGACGCCCGATTTGGTGTTGCGCGATCCCTACGTTTTGTCGTTTTTGGGCCTGACCGATTCTTTCAGCGAAGCCGACCTCGAAGCCGCGATTTTGCGTGAGATGGAACGGTTTCTCCTGGAACTGGGCGAGGGTTTCACGTTCGCGGCGCGCCAGAAACGGATGACGATTGACGGCAAAGATTTTTATCTCGATTTGCTGTTTTACCATCGCCACCTGCGGCGTCTGGTCGCCATAGACCTCAAAATTGGCCCTTTCGAGCCAGGATTTAAAGGTCAGATGGAACTTTATCTGGCATGGCTCAACAAATACGAGCGCGCCAGGGGCGAAGAAGCGCCGATTGGCCTCGTGCTTTGCACCGAGGCGGGCCGCGAGCAGATGGCGCTCTTACAAATCGGGCAAAACGATATTCACGTCGCGGAATACATCACGCAACATCTGCCTCCCGAACTGTTGGAGCGCAAGTTGCGCGAGGCTCAAACGCGCAGTGCCGATCAATTAGCAGCGCGTGAGAAAGGAGATGAACGGTAGAAAAAGGCAATGGCAAAAAACAAAGAGCGAATTTTAATTGAAGCCCAAAATGGGCAGCATGGCGATGTGCTTTCGATTCAAATGGCCCTGGGATTAGTGGCTCGGATGAGCGAAGGTAAAGAGGTGAACGGCGAAACTCAAAACGTGGTTATTCTCGTTCCCACGCGCCATAACGCTACCGGCTCGACGTTGGAGGAAACGTTGGGTGCATCTGCCATTAAGAATCTATTGGCGAAGAAGAGCGTGCGCCTTTCCAATCTGAATACACCAATTCTGAGGCTGGAAACAGTCAAGACCTTCAATTTGTTTACGCCATGCGACGTCCTCATCGTTGTCTATGCAACTTCTGATGCCCTGGATTTAGCTGATGACTCAAAAGCCAATTCGGTCATCGTTGTGCCCTGGATTATTGCTAATGTGGAGCAGTGGCGCCGCACTTGGAATCCCAAAGTGTTTCGGGTGGGCAAATCGCCTGACGGTCAGCCCTCCATACAAGCAATCGCAACAACGTCGCTACCGTCTGCGCCAGCCAACGAGGTGGTGCGGGAGGGGCTGATAATGTTGGCGGCGATGGTCAACGTGTCTACGGGTCTTTCTCATCCTTTGGATAAGCCGAAAGCTGTCTCGCTTTTCAAATTACTGCACAAAGCCGGTGAGACCTTTTCTGCCGAGGAGGTGCGTTCTTGGGCGCTCCAAAATGGCTGGGTGCCGCGTCATGCGACCCAGCTTGCTGAAGTGGCCCAAGCGGTGCTGGCTGGCAAGCGAATTCAAGGTGGTGGAGAAAAAATTTACACTGCCGCAACTCTTAAAAAACTTCGTGAGCGTGCCACTCAAAGAAATGCGGCAAGCGAAGGAGACCTTTGAAAAACGCACATAGCGCACTCATTTGGCTCCGTTTGAAACCACGTGGTTACGGTGATTTGGGCGTTGAAGAGTTCGAGGACTTTTATTCGCGCGTTGCTGGTGTTGTGCCCAATGTTCCCGTAGAAATTCTCAACGACTGGATTTACCGGCACTACGACGATGCGGTTCGGGTTTTTGGCTGGTTGGAGCTTACTCAGTTGCAATTTCAAAAACAAGAGTGGACAACGCACCAAATCGTTTCTCAGGTGCGCGCTTGCAATGAAAAATTGGTCGAAAATTGGAAGGTAGCCTACCGAGATGGTGGTCGTGCTGGTCAGCCATTTCGCCAATCGAAGTTGGGAAAATTCATGCGCGTGCAGGGCACATGGCCTCTTGCACCGCTCATAATGCCAAACCCCATTACCCCTGATAATTTTGGCTCACAGTGGCCTTTGTTGGTGGAAGGGCACCATCGGTTGGCCTATTTACGGGCGCTTTACGAATCACAAGAAGAAACGTTGCTTTCCCATCATTGGGTTTGGCTGGTTAGCGATTCAGCGATAACTTAACTCGTTCCGTAACGCTTCATCTAAAACGCGGTAAGTGGTGCCGTCGCGGGCTTCGATTTCTTCGCTGAGCTGGCCGTTGTGCCACAGCTCGACCGTTTCTCCCTCTCCCCGTCGTAATTCGCAACCCACCAGGATGATGGGCGGTGGTTCGTCGAAAAGTTCGCGCATCGCCGCGAAGTGTTTGGCCTGTTCAACGTGACGCACGATGAAGCCAGAAAGGAGCGATGAGCAGAGGCAGCCGATGAAAAGGGTGCCGTAAAAAATGCGGGGTCTCATGGAAGGTGTCGTTGTGCAACGACAGAAGTTTTTGTGTCCTTAAAATTGGCTTTGGCGGCAGTTGGTTTTGCGCTCGCGTTGGGGTGTGCCGTTAGCGTCGGTGAGCGGCGTGGCGTCCTCCAAAAAGACTTCGCCATTGGCGCCGCTCAGGAAATCGCCGACTTGGATAATTTTTTCTTGCGGCGGGGAATTTCGCACCGAGGCTTTGACCGGCGGACGCACTTGCGGGCGTGAAATCAGGGTTTCGGGCGAGTGCGGGCTGGCAATCACCCAGCCGCTTTTGAGCGTGATGAGGCAGCGAATCGGCTTGCCGCGACAGGCATCGTAGAACTGGCCGCGACCAGACGCGCGGCGCTTTTCTCGTTCGGCCATACGCGTGGGCCACTCCTGCACGATTTCGACGGAATCGGCATTGATGAAAAAACCTTGGGCGGCGTAGAAAGAGGTCATCGTGGGTAAATTTCGTCTCTCCTTTTTTGAATGGGTGGAAGCTGTTTTTAGCGGCGAATACGAGCGAGAGTCACGCGCGCGGTGTGCTGCGCGACTTCGCCTTTTTGTGTTGGAATCGTTGGCGGCTCCCATTCGACGGCTTCGACAACGGCATCGAAAGGCGCGATGAGGGGCGGCGGGGCCTTGACCTGAGGCGGCACAGGCATTTGCCACGCGGCCTGAGCTTCCAAAACGGCGCGGCGCGCTCGGAAACTTTCGGCAAGCGAAGCCCAAAGTGGCCCGCGTTTCAGGGCGCGCTCCTCAGCTTCGAGAACCACAAGCTCGCGCGCAGCGGCTTCGGCTTGATTTTGCCGATGGCGCTGCTCTGGCGTCGGTTCGATTTCGATTGACTGCGCGAAGGGCCGCGACAAGCGCTGGCCGCTCGTCACCAGGTCGCCGCTTCGCACCAGGAAATCGCTGGGGCGGCGCAGCGACGGCGCCAAAAGAGTTGCGCGCCGCGAGGCCAACGAAACTGACGGCACCCTGGCGCCTCCGGGCAGAGTCACCGAAAGCGTGGCCGATTTGAGCGCGATGCGACCCCCGGCGAGCGTCAGGTGGCGCAGTTGCGCGAGGTCAAAGCGCACTTTCTGGCCCGTAAAAACAACGGTTTTAAGTCCCAAATCGGGCACATCCTGCGGCGCGCTGGCGGCGTCTTGAGGAAAGGGAAAACACTCGCCTTCGCCGGTCAGCAGAACCGAATTAATGCCCTCGCTTCGCCCACGCCAGAACGGGGCGTCCGAAGCATCGTTTTGTTGAAGTGAAGGCGCCGCCGCTTGGCCAAGAGCGCGGGCGAGCGCGGCGAAGGTGAGGTTTTGCACGCGCAAGACCTGGGTGTGGTCGGTTCGCGGGCCGAGTTGCTCGACGCGCACCTTGCGCGGCGCGATGCGATGGGTTTCTTCGCCGGTATCGGCCAGAATCCAGTAGCCACTTTGCGCGTTTTGGTCGGGAAACGCGCCGTCGTGTTCGACGACCAATTTCCCGTCGCCGCGCCGCCCAACGATGTGATAGGTGCCGCTCACCAAACGCTGATTCAAAACGTCAAAACCTTCGATTTGCGCTTGCAAACGGTGGGTTTGGCTCCAATCTTCGACATCGCGCACCGCGCCGGAAAGCGTGCCGGTCGCCAGGTGCAAAATCCGCCGCGCGCCCAGCGTTGAAAGCGGCAGAAGTAGCAATCCAACGAGCAGCAAAACCGCGAAAACGGCGCCTTCGGCTTTGCTGCCGGTGATGAAGCGCAGGTTGTCGTTGCCCGGAAACACAAACCGCGCCCGCGACGGCCACAGCAGCGGCACGCCCGATTTGGTGGCGGCGTCGCCCAGCAGATGCGAAGCGTAGCCGCACAGCGCCGCGCCAAACCAGACCGAAGCCACAGGCAGCAAAAACAAAAGCGGCGTCAGAACGAGCGCAAAAACCAGCCAACCGACGAGCGAATGCGTCACGCTGCGATGGCCCCAGCGCCGCTCAATCCAAATGGCGAGCGGAAACAAAACCCGTCCGGCGCGCGTGCTGGGCGTGTCGGCGTCGGGCAGCCACGCGGCAACCGCCGCAACGCCCAGGGCCAGTGGCGCTGGCGCGTGACCGGCCAGCGCGCACGCACCGGCATAAGAAACGGCGCCCCAAAGGGCATGAGTGGGAGCGGTCATAGCGGAAAAGGAAAAATCGGCGTGTCGTTGTGCAACGACAGTGGGGAAGCGCTGAGAAAAAGCGGTTGAAAAATGGCGGCTGTCGTTGTGCAACGACACCCACGAAATCACGGCGCGGCGAGGTCGGCTTCGAGTTCTTCGGCGGTGAGGAAGCCGCAGCTTTGCGCGAGTTCGAGACAGGCGAGCGCGACGCCCTGGCGCGCGGCTTGGAAGGCGTCTTCGCTTGTGTGCGTGGCTTCGAGCGCGGCGACCACGCTCGATAATTCGCCGCCACCGGCTTTGAAACGGGCATCGGCGACCAGATGCAGCGCGTTGGCTGCGTCTTTACGGCGCGCGGTCGAAACGACAAGGGCGTTGGCATTGGCCAGGGCATACCACGCGGCGCTCGCGCGTTTGATGGCCTCGGCTTCGGCGCTCTGGCGCGCGATTTCGCTTTGTTTGGTGGCAAATTGGGCGCTTTGGCGTTCGGCTTTATTCAGCGATAAAAGCCGTTCTAAATCGAGCGCGACGTAAAAGCGCAGTTGCCCGGAAAACGGGTCGAGGCCGCCGGTGGTGTCGAGCTTGAAGCGCCGCGAGACTTCGCGCTCTTGCGCCTGTGATTGCAGCAGCTTGGCTCCGGCCAAAGCCAGCGCCGACGATTTCTGGCGGGTAAGGGCGCGCGTTTTTTCGAGTGAGAGCGAACGGATGCGCGGAAAAATCGAGTCCGTGCTTTGCGCCTGAGCATTCGGCGCGGCGCTGGCCAGGAAAATGAGCAGAAGCCCCGTGATTTTTGCGCGCGAAAAAGGGCTAAAGCGCGCCCCAATGCGCTTGAGCGACCACAAACTGCACCCAAGCGCGGTTTGTAATGGGGTAGGGGACAACTGGGGGAGGCTGGGTTTCATGAAACAGAGAGGGGGTGAGGAGAAAATCGTCATCGGCGTTTGGTGGAAAGTCGGCCCGCGAACAGGCGAAACATCATAAAAGCGACCACGCCAAAACCCGCGAAAACCGTGAGGTCGGCGTCGTCCATGCCGCGCACTGCGAAGCGAATTCCCACGACCAGGCAACCCAAAATCAACAGTGCGGGCGTGAGGTCAACGGTCTTGTGACCATGAATCGGCTCTTGCCGCACTGTTTGAAGCGACAAATCGCCTTTTTTCACGGCGCGGTTGACCAGTTCGTGCAAGACGCTGGGCAAACCCTGCGCTTCTTCGACCAGATGCGTTTTGAGCCGCGCGACTTCGGGGGTGGGAATCGGGTAATCGCCCAGCAATTTTTCGCCGACTTCGAGCGATTCACTGCGTGTCAGGCGCGGCACTTCGACGCGCGCAAAGGAGAACAAAAACGGTTTTTGGCTCGGTTTGGCTTCGACGCTGCACACCACGAGCGTGCAGACCGGCGCGAGTTCGCGGCACACGCGCACGACCGACGGACTGGCGCCATCGAACTCATCCAAAATCACGACGGCTTTTTGGTTTTTGAGGGCAGAAACGGCGTGAGTCGTCGCAGTTTTGGCGTCCATGCGCCGCGTCAAGCGTTCGACTTCGCCCAGTTCCATCGTTAAATCGTCGTTTTTGGTGGGCGGGCCGTCCCACCAGCCGCGATTGTAAAGTTCGAGCAAAAGCGAAGTCAAAAGCTCTTTGGCGGGCGAGATATTTCCGATGTAAATCGCGCCGCCCGCGATGCGTTTGGCGAGCGCGGTTTTGCCGACGCCGTGTTCGCCGACCAGGCACACGTCCTGCCCCGATTCGACGGCGCTCCGGCAACGCGCGAGCAAATTCGAGCGGCCCACGAACGCCAGATGCGCGGTTTTGGGGGCACTTTTTGGGCGCGTTTTCAATTCGGTGATAACGTCCATTTGTCATCTCCCTGGCAAAACGGGCCGAGTGTGAAGGATAGGTTAAGGCGGCTCAAGAGGGGGCAAACTCGCCTTAGAAACACGGGTCTTTCCAGGCCGCGCGTTGATTTTTGTGATTTTTGGCCCCGCCTAATGTAATTTTCACGAGCGTGAGGCTTCCAGCGATTGGCCCATCTGCCACACATCGTGAGAATGCGTTTTGGCCCATTTTTCCAGACCCAGTAACGGCTGCGAAAGCGAGCGGCCCAGAGGTGTGAGGCTGTATTCGACGCGCACCGGAACTTCCGCGAACGATTCGCGCTTCACCAGTCCCATCGTTTCGAGATGGCGCAGCGTGCGAGTCAACATCGTGTGCGAAATGCCATCGAGGGCGCGGTCAATATCGGCATAGCGGAGCGGCCCCGACGATTTCGAGAGCAGCAGCAAAGTGGGAGCGCGCCATTTATCGCGCAAAAGGGCTAAAACGTCGGTGGCATCGGTAAGAGGCGGTTGTTGAGTGGGTGTATCGTTCTCAAGTTCATCGGGCAACAAGGGCATAAGGCTTAACGGGGCTAAATAGAAAGCACCCGAAAAAGCCTGAGACGGGCCGCGCCGCATTTTCAAGAAGAAAAAGAGGGGCCTTACGCCGATGGGTGTGCCCGAAAGAAACGCCAGTGGCAGTGAAAAACCAACGTTTTCGCCGTTGCAAAAGGCAATGGCGAGCCGTTTTTTGCCCTCACTCGGCTTGAATCGAAGCGACTTCCTGGGGGTGATTTGCGCTCCATTCTTCCATCCATTCCAACGGCTCAATGAAGACACAGCCACACGGCGTCAACGAGTATTCGACGCGGGTGGGAACGCAATCGAAGACGCGCCGCTCGACCAGGCCCAATCGTTCCAAACGGCGCAGCGAAGCGGTGAGCGTGCGTTTGGACGTGGGCGCCACCAGGCGCAACAGTTCGTTGTAACGCCGCGTTTGGTCGGGCGCGTCAGACAGGAGTTCGAGAAGGGTGGCGTTGAGTCCTTCGCCCAGAAAACGCAGCAGAGGAACACAAAGACAAAATCGTTTTCGGGGAGGGGCTTCAACGAGGGTTTCGATAGACGGCATGGAAACGCTAATTTTTCAGGGCGCGACTTAACTCTCGGTGGTTGGGAACTGCGCGATTCGCAGGTGAGTGCAGCCGTAGGGCACCAGTTCCAGCAGTTCGAGCGGCGCGCTCGTTTCGATCGGCGAAGATGGCGGCGGCGCGGCGGAGTGGTTTCGCTCGCCCCAACTCGTGGCGCGCCGCGCGGGGACTTCGATGGCGAGCGGTGTATGCTGGGAATCGAACGGCATTTCGGGAACGGCGTTTTCTCGGATGCCGAGTTGCGCGCTCTGGGAAAGGTCGAACGCCAGCGCGTAATTCCAGGCGGTTTGCGGCGCGGCGGGCACGACTTCGCGCTCCCTCGCGCGCGGTTCGAGCGCGGTGTAGGGACACGAGACATCGCGCCACTCTTCGCCCAGGCGCAGCGCCAGAAGCAGGGGGCCGCGATGCAGACAGACGCTGCCCTCGTCGCGCCCTTCGGTGCGAACACGCATTGGTAATTCGAGAGTGATTTCCTCGCCGTCGCGCCACTCCCTTTGCAGACTGGCCCAACCGGGCGCGACGCTTTGGCCGTTCAACGTTGCGCCTTGTGCCCATGCCGGAACGCGAAAACGCAGCGTGAAAATCGCCGTTTGCGCGAGCTTGAGGCGAAAACAGATTTGGCCTTTGAACGGATAATCGGTGCGCGTCTCGATTTCGACGCGCGTGCCTTCGATCTCAGTTTGCACGAGGCATGGCGCGTAATGCGTGGCGACAAGCGCCCCGTTCGCGTCTTTGGCCCACAGCGACGCAGCGAATTTGGGCCAGCCCTGATGTAAATTGGCCTGGCAACAGCCGAAATTCACGTCCTGACCGAACAAATTGGCGCGCGGGCCACTGTCCGTCCAATCGCGTGGCTTTTCGCTGCACTCGATTTGGTTGGTCTGCTGGTGGTATTGGTGCGCCCAAAAATCCGGCGTGGTCGAGGCCGGCAGCGCGTTGAAAGCGATTTGCTCCAAACGGTCGAAGAGAAGGGCATCGCCCGTGATGGCGCCCGCCAATTCGAGCGAAAACATTTCTTCGACAATCGCGCAGGTTTCAAAACCCTGACTTGGACTTTTGCCCGCGAGATGCTCGTCTGCGTAAAACATTCCCGAAGGCGCGCCGTGATATTTGTCCAACTCGCGCAAACCCAGCATGCAGCTTTCAAAGTCTTCGTCTTGACCACTTTGGCGCCACCAAACCGCGCCGGTTTTGAGGCCCATCGCGTTGTTGACGCCGTGAATCGGCAGCGCGACTTCTTCGCCCAAGTGCTCGCGCCCCGCTTTGGTTTTGAGTGGCAAATCGGCGAAATGCGCGTTCCAGTCATAACCCTGTTTCTGACACATTTGGGCCAAGTCGAGTAGCCAATTTTCGCCCGAAAGTTCGTGTAAAGCGTGAAGTGACAAGACAAAATCGGCCCAGCGCAATTTGGCCCAAGAGCGTAGGGGTTCGGTTTCCAGTAATGTTTGAACGCGCCTCGCGCACCCTAAAAGCGCGGGAACGATGCGCTCATCGTTTGTGGCTTCGTGCCACTGCAAAAACGCCTTGAACAACACGAAAAGCGGCCAGGGGTCGAGTTGCGAAATGCCTTCACCCTCGTGCGAATCGTCTTTGGCGCCCAGCCATCCATCGGCGTGCTGATTCGCCAAAATGGTGTCGATCCAATGCCGCGCTTTGACTTTCAACCGCTCGTCATCGAGCAAAAACGCAAGCGGAATCAGGCCATCGAGCCAATAGGGGCCGCGCTCCCAGCCCTCGCTTTGGCCGCCAATCCAGCGCGAATCTTTGACGCTTGGCCAAAACCCATCCAAATGACCGGTGAGGCCATCGGCCTGAAGTTGCAACTGGCGAAGCAGCCAACCGCGCGGCGTGATTTGGCCGAGCGGAAAAGGTTGAAAAAATGGAGGATGAAGCATTAGAAGACACCTTCGTGAGTTAAGACAACGGGTTCAATCGTGCCATCGGCGCGAAAGTGAAGGCGTTCCAAGCAGGTGACGCGATGATTGCCGTCGGTTTCTTCGAGCGGACGGCGATGGTAGCAAATTACCCACTCGTCGTCGGTTCCGGGCAGTTGCAAAACCGAGTGATGGCCCGCGCCTTTGGCGATGCGCTCGTCGTTTTGCAAAAGCGCGCCCACGCGCTCGAACGGGCCGAAGGGGTTGTCGGCGATGCCATAAGCGGCGCAGTAGGAATCGTTTGTCCAGCCGCCCTCGCTCCACATCAGATAATACAATCCGCGCCGCTTGACCATGAACGGCCCTTCAACAAACTCGGCGCAAGGCGTGATGCACCGAAACGCCGTATTGAAAGCGCGCATGGTCGGCGCCAAACGCGCGACGACACACTGCCCGTGTCCGCCAAAATACAGGTAATTTTGCCCGTCGTCGTCTTGGAAACAGTGCGCGTCAATGGCTTGCGCGCCGTGCGGGTAACCGCTCACAATCGGAATGCCCAAAGCATCGCGGAACGGGCCTGCGGGCGAATCGCTCCACGCCACGCCAATGCCCGCGCCATCGCCCGCCGAAAAGTAGAAAAAATACTGTCCGTCCTTGAACGCGACCGAGGGCGCCCAGGCCGCGAACTGCGTTGACCATAAAATCTCGTGAAAATCCAGGATGCGGCCCTCGTTTTTCCAATGGATGAGGTCGGGCGAAGACCACGCCTCGAAAAACGTTTGCTCTTCAAAAGCGATGGAAGTTGTGGGGTAAATCCAGAATTTCCCCTCGAAAAAATGCAGTTCTGGGTCGGCATACCAGCCGGGTAAAATGGGGTTAGGCATTGAAAATAGCCTAACGGCCCAAGACGCGCTCTAAAAACAGCGATTTGGCGCGTTCGGCGTCCACATCAACCGCAACAAGGCAATTGGGCGCGCCTTCGAGAGGTTTGGTCACGGCGCGATGCTCGCCGCACAATTCGACTTCGATGCGTCTTGGCTCGAAACTCACCAGGTCGGCAAAGAGCGTCAAAACGGTGAGCGGGTCGTGCAAAATCACATCGTGGCTCCACAACGCAATCAGGTCGGCCAAAAAATGCGCGCGCGGGGTGTTCGTGCCCCGAAATTGCGCGACTTCGGCTTCACTTAAAATGCACTGAAGCGTGACATCGAGACCGACCATTTTCAAGTCGCAACCCGCGCGAAAAACCATCGCGGCGGCTTCGGGGTCGCACAAAATGTTCCACTCGGCGCGGCCCCAGCCGAGCGCGTCGGCTTCTTTTTCCTTGCCGCCCATCATCACAATCCGACACATTTGGGCCGTTTCGGGTGCAAGAGCAAAGGCGAGCGCAATGTTAGAAAGCGCGCCAATCGGCACAACGGTCAAGACCTCGCCGCGCGCGTGGTGGGCGCGAATTTGGTCAATCAAAAAGAGCGCGGCGTGTTGGGTTGGCTCGGCCTTCAAAGTCGGGTCGAGCGCCTCGAACTGTTTGCCCACGTTCGGCCCGCCGTGTGGAAAGGTTTGCAGGTCGGTCAAAAACGGCTGGCTGCATCCGGCGCACACTGGAATATCTTTCCGATTCCACAAGTGCAACAGTTCGCGCACTAACAAAGTGCGGCGTGGTGCATCGCGGAACACCGTCGTGATGCCAACGAGTTCGATTTCCGGCGAGTTGAGGGCGACGGCGAGCGCAAGCGCGTCGTCAATATCGTCGCCGATGTCGGTATCAATGAGAATTGGAATGGGCATAAGAAATTAGATGAATGGGCGCCGGTCTAACACCAAGAGAAGCGGTTTTTCACTGAGAAGTTGTCCCGGTAAGGCGCTTTGCAGTTCGGCCAAACAGCAGAGCGCGCCAAAAAGCAGGTGCAAATCGTTCCAGCCGTCATGCCGCGCCGTGTCGAGACCGTCGAGAAAATCCAGGTAGCGCGCGGCGAAACTTTCGAGCGCGTTTTGGGCTTCATCGAAGCGGTGCCCGCTTTGGCGAACGGCGCGCGAAAGGCAATACACCCAATCCACTTCAGCAAAGCTGACTTGCTCACCCAAAAGCGGCGCTTGGTTTGCGGCGCGCAGTTCGAGGCAAAAATCCACCAACTGCGCCGGAAAACGCAGCGGTCGCCGCGCGTATTCGCAGTTGAAAAGATAGTAAAGAAACCCACGCCGCAAGCGGCGGGGCATTGGTGTAGCTCCAATGC
>ERZ1066118.1259-NODE-1259-length-16818-cov-11.407863_pt1 | contig 16818 bp, 14 predicted proteins | sample MGYA00382765_ERZ1066118 | MGnify/ENA primary metagenome ERZ1066118 (study PRJEB33369, sample SAMEA5778348) | biofilm metagenome | biome: Industrial cooling water; feature: Water cooling tower basin; material: Biofilm | place: United Arab Emirates | collected...
TGCGCTTCATCTTCGCGCGCCCGTTCTACGGCGGGGACCTCGTGCAGCAGATGGATGCCATCGGCGTGCAGTCGCTCGGCATCGTGCTCCTGACGGGCTTCTTCACCGGCATGGTGCTCGCCCTGCAGTCGTCGGTGCAGCTACGGACGTTCGGCGCCACGCAGTACATCGGGTCGCTCGTCTCGGCGTCGATGATCCGCGAGCTGGGGCCGGTGCTCGCCGGTCTCATGGTGGCCGGACGCGTCGGCTCGGGCGTCGCCGCGCAGATCGGCTCGATGAAGGTCACCGAGCAGATCGACGCGCTCAACACGTTGGGGACCGATCCGATCAAGAAGCTGGTGACGCCGCGCGTGCTCGCCGCGCTCATCATGCTCCCCCTGCTCACGGTCATCAACGATCTGGTGGGGATCCTCGGCGGGAACCTGATCGCCAAGGTCTACGTCGGGCTCCCGAGCTCCTTCTACTGGCGCACCGTGTGGGAGCAGATCACCGCCGGCGGCTTCTCCTTCGGGATCATCCCGAACGACTTCATCCAGGGGCTCGTCAAGCCGTTCGTCTTCGGCGGGATCATCGCCACCACCGCCTGCCACTACGGGCTCGCCACCTCCGGCGGGACCGAGGGAGTGGGCGTGGCGACGACGCGCACCGTGGTCGCCTCGAGCATCGCGATTCTCGTGGTCGACTACTTCCTCACGCAGCTGCTGCTCGCGGTGTTGGGGGGCGCATGAGCACCGACGAGACCGAGGCCCGGGCCGCGGAGCGGCGCGCCGTCGAGCGGGGCGCCGAGCGGGGCGCCGAGCGCGCCGCGACGGCCGGGCAGGAGCGCCGCGTGCGCTCGGCGGTGCGCGCCGAGCTGGAGGCCGACGACGACGGCGAGGAGCGGCCGCGCGCCGAGGAGCCCGGTCCGGCTCCCGGCGCCGTCATCGAGCTCGAGAACGTGCACCTCGGCTTCGGCGACCGCGTCATCCTCGACGGCGTCTCCTTCCTGGCGCAGCGCGGCGAGACGATCGCCGTCGTCGGCGAGTCGGGCACCGGCAAGTCGACCACGCTCAAGCTCATCCTCCGCCACCTGCAGCCCGACGCGGGGCGCGTCTACATCGACGGGCAGGACATCTGCGGGCTGAGCTTCGAGGAGGCGCTCGAGGTGCGCAAGCGGATGGGGATGGTCTTCCAGGGCGCCGCCCTGTTCGACTCGCTCACCGTCTACGAGAACGTCGCCTACCCGCTGCGCGAGCACACCAGCTACGACGAGACCGAGATCGAGCGCCGCGTGCGCGAGAAGCTCGCCTTCGTCGACCTCGACCCGGACGTGGTGATGGAGCAGCTCCCCTCGGCGCTCTCCGGCGGCATGCGCAAGCGCGTCGGCGTCGCCCGCGCCATCGCCAACGATCCGGAGATCATGCTCTACGACGAGCCGACCTCCGGGCTCGACCCGCTGACGACCGGCACCATCACGCGGCTCATCATGAAGCTGCAGCGCGAGCTCGGCGTTACCAGCGTCGTCGTCTCGCACGACATCCGCTCGGTCTTCCGCATGGCCAGCTACGTGGCCGTCCTCGCCGACCGGCGCATCCGCTTCTTCGGCACCCCCGAGGAGATGGCCAGCAGCGACGACCGCTACATCCGCGACTTCCTCGGCGGCTTCTGAGCCGCACCGCGATCCGCATCCCCACTCCAGCCCGCCCCCGCCATGCGCCGCGCTAGCGCCATCACCTGGGAGCAGCTCCGCGTCGCCGCCGTCGTGCTCGCGGCGCTCGCGATCCTCGGCTTCGGCGGCTACAAGCTGGGCGAGGCCGCGCACCTGTTCTCCGAGCGCTACCAGCTCGTCGCCTTCCTTCCCGACGCGGGCGGGCTGCGCGTCGGCGGCACCGTGACCGTCGCCGGCCAGCTCGCCGGCACCGTCTCGTCCATCGAGTTCCTCCCCGTCGACGCCGACACGACGCGCAACCTCCGCCTGGTCGTCGAGGTGGACGAGCGCGTCCGCGAGCAGATCCGCGCCGACTCGCGCGCCCGGCTGCGCACCCAGGGGCTGCTCGGCGACAAGGTGTTCGACATCAGCCCCGGCACCCTCCGTTACGGCGTGCTCACCCCGGGCGACACGCTCGCCATCGTCCCGTCGATCGACTACGACCAGATCGTCCAGCAGGCCTCGGGCGCGGTCGGAGACGTCGTCGGGCTCACCTCCGACCTGCGCGGGATCACGGGCGGGATCACCAAGGGGGAGGGCACCGTCGGCCAGCTGGTCACCAACCGGGCGCTCTACGACCAGCTCACCGGCACGCTCGCGCAGACGAACGCGCTGCTCCGGAAGATGCAGAACCCGAACGGGACGGTCGGCCGCCTCCTCGACGACCCGACGCTCTACCGCAACCTCGTCAGCGCCACCGCCTCGCTCGACACGCTCACCGGCCAGATCGCCCGCTCGGACGGCACCGTCGGGAAGCTCCTGCGCGACGACTCCCTCTACGTGCGCCTCGTCGGCACCGCCGCGGGGGCCGACTCGCTCGTCCGTCTGTTGACGAACGGCAACGGGCTCGCCGCCAAGCTCCTGAACGACCAGGAGACCTACGACCGGCTCAATCGGACGCTCGTGGAGCTCAACGAGATCCTCGTCGACGTGCGGCGCAACCCGCGCAAGTACTTCAAGGGGCTGGTCGAGGTCTTCTGACGCGGGCAGCGGACGGCGGCACGCCACGTCGGCGGCTCGACTCGCATCGCCGTCGCGGCGCCACCCCCGGCGGCCGACGCGCCGGGCACCGCGGCCGCCGTCGCGCAGGGCGGACGGGGGCGGCCGCGGTTGCGCACGCCCCCGTCCGCCCGGTTACCTTTGCGGCATGCGCACGCTCTCCCTCGACGTGATCGCCACGCGCGGGCGCGTGGTCGAATCGCGCCATCGCGTGCACGCTGCGGTCGTCGCGGCCGACGGCCGGCTCGTCGCCGGCGCCGGCGACCCCGCGCTCGTCACGTTCTGGCGCTCGTGCGCCAAGCCGTTCCAGGTGATGCCGCTGCTCGCCAGCGGCGGCTTCGATCGGGCGCGCTGGGGAGACGACCAACTCGCGCTCGCCTGCGCCTCGCACGGAGGGGAGCCCGAGCACGTGGCGATCGCCGCCGGGATGCTCGCCTCCATCGGGCTCGAGGAAGGCGACCTCGCCTGCGGACCGCACGAGCCCTTGGCCCACCGTGGCACCCGGCTGCTGCGCGACGCGGGGCTGCGCGCCGGTCGCCTGCACAACAACTGCTCGGGGAAGCACGCGGCGATGCTCGCCCGCGCGGTCGACGAGCGGTGGCCGACCGAGGGGTACGAGCGCGCCGACCACCCGGTGCAGCGGGCGGCCACGGCCAGCGTGGCCCGGTGGACCGGGCTGTCGGCCGACGTGCTGGAGCGCGCCATCGACGGGTGCGGCGTGGTCGTCTACGGCCTTCCCCTCTCGGCCATGGCGCGCGCCTACGCGGGGCTGGCCGCCGCCGCCGGCGGGCCCGAGGACGTCCCGGCGCGGGTGGTCCACGCGATGCGCACGCGCCCCTTCCTCGTCGGCGGCACCGATCGGTTCGACACGGTCCTGCTCGAGGAGACGGACGGGGCGGTGCTCGCCAAGGTCGGCGCCGAGGGGGTCCACAGCGTCGCCGTGCTCGACCGGGGGGTGGGCGTGGCGGTCAAGGTCGAGGACGGTGCGCAGCGGGCCCAGTATCCCGCCGTCCTCCGCCTCCTCCAGCTGCTCGACGTGCTCCCCGATCCGCTCCCCCCGCGGCTGGGCGACTTCCTCGCCCGCCCCGTGCGCAACACGCGCGGCGAGGTCGTCGGCGAGCTGGTTCCGGCGGCGTGAGCGCGAACGCCGAACACAGCGGCATGGCGGCGGCCGCGCGTTCGAATGACACCCCCGGCGATCCCCTGCCGCGCGCCGACGTGCCGCTCGGTGCCATCGTCGGCACGATCGACGCGCCGACGCGGGCGCTCGTCCGCCTCGCGGCGGTGCTCGCCGTCGCCGACGAGCCGACGATGCGCGCCGCGCTGGCCGCGGCCGTCGACGTCGTCCCGCCGACGTGGGTCGAGGAGCTCATCCTGCAGTCGTACCTCTTCGCCGGCTTCCCCCGTGCCCTCAACGCCATGCGCGAGTGGCGCCGCATCTCGCGGCGCAGCGCCCCCGACGACGATCCGGGGGCACACCCGGCGCGCCACGCGGACGAGTGGCAGGACGTGGGGGAGCGCACCTGCGCAGCGGTCTACGGCCGCTTCTACGAGCGGCTGCGCCCCAACATCGCCGCGCTCCACCCGGCGCTCGATGCGTGGATGATCGTCGAGGGGTACGGCAAGGTGCTCTCGCGCCCCGGGCTCGACCTCGTCCGCCGCGAGCTGTGCGTCGTGGCCGTGTGCGCCGCCGCCCGCCAGGACCGGCAGCTGCACTCGCACCTGCACGGTGCGCTGAACGTCGGCGCGTCTCCGCAAGCGGTGGCCGATACGCTCGACGCCCTCGCGTCGCTGCTTGCGCCGGCCGACCACGCACGGGCGCTCCACCTCTGGGGGCACGTGCGCGCGACCGAAGCCGCCCACGCCGCAGCGGCTACGGGCGCCGCGCCCGCCACGCCCCCGGCGAGCACCGTCGACGGGCGCGCCCCCGCCGAGGACGGTGCGGTGGCCGCCGACCAGCCGCCCCGCGGCTGAGGCGATCGGCGCCTCCCGAGCTCCACGCTCCGCGTTCCGCCCCCAACCTCCCGACACTCCCGCGATGTTCATCGATCTGGTCACCGTGCGCGTCGAGGCGGGCACCGGCGGGTCCGGCGCCAGCTCCTTCCGTCGGGAGAAGTTCGTCCCGATGGGCGGCCCCGACGGCGGCGACGGCGGCCGCGGCGGGGACGTCGTCGTGCGCGGTGACCGGAACCTGCGCACGCTCCTCGACTACACCTACCGCGACCTGTGGCGCGCCGAACGCGGGGAGCACGGCTCGGGCTCCAACCGCACCGGCGCCTCGGGGGGCGACGTCGTCCTCCGCGTTCCCCCGGGCACCCTCGTGCGCGACGCCGGCACCGGGCAGCTCCTCGGCGAGATCCTCGACGACGGACAGGAGCTGCGCGTCGCCCGCGGCGGGCGCGGGGGGCGCGGCAACGCCCGCTTCGCTTCGGCCACCCACCAAGCCCCGCGCGAGTGGGAGCCCGGCGAGGAAGGGGAGCAGCGCTCCCTCGAGCTCGAGCTCAAGCTCATCGCCGACGTCGGGCTCGTCGGCCAGCCGAACGCCGGGAAGTCCACTCTCCTCAGCGTCATCTCGGCGGCCCGCCCGAAGATCGCCGACTACCCGTTCACGACGCTCGTCCCGAACCTGGGCGTCGTCCAGCTCAGCGACCACCGCACCTTCGTCGTCGCCGACCTCCCCGGGATCATCGAGGGCGCCGCGGAGGGGAAGGGGCGTGGGCTGCAGTTCCTCCGGCACATCGAGCGCACCCGGCTGCTCGCCTTCATGATCCCGATCGACGCGCTCGACTGGCAGGCCGAATACGACCAACTCCGCCGCGAGGTCGCCGCCTACTCGGAAGAGCTCGCCCGCAAGCCGCACTGCGTCGTCTTCACCAAGCTCGACCTGCTCGGCGAGGACTACGCCCCGCCGATCGAGGCGCCCGAGAGCTTCGGCAGCTTCCCGATCAGCGCTGCGGCCCGCACCGGGCTGGATTCCCTCCTCGCCGGCTGGTGGTCGCGCCTGCTCGAGCTGGGCAGGATCCAGGAGCGGACGGTCGCGATCACCGAACTCCCCTGACGCGCCGTTCCACCCGGCAGCGCCCGACCCCGCACGCCCCGCGCTGCCCCTCCTCCCGGCGCTCCGCCGTGCCCGCTCTCCCCACCAGCGCCCCTGCCCCCGCCCGCGTCGCCCTCCCGGAGCGTCGCGCCGCGTGCGCGCTCGCCGTCGCTCCCGGGGTCGGCCCGGTCCGCTGGCGGGCGCTTCTGACGGAGTCGGAGGGCGACGCACGCGGCGCGCTCGCGCGGGTGGCGCCCGGGGCCGCAGGCGAGGCGCTGCTTCGGCAGGCCGACGCGCTCCTCCGCCACGGGCGGGACGCCGGGCTCCACCTCCTGCTGCTCGGCGACCCCGACTACCCCGTCGCGCTGCTCGACCTCCCCGACCCCCCGCCGCTCCTCTGGCGGGCCGGTGCGCTGCCGACCTCGCCGGCGCGCCCGTCGGTCGCCATCGTCGGCACGCGCACGCCCACGCCGTACGGCACGCGCACCGCGCGCGCGTTCGCCGGCGCGCTGGCCCGCGCCGGCGTGCTCGTCGTCAGCGGGATGGCCCGCGGCATAGACGCGGCCGCTCACGAGGCGGCGCTCGACGCCGGCGGCCCATCCGTGGCCGTGCTCGGCACCGGCGCCGACGTGCCGTACCCGGCCGCCCACCGCGCACTCCATGCCCGCCTCTGCCGGCTCGGCGCGGTGCTCGCCGAGGCGCCCCCGGGGGCGCGGGCGACCCCCGGGGCGTTCCCCCGCCGCAACCGGCTGATCGCCGCCCTCGCCGACGTCGTCGTCGTCGTCGAGGCCGGCGCCCGCAGCGGTGCGCTCATCACCGCGGGGGTCGCAGCCGACCTCGGTCGCACCGTCGCCGCCCTCCCCGGTCCGATCGACGCCCCCGAGTCGGCGGGGACGAACGGGCTGCTGCGCGACGGCGCCCACCTGCTCGCCGGCATCGACGATCTCCTCGCCCTGGTCGGCGTCGCCCCGGAGCGCCCGGCCGCAGACGGCGAGGCACCGCGCTCGGCGCCGCTCCCGGCCGGGCTGACCGCCGACGAGCAGGCGATCTGGCGCGTCCTCGCCACCCGACCGCTCGATGCCGACCGGCTGGTGTGGGAGACGGGGCTCCCCGCCGACCGGTGCGTGGCGGCGATCACCACGCTCGAGCTCGCCGGACTGGTGACGAGCCGCGTCGGCGGGGAGATCGAGCGCTGCTGACCGCTGCGCCCCCCCACCCGCCGCACGCGCGCCTCGCTTCGGGGTATCTCGGGTTCGCCGCCCGCACCGGGCGCCGCACCCCCGCCCCGTGACTCCGCGCCACCTCTACGTCCACGTTCCGTTCTGCGCGCGGCGCTGCGCCTACTGCGACTTCAGCATCGCCGTCCGCACCCGGCTCCCCGTGGACGACTACCTCGACGGGTTGGCCGGGGAGTTGACACTCCGACTCGGCGCTCCCCCGCCGTCCGCCGCACGCGCGGTGGCGGACACCATCTACTTCGGGGGCGGCACGCCCTCCCGGCTCGGCGGTGAGGGGATCGCCCGCGCGCTCTCGCTCCTTCAGCGATGGGTGCAGCCGGCGCCCGGGGCCGAGGTCACCGTCGAGGCGAACCCCGACGACGTCGAGCCGGTCGCCGTCGCCGCCTGGCGTGCGGCCGGTGTCAACCGACTCTCGCTCGGCGGCCAGACGTTCAGCCCGCCGGCGCTCGCCTGGATGCGGCGGACGCACACGGTCGACCAGATCGAGCGCGCCGTCGCGACCGCACGGGCCGGCGGGATCGTCGACCTCTCGCTCGACCTCATCTTCGCCCTCCCCGCCGGGGTCGAGCGCGACTGGGGCGCCGACGTCGCCCGGGCGCTCCACCTCGCCCCGACGCACCTCTCGCTCTACGGGCTGACGGTCGAGCCAGGCACCCCGCTGGGGCGGTGGACCGCTCGTGGCGAGGTGAGCGAGGCGGACGAGGAGCGCTACGCCCGGGAGTTCCTCCACGCGCACGACGCACTCGCCGCCGCCGGGTACGACCATTACGAGGTCTCGAACTTCGCGCGCCCCGGGTACCGCGCCCGACACAACGGCAGCTACTGGTCGGGGGTGCCGTACCTCGGCGTCGGTCCGGCGGCGCACGGCTTCGACGGCGAGCGCCGGCGGTGGAACCTGGGGCCGTACGCCGCCTGGCTCGACGCCGTCCGCGCCGGGCGCGACCCGGAGGAGGGGAGCGAGCAGCGCGACGCGTCCGCCCGCCAGGCGGAGGAAGTGTACCTCGGCCTCCGCACCTCCGACGGCCTGCTCCTCGCGCCCGGGGAGGAGGACCGCGTCGATCGCTGGGTACGGGCCGGCTGGGCCGTCGTCGACCGGAAGCGCCTGCGCCTGACCGCCGCGGGGTGGCTGCGGCTCGACGCCCTCGCGGCCGACTTGACAGCACACCGAAGTCGTTCGTAGACTTGAACTTATGTCGTATACCGAGCTGTCCGAGCGCGAGCGCCGCGTCCTCGAGGCCGTCATCCAGAGCTACGTCGCCACGGCGGAGCCCGCGGGATCGCGCACGATCTCGCGCCGCTTCGGGTTGGGCGTGTCGCCGGCGACCGTGCGCAACACGATGAGCGACCTCGAGGAGAAGGGGTTCCTGTACCACCCCCACACCTCCGCCGGGCGGGTGCCGACGCACAAGGCGTATCGCCTCTACGTCGACTCGCTCATGCACGAGCGGGTGCTCCGGATCGAGCCGCTCGCCACCCCCGAGCGCGACCGTCTTGCGGAGGAGCTCGCCGGCGCATCCACCATCGAGGCGATCCTCCGCCGCGCGGCGCAGGCGCTCGGGGTGCTCTCGCAGGAGCTCGGCGTCGCCGTCGGCCCGCGCTTCGAGCAGGCGGCGCTGCACCGCATCGACCTCGTGCGGCTGGCCACCGGCCGGCTGCTGATGGTGCTCACCCTCGATCGGGGCGCCGTCCGCACCATCTTCGTCGAGGTCTCCGGCGAGCTCGCGGAGGAGGCGGTGGTCGAGGTCGCGCGGGTGCTCAACGAGCGCCTCGCCGGGCTGACGCTGCAGGAGATCCGGACCACCCTCCCGGAGCGGCTGCGCGACGCTGCCCCCGAGCGCGCGGGGGCCGACGAGCTGCTGAACATCTTCGTGAGCAGCGGCGCCGAGCTCTTCGACGTCGGCGGGCACGACGCGGGGCAGGTGGTGCTCGGCCAGCCGTCGCTCCTCGCCGACCAGCCCGAGTTCGCCAGCGGCGAGCGGATGCGCCGGCTGCTCGAGCTCACCGAGACGCGCGACGAGCTGGCGACGCTGCTGCGCGCCCGCGCGCCGTCGGCCCCGGGCCTCGCGATCACCATCGGCAGCGAGCACGCCGATCCGCGCTTCGAGCCGTTCACCCTGGTGACGGCCGAGTACCACGCCGGCGGGCTCACCGGCGTCATCGGCGTGATCGGCCCGACGCGGATGCCGTACGAGAAGGTGATCGCTCTCGTGAGCCACACGTCGCGCCTGGTGTCCGACCTGCTGCACTGACGGGCGTCAGGGCGCGCCGCGCGCCCAGCGCGCCGCGTCCCCCGCGTCGCCCCAGCTCTCCCAAGCCGTCCCCCGAACCACTCCCATGGATCTGTACGAGACCCTCGGCGTGCCCCGCGACGCCTCCGACGACGACGTCAAGAAGGCGTATCGCAAGCTCGCGATGCAGTGGCACCCGGACCGGAACAACGGCTCCAAGGAAGCCGAGGAGAAGTTCAAGGGGATCACCGAGGCGTACGACGTGCTGCGCGACCCGCAGAAGCGGGCCGCCTACGACCGCTACGGCGAGGCCGCGTTCCAGCGGGGCGGCCCCGGCGGGATGGGCGGCGCGGCGGGGATGCACCACGTCGACCTCTCCGAGGCGCTCAACATCTTCATGCGCGACTTCGGCGGCTTCGCCGGGCTCGGTGACCTGTTCGGGGCTGCCGGGGGGCGCCAGTCGAGCGGCCCGCGCACCGGCTCCGACGTGAAGATCGCCCTCGACCTGACGCTCGCCGAGGTGGCGACGGGGGTGGAGAAGACGGTCGTCGCCCGGCTGCTCGACGGCTGCGACCGCTGCGAGGGGAGCGGCGCCGAGGCGGGCTCGGCCCCGACGCGCTGCACCACCTGCGCCGGCACCGGCGAGGTCCGTCGGGCGCAGCGCTCCTTCTTCGGCCAGTTCGTCAGCGTCGCCCCGTGCCCCACCTGCGCCGGCGAGGGGACGATAATCGCCGCGCCGTGCAAGAAGTGCCGGGGGGAGGGGAGGATGCGCGCCGAGCGCACGCTCAAGATCACCGTGCCCGCGGGCGTCGCCACCGGGCAGTACATGACGCTGCGGGGGCAGGGGAACGTCGGCCCCCGTGGCGGCCCGCGCGGCGACGTGATCGTCCTCTTCGAGGTGCAGGAGGACCCGCGCTTCGAGCGCGACGGCGAGGATCTCTACTGCGAGGTGCTGGTCTCCTATCCGCAGCTGGTGCTCGGCGCCGACGTGTCCGCGCCCGGGGTGACGGGGGACATCTCGCTGCGCGTGCCGGCGGGGACGCAGAGCGGGCAGGTCTTCCACCTCAAGGGGCGGGGGCTGCCGCGCGTCAACTCGACGGGGGTGGGCGACCTGCACGTGCGCGTGCAGCTGTGGGTCCCCGACAAGCTCTCGACGCGCGAGGAGCAGCTCGTGCGCGAGCTCGCGGCCGTCCAGCACGACATCCCGCAGGACGGGCGCCCGAAGGGGTTCTGGAGCAAGATGAAGGAGGCGCTCGGCGCGTGAGCACCCCCCCCGAGGGACCGGACGACGCGCCCCCGCGGTGGGTGGCGGTCCGCGTGCGGCCCCGCGGCGGGCCCGATGCCGCCGAGGCCGTCGTCGCCGCCCTCTTCGCCGCCGGCTCGCAGGGGGTGCAGGAGGACGGCGACGCGGTGCTCACGCAGTTCCCTCCCGACGCCGACGTGCCGGCGATCCGCGCGGGGGTGCTCGCCGCCGATCCGAGCGCCGACCTGAGCATCGCCCCGGCCGACCCGGTGGACTGGACGGAGCACTGGAAGGCGCTCGTCGGCGCCCACGAGCTGGGAGCGTTCGCCGTCGTCCCGCCGTGGCTGGCCGAGGGGCGGGACCCGGCGCGGACCATCGTCATCGACCCCGGGATGGCCTTCGGCACCGGCGACCACCCCACCACGCGCGGCGTCGTCCGCCTCATGCCGGGCGTGGTGCGCCCGGGCGATCTCGTGGCCGATCTGGGCGCCGGGAGCGCCGTCCTCTCGATCGCCGCGTCGCGGCTGGGAGCCCGGCGCGTCGCCGCGATCGAGTTCGACGGCGACGCGATCGGGAACGCCGAGGCGAACGTCGCCCGCAACGGCGCTGCCGGCGTGGTGACGGTGGTGCAGGGGGACGCACGGCTCCTCCTGCCGCTCGTCGCGCCGGTGCGCGTGGTGCTCGCGAACATCATCTCGAGCGTCCTGCTCGAGCTGCTCCCCGCCATCGACGCGGCGCTCCCCGCCGACGGGGAGGCGATCCTCGCCGGCATCCTGCGCGACGAGCGCGAGACGATGCTGACGGCGCTCGCGGCCTACGGGTGGCGCGCCGCCGCCGAGGACGTCGAGGAGGCGTGGTGGAGCGTGCACGTGGTCCGCTCGGGGGAGCGCCGGCCCGTCGCCGCGGCGTGACCGAGCCGCGCGGCCGCACCGTCGCGACCTTCGTCACCGACGGCGCGATCCCCGACGCGGGCCCGGTGACGCTCGGGGAGGACGCCGCCCACCACATGCGCGTGCGGCGGCTCGCCGAGGGCGGGGCGGTGGCGCTGCGCGACGGCGCCGGGCGCTCCGCCGACGCCACGCTCGTGCGGCTGGCGCGTGCGCAGGCGACCGTCGAGGTCGTCCGCGTGCACACGCACGCGCCGCCGCCGCCGGTGCACCTGCTCGTTCCCGTGGCCGACCGCGACCGGATGCTCTGGCTGGGCGAGAAGGTGGTGGAGATCGGCGTGGCGAGCTGGCGCCCGGTGCTCTGGCACCGATCGCGGAGCGTCACCCCGCGCGGGGAGGGCCCGGCGTTCGCCACGAAGCTGCGGGCGCGCATGGCCTCCGCCCTGGCGCAGAGCGAGGCGGCGTGGCTCCCCGTCCTGCACGCCGAGGCGACGCTCGACGCTGCGGTCGAGGCGGTGATCGCCGACAGGGCGTCATCGCTGCGCCTCCTGCTCGATCCGCCGGGCGAGCCGCTGGCCACCATGCGGCCAACCGAGCCGGGAGCGCCGGTGGTCGTCGCCTGCGGCCCCGAGGGGGGGATCGAGCCCGACGAGCACGCCCGGCTCGTCGCCGCGGGCTTCCGGGCGGCGTCGCTCCCCGGCAACATTCTCCGCTTCGAGACGGCGGGGGTGCTCGGGGCGGCGTTCGCCCGGGCGATGGTCGAGGCGCGCCCCGCCGAGCCCCCCTCCCGCTGAGCGCGCGGCCGCGCACCTCATGACTGCCACCTGTCTGTTCTGCCGCATCGTGCGGGGGGAGATCCCGGCGGCGCTCGTCGCCGAGACCGACGAGTGCGTGGCGTTCCGCGACATCAACCCACAGGCGCCGCTGCACGTGCTGGTGATCCCGCGCGCCCACGTCGCCTCCCTCGCCGAGGCGGACGACGCCGCCCTCGTCGGTCGGCTCTCCCTCGTGGCCGCCGAGATCGCCCGGCGCGAGGGGTACGCCGCGCAGGGGTTCCGCACGGTGGTGAACACCGGCGCCGACGCCGGGCAGACCGTCTTCCACCTGCACCTGCACCTGCTCGCCGGGCGCCCGCTTCGCTGGCCGCCGGGCTGAGCCGACAGCCGCCTCCCGTCGCCCGCGCCCCGTTCGTCCCTTCCTCCACCGCCCAGCCCGTGTCCGAGCTCGCCGACCGCCTGCAGACCGACCTCAACGCCGCCCGCAAGGCGCAGGACCGGCCGCTCGTCCTCGTGCTCGGGACGATCCTGGCCGACGTCAAGAACCGGCGCATCGAGCTGCGGCGCGAGCCGGAGGACGCCGAGATCGTCGACGTGCTGCGCAAGGGGATCAAGCGCCGCCGCGAGTCGATCGAGATGTACGTGAGCGGTGGGCGGGACGAGCTGGCGGCGAAGGAGCGCGCCGAGCTCGCGGTGCTCGAGCGCTACCTCCCGCCCGCCGTCGACGAGGGGGAGCTTCGCCAGGCGGTGCAGGCGGCGATCGCCGGCGGGGCGCACACCATCGGCGCGGTCATGGGGCGCGTGCTCCCGCAGTTCAAGGGGCGCGTCGAGGGGAGCGTCATCAACGCGCTGGCGCGGGCGGAGCTGGCCGAGCGGCCGGGGTGACGTCGCCCGCGGCGCGGCCCGGCGCCCACCGGGGGGCGCGCGCGCACGCGCCCGGCTGCGTCGGGTAGATTGCCGGGGATGAATCCGCACGCTCTCGCCGTCCTCGAGTTCCCACGCGTCCTCGCCGTCGTCGCCGACCGAGCCACCTCCTCGCTCGGGGCGCGCCGCCTCCGCGCCCTCCAGCCGTCGTCCGACATCCCGTGGCTCGTCGGGGAGCACCGGCGCGTCGCCGCCGTGCGCGCCCTCGTCGCCAGCGAGGGGGGGTGGAGCCCCGAGCCGGTCCCGGATCTCACCGAGCCCCTCGCCCGTCTGCGCGTCGTCGGGACGTCGTGGAGCGCCGCCGAGCTGCTCGGTGCCGCCACCCTGCTGCGCTCCTCGCGGCGCACGCGCGAGACGATGACCGACCCCAAGCGGCCGGCGGTGATCGTCGCCGTGCTCGCCGACCTCGTCGACCGCCTGCCGAGCGCCTCGCGCATGGAGCAGCGCATCGAGCGCGCGGTGGCGGAGGACGGGACGGTGCGCGACGACGCGAGCCCGGCGCTGCGCGGCATCCGGCGCGAGCTGCGCGGGGCGCAGGGCCGACTCGTGCAGCTCCTCGAGCGGCTGATGGGCGGGCTCGAGCCGCACCACCAGGTGCCCGACATGTCGGTGACGATGCGCAACGGGCGCTACGTCATCCCGGTCCGCGCCGGCGGGCGCGGCGCCGTCGGCGGCATCGTCCACGACACGTCGAGCACCGGGGGGACGATCTTCGTCGAGCCGCCGGCGGCCGTCGACTTCGGCAACCGCATCCGCGAGCTCGAGGCGGACGAGCAGCAGGAGGTCCATCGCATCCTCCTCGAGCTCACCGAGGAGCTGCGCCCGCTGCGCGAGCCGATGCTCGACGCCCTCGACGCGCTCGTCACCCTCGACACGCTGTACGCGCGGGCGCGCTACGCCGACGAGTTCGAGTGCCATCCGTGCGACCTCGTCCCGGCGGGCGAGGGGTTCGCCATCCGCCACGGACGCCACCCGCTCCTGCTGGCGCAGCGCGCCGCCGTCGTCCCCTTCGACCTGACGATGGAGCCGGGGGAGCACACGCTCCTCGTCTCCGGGCCCAACACGGGGGGGAAGACGGTGCTCCTCAAGGCGCTCGCCCTCGTGTCGCTGCTGGTGCAGAGCGGGGTGCCCGCTCCGGTCGGGGAGGAGAGCCGCGCGCCGGTCTACGACGACGTCTTCGCCGACGTCGGCGACGAGCAGTCGATCCAGGCGTCGCTCTCGACGTTCAGCGCGCATCTCAAGAACCTCGTCGAGATCGTCGGCTCGGCGACGCACGCCTCCCTCGTGCTCATCGACGAGCTGGGCTCGGGCACCGACCCGGTCGAGGGAGCCGCGCTCGGCGGGGCGATCCTCGAGGAGCTCACGGCGCGCGGCACCACGACCGTGGCCACCACGCACCTGGGCGCGCTCAAGGAGCTGGCCGCCGAGGTGCGCGGCGTGGTGAACGCGTCGCTGCAGTTCGACGCCGTCGCCCTCGCCCCGACCTACCGGCTGCTCAAGGGCGTGCCCGGGCGCTCCTACGGGCTCTCGATCGCCCGGCGGCTCGAGATGCCCGCGCACGTGGTCGAGCGCGCGATCGAGCGCATCCCGCAGGGGGAGCGCGACGTCGACCGGCTGCTCGCCGAGCTCGAGGCGCGCGAGACGGCGCTCGCCGAGCGGGCGCGGCTCGCCGACGAGCTGGTCGAGTCGGGGCGCACGCGGGCGAAGCGGCTCGCCGATCGCGAGACGGCGGTGCGCGAGCGCGAGCGGCGCGCCGAGAAGGAAGCGCGACAGGAGGCGCGCCGCTACCTGCTGGACGCGCGCAAGGAGATCGACCGCACGCTGCGCGAGATCCGCGAGGCGGCGGCGCAGTCGGCGTCGGAGGCGGTCGACGAGCGGGCGCGCGAGTCGCGCCGTCGCGTCGAGGAGCTCGCCGCCCAGCAGCACGAGCAGCTGGAGCGGCTGGCCCGCGAGGAGCGCAACGTCGTCGTCCGCGAGGCGCGGCTGAAGAAGGTCGCCACCCCCGCCGCCCGCGAGGCGATCGCCGCCGGCGACACCGTCGAGGTGGGGACGCTGGGCGGAAAGCTCGGCAAGGTGCTCGAGGTGCGCGGCAAGGAGGCGATCGTCACCGTCGGCGCGCTCAAGCTCACCGTGCCCCAGCGCACCCTCGTGCGCAGCCGGAACCAGATCCCCAAGCCCGAGGTGGTCGTCCCGGCGATGCTCGACGCCGGCGACTTCTACCACTCGGGCGAGGTCGACCTGCGCGGGCTGCGCGCCGACGAGGTGGACGACCGGCTGCTGACGTCGATCGACCAGGCGGTGCGCGCCGACCGCCGCGAGCTGCGCGTCATCCACGGCAAGGGGACGGGGGCGCTGCGCGAGCGCGTCACCGAGCTGCTGCGCAAGGACACGCGGGCGAAGTCGTTCCGCATGGGGCTCTGGAACGAGGGCGGCGCCGGGGTGACCGTCGTGGAGCTGGAATGACGTGATCACCCCCGAGACGATCGAGCGGGTGCGCGAGGCCGCCGACATCGTCGAGATCGTCGGCGAGCACGTGAAGCTGCGCCGTGCCGGGGGCGACTTCCGCGGGCCGTGCCCGTTCCACGGCGGGAAGAACCCGAACTTCTCCGTCTCGACCAAGCGCAACGCCTACCACTGCTTCAAGTGCGGCGTCAGCGGCGACGCGATCGGCTTCGTGCGCGAGCACCTCGGAATGGACTTCGTCGAGGCGGTGCGCTACGTCGCCGCCCGCGCCGGCGTCGAGGTGCAGGAGACGCGCGCCGCCCGCGGGCCCGAGGAGCGCGACCCGCGCGAGCCGCTGTGGGAGGCGATGGCGGCCGCCTCGGAGCTCTTTCGCGCGGCGCTGTGGGACGACCCCGAGGCGCGCGTCGCCCGCGACTACCTGGCTGGCCGGGCGCTGGGCCGGGAGGAGGGGGATCGCTTCGCCCTCGGCTACGCGACGCGCGACGGGCGCTGGATCGAGCGGCTGCGCGCCCTGGGGCACGACGACGCCCGGCTCGTCGAGGTGGGGCTGCTCGTGGTGCGCGAGGAGGGTGGGGAGCCGCGGCCGCGCTTCCGCGGGCGGCTGATGATCCCCATCCTCGATGCCGGCGGGCGGGTCGTCGGCTTCGGCGGGCGCATCCTCGGCGAGGGTGAGCCCAAGTACCTCAACTCGCCGCAGACGACGCTCTTCGACAAGGGGCGGCTGCTCTATGGGCTCTCGTGGGCCAGGCACCCCATCCGCCGCGCCGAGCGCGCCCTCGTGGTCGAGGGGTACTTCGACGCAATTCGCCTGGCGCTCGCCGGGGTGGACGAGGTGGTCGCGCCGCTCGGTACGGCGCTCACCGAGTCGCAGGCGGCGCTGCTGGCGAAGCTCACGCGCAACGTCTTCCTGCTCTACGACAGCGACGAGGCGGGGCTCAAGGCGACGTTCCGCACGGGGCTGGAGTTCCTCCGCCTCGGGGTGTCGCCGCGCGTCGTCTCGCTCCCCCCGGGCGAGGACCCCGACACCTTCGTGCGCGCCCACGGCGCCGAGCGGCTCGAGGCGGTGCTCGCGCAGGGGGTGGACGTGCTCGATCGCCAGATCCTCGAGCTCGAGCGGCGCGGGTGGTTCGCCGCGCTGCACAAGAAGCGGCGGGCGATCGACAAGCTGCTGCCCACGCTGCGCGCCACGGCCGACGCGGTGACGCGCGAGCTCTACGTCGCCCGCGTCGCCGAGGTGGCGGGGGTCGACCGCGAGGTCATCCAGCGCGAGCTCGAGCAGCCGGAGCGCGGGCGGCCGGCGGGGCGGGGGGCGAGCGGCGACGCGGCGGCGCCCGGC
>ERZ1066118.1267-NODE-1267-length-16700-cov-8.229378_pt1 | contig 16700 bp, 15 predicted proteins | sample MGYA00382765_ERZ1066118 | MGnify/ENA primary metagenome ERZ1066118 (study PRJEB33369, sample SAMEA5778348) | biofilm metagenome | biome: Industrial cooling water; feature: Water cooling tower basin; material: Biofilm | place: United Arab Emirates | collected...
GCTCATAACGGCTAGGTCGCGGGTTCGAATCCTGCCGGGCCCACCGGATGCGCGCGGGCACCGCACAAATGCGGAGATGCTTGAAGATCAAGGGCTTTTCTCGTCGAACTGTGACACTTATGTGTGACACAATGGACGACGACGATATGGCAAAATATCCGGGGCTATACCCGCGAAATGGTGTTTGGCAGGTGCGCAAGCTCATCCCTGCCGATCTCCGACACATCTTCACGAAGCCGATCCGCGAGAGTTTGGGAACACGCGACAAGCGGGAGGCAATCCGAGGATACCACCTCAAGATCGCAGAGGCCGAGTTAGCCTTTGAACGCGCACGCGACGAGCTTCGCTCTCGCCCTAAAGTCGAAGCGGCGCTTGCCTGCGGCAGTATCGAGGAATTGGGCCGTCCTGCTCTCGAAGGCCTCGTCTTGCAGTGGTGGGAGCGTCGAAAAGCAAATCGCGCGCCGGAAGTAGAGTTCGGAGAGGACGAGCACGCTCTTTCCGCGTTGAGGGAAGAAGCCAACGACTTGGAGCGTGCTGCCGAGGAGGGACGCGATATTGTCGGCGATGCCACCGATCGCTTGTTAGTCGAGGCTGGTTCTGCCGCTCATCCGCACCGCGTTGGAAGAATAAAAACCCAAGTGCGGTACCCAGCCGTGAACAAGGACACGCTCGCATATCAGCAACTTCGCTTGCTGGTAAGGCAAGGTCTCCGCTTCGAGCACATGTTGGCGCTCGACTATGTGACGGGAAACGAGACGGCACCGCGCCATCCCATTTTCAATCCCGGCGCATCGGACACTGCTGACACGGTAAGAACGGTTGGCGACCTAGTCACTGCATTCAGCGAAGATCGCAAACGGCTTAGGCGCGCTCCCACCTCGGGCAAGAAGTACGCGCTATTGATCCGGGCGATTGAGGAAGTGTGGACACCAGACCTACTTCTAACCGAGATCACGCGTGCTCGATGCGTTGAACTGGTGAACTTCATCGAGAGGCTACCCGCCAACGGGACGAAAATATTCCCTAAGCTGACGCTGTCGCGCATGGTCGAAGAGGCGAGCCGGAGGAGCATCAAACCTCTTTCGGAAGGTTCGGTCAAATCGTACGTACAGGGGCTTTGCGCGATCATAAGGTGGGGGCGGCGGCAAGGCCTGCCAATAACCGTGGACACCGAGGGCTTGGCACCGGCAGGGGTGCCTGAAGTCGAACGGAGGGCCATGTCGCCCGACGAACTCACCACAATATTTCGTGCCCTGTCACTAATACGGGATGATGAACCTCATCACTTCTGGGTTCCCGCCATCGCCGCGTACACCGGTGCACGTGCAGGCGAAATCTGCCAGCTTCGCGCCGAGGATGTCGTAGACGTAAATGGGGTTGCGTGCCTCAATCTCACGCGGTTCGATCCCTCTGGACGTGCGGTCAAAGACAAGAAATTTAAGAATAGGAATAGTGAGCGCATTGTGCCCTTGCACCGCGAACTCCTTGACGCAGGCTTCCAGAATTTCGTTGAGACCTGCGATCCGAAGGGTCGGCTCTTTCCAGCCCTAAAGCCGAGTTCAAGTGGCAGCTACTCGCACAACTTCTCGAAATGGTTTGGACGCTTCATGGACCGGGTTGGCTTGCCCGATCCCTCGTTAGTCTTCCACAGCTTCCGTCACGGCTTCCGCGATGCTTGCCGCGATGCAGACATCCATGACGAAACGGCAGATGCTTTGGGTGGTTGGGCTTCAATCAACCAAGGCCAGAAATACGGCAATCGCGGCAAGGTGCCGAACCTGCACCGTGCGCTTAAAAAGATTGGGTACGGCGATTTTCGGCTTACCACTGTTGTCGCGGGCGAGACGCGTGCCGCCGACTAGTTGCAGGGGACCTTACGCGCGCGGTTTGACTGGCCCAACATTGCAACCAGTTGCAACGGCCATATTTGTCATTGCCGACCTGCACTTTGGTGACAACGGCGTATGCGGCGAAAGGCGCAGACCGTTCCGCGACGCCGAAGAGATGGGCGGTGCGATCATCGAGCGATGGAACAAAACGGTACGGCCGAGCGACACGGTTTTCGTTCTCGGCGATGTAGGCAAGCGGCACCACGCTCGCGCGGTGCGGCACCTAAACGGTCGAAAGCATCTGGTGGCAGGGAACGGGGACGACCTGACCTCCATTACCCGCATGGATTTGTTCGCCAGCGTCAGCGTAGCGCGATGGTTGCCGGGCTTCCTCCTGACCCATATCCCAGTACACCCCAGCCAGCTTCGCGGAAGGACGATCAACGTACATGGCCACCTGCATTCGGCCACAGTTGGCAATCCTCACTATCGCTGCGTCTCGGTCGAGCAGACCGACTATACCCCCGTGCCCCTTCACGGTGCGAACGCCAGTAGCCGCTCCCAGTAAACGATCCAGATCGCGAGCAGAGCATTATGGGGGAAGAGGGGCACGGCGAGTTTCTTGCGTCTCCAGCGGCTCCCAGAGGCGTTTCAGGGCCTATCCGGTAGGCGACGGATAGCAACGCGGATTAAATCCTCGAGCCATGCCAAATCGTCGTCCTGCGCAGAGGACAAAAGAACCTCCAGCCGCGCACCTGCCTCGGCCAGGACTGTCATAGGAAGAAACAGGTCCGCGACGGAGCACGACAGTGCATCCGCCAGAGCGTCAAGCGCATCGAACGACGGGGCACCCGCTCCCCTCTCGATCCGGCGCAGCCAATCTTCGCTCAAGCCAGCCGCCTCACTCAACTGCGCCTGTGTCATCGCCCGCGCCTTACGGCGCGCTCTCACTTCCTTCCCAAACCGTTCTGCCAGCTTCGCCACAGGGTGCCTCCAACCCGGCGTTCTGCGGGCGGGCGGACAAAAGACGAAGGCACGGATGATGCCGCTTCTCCAGAAGCAAACCGGTTGTTAGAGGACCGTTCACTGGGGAATTAGCGGGGGGTCTTCATTGTGACGTTTCTAGCAGTTCTGCTGTGTCTAGCTCTTCTGGCTTGCGCTGCTGGGGTAGTATATCCGTACCGCAAAGGGTGGGAGCGTTGGCAATTTGCTCTTGGCGCGTGTGCTTCGCTGGTGCTTTTCATGGCGGTGGTGCCGACGGCAGAAACGACCATTTCCTCGCTTCTACCGCTCCCCTTCCTGTTCCTGCTGCTGGCTTGTGTGGTGGGGCTTCTCCACCCCTATGTTCCGAAGATGAAACGCAAGCATTTCGCGTTGGGCGCGGTCGCGTCCATCGCCGGTATAGCTGCGACCTTGCCAGAGCCAACGCCAGAGCAGCTTGCCGCCCAAAAAGCCGAGGAGGCTCTCGCCGTACATGTGGAAGTAGTGGAGAAAGCTAAGCCCGCCCTCGCATTCCCGCCGAACTATACCCGAGCCGAGGATGGAGCCACGTACACTCGCGTCGGCGACGCCACGTTCGAGGTGCTCAACGAACTTGAATCCGGCGCGGCCTATGCTGCTGCGGAAAGCACGGCGTGCGACCGCGTAAACACTGCGATAGTGTCGGACACCTCCAAGCCTAGCGCAGCCATTTGGTTTGTGGACTGTGCAAACGAACACCGGTTCGTGGTCAGTCAGAAGGAAGCGGAGCAAGCACTGGCGCGGTTCTCGGAAGGCAGGCTGGCTCCGCGCGAGCGTAGCGCGAACTGCACGCTGGCGTCGGTTGAGGAGTGCACCATGACCGCCGAGCAACGCGCCGCGAAGACCGAAGAAGTCGAATTTCTGCAAGCGGTGCGGGATAAAGAGATCGAGTATGTGACCGCGTGCGACCTGATTTTGGAGCAGGTGGTCGTCAGTCCGTCCAGCTTGGACATGCGCCGCTGGACGTATGACCTCGCAGATGAAGGCAAAGTGGTCATTGAGCGTCCCTTCGACAGCCAGAACGGCTTCGGGGCGATGCTCCGTAGCAGCTATCGGTGCGAAATTGATGGCCGCACGAGCAACATCGAAGGTTTCACGGTTAGGGGGGCGCTAGGCAACCGAAAATTCATCTGATCCCGCCAACTTTCATTCGCCACACAAAGGGTACGCCGATGATCCACCGTATTGTGATCTTCACTCTTTCGCTGACCAGCACCCCGGCCCTCGCCGCCACGCCCCTATTTCAAAACACCCAAAGCGGGATGACCGTCGAACAGGTGCTCGCCGCCCAACCGATCGCCAATGCCGTGAACTTGCCGGGTAGTGGCTTTGGCCCTTCGGCACCGTGTCTCGCCAAGATCGAAAAATATGAGATCGGCGGTGCGAATTACGAAGTGTGCTTCATCTTCCAAGGAAGCAAACTCTCGCATGTTCGGGTCGAGTTGAACCGCGATCCGTCCCGGTTTGACTACATGAGCGTGCTCACCCTCCTTCGTTCGCGCTACGGGCCGGAGTTGAGCGAGGGAGCGAACGAGCTTGGCCGAAAGGCCGAGTGGCTGACCAAAGACGGCACCAACATAGCGCTGCACTTCCACAACAGCAGCCTGATCCAAGGTCTCAACATCAGCTACTCGGATGGTGCAAAGGCAGGCGCAGATAAGCTGTAGGCTCTTGCTACCAAGCAGTTGCAACCAGTTGCACCGGGCCGGTGGATCACACTTGCGGCCAGCCGAACCCGAACTTGGCAACGTAGAACTCATCGCGCAGCATGGCGAGGTCGCCCTCCCACTCCGCGATGGCGGTTGCGAAGTTACTCGAACTGCGGCGCTTGGCCGAACGAGCGAACGAGGCGAGACTATCAGCCATCTTCTTGAGGCGCGGGGACGAGGATGGCTGCCCCCACGATCTCACGTATTCCGGGCTTTCAAGGGGCGGCAGAACCATCCTGAAAGTGCGGCGCAAGATCGCCCGGCGAGCATGGTCGGTCAGGTCCGAACTTTCGCCTACGTGATAACCGAGGTAAGAGAGAAAGCCCTCCGCTGCCCAATCAATGTCTCCAACACCTTTGCGGCTGCGGCCCGCTCGCGTGGAAGGCCAGTCGAAGTACTCGTCCGAGTTGAAGGCTAGGTTGGCCCTGCGGCCCCACTCGCGCTCGATCGCGGCGATGAGGCTGGTGTACTTGGGCAGGCGCTCCGTTTTTCGGCCAGCGCGCTCGATAAAGGCCGTGAGGCCTACATGCTTCTTCCATTCTCCGGCCAGCGTGGCAAACGTAGCTCGCTCGATGTTTTCGATGAGATCGTCGATCTCCTTCTGCTTCTGCTTCCATAACGGGCCGGAGGGCATCGGCTTGCCATACGCCTTTGCCGCCAGCTTCTGCATTTCGGCATCGAACCGGCGCTGCCGCTTCGTCAGCTTCTCCGCCTCGATCTCGGGGGCGGATTTGGCGAGTTTGGAGGCTTTGCGGTGTTTGGGCACCGGCTTCGGGCGAGGCTTTTTTACCTCCTTGAGCTTGGGAGGCTTCCGACCCGCAACTTGCGTGGCGAGCTTGGCTGGCTGCTCCACCTTTGCGGGAGCGTTTTGTCCAAACTTCACACCCGCTACCGCAAGCGCATCGACCAATGCCGAAGGACGGACACCCTCGCCCGCTTTGTCATCCCCCGCTGTCCGGCGTACATCGTGCGAACGGGCGGAACTCTTGGAACGGCTCCTCTCGCCAACCCTGACGATGATCGGCCCGGAATGCTCCCCGGCACTTGCAATCGCGCGATTTACAGCGCGATCGCGCGCGCGGTCCTCCGCGGTGCGGGTTCGGCGGAGGCCTTGTACGCGCCGCGCGCGCCCCTTGCCCTTTCCGTTGCTCACCTGTCGTCCATGCTATGTGTTTTCGACCACGACAATGATGAGCCAATGAGCGCCCGTCACGTTTGCTTTAAGCTCCGCGTCCACGTGCACCACTCGCTGGTGATCCTTGACCTCTTCGTTGAGGACATCAACTATCGCCGGAGTTTTTGACCATGTGCCGGGGCGCGTTGCGTTGCAACTGTAGAACCGCTGCGCCATTCTACTCTACCGCGCCTGCCGGGGCCTGCGAGACAGCAAGCGTGTTGCAAATCGGCGGCGTATCGGCGCTGAAGCCCGCGATAAGGCGCGCCCCAGATCGCCCTCTCGGGCCAGTAATGTAATCTGCGCTCATAGGTTGTCCGTCTCATTGGATCGTGAAGGTTGCGGTGTGCCCGCTGACCGGTAAACGATGGGAAAATCTGTCAGGGGGATCAATGACAATACTGACACAACAAGGCCTTGAAGGGCATCTGTGGGGCGCGGCGAACATCCTGCGCGGCACGGTCGATGCCGGGGACTACAAGCAATATATCTTCGGCCTGCTGTTCTACAAACGGCTGTGCGACGTGTGGCAGGAGGAGTTTGAGGCGCTGCTGGCGGAGACCGGTGACCGGGAGGAAGCCGCCGATCCTGACGAGCACCGCTTCCACATCCCCGCAGAGCACCAATGGGAGGCGGTCCGCAAGCAATCGACCCAGATCGGTCAGCGGCTGAATAACGCGCTGGCGGCGATCGAGGATGCCAACCTGCGGCTGCGCGGTGTTTTCGGGTCGGTGGACTTCGCCAATCAGGATCGCTTCTCCGACGCGCTGCTAGAGAAGCTGCTAACCCATTTCGAGAGGCACCGGCTGCGCAACGCCGATGTGCCAGCCGACATGCTCGGCGACGCCTACCTCTATCTCATCAAGATGTTCGCCGAGGGCGCGGGCAAGAAGGGCGGCGAGTTCTACACCCCGCGCCAAATCGTCCGGCTGATGATCGAGATACTCGAACCGCGCCCCGGCATGTCCATCTACGATCCCACCTGCGGCTCTGGCGGCATGTTGCTGGAGGCGGTGCAATATCTGAAAGACCGGGGCGAGGACGCACGCAGCCTGTCACTCTATGGACAGGAGAAGAACTTCGCCACGTGGGGCATCGCCGAGATCAACCTGTTCCTGCATGATGTAGATGACGCCTTCATCGCTAAGGGCGACACGATCCTCTCTCCGAAGCGGTATGACCCCAAAGCACGCGAGTTCGTGGAGGGCATCGGAGCCTATGACCGGGTGCTCGCCAACCCGCCTTTCAGCGAGAAGGTGTGGGGCTACGATGTCTGGCAAAACGGCGATCCGTTCGGGCGCGATGAGTATGGCTGCCCGCCCAAGGGCTATGGCGATCTTGCCTTCGTCCAGCACATGCTCGCCAGCCTCAAGGACGGCGGCGTGCTCGCGGTGGTGGTGCCGCATGGGGTGTTGTTCCGTGGCGGGGCTGAAGGGCGCATCAGGAAGGCCATGCTGGCAGCAGACATGATCGAGGCGGTGGTGGGGCTGGCCCCCAATCTGTTCTATGGAGCGGGCATCCCTGCCGCCCTGCTGATCTGCCATAAGAAGAAGCCCGAAGACCGGCGCGGCAAGGTGCTGATCGTCAACGGCGATGCCACCTACGCGCCGGGCAAAGCGCAGAACTTCCTGACCGATGACCATATCGCCACGCTGGCCGATGCCGTCCACGGCTTTGCCGACATCGACAAACTGGCTCGCGTGGTGCCGGTGGAAGAGATCGCCGCCAACGGCCACAACCTCAACATCAGCCGCTATGTCCAGACCAGCGCGGATGCCGAGGCGGTCGATGTCGCGGCGGAAGTGGCCAAGCTGCAAGACCTGATCGCCCAGCGCAACGAGGCCGAGGCCGTTATGTTCGGCCACCTTCAGAGGCTCGGCTATGTCGAGTGAGGTGGTGGAACTGGAGCGGGCGGTTGATGGGGAGCCTGATTACTGGCGCGAGGTTGCCGTCGCGGACGTGGTCGCCATGCTTCCCGGCTTCGCCTTCAAGTCGGAGAACTTCGTCACCGATCCTGACGAAGGCTTGCCACTCATTCGCATCCGTGACCTTAGTCAAACCGCCACCGTTACCCGGTATGTAGGCGGCTATGATGAGGCGTTTGCCGTGCAGGATGGCGACATCTTGGTCGGCATGGACGGCGAGTTTGCAGCGGTGCGGTGGCAAGGTGGCAAGGCGCTTCTCAACCAGCGGGTGCTCAAGCTCTCGACCGCCCGGCCCGAGGCGATGGACGAAGGCTACCTCTTCTATCGGGTGCAGCCCGCCCTTCTGGAGCTTGAGCAGACCATCAGCGGCACCACGGTCAAACACCTTTCGACGAAGGACTTAAAGCGCCTGACTTGGCAACTCCCCCCGCTCGACGAGCAGCGACGGATCGCCGAGGTGCTGCGGTCGGTGGATGAGGCGATTGCGGCGAACCGCGCGACCATTGATGCGGCCCGTAGAACGCTTGAGGCCTTGGCAACCGAGATAGCCACCGAGGCATCGGTTACCAGAACCGTCGCAGATTTTGGCCGCGTCGTTACCGGAGGGACGCCGTCGCCCAAGAACGCCGAGCTTTGGGATGGAAAGTTGCCCTTCGTTACCCCCGGCGATCTTGATGATGAGTGCATTTCGGTTCGCAGTGCGGCACGAAGTCTGAACACATCTGCGCCGCATGGCGCACAGGTGCTTCCGGCCAACAGTGTTCTTGTCACCTGCATTGGCTCGACCGTTGGGAAAGTCGCGATCTCACGCAGAGAGTGCGCAACCAACCAACAGATCAACGCCATTTCTTGTGATCCTGAACTCGCTGGATACGTCTATTTAGCGTGCTTAGCCGCTTATGAAGACATCCTCGCAAACGCCGGGAAGCAGGCCGTCCCTATCATCAACAAAAGCACTTTCTCGGGCCTTGCATTGCCATGCTTTCCGCGTGAGCGGATGTGTGAGATCAGCGAAGCCGTGGATGCGCTTGACGATGAAAGGGAACGATCAGTCGCTGCTTCTGAACGGCTTACTTCAATGAAGGCGTCGCTAATGTCCGACCTCCTTTCTGGTCGCGTGCGGGCGCCTGCATGAGCGAATACCGTCTCGCCGAGAAGCCCGCGCTCGTTGTGCTTGCGGCCATGGGCTGGCAGGCGCTTTCCCCGGCGCAGGCGCTGGCGATGCGCGAGGAGGAAAACCGGGTCATCCTCAAGCCCGTACTGATCGAGGCGCTGGGCAAGCTAAACGGCATCGGCGCGGATGATGCCGAGGCGATCTACAACGATCTTGCCACCCTGTCCGACAACGAGGAGTGGCAGCGCAAGCTGCGCGGCGGCTATTCGCGCCGACTGTCAGGTCAGAACCGCGACAGCCCGATCACGCTGATCGACTTCAAGAACCCTAGCCGCAACACCTTCCACGTCGTTGGCCAGTTCCGCGTTGCCGCGCAGCGCCCGCGCGTGCCCGACATCGTGCTGTTCTTGAACGGCATCCCGCTGGTGGTGATCGAGGCCAAGTGCCCCTTGAAAGGCACCGCTACAGGCGACGAAGCGCACGAGCAAATCCGCCAGTACGAGCGGGACGTCCCTCGGCTGTTCTACCCCAACGCCTTCAACATCCTGACCGATGGGATGCACACCAAATATGGCGCCACGGGCGCACCAGCGCAGTTCTACAGCCCGTGGCCGGACGCTTGGCCGCATAGCCGAGAGGACTTCCCCGATGCGCTCGCCAAAGATCTGTGGTGCCTCTGCGAGCCGTCGCGCCTGCTCGACCTGCTGGCGCATTTCATCGTGTTCGAGACCAGCCCGGAGACAGGCCGGAAGATCAAGAAAATCTGCCGGTATCAGCAGTTCCGCGCGGTCAACAAGGCGGTGCAACGGGTTGCAATGGGCGAGCACCGCAAGGGACTGATCTGGCACACGCAGGGCAGCGGCAAGAGCCTGACTATGGTGTTCCTCGCCCTCAAGCTCAAAACCCACCTGACGCTCGACGCGCCGACGCTCGCCAACCCCAACATCCTCGTGCTGACCGACCGGATCGACCTTGACGATCAGATCAGCAAGACCTTCGTCGCCTGCGGCCTGCCCAACCCGGTGCAATGCGGATCGGTGGCGGCGCTCCGCGAGGCGGTGAACCGGGGCGGGAATGGGCAAATCCTGCTGTCCACGATCTTCAAGTTCGCCGGATCGAATGTTGCCATCCCGAACTCGGCCAACTGGATCGTGCTGGTCGATGAATGCCACCGGACGCAGGAAAAGGACTTGGGAGCCTTCCTGCAAGCCACCCTGCCCGACGCCCATTTCTATGGCTTCACCGGGACGCCCATCAAATCGACCGACAAGGACACCTACGCCCGGTTCAGCATCGCAGGCGAGGGCTATCTGGACAAATACGGGATCGACGATGCCGTGCGCGACGGGGCAACCGTGCCGATCCTCTACGAAGGGCGCAAAACCGATTGGGCGATCAACGAGGCCGAGATCGACATCCTGTTCGACCGCTGGTTCGTGGACCTGCCCGACGACAAGCGCGAAGAACTGAAACGCAAGGGCCTGACGCTCGCCACCATCGCCAAGCATCCCGAGCGGCTGCACCTGATCGCGCTCGACATTTGGGAGCATTTCAAGACGGTGTGCCAGCCGGACGGCTACAAGGCGCAAATAGTGGCCGTGGATCGGGAGGCGGTGATCCTCTACCGAACTGCATTGTCCGCAGTCATTGCAGTCGATCTGGCGCGGGACGGCATGGAAGCCGAGCAAGCAAAGGCCCAGGCCGACGCGATGATCGCCTGCGTCTATTCCAAGAGCCAAGAGGACAACAAACCGAGCGAGAACCCAGACGTCGCCGCCCTGCGCGCAGGGCTAGAGGAGTTCTATCTCGACGACGAAGCCGAGAAGGACGCGAAGAAGCGGTTCAAGCTGCGCGGCGTCCAGCCCAGCCTCCTGATCGTGTGCGACAAGCTGCTGACGGGCTTCGACGCGCCCATCGAGCACGTGATGTATCTCGACAAGCCGTTGAAGGAGCACAACCTGCTCCAAGCCATCGCCCGCACCAACCGGACCCACGCCTTCACTGATGCCGACGGTGGCACCATCGAGAAGCCCAATGGTCGGATCGTCGATTACATCGGCGTCACCAACCATCTGGACGAGGCGCTGCGGTCCTACCGTTCCGAGGATGTCGGGAACGCGATGCGCGACATCGCCGTGCTGCGGAACGACTTCAAGGAAGCCCACGCCCGCTATCGCGCTCAAAAGCGGGCGATGAAGCTAGACGGGCTGGACGAGAAGGCAGCCGCTTATGCCGCCGCCGCTCTGGTGACGCAGGGTCAGGAGGACGACTGGTTCGAGTTCCAACGCCTGACCCGCACGTTCATCAAGGTCTACGCCGACCTGTCGCCAGACCCCGCCATCCTCGACTTCACCGCCGAGGTGAAATGGGCAGCCGCATTCCTTCGATTGGCGACACAGGCCATCAGCAAGGACGAAAGCCTCGATCACCGCAGCTACTCGGGCAAGATCAGGGATATGCTGGAGCAGCACGTCCATGCGACGGGCCTCTCGACCACCATTCGCCTGCGAAATCTGACCGATCCCGCATTTACCGACGATTTTGCAACTGGTTGCAAGTCGGAGGGGGAGTTGCAGGAAGCGTTCGTGCGCAAATCCGCCGAGCTTCGGCGGGTCACCCGCGAGCTGGTGGACAAGAACCCCGCGCAATATGGCCGGTTCTCCGAGCGGGTGCTCGAAATCATCCGCCGGTTCGAGGAAGGCCAGATTGCCGCCGCAGACGGGTTGCGTGAGTTCGAGGGGCTGACCGGCGACATACAGGCCGAACAGGGCGCGCACGCCGAACTCGGCATGGATGAGCGCGCCTTTTCGATCCTGCGGATAATCGAGGCGATCGTGCCCGACGCCGACCATGCGACCTTGCAGGATGCCGCCATTGCCATCGGCGCGGTCTATGCGAACGCTGCCGCTACCCAGCCCGCGTTTACACACATGGACGATTACCTGCGCAGGCTTCGCCGGGACGTCCGTCGCATCCTGAACGACAATGGCATCGGCGAGACCCAAGCGATCCGCGAGAAGGTCGAAGACTTCGCCGTCCACACCTATGGGGACGGCCACTGATGCCCACTCTCCAGATTGGCCAGACGGAGATACCTTACGACCTTCGCCGCTCTGCGACAGCGACCGAGCGGCGCATCACCGTGACCCCCGGACACGTCGAGGTGCTGGCGCTCACCCAGGACGATGAGAAGGCCGTGGCGAGCTTCCTCGACCGCAAGCGTCAATGGTTGTTCAACACCGTGCGCGAGATGGAGCGTGTCACCGCCAGCCGCCATGCCGTGCCCCGGTTCATAACGGGGTCGAAGATACCTTATCGCGGACGCAAGATGCCCCTCACCGTACGCCGCACCGACGCCGAGCGGATCGCCATCACCTATCGCAACGGCTTCATCGTGGACCTGCCCCACTGGGCCCGACAGGACGCCGATCACCTCGTGGCCAGCGAACTCCGCCATTGGCTCAAGCAACGCGCCCGCCGCGATGCGCGCGAGATCGCCAGCGCCTACAGCAAGCAGTTTGGACTGACCCCAACCTCGGTCCGCGTAGGCGACTTCTCCAACGGCTGGGGATCGTGCGGCCCCGAGGGCAACATCCTCATCAACTGGCACCTGATCTTCGCCCCGAGGAAGGTGCTGGAATATGTTGTGGTGCATGAACTTGTGCATTTACGGCATAGATCGCATGGCGGAGAATTTTGGGCGCATTTAGCCTGTGTGATGCCAAGCCATCCTACTGCTAAGACTTGGCTTGAGAAGCATCAGTCTGCATTGGCGACCGAACTCTTCAGATTTAAAAGGTAGTCGAAAGACGCAGGGGCAGGTTATGGCCGCATTAAAAACTGAACGAAGGGTCTATCTTTGGCGTATGCGGCCCCACGCGACGCCGAATGACGCCCCTGTCGTCGCGTTAAGCGAGATACTCGACGTCTTAGAGAGAGCGTTCAACGACAAGAAAGCATTTGCATTTGTTGATGCCGACGGAAAGGTGGCGCCGACGCAGAATGCAGCCGAGAACTGCATTTTCATCGCGGATTTTTTGACGTCGGCAGACGGTAAAACTTGCCGTGTCCTGATCAATCGCGGTGACCCAGATGTTGCGCATCCGAGTTTCATAAATCCGACGGCCCTCACGGTGAAAAACGTCCCCCCCGCTCAAGGCGAGGTACAAGGGTGGTCTGCGCACATGGTGATCAGCAAGCAGGCTGACGCCACCGGAAACCACAGGGCAGCCTTTGAACGGATGCAGAATGTGTCCAGCACTCTCGTCCAGCGATACCTAGACGCTTTGCTAGACCACGCTACCCAAGGAAGGCCCGAATATACTTATCAAAAATCCCTCAAGAGGGGCAAGAAAATCGTTGTGGAGGACCGACCATATAAGTTGCGGCTAGCCATCAATAAGGTTCCGTCAGAAAGCCTTATCGACAACGTAAAGGAAGGCGCTCTTAACGGAGTAACGCTGATACGGAACGAGGCCGAATATAGCGGTCCCGGCGACCCAAACGTCGTAAACTCTGTAAAGCATAAACTGGTCATCCGAACCAAGAAGCTCGACAAGGACAAAGCCGTTGATTACATCAAAGATGTAACACAATGGGGGCGAAGTCATGACTACGACGAGGTACAGTTTAGCGTAACCGATTTGCCGGGCGATACATCTGCAAGTCCTAGATTTGCCATCGAAAAGGCCGAGGCGATGGATACCGTCTACTCCCGGAGCCATCGGATTGTCGGATTTAGCAAGCTGCTTGAAACTTGCTATCAGAAAATTGAGGTCGAGATAGCCGAAAAGATGGCAGGCGAACTCACGAACGAAGCACTCTGGCAGTGAGGTGGGCCGTTCGCCAGCTTTGCGCGCCAATGCGCTATCTCCTGATCAAACAGGGGCACGGCTGGTTTTCCTCAAAGATCACCTACGACCTAGTGATCCCAGCCACTATTGCTCTGATCGCCACGGCAACAGTCTGGTACCTCAATGTCAATCTTGGCTTCTTTTCCGAGAGGGGCTTCGTCTCCGGAATAATCAGCCTCCTAAATCTGCTGATCGCTTTCTTCATCGCCGCTCTGGCGGCAGTGGCTACCTTCAATCGCGCGGGCCTAGATGATCCACTAAAAGGTGAGCCTGCCACGATGAAGCGCAGGTCGAGCGATGGCGTGATTAGGGAAAAGGTGCTCACCCACAGGCAGTTCATCTGTTACCTCTTTGGCTATTTGTCGTTCGTCTCAATCGTTCTCTTACTCACTCTCTACGCGATTAGATTGATCGGCGAGGGGTGGGCACCAAGACCAAGCTTGGAAATTGTCACAGGATGGACCGCAATCCCGTTTCGAGACCTACTTCGAGCGACCGGATCGTTCCTTTTCTTCTGTGTGTTCGGGCACATCATCGTGACGATGCTGCTCGGCATCTACTTTCTTGCTGACCGCTTTCAATTTCTCGATGACCCTCACGATTGACTGGCGGCGAAAGCTGGATACTCTCAAAAACGCTGGTTTCTGCGAGGTTGACGCGAACTGGACTTAACCGCCCCTCTGCCGGATTGGAGGCTCTCAAAACTATAGCTTGAAACCAAGTCTCTCAATTGGTACGCTTTTACCGTTATTGGGAGGCCATACATGCTAATCGGCTACGCCCGCGTCTCGACACAGGATCAGGACACGGGATTGCAACAAGTTGCACTGGCGGAGGCCGGGTGCGAGCAAGTCTACACGGAGAAGGCCTCGGGGGCACAACGAGACCGCCCAGAGCTTGCGGCGGCGCTGGATTACGCGCGAAAGGGTGACACGCTTGTCGTTTGGAAGCTCGACCGTCTGGCACGGTCACTGCGGCAGCTTATTGAGACGGTAGAGCGATTAGAAGAGCGGGGGGTCGGGTTCCGCAGCCTGACAGAGAACATCGACACGACGACCAATGGAGGGAAGCTTGTCTTTCACCTTTTCGCCGCGCTGGCCGAGTTCGAGCGCGGTTTGATCCGCGAACGCACGGTCGCTGGCCTCGCAGCGGCCCGTGCTCGCGGCCGGGTCGGAGGGCGGCCTCGCGGCCTAGACGACGAAAAGCTCCTGATCGCGAAAGCCCTACTCGCCCAACCAGACATCACGGTGGCTGCGGTGGCCAAGCAAGTCGGCGTCAGTCCTGCGACCCTATACCGCTACTTGCCTGCTCCCCGCTCGACCTGACCGCCCACACGCCTACTTTTCAAAAGCTTATGGTTGCAACCCGTTGCAAAATTTTCCTCGTGCACCGGGCGGCTTTTTGTGAATAAGGGGACGCCTCCATTAACTGCTGAGGAGGCGATTACTTGAGAAAACTTGGAAATAGTGCGGACCAATGGAACCGGTACGCGGGGTCGCTCCCGGATGCGAGGAGCAAGATCGAACGCGAACTTAACCGGCTGGTGGCCCGCGATCTAATCGGGCAGCTTGATGGCACAGAGCTTCGGGTTTTGGTTTTCGTAATCGGCCGGACGCTCGGGTGGCAAAAGTTTGCCGAGGCTATTCCGATGTCCCACTTTCTCAAGGGCATCCGCGATCCCGACGGTCTACTTGAAGTCGGAGAAGACGATCAACCGTACTGTCGCGGCGTCGGCATCTGCAAGGAAGAGACGGTTAGGTCCGCCGTGCGTCGCCTCGCTTCGCGCGGCCTCTTGACGATCTACTGGGGACGCCCCGGCTCCTCCCAGCCCGCAAACGTCTACATGCCCTTTCACGAGATTTACCTCGCTCGGGCCCTGATCGACGCCCATGTCGGAGTGTTGCCCGGTTGCGCGCCAGCCACACGAGGCGAGCACGTCATAGCGCGAGAAGCCGTCTGGCAAATCACTCAAATTGACGTCGGCGCGAACACGGCAGGATGCGTGCGACTAGGGGGCCGAGGGTCTGTGCAAGAGTACCATGACATTCCGATGCCAGAGTGTACTCGTATCTCACTCGAAGATTGGAAAGCATCCGACCATGATATGCGTCTGCTGGCGGACAGAGTTTTCGCGCGTTACGCCGCGTAGCAGCGGAGCGCTCGATACTTAAAAAAAAAGGCCCATACCGCTTCGCCGCGTAGCGGCGGAGCATCTGTGGTTTAGAGGGTTAAGGTTCAGAGGTATTTAGAGAGTTTGTCCCCCCATTGGGGGGCTGCCATACTCCCCTTTGCAGGGGGGATGGTTGCGTCAGAGGGGAGTATCCACCCCCGCCCAATGGGGGGATCAAAAGCCAGCCTTTCGACAAAGCGGGGTGCAACTGGCTGCACACATTCTGCAAGCCTTTCGCCACCTACATATCTTGCATTATCAACAGGATACTGGTTCAAAGGTTCGCCTCACCGCGCATGCACCGGGCATCACGCGGCGGAGGAGACGTTCCGTTGGAGATCGCCGTAGGACACCGCCTCTACTTCTGTGGCTACGCCGACGACCCGCCAGAACAGACACCCATAGTGCATGTGGCGGAAATCGTCATTGTAGCGGCAATCACTTCAGAGGGGGCGTTTGCTGTCTTCCCGTTCGACGGTCACGCGGCCGACGCCGAGCGGGGGGAGACGGTCTTTCAGGAGGAAGTCCTTCTCTTGCCACTACCACCGATCCCGATGTGGCGACTGCCCAGTCCGTTCGGGACCGGCAATCCCACGGGGTTTCAGGAACGGCGTCGCAGCAAGCGGGCAAGGTCGAGAGAATGAGCTGTTGAAATCGGTGGTAGCCGTCCTCGGGGGCCTCGCAGTGGGCTTCTTGCTGTTCACTGCCCTGCTACAAGACGTGCGCTGCACAGTAATTTGGCCAAGGCACCCCACAACGCTTGCGCGTGACACGAAGGTGTGACACTTAGGGGCATCACAGATTGACCTAAGTTTTTGATTTTCTTGCGCGTACGCGGCGACGGGTTTTGCTCCTGCCGGGCCCACCGGATGCGCGCCGGGATTGCCCCGGCGGTAAAGCGCGGCT